>Ga0070739_10006963_pt1 | contig 12221 bp, 11 predicted proteins | sample Coa_R1_7_FD_66445 | JGI IMG/M metagenome (GOLD analysis project Ga0070739, IMG submission 66445) | Surface soil microbial communities from Centralia Pennsylvania, which are recovering from an underground coalmine fire - Coalmine... | ecosystem: Environmental > Terrestrial > Soil > Unclassified ... | reverse complement strand
CTCCGTGTCGTTCGATCAGCCCGTGTGCGGCGCGCTCCACCATGTCAATCGCGGTCTCGTCCGGTCCGACGTGGTGGCGGAACTTCGGCGCGCGGAACATCAGGTTCTCACGTAACTCGTCGGATCCGGCGAATTGCGCGTAGTAATCGGCGGCGATCGGCTCACCCGGCAAATAGGTGGAGACGTCGGTCAGGCTGATGCGGTTCATGACGATCTCATCTCATCCACGCCGGCGTGATCGGCAGGCCATTGCGGTAGCGGTACTCGGCGATTGTCTTGAGGTTGTTCAGCTCCAATGCATGACCGGGGCCGAAGATGTCCCAGAAATCGCCGACCCAGCCGGTGCGCTGTGGCGGGGCAGCCTCCGGATACGGGTTGTGGTCGTAGAACGGGTGGCGGCAATTGGTCCACAGCACAACGGAACCGGGCTTGTTGAGCACCACCTGCGCGTCGAGGACCCGCATCAGATAGATCATCCACAGGTGCTTGCTCTGATCCCAGGCGCAGTAGTAGTCGACAGTGCGGGCGTCGGCGTTGGCCTGAGTTCGGGTGTAGATCTTGGTGTCCGGAAGCAGCCGGTCGTAGGCCAGCCACAGGCCCGGCTCGTCGGTGGGAGTAAAGCCGCGGAGGGTATAGGTCCACTCCTCGAGGCTGCGGGTGTCGGCCATGTATTCGAACAGCTCGTCGGGCGGGCAGTCGACGTAGTCGTTGACCGTGCAGTACTGGCCGAAGATTTCGTCGTGGGGGTACACCGAGCGCATCTTCGCCAGGAACCTCGGCGCGGTCTCCTCCAGTGGTGAGGTCTCGATACGAACCACTCCCTCGATCGGCTCAGTGCTGCCGGTGTGGCTGTAGATGTCGTCAAGCGCTGGCAGCGACATTGGCGCGGTTCTCCTTTGGGGTCGGGCTTTCTTGGTTGACAGCGGGTCTGGCTGACGGAGCGCTGAGAAATGGTGCGAACGGCGGGATTTCGTCTGCCGCGCATTCCACGCTGACCACCGAGGGCCCGTCGACGTCGAGCGCACCGCGCAACGCCGTCGCCAATCCGTCGGCGTCGCTGACGTCCAGCGATGGCAGCCCCGGGAACATCGCCGCCAGGCCGGCTCCAAGCCGGCTGGGCGCAAACCGGTTGTAGCTGTACCGGTCGCCGTAAAACAGCTGTTCTCGGGTCACACACATGGCGTGGGCGTTGTTGTTGAACAGCACGAACGTGATCGGCAACCGGTACTGCACAGCGGTGTGGACTTCCATGCCATGCATGAAGAACGCTCCGTCGCCTGCGATCACCACGACCCGCCGGCCGAGCGCCCGGTCGTTGGCGCGGGCGAACGCCATTCCGATGCCGGCCCCGAAGCTGTAGCCCATGCCCCCCATGCCGAGCGCGACCAGGAACCTGCCCTCACGTCGCACCGGCAGGTGGTGTATCGCCGCCGCGCCGGTGTTGCCGGCGTCGACGACGACGTCCACGCCGTCGGGCAACACCGTGTCGAGCCTGTGCATGGCGTCGCGGTAGCGCACGCCCGGACCGTCGAATGCGATCGGCGTCAGCTCGGTGTGCACCACCGCGTCCGGCACCCGCACACCCGTAGGCCGGCCACGACCGGATAGCGCGGCGGTCAGCATGCGCAGCGACGCCCGCAAGTCGTCGGTGTGCACGTGAGTGCAGGGAACATATGGGGGCGCCGACCCGATCGAGACCATACGCACACTTGCCAGGGCGTCGTCGAGGCCGGTGCGAGCGGTCACCGACAGTCGCGTGCCCACCACCAAGCACAGCGCACTCTTTGCCACCGCCTCAGCAACACCAGGGTGGCCCATCACACCGGTCACCCCGAGCGCCGACGACGATCCCAATCCCGGTGTTCCGGCGACATCTTTAGCGTCGGGCACACACGCCACCCGTGCGCGCAGGATTGCGCGCAGCCACTCCAGCTCGGACCGGGCGTCATCGCGAGCCAACTGCTCACCGGCGATGATCGTGATCGGTCCGGTCACCTGGCGTAGCGCGCGCACTATCGGATGCGGATCGCCAATAGCGCGCTGCGGCTCGCGACCATATCCACCGTAGCCGTTGATGCTGACCGCTGATTGCTGAATATCCTTGGGCAGCAACAAAACCGCCGGCCCGCCCCGTCGCGCCGCGGCGAGGGCAGCGGGTAAGGCGGTGAAAATGTCGGCCGGCCTCACCACCCGGCGGCAGAAAACTGACACCGCGGAAAACAACGCCTCGGCGTCGAGCGACCCGTTGCGACCACTGGTGTCCTGAAAACTGCCGCGACCGTCCATCGTCGTCGCCGGTTGGCCCACCAACGCCAACACCGGTACCCGACTGGTCAGCGATTCCCCCAGGCCGGGCACCAGATTCAGCGCTCCCCCACCCGAGGTCGCCGCCACCACGCCTAATCTCTGCCCACTGCGGCTATACCCATCAGCCATGGTCGCAGCGGAAAACTCATGCTTGGCCAGTACCGCGGTGATATCCGAGCGGAAATATGCGGCGTCGTAAAGATCTTCGATGTTGGCCCCGTCGACACCAAAGATGTAGTCGACTCCGGTTGCCGCGAGGCACTCGACGATGTGGTCGACCACTCGTTGCTTGCCAGGCATACGGTTTACACGACCTAGGGATGGATTCAGTTCATCGGCATCGCAAAAGCGGTGACGATTGCTGCTGAACCACACGCGGCTCCGCACCGTATTACTGAGGAAAGCAGCGGTAAGGAGTCGTGCCGATGATGACCACCGTCGTTGTCATCGGGGCGGGGCCGTCTGGTCTGGCTGTTGCACGCCAGCTCGAGCATCGGCACCAGATCAAGACGCTTGTCCTAGAACGAGCTTCAGCGCCTGCCATTGCCTGGCGCACCCGCTACGACAACTTCCGGCTCAATACCAGCGGTTTCTTATCGCACCTGCCCGGACAGCGGATTCCGCTGACGGCGGGCCGCTGGCCCACCAAGGAAGACATGGTCCGCTATTTCGACCGCTACGTGCGGACCCAGAACATCCGGCTTCAGCTCGGCTGTGAGGTCAACCGCATCGAGCGCACAGCGGGAGGTTGGCGACTCGAAACATCGTCGGGAGAGATGCTGGCACCGGTGATCGTCTTGGCCACGGGCAACTACCGCACACCCACCGTGCCCGGCTGGCCGGGTCTTCGTCAGTTCACCGGCCAGCTCGTTCACTCCGGCGAGTTTGGCAACGCGTGGCCTTTTCGCGGCCGCGACGTCCTGGTCGTTGGCGCCGGGAACTCGGCTGCCGACATCGCAGTCCAACTCGCCTACGACGGCGCCCGCAAGATCTGGCTCGCTGTGCGCACACCGCCACACCTGGTGCGCCGCGCCATGGGACCGTTCCCGTCGGACATCTTCCTCGAGTTGTTCGCGCGGGTGCCTGCACGCAAGGTCGACCCCCTGATCGACCGCATCAACCGCCTCGTGTGGGGAGACTTGTCGGACTACGGGTTTCACCGGCCGCCGCTCGGGTTGAAGGCGACGGTCGAACAGCGCGGCCGCATTCCCACCCTGGCCGACGAGCTCATCGACACCGTGCGGGCGGGACGCGTGCAAGTCGTCGCCGCCGTACAGGCCGTCGAATCCGGGCGCGTCATTCTCGCCGACGGCAGTTCGATAGCGCCACAGGCGATCATCGCCGCCACCGGCTTCAGGCCGGACCTCGACGGCTTGGTCGGCCACCTCGGGGTGCTGGACGAGCGGGGTAACCCGCGCGGCGGCTTCGCGTCGCACCTCGGCGACGGCATGTTCGCGATCGGATACGGGATTCCACCTAACGGCCCGCTGCGGGCGATCCGCCGTGCCGCCACGCCGCTGGCCCGCGATATCGCGTCATACCTGTCAGCCACACGAGATCGAACGAAAATCGGGGTCACCCAATGACTTTCCTGCCCGCCGAACACAGCTTCTTCCGCGGTGCAGCCGACTATGAAACCGCCCGGCGGCAGACAGTATGGAACGGCATTGTCCCAGAACGCTTTCCCGACGTGATCGTTCAAGCACACGACATCGACGACGTCGTTGCAGCGATCCGCTACGCGCGCGACCACGGCCATCATGTCGGTGTGCGAAGCGGCGGGCACAATTGGTCGGCCAGCCACCTTCGCGACGGGGGCATGCTGCTCGATGTGAGTCGGCTGAACCATTGCAGCGTCGACGCCGACCGGATGACCGCGGACGTCGGGCCGGGAAAGATCGCCAGCGTCTTTGCGACCGAACTGGATTCCCAAGGGCTGTTCTTTCCCGCGGGCCATTGCGAAGGCATTTGCCTCGGCGGCTACCTGTTGCAGGGCGGCTACGGCTGGAACAGCCCGATGCTCGGCCCGGCGTGCGAGAGCGTGCTGGGGCTGCAGGTCGTCACCGCCGACGGCGAACTGCTCTACTGCGATGCCGAGCACTACCCGGATCTGTATTGGGCCGCGCGCGGCTCAGGGCCCGGCTTCTTCGGTGTGGTCACCTCGTTCACGCTGCGGGTTCATCCGCGCCCGTCGGTGTGGGGAACCTGCCTATACATGTACCCCATTGAAGTCGCCGACGAGGTGTTCACGTGGGGACGCTCGATCGCTGCCGAGCTCGACGAGCGCGTCGAACTGCAGATCCACACCGCGCGCAGCTTTCCTGGGGCCGGCATCGACCAGCCGGGCATCACTATCGCCTCACCGGTTTTCGCCGACTCCGAGCAGGAGGCGATGAAAGCCCTTGCACCGCTGGGCAGTTGCCCCGTCGCCGACAAGGCGATCGCCAGCCTTCCTTATGCGCCGACCACCTTGGCCAACTGGTACACCGCTGTGATGACCAATTATCCGAAGGGGCACCGCTACATCGCCGACAACATGTTCACGTCGGCGTCGGCCGCGGAACTCTTGCCGGGCATCCGCACAATTATCGAAACGATGCCGCCGCATCCGTCGCATTTCATCTTCACCGGGTGGAAAACGTCGCCGGATCGCACGGACATGGTGTACGGCCTGGAAGCTGATATCTACTTGGCGCTCTACACCATCTGGCAAGACCCGGCCGACGACGACCGCTACGGCGACTGGGCCGCCTCGAACATGGCCGCGATGTCGCACTTAGCGGCGGGCATCTCGCTCGCCGACGAGAACCTCTGCCGGCGCCCGGCGCGGTTCATCACCGAGCCGAATATGGCGCGCCTGGATGAAGTGCGCTCGGCCTACGACCCGGATGGCCGGTTCCACAGCTGGATGGCGCGCTGCTGATCGTCATCACAGCTGGTGGCCATCACAGCGAGCGCTCCAGCAGCACGTGACCGGTGTCGGCCAAAACCACTTGCACAGCAGAGATTTGATCGACCGGCGTGGCGATGCTGCCAGCTGGTGTTGCGGTGTGACCGGGCTCTGCCACCCAGGTTGCCAGCTGGCTGTGGCTGCCGTCGCGGCGTACCACCACCATCGCCAGTGTGTCGTGGTGTGCGTTAACCGGTGCCAGGCAAACGCATTTCATCGCGATGAAGGTTCCCCATTGCTCGGTGGACACCGAGACCGTCGAGGCCAGATTTTTGGTGCCGACCTGCGCCATCGGCAGCGTCGAACTGCTCGCCTGCGGCGGCGTGGGCGCGTGCGCCGAGAAATGGCCCTGCACGCCGACGAATACGCCGACTGCCAGCACCACAGCCGCAGCAGCGCTGGCCGCCCAGGTCAGCACGCGGGAGCGGCGCCGACGCCAACCAACCTTGGCCAGCAGTGTCGGCAGCATCTCCGCCGGCAGCGCAGGTGTGTCGCCGGTGCGGTCGGCCTCGTCGATGGCTGCCAACTCGTCGCGGTCCAGCTGCGAAAGCAACGCCGGCATCCCGCTGAGTTCGGCGACGGCGCTGCGGCATGACGGGCAAACCTCCATGTGGGCTTCGAACTCCCGCCGATCGGAGGCCGACAGCGAGCCCAGCACATAGGCAGCGTCCCACATCGCATACTCGTGGTCGCCATGCAGTTGGTCGCTGGGCTGGGCGCCGTCACCCGGCGGGCTGGCGCCCCATAACGTCTTCATCGTCTAACCCCCATCGTAGGCTTCATTTGGGTATTCGGAGCCGACCTCCGCGCGGATTGCACGTCGCGCCATCATCTGGTCACCCCCATCTCTTGCAGTGTCAGTCGCAGGGCCCGCACGGCGTAGTGCAGGCGCGACTTCACGGTGCCTTCAGCGATTCCGAGATCGGCGGCGATTTGCGCTGTGGTCCACCCGCGGTAGTAGGAGCGGCAGATCACTGCGCGGTGTTCGGCGGAAAGCTGTGCGTAAGCGTCGGCGATCAGCAGCCGGTCTAGCGCCGCGTTGACCTCGTCCGGTCCGGCCGGCTCGGGCGCCTTGTCCAGCGATTGGACTTCCGAGCGGGCCCGTGCGCTGCGGCTCTCGTCGATGATCAGGTTGCGGGCGACGGTGAACAGCCAGGCCCGTGCCGACCTATCGGTGTCGCCGACGACCTCAGGATGCTGCCAGGCTCGCAGCAGCGTCTCCTGCACGACGTCTTCGGCGCGCGTCCGGTCGCCGGTCAGCCTCAGTGCGTATCGCCATAAGGCCGCGGCGTGCTCGTCGTATAGCGCCTTCATCAAGGCGGCTTCGGGAGCCGCTGGGCTGGCGACAGTAGGCACTTGCACCTCCTAGAGGTGACACGAATTCAGCGCCTGTCCGGTTCATCACCGGCACACCAGCAACGGTTAGCCGAGAGTCAGGATGCGCGGCCCGTCCTCGGTCACCGCCACGGTGTGCTCCCAGTGTGCCGCACGCGACCCGTCGGCGGTAGTGACCGTCCATTGGTCGTCGAGTACCAGGGTTTTTCTTGTTCCCAGGGTCAGCATCGGTTCGATCGCCAGCACCGAGCCGGGGGCCAGTAGTGGGCCCCGGCCGGGGGCTCCTTCGTTGGGCAGGAAGGGGTCCATGTGCATTTGCCGGCCGATGCCGTGACCGCCGTAGCCCTCGACGATGCCGAAGGTGCGGCCGTAGCGGGCCTCGGCGGCGTGGGTACCGGTTTCGATGGCATGAGAGACGTCGGTCAGCCGGTTGCCGGGTGTCATCGCGGCGATGCCGGCGTCCAACGATTCCCTGGTCGCCGCTGACAGTGCTTCGTCGGCGGGATCCAGCGTTCCCACGCCGAATGTGGCCGCCGCGTCACCGTGCCAGCCGTCGAGGACGGCTCCGCAGTCGATGGAGACCAGATCACCAGGCGACAGGGTCTCCGCCGCGGAGGGAATCCCGTGCACCACCCGGTCGTTGACCGACGCGCAGATCGACGCCGGGTACCCGTGGTAGCCCAGAAACGACGGTGTGGCGCCGGAGTCGCGGATTACCGCTTCGGCGATGCTGTCCAGACTCAGGGTCGATACTCCCGGAGCTGCGGCCGCTTGAACCGCGCGCAGCGCGGCGGCCACCACGGCCCCGGCCGCCGCCATCGCGTCCAGCTCGCCGGCGCTGCGCTGTGGCACGACCTTGCGGTTGCGCAGCCCGGCCAGGGCGATCATCGCTACTTTCCCAGGGCCTGCAGCGCGCGGGTGAACACTTCGTCGACGCTGCCGACGGCATCGACCGTCTTCAGCTCGTGCTCGTGCTGGTAGTACTCCAGCAGCGGCGCCGTTTGGTCGCGGTAGACCTTCATCCGGTTCAGGATGACGTCGTCGTTGTCGTCGTCGCGGCCGCGCCCTTTGAGCCGTTCGAGCAGTACTTCCTCCGGCACCCGGAACTCCAGCACCGCATCCAGTTTGGTTCCCCGGCGTTCGAGCATGTCGTGCAGTGCCTTTGCTTGCTCCAGTGAACGCGGGTAACCGTCGAGGATGAAACCAGCGGCCGCGTCGGACTCATCGAGCCGCTGGTCGACCAGCTTGTTGGTCACCTCGGAGGGCACCAGGTCGCCGGCGTCGAGGTAGCGCTTGGCCGCCAGACCCAGCTCGGTTCCGTTGTCGATGTTTTGCCGAAACAGCTCGCCGGTGGAGATCTGCGGTACGCCCAGTTTGTCGGCCAGCTTGACCGCCTGCGTGCCCTTGCCGGCCCCCGGCGGCCCCAGCAAAACAACTCTCACTTCAGAAACCCTTCATAGTTGCGCTGCATCAGCTGGCTTTCGATCTGTTTGACCGTATCCAAACCGACACCGATCATGATCAAAACCGCTGTACCGCCGAACGGCAGATTCTGAACCGTCCCGGTATTGCCGATTTGCAGGAAAAGGTTGGGCAGCACTGAGATCACGCCCAGGTAGATCGACCCGGGCAAGGTGATGCGGCTCAGCACAAAGCGCAGGTAGTCCGCGGTCGGCCGGCCCGGCCGGATACCGGGGATGAACCCGCCGAACTTCTTCATCTCGTCGGCCCGCTCGTCCGGGTTGAACGTGATCGACACATAGAAGTACGTGAAGAAGATGATCAGCCCGAAGTAGATGGCGATGTAGACCGGGTCGGCGGGGTTCGACAGGTAATTGCCGACGAACTTGTCCCACCAGGTGTTGCCCACCCCGCCTGTGCCGCTACGGACCAGCTGGGTGATCAGGTGCGGGATATAGATCAGCGACGAGGCGAAGATGACCGGGATAACGCCGGCCTGGTTGACCTTCAGCGGCAGATACGTCGACGTGCCGCCGTACATGCGCCGGCCTACCATCCGCTTGGCGTATTGCACCGGGATACGGCGCTGGCCCTGCTCGACGAACACGACGCCGACAATGATGATCAGCGCCGCCACGCACACCGCGGCGAAGATCACCCCGCCGCGGCTGTCCAGGATCGACTTTCCCTCCGCGGGGATACGGGCGGCGATGCCGACGAAGATCAGCAGCGACATGCCGTTGCCGATACCGCGCTCGGTGATCAGTTCGCCCATCCACATCACCAGCCCGGCGCCCGCGGTCATCACCAGGACGATCACCACCAGGGTAAAGATGCTCTGGTCGGCCATGATGTCCAGGCTGCAGCCCTGCAGCAGGCCGCCGTTGGCCGCTAGCGCCACGATGCTGGTGGCCTGCAGGATGGCCAGCGCTATCGCCAGATAGCGGGTGTATTGGGTCATCTTGGCCTGGCCGGACTGGCCTTCCTTGCGCAGTTCTTCGAACCGCGGGATGACCACGGTGAGCAGCTGCACGATGATGCTGGCGGTGATGTAGGGCATCACTCCCACCGCGAACACGGTCAGCTGGAGCAGCGCGCCGCCAGAGAACAGGTTGATCAGCGAGTAGATCTGCGCTGCCTCGCCGCCGCTAACCTGCGCGATGCACTTCTGCACATTCGGGTAGTTGATGCCGGGCGAAGGGATCGACGCGCCCACCCGGTAGAGGATGACGATGCCCAGCGTGAACAGGATTTTCCGGCGCAGGTCGACTGTTCGCAGCGACGAGATGAAAGCCGAAAGCACTCTTCCTCCTGCGCAGCCGGGCTCTGGTCACGGCATGCCGACGGGGCTGGTCTGGCCAGCATTGGGTTAAGTCTGCGTCACGCGCCGAGCACCCGCAGGTCCCGACGTGCGGAGTCGCGCGTCAAACAGTCTACGAGAGTAACAGCGCCGGCAATGGTTGCTGGCAACCAGCGTAGAGTTTCCCGTAGTCATTATATTGGCTAATTATCGACTGGTGATTGGTCGTATGGGTCGAAGGGATGGTCGATGACGCGAATGGGCAGCGCACGGTTCGAAGGCGACACCTGGGATCTGGCGTCCAGTGTCGGGGTAACGGCAACGATGGTCGCGGCCGCACGCGCCGTCGCCACCCGATCGTCCAATCCGCTGATCAACGACCAGTTCGCCGAGCCGCTGGTGCGCGCGGTGGGCGTCGACTTCTTCACCAAAATGGCCAGCGGTGAGCTGCAGCCGCGCGATCTCGACGACGAGACGGCCAAGGGCCTGCGCCGCTTCGCGGACGCGATGGCCATCCGCACCGAGTACTTCGACGACTTCTTCTTGAACGCCACCGCGGCAGGTATCCGGCAAGCGGTGATCCTGGCGTCCGGTCTGGATTCCCGCGCCTACCGCCTGGCATGGCCAGCCGGCACGGTCGTGTTCGAAGTCGACCAGCCGCAGGTGATCGACTTCAAGACCGCAACCCTGGCCGAACTGGGCGCGCAACCGACAGCGGACCGGCGCACGGTGGCGATCGACTTGCGCAACGACTGGCCCGCTGCGCTCCAAGAGGCCGGATTCGACCCGGGGCGGCCGACCGCCTGGATCGCCGAGGGCCTGCTGGGCTACTTGACCGCCGAAGCGCAGGACCGGCTGCTCGACCGGATCACCGCGCTGAGCGCGCCCGGCAGCCGCTTCGCCACTGAAGGACTCCTCGACGTCAACAACGTGAGCGAACATGAACTGCGTCGGCGCATGCAACGCCAAGCCGAACGGTGGCGCAACCACGGCTTCGAACTCGACATGGCCGCCCTGGTGTATTTCGACGACCGAACCGACGCCGGCACCTACCTGACCAACCTGGGCTGGAAGACGGTGAGCACCAGCACGACCGAGCTGCTGGCCAAGCATGGGCTGCCGCCGATCGATGCCGACGACGCCCCCTTCGGAGAGGTGGTCTACCTCAGCGCAGAACTGGATTAACACCATGACCCGCAGCGACAGGGATAGCTGGGATCTGGCCTCCAGCGTGGGCGCGACCGCCACCATGGTCGCGGCCGCGCGGGCGCTGGCCAGCGAAGAACCTGACCCGATCATCAACGACCCGTTCGCCGCGCCGCTGGTGCGGGCGGTGGGCCTCGACTTTTTCACCCGCCTCGTCGACGGCGAGATCGCCAAGCCACATGAGCAATCCGGGCGCGATCTGCAGCTCGAGACCGATTCAATGGCGGTGCGCACCCGGTTCTTCGACGAGTTCTTCATGGCCGCGGCCGCATCCGGTATCCGCCAGTCGGTGATCTTGGCTGCGGGCTTGGACTCACGGCCGTACCGGCTCGCGTGGCCTGCCGGGAGCGTCGTCTACGAAGTCGACCAGCCGAAGGTCATCGAATTCAAGACAGCTGCACTGTCCGCCTTGGGTGCCGCCCCTGCCGCTGAACGGCGAACGGTCGGCATCGATCTGCGTGCGGACTGGCCAGCTGCTTTGCGCGGCAGTGCGTTTGACGAGACAAAGCCGACAGCGTGGAGCGCCGAGGGCTTGTTGATGTATCTGCCGCCGGAAGCACAGGACCGGCTCTTCGACGACATCGCCGCGCTGAGCGCGCCGGGCAGCAGGCTGGCCACCGAATTCCACCCAGACTCCGGCTTGACGATGTCCGAACGCGCCCAGGCGTTCAACCGCCGATGGGCCAATCTCGGCTGCGACATCGACCTGTCCGGACTGTTTTACGAAGGCCAGCGCAGCAACGTCGTGGAGTACCTGACCGACCACGGCTGGCAGGTGAGTACCCGGCTTCGGGGGGAGTTGTTCACTGACTACGGCCGAACGTTTCCCGACGACGACGAGATGGCGGCGTTCGGCAACATTGCCGCTGTCACCGCGATACGCGAATAGGAGCTACCGGATGGCACGTGCCGATAACGACAGCTGGGACTTGGCCTCCAGCGTGGGAGTCACCGCGACCATGGTCGCGGCGTCGCGGGCGATGGCTTCGCAGGGCCCTGATCCGCTGCTCGACGATCCGCTGGCTGATCCTCTGGTCCGTGCAGTGGGCCTGGAGCCGTTCGTCCGCCTGATCGACGGTGAGATCGAGATCGACGACGACCCGGTGCTGAATCGGCAGACGAGACGAGAGCGGATCGCCGTCAGGACAAGGTTTTTCGACGACTTCTTCGTCAGCGTCGGCGACGCTGGCGTGCGACAGGCCGTGATCCTGGCCTCGGGTTTGGACACCAGGGCCTACCGGCTGGCATGGCCGGCGGGCACGGTGGTCTACGAAATCGACCAGCCGGGGGTCATCGAGTTCAAGACCCGTACCCTGGCCGATATCGGCGCAACTCCGACCGCCGAGTTGCGCGTGGTGGGCATCGACCTGCGTGACGACTGGCCAACAGCCTTGCGGCAGCATGGCTTTGACGTAAGCCAGCCCACGGCGTGGAGCGCTGAAGGGCTGCTGCCCTATCTGCCGCCCGACGCGCAGGACCGGCTCTTCGACAACATCACCACGCTCAGCGCGCCCGGCAGCAGACTGGCCACCGAGCATTTCCCGGAGCGCGACGCCTTTTCGGACGAGCGGGCACAGCGTCTCACCGAACAGTGGCACCGTCTCGGACTGGACCTCGACGTGTCCGACCTGTTTTATCTCGGAGAACGCAGCATCGTCATGG
>Ga0070739_10006962_pt1 | contig 12225 bp, 15 predicted proteins | sample Coa_R1_7_FD_66445 | JGI IMG/M metagenome (GOLD analysis project Ga0070739, IMG submission 66445) | Surface soil microbial communities from Centralia Pennsylvania, which are recovering from an underground coalmine fire - Coalmine... | ecosystem: Environmental > Terrestrial > Soil > Unclassified ... | reverse complement strand
CGAGGCGCGCAGGATCTCGCTGCGGCTGAGGCCGTCCAGTTCGCTGGCGTCGCGTGTAGCCATCCCAGATAACGATACCTCCGAGATGCGCGGAGGTAACAGGCCCGGGCAGGTCGCGAACGCGCTCTCGAGGCGGCCACCCTGCGGGCCGCCGGGCGGCGGTACGGCTGCGAGCTAGTGCGAGCCGTTCGTGGTCTCGTCGGGCATGACGAGCACCACGTGGTTGAGCGACAGCGCCAGGAACGGCCGCTTCTCGGCCGCGGGGGTGCCGTCAAGGCCGCCGATCTCGACGTCGGTGAGGGCCAGGAAGGCGCGCTCGGAAGCGTTCAGGTAGTCGGTCAGGCGGCTGCGGTAGCCGTCGCGGGGCAGGTGCAGAACCCCGGTGATGCGGTAGCGGTCGGTCTCGACCACGATGCGCTCGTCGCGATGCTCCATGGGGCCCGTATCGGCGCAAACGCGCCGCTGCCTGAGCCCGAGTGCGATTCTCCGGCGGATGGCCGCGCCCAAGCTCGAGCCGGCGGCCTGGTGGGAGATCCGCCGGGCCCAGAACCGCAAGCCCGCCACGTATCGCTGCCCGCTGTGCGGAGCGCAGCTCCCGGCGCTCAGCGAGCACATGTTGATGTTCCCCGAGGGACGCCGGGACCGCCGCCGCCACGCGCACACCGAGTGCGTGCTCGAGGCCCGGCGGGCGGGACGCCTGCCCACGCGGGAGGAATGGCGGCGCGCCCAGCCGGGCTCCGTCTCGGTCTGGCGCCGAGCGCTGCACGCGCTGCGCGGCCGCGGGCGCGGTGGCGCCCCCGAGCAGTAGGGTCTCCCGCCATGGCGCGCGAACTGAAGCTCGGACTGAACCTCGGATACTGGGCCGGAGGCCCGCCGCCCGGCGCCGCCGAGGCGATCACGGAGGCCGAGCGGCTCGGCTTCGACTCCGTGTGGACGGCAGAGGCCTACGGCTCGGACGCTCTCACCCCGCTGGCCTGGTGGGGCGCCGCGACCGAGCGCATCGGGCTGGGCACGGCGATCGCGCAGATCTCGGCTCGCGCGCCGGCGGCCACGGCGATGGCCGCGATGACCCTCGACCACCTCTCGGGCGGACGCTTCATCCTCGGGCTCGGGGTATCGGGCCCGCAGGTCGTCGAGGGCTGGTACGGCCAGCCGTTCGCCAAGCCGCTGGCCCGCATGCGCGAGTACATCGCGATCGTGCGCGCCATCTTCGCCCGCCAGGGCCCGCTGACCAATGACGGGCCCCACTACCCGCTCCCGCTGCCCGGGGGCACCGGCCTGGGCAAGCCGCTCAAGTCGAGCCTGCGCCCGCTGCGCGAGGACATCCCGATCTACCTCGCCGCCGAGGGCCCCAAGAACATCGCCATGGCCGCGGAGCTGTGCGACGGCTGGCTGGCCCTCTTCTACTCGCCCCACCATGACGGCCTCTACCGCGAGGCGCTCGACGAGGGCTTCGCCCGGCCGGGTGCGCGACGGCGCCCGCAGGACTTCGAGGTCGCCGCCAGCGTGCCGCTCATCATCACCGACGACGTTGAGGCGGCGGCCGACGCGGTGCGGCCGATGTACGCGCTGTACTTCGGCGGCATGGGCGCGAAGACAGCCAACTTCCACGCCAACGTGCCCATGCGCATGGGCTACGAGGACGAGGTGCGCAAGATCCAGGAGCTCTACCTGGGCGGGCACAAGGACGAGGCGGCCGCCGCCGTGCCGACGAAGCTCATCGAGCAGCTGACGCTGATCGGCTCGCCCGAGCGCATCCGCGACGGCCTCGAAGCCTGGCGCGAGTCGAGCGTCACGACGCTGCTCATCGGCGGCGACCCGGCCATGCTGCGCACGGCCGCCGAGCTCGTACTCGGCTGAACCCGGCGCACAGCACCGCCCGACGCCCGGCGCCCAGCGCAGAGGGCCGACCCCCCCGGGCCGGCCCTCCACGCGGTCCCTACACGGCGGAGTGGGCGGGCTGCGCGCCGCCGCGCGCGATCTCCGGCATGCCTCCGGTGTAGCCGAGCGACGGCACGTCCGAGGGGTAGACCTCGTGGCCGTGCTCGGCCACGTCGCCGACCTCCATGTTCTTCTCGGCCATCCGCAGCGGCACGAACACGCCCACGAGCTTGAGCAGCAGGAACGTGCCCGCGCCCGAGAACGCGATCACGAACGCCGCCGCCAGCGCCTGCCACTTGAGCAGCTGCCAGTTGCCGTGGATCAGCCCGGTGGCCGTGCCCGCGGCGATCAGCTTGCCCTTGGCGGCGATGTAGCCGAGAGCCATCTGTGGATCGGCGAACACCCCGGTCAGCAACCCCCCGGCCAGGCCGGCGAAGCCGTGCGTGTAGATCACGCCGAGCGTGTCGTCGACGTTGCGGAAGGGTCGGACGCGGCTCAGGTAGTTCAGCGCGAAGTACACGAGCGCCGCGGCGATGACCCCGAGCGCGATGGCGCCCCAGCCGTTCACGTAGCCGGCGGCCGGCGTGATCGCCACCAGCCCCGTGATCATCCCGTTGACGCCGCCGAGCAGGCTCGGCTTGCGCCCGGTCAGGTAGTCCAGGCCGACCCAGACCATGAAGGCCACCGCGGTGCAGAGGTTCGTGTTCAGGATGGCCGCCGAGGCCGACATGTTGGCCGAATACGGGTCGCCGCCGTTGAAGCCATTCCAGCCCAGCCACAGGAGGCCGGCGCCCACGGCCACCATGGCGACGTTGTTGGGGGCATCGATCTCGCGGTCGCGCTGCAGGCGCGGGCCGATGACCGCCGCGGCGATGAAGCCCGAGACGCCGGCGGAGAGGTGGATCACGTAGCCGCCCGAGTAGTCGACCGCGCCGTGGTGGGCGAAGAAGCCACCACCCCAGATCAGAAAGGCATCAACCGTGTAGATGCACGTGCACCACAGCGCCACGAACGGGATCCAAGCCTTGAAGTTCACGCGCCCGAGCACCGAGCCGAGCATGAGGATCGGCGCGATGCCCGCGAACACGAACTGGAAGTAGACGAGCGAGGACTGCGGGAAGGCGAAGCTCCCGAGCAGCGGGATGTGCGCCTGGCCCTGGAGCGACTTGTGGCCGAGCACGGTCGCGGGCACGCCGAGGAAGTTGCCCAAAAACCCGTGGTGGGCGAGCCCGTGCCAGGGGGTGCCGAAGCCCATGTGGAAGGCCCACAGAACCCAGACGATCAGCACGACCCCGAAGGCGGCAAAGCTCAGCATCATGCTGTTGATCGACCAGCGCTTCTGCATGACGCCGCCGTAGAGCACTACGAGGCCGGGCACGCTCATCAGGCCGACGAGCGTCGCCGCCGTCATCTGCCAAGCGTTGTCTCCCGAGTTCAGCCAAGAGGGGGCTTCAACTGGCATGGGTCTCCTTGTGCGCGTCGGGGCTCCCGGCACGCCGCTCACGCGGCACGGCCCGGCAAAGCCGGTTTACGGCCAGGATGTTCGTCGCGCACCGGCGCGGCCGACATGGCCCCCCGTCCAGGGTTCGCGCAGCCCGGTTGGACATCGGGATAAACGCCTAGGGGCGCGTGGCATAGCCGGCGCGGTGGCAGGCGGCGGCGATCGTGCGCGCCGCCTCCCCGGTGAAGCCCGCGGTGGTGCCGAGCTGCGCGCACAGCGTCCTGGCCTCGGTGCCGCAGCGGTGGATCTGCTCGGCGCCCACGGGACCGGCGTACACCGCGTCGATGCAGCCGTGCCGGGGCGCCGGCGGCGATACCACGAGCGAGACCACGACGGCGATCAGGAGCGCCGCAGCCAGGGCACAGGCGCCGCGAACCAGTCGCCGTTCGCGCCGGCTCAAGGCGCTCAGAGCCGCGGCGGGGCCTGACCGGGCACCACGAGCACCGAGCCCCGCCGGGTGTTCAGCGCCGCCCGCGCGGCGCCGCCGAGGCTGATGCGCCCGCGCGGGCCGCCCGGCTGGGAGCCGACCACGATGAGGTCCGCGTCGGTCCCGGGCTCGGCCATGCGCGCGCCGAGCTTCTCGGCCAGCAGCGCCGCCGTCTCCTCCGCGGCGCCGTCCTCGCCATCGCTGGCCAGCGCGATCGTGCCCAAGCGGCCGTTCCCGAGCGCGCGCAGTCCCGCCGCCGCCACGGCCACCGCCAGCGGGCCGCCCTCGAGCAGCGCCTGGGCCGAGGTGCCGGGCTCGGCCCGCCCGGGCGAGGTGCGGTACTCGGAGCCGAAGACGATCATCGTCGCCCCCTCGGCATCGGCCAGCCCCCGCAGACCCGCCGGCGTGGAGGGATCGAGGATGACGTGGCGGGCGACCTCGCCGGGGAGCTGGGCGGCGCCCCGTTCGAGGAGCTGTTCGGCGTCGTGCTGCGCGATGCGCTCGCGCGCCGGGTCGCCCTCCCGAGCGTGGCGGACGTAGGCCAGGGCCAGGCGGGCACCCGTCGCGTAGAGCAGCTCGGCCAGCGCCAGCGCGTCCTCGTCGTTGGCCGTCCCGTCGTAGGAGACGATCACGTCCGCGCTCATGGGCGCCATCCTCGCACGCCCCGATGCGGGCCGCCATTGGCCCCAGGGACGACAATCGGGGCGGCGCACCTATCCACGTGGCGGAGCGCTCGTCGGCGGCGACGGCCGCCTGTGCCAGCATCGTGCGATGGCGCGCGCGGCGGTGGCGGTGAAGGCGATCCTCGTCCTGGGCATCGGGCTGCACTTCCGCCACCGCTTCCACGGGCCGGCGGTCGACTATTTCGGGCTCGCCCTGGCGGCCTTCGCCAGCTGGTCGGCGGTTCCCGGACCCGGCGAGCCGGTGCTGATCGCAGAGTCGATCTTCGCCGCCAAGCACTCGCTGGACATCTCCTCGGTCATCGGGGTGGCCTGGGTCGGCGCCGCCGCTGGGGGCATGGCCGGATGGCTGGTCGGGCTGATCGCCGGCCGGCGCCTGGTCACCGCGCGGGGCCCGCTGCGCCAGGCGCGCCTGCGTGCGCTCGAGCGCGGCGAGGGGATCTTCAAGCGCCACCCCGTCCTGGCCATCTACCTCACGCCCTCGTGGGTCTCGGGGATCCATGGTGTCGGCACGCGTATCTACGTGTCGGTCAACACGGCGACGTCCGGCCTCTGGGCGGCCGTGATCGGCCTCGGCGCCTACTACGCCGGGCCGCCCATCGTCGAGTTCGCCGACGACCTGGGCACGGCCAGCCTCGTGGCGCTCGGGGTGCTCATCGTCGCCTCGCTGGGCGGCGAGCTCGTGCGCCGGCGGCGCCGGCGGGGGCGTGCCTCGGGCCAGGCGTAGGCGACGGCGCGCCCGGCGCGTGGGCGAGTGCTAGAGCTGGGTGCCGGCCCAGGATACGTTCCGGAACGCCGGGGCGGGCGAGCCGACGTCGAGCTGGATGACGGCGTGGGGCGTGAGCTTAATCTGCCGCGGGTCGCCCGACCACCGCTGCCCGTCGACGAGCGCGGTGACCTTGCCCTTGGCGCCGGCGACCTGGTTGGGCCCGAGTGGCTGGCGCCACTCGTCGAAGAACTGGCCCAGCGTGTAGATGCGCTGGGTCGGCGACTCGATGTGGATCACGCCGTCGGGCGCGTGCGTGTGCAGCCAGTAGATGCACTGCCCGCCCTGGGCCACCGGGCCCACCGACGTCTGCTCGACGGTCGAGCCGGGGATCCCGATCCCGCCCGGAAGCGCCCGAGCGGCGCCGTTCACGTAGACCTGGAGGTGCGCGTGGATGTGGTAGGCGAGCTGCTCGGTCAGCCCGCACTGGATGCCATCGACGACGGCCGTCCCGGTCGTTGAGGCGGGCGCGAGGTCGGGACCGGTCTCGAGCGGCATGCCCTCGAAGCCGAGCTGTCCCTGCGCCGGAGTGGACGCGGTCGAGCTCGTGGATGCCGTGGTGGTGGCGGCGGGGCTCGACGACGAGGCCGAGCTGCTCCCGCCTCCGCCTCCGCAACCGGTGACGGCGGCCGCGAGCAGGACCGCGAGGAGGAAGGCCCGCAGCGCCCGGGGCGCGGCGTGTGGGTCAGTGGGCATCGGCCCGGGACGGTACCGGGCCGACCGGCCCGGAGCGCTGTTGCCCCCGTGCGCTCCGGGCCGACGGGCCCGAGGCGCTCTTGCCCCCATGCGCCCCAAGCCGGTGGCTCCGGAGCGCCGCTGCCCCCATGCGCTCCGGAGCCCTTCACCGCGTTCCGCCCTGATCAGACGGTGTCCGCGCCCCCTGGGCCCCCCGGCCCTGTGCCCCCTGAATGTCCCCAGCCCTTCAAGTTCGCTGTGCCGGTGATCTGCACGAGTCAGAAGATATGCCCCGCGCAAGCGGCCGCGGTGCGACATTTCTCACAGCGCCACACCCCCTGCGAGAATGCGCCGATGCGAGCCGGCGGCCAGCCATGAGCAGCGCTGAGCTGCCTTTCCTGCGCCAGCTCAGCCGTGAGGACTCCGACGCGCTGCTGGCGCTCCTGCGCCGCCGCCGCGTGGCACGCCTGGCCTCGGTGCTGAGCGCCGGCTCGGCGGGGGACGATCTTGTGCTGCTGCTCGAGGGCCGTGTGAAGCTCGTGGCCTTCGGCGCCGAGCACCGCGAGGTGGTCCTCGGGATCCGCCGGCCGGGTGAGCTGATCGGCGAGATGGCGGCGCTGGGGGGTCAGCGGAGATCCGCCACGGCGGTGGCCATCGACGACGTCGAGATCGGCTGCCTGCGGGCGGATGAGTTCCGGCGCTTCCTGGCCCAGCACCCGGACTCGGCGCTCGTGCTCATGCGCATGCTGATCCGGCGCCTGTTCGACGCCACGCAGGAGGTCGTCGACCTGGCCACCCAGGACAGCGTGGGCCGCGTGGCCAAGCGGCTCCTGGAGCTGGCGGCCGAGCACGGCTCGGCCACCGAGGCGGGCACGCGCATCGACCTCTCGCTCACCCAGGACGAGCTCGCGAGCTGGACGGGGGCGACCCGCGAGACGGTTTCGCGCGCGCTTCGCCTGATGCGGCGCCTGGGCTGGGTGGCGACCGACAACCGCTCGATCATCGTGCTCGACCCCGGCGCGCTGCGCGAGCGCTGCGGGATCGACGCCGCTGCGCGCGGCTGAGCGCGGCCCAGCGCGCGCACGTGTAGTGCGCGCGCCTCGCGGGTACCGCTCACCGCGGTCTCATCACGTAACCCCAGGAGGATTCAGGTGAGAGCAAAGCTTCGCGTGTCGCTGCTAGTCCTCGCGCTCGGCGGCGCCGTCGTGATGGCGCTGGCCGGCGGCGGCTCGGGCGCCATGGCGGACAGCCAGTGCGTGCCGCCCAACTGCCCCAAGCCCAGCCTGCCCATCGTCACGACGACGAACGCCACCGCGAGCTCGAGCTCAGTCACGGTGCACGGCACGGTCAACCCGAACGGGTCGGCGGCGACCTGTTACTTCCAGTTCGGCCCGACCGCTGCCTACGGCGCGCGCACGGTTAGTCAGGACGTGAGCCCCAAGCCGGGCGCGGGCACGCAAACCCTGAGTGCATCGGTGGCCGGCCTGGAGCCGGCGACCGTCTTCCATTACGAGTTGACATGCGCGAACTCGTCAGGAACGGCGAACGGTGGCGACCGTACGTTCACCACTGGAGGGGCCGGCTCGCTGCTCGCGCTCTCCGGTCGTGATGGATTCGTGTCCGCGCGCGGCGTGGCCGAGATCTTCCTCGGCTGCTACGGCAGCTCGCGCTGCACCGGGTCGCTCACGCTCAAGCGCGGCAAGACGGTCATCGGCCACCGACGCTCGTTCTCGATCGCGCCGCAGTCGGGCGCCATCGTGCACGTCCGGCTCGATCGCCGCTCGCGCCATCAGCTGTCCGCGCGTGGCCGTCTGACCGTGAGCGTTTGGGACGGTCACCGCTCGCTGTCGGGCAGGCGGTCGGTGACGCTTTACCTCTTCCGGTAGGGCTGGTCGGAGGGGCGGCCGCGCCGCGTGGCCGCCCCTCCGGTTCGGGCACGCCCCCGGACGCGGCGCCGAACTTGACAACGACTAATGGTGTGGGAAAGAATCCAATAGGACCCGCGTCAGGAGGAGGCTGCCGTCCACCCGTCGACCCGCAGCACCGAGCAGACCCTGGTTGCGCTCGTGTACGAGTTACTCGATGCGCACGACGACACGGCTCGCCTGCTCGAGGGCCCGGCTTCCGAGGAGCAGTGGCGCCAGCACCAGGAGTACCTGCGCTCGCTTCAGCGCACGGGGCGCGAGCTGCTGGCCGCCCGCAGCGCCGGCCGCTCCGACTGAGCGGCGGTCAGCCACCGCGCCAGCTGCTCGTACACAGCGGGGTGCCCGAGCAGCTCCAGGTGGTTCACGCCGGCCAGCTCATGGCCGTGGTCGACCTCGAACGGGATCCGCCGCCCGCGCCCGTTGCCGCGTCCGGACGCGCTCGGCATGCGCACGAGCAGATCGCCCAACAGGCGTCCGAGAGGCGCGGGGCTGAGGGTGGCGCCGATGAAGTAGTAGTGCGCGTCGGGCAGGAAGGGGGTCTCGCGGCAGCGGTCGCGCAGGAACTCGTCCGGGTCGCAGTCGCACCAGTCCTCCTCGACGCACGAGCCGTAGCGAAGGTCCTTGATGCCGGCGCTGCGGGCGTTGAGCACGCCGGCCAGGGCGCGCGTCTCGGGCACGCGCGCGAGCGCCCAGGCGAGCGCGTTGGCGCCCTTCTCGAGGTCGGCGCCCAGGTGCGGGGTGCCGAGACAGAAGACGTGGCGGACGGCTGAGGCAAACGCCATCCCGTCGCGCTCCCCGTAGTGGCACGCGCTGCGGGCGACCAGCCCGCCCATCGAGTGCCCGACGAGCACGATCTCGCGGCATGGCACCGGCCACCCCTCGACCAGGCGCTCGAGCATGGCCGCCAGCGACCGCCCGTTGTCCGAGACGTGCAGGCCGGTGTTGTAGCGGACGTAGACCGGCGTGTAGCCGAGATCGTCGCGCAGCCGCGCGCCGTAAGAGCGGTGGTCGCTGCGCTCGGCGCGCCGGGCCACCAGCCGCCAGGCGTCGTCGGTCTCGCACAGCCCGTGGACGAACACGGCGATGCGCTCGCTCGCGTCGGGGAAGGCGTCGCTGAGCGGCCCTGGCTCGAGCTCGACGGCCGCGCCGTGCCGGCGGATCTCCATCCCGAGCGCCAGCTCGGGGATTTGGCGGGACACGCGGTCGCCGTAGAAGCCGTTCAGCGCGCCGAGCGCGAAGGCCGCCCGCGGCTGGGCCGAGAGCGGCGCGCCGTCGCACGGCGCCTGGCGGGAGGCGAACTGCGCGCCTGCGAGCGCCGCCCCGCGCAGCGCGCCGCGCACCCCGGCGTAAACGGCGCGCGCCACGCCGTCGTGCACGAGCCGGACGGGCGCCGCCGCAGGCGTATGGCTGAAGGCTCGCTCGGCGATCCCGGTGTGGAGCTGCTCCACCAGCGCGCCGCCCTGGGCCAGGGCCTCCCCGGCCAGTTGCCCGAGTGCCTGCACCTCCGTCCTGCGCATCGAAGCCTCCTCCGCCGCGGGTCGCTCGCGCCGGATCCTACGCCCCGGAGAGGATCGCTCGCCTACTACCGAGACAGTGATACGTTATCTGTCTCACTGTCCGGGACCTCAAGGAGGCCGCGCATGGCCATCGCGCCGCTCGTCGAACAGATCTCCTACACCGACCTCTACACGCGCTGGGAGCGCGGCAACTGGCGGGCCACCGAGCTCGACTTCAGCCGCGACCGAGTCGACTGGACCGAGCGGATGAGCGACACCCAGCGCCGCGCCGCGCTGTGGAACTACTCGCTGTTCCTGCACGGCGAGGACTCGGTGGCCGACAACCTCTCGCCCTACATCGACGCGGCCCCGCTCGAGGAGCAGAAGTACTTCCTCACCACCCAGCAGGTCGACGAGGCCCGCCACGCCGTGTTCTTCGAGCGCTTCATGCGTGAGGTGCTCGAGTACGACAGCGCCAGCGTGCACGACTCGCTCGAGCGCACTCGGCCGGAGCTGACGTGGGGCTTTCGCAACCTGTTCGGCCTGCTCGACCGCACGGCCGACGAGCTGCGCGCCGACCGCTCCAAGCCCAAGCTCGCCGCCGCGGTCACGCTCTACCACCTGGTCGTCGAGGCCACCGTCGCGCAGACCGGCCAGCACTTCATCGACGACTACCTGGAGCGCGACAACCTCATGCCTGGCTTCCACGAGGGCATGGCCAACGTCGCGGCCGACGAGCAGCGTCACATCGCCTTCGGCGTGAAGCTCCTCTCCGATCTGGTCGCCGCCGACCCGGAGTGCAAGGACGCCGTGGCCGAGATCCTGCGCGAGGCGCTGCGCTATTCGGTGGCGCTGTTCATCCCGCCGAACTGGGACCTCTCCTACGTCGAGTGCTTCGGCTCGACGCTCGAGGACCTGTTCGAGCAGGGCCTCGTCTCCCTCCAGAGCAAGCTCCGGGCCGCCGGCCTGCACCTCGAGGAGATGCCGGGCGTGCTGCCGCTCCCCAGCGAGCTCAGCCCGCGCGAGCAGGCCGAGCGTTCGATCCGGCTCGTGCGGGCGGGCATCCTGGGCGAGAAGACGGGCCCGCCGGCCCGCGACCGCGAGACGATGGCGCTCGTCTTCGACGCCGTCAGCCGCTCGATCGACCACCGGCGCACGCCCGAGCGGCCGGTGACCATCCAGTGGGACTTCACCGACGCCCAGCCATGGCAGCTGCGCATCAATAACGGCGACACCCGCGCCCTCCCCGAGCGGGCCCCGCACGCCGACCTCACGTTCCACTGCCGCTGGGAGGACTGGGTGGACGTCGCCATGGGCCGGCTCGACCCCCGCGTGGCCCTGCTCAAGCAGCGCATCCGCCCGCGCGGGAGCATGCGGCTGCTGCTGCGCCTGCCGAGCATGTTCGCCCTGTGAGCTGGGGTCGCAACCGCGCAGCGCGAGCGCAGGCCCGTACCGACGCGCCGGCCGAGGGCACGCGCGCGCGCATCATGCTGGCCGCGATCGAGCAGTGCCAGGAGCTCGGCCTGCGCCGCACGACGATGGAGGACGTCGCGCGTCGCGCCGGGCTCGGCCGCGCCACGCTCTACCGCCACTTCCAGAGCAAGGACGCGCTCGTGCGGGAGATCATCCTCGCCGAGACCGAGGCGTTCTTCGCCGCCCTGGACGGCGCGCTGGCCGAGTGCTCGAGCGACGCCGAGCGGCTGGTGGAGGGCTTCGCCTTCGCGCTGCACTACATCCGCGCGCACGCCCTCCTGAACAAGCTCCTGCGCTCGGAGCCCGAAACCCTGCTCCCCTACCTGATCGGCGGTGGCGAGCTGATCCGCACGGCCACTCGCGACGTGTGCGCCCGCGTGCACGGCGACGGCGGGGACGCCGAGCGCGTGCGCGAGTCAGCCGAGCTGCTCGTGCGCCTGGTGCTCTCGCTGGCCCTCACGCCCGAGTCCGCCCTGGGGGCCGACACGCCCGAGGGGGCCAAGCGCCTGGCGCGGCGCCACCTCGTGACGAGCCTGCGCGGCGGGGCTTAGCGAGGCTTAGCGAGGCTTAGCGAGCCGCGCCCGCGACGACAGGCGCGTAGGCGAACGGGTGGTGGAAGACGTCGAGCGAGCTCGTGTTGTCGGGCACGTCGACCGAGAAGCTCTGGCCGGTGCGCGTGTCGTTGACGGCGACCGAGCAGCGCCCGGTGGCCGTAGACCACAGCAGCTGGACGTGGATGCCGTCGTTCACGCGGCTGTCGAGCTCGCGAAGTGAGGTCTGGTTGGTGTGGGCCTGCTCCACGGTTGCCTCCCGTTCGTGCTGCCCGCCGGGGCGGGCCCTGCTTGGTCCGTATGTCGACCTGTGGGCGCCGGGCTTGACCGTAGTGGCTACGCATTCGGGCGCCTGGAGCCTCTAACCTTGCCAGCCGCGGATGCAGTTCGAGCTCGACGACGACACCAAGCTCCTGCAGCGCACCGTCCGCGAGTTCGCGCAGGCCGAGATCGCTCCGGTGGCCGAGGCGCTCGACCACGAGAAGCGCTTCCCGTACGAGATCGTCCGGCGGATGGGCGAGCTCGGCTGGATGGGAATCCCGTTCCCCGAGTCAGTGGGGGGCGCGGGCGGCTCGACGATCCAGTACGCGGTCGCGGTCGAGGAGCTCACCCGCGTGGACTCGAGCGTGGCGATCACGCTGTGCGCGCACACCTCGCTCGGGACCCAGCCGATCTACCTGTTCGGCTCCGAGGAGCAGAAGCAGCGCTACCTGCCCGACCTCTGCTCCGGGCGCAAGCTCGGCGCCTTCGGCCTGACCGAGCCCGAGGCGGGCAGCGACGCCGGCAACACCCGCACCCGCGCGGTGCTCGAGGACGGCGACTGGGTCATCAACGGGGCCAAGCAGTTCAT
>Ga0070739_10006960_pt1 | contig 12227 bp, 12 predicted proteins | sample Coa_R1_7_FD_66445 | JGI IMG/M metagenome (GOLD analysis project Ga0070739, IMG submission 66445) | Surface soil microbial communities from Centralia Pennsylvania, which are recovering from an underground coalmine fire - Coalmine... | ecosystem: Environmental > Terrestrial > Soil > Unclassified ... | reverse complement strand
CTGAGCCCTACGCCCTGCACGTGGGCCAGCGCCTGCTCGTGCCCGACGGCCGGCCGACGCGGGCGCCGACCCTCGCCAGCGCGGTGCCCTGGCCGGCGCCCGGCAGCGGCTCCCGCTACAAGCAGCAGTTCATCGAGGCCGCGGCGGCGGCGGCGCAGGAGTCGCAGCGGCGCACGGGCGTGCCGGCCTCGGTCGCCATCGCCCAGGCGATCCACGAGTCGGGCTGGGGCGAGAGCGGCCTGGCGCGCGAGGCGCACAACTACTTCGGGATCAAGGGGCGCAACCAGGAGGGCCCGGCCGGCGTGGTCTGGATGAACACCTGGGAGGTGTACGGCGGCCGCAACGTCGTCGTCCGCGAGCCGTTCCGCGCCTACAACACGCCCGAGGAGTCGTTCCTCGACCACGGCACGTTCTTGCGGGTCAATCGCCGCTACGCGAGCGCCTTCGACGTCGCCGATGATCCGCGCGCGTTCATCCAGGCGGTCGCGGCGGCCGGGTTCGCCACCGACCCGGACTACGCGGCGAAGATCATCCGCGTGATGGACGTCTACGACCTCTACCGCTACGATCTGCAGTGAGCGTGCTGCCGATGATGGCTGGGGAAGTTGCCGACCCCCGGCCTCTCCTCTGAGGACTACTTGATGATCGGCTTGAGCTGCTCGATGATTGCCGGCGGGCTGTCCAGGACTTGCCTGACCCGCGCCTCGACCTGCTGGGCGGTGGACGGGCCGGCCTCGAAGTTCGCCTTTGCCGCGTCGGCCCAGAACTCCGGGTCGGCGGTCGCCCGCTCGAAGGCCTGGCGTAGCGCCGCCACCCGCGCTGGCGGGACGTCGGGCGACACGGCGTAGGGGACGGCGATGGCGATCGGCGCCGTGGTCGCCGCCAGCATCAGTCTCGCCTGCTCGGTCGTGGCCACGTCGGGCAGCGTCGGCACTCCCTTCAGGTAAGGGTGGTCGGGAGCCCGGTCGGCGGCGACGACCAGGAACTTCGCCAGCGGCGGCGACGTCTCGAACCAGTGGCTCACGCCGGAGGTGAAGTCGGTGAACTGGGTGCACATCCCCTCGACTTCCTTGCTCTCGACGGCCGTGCGGATGTTCGAGGTGCCGCCGTAGCCGGGCACGATCTTGAAGTTGGCGCCCAGCGCCGCCCGCATGACGGCCGGCACGTCGTAGGTCGTGCTGCCAACGGCGACCGCCCCGATCACCAGCTCCTTGCCCGCCACGACGTCGGCGAAGCTATCGATCCCGGCGTCGGTGCGCACGGCGCAGGCGTTGGGGCTGTCCATCATGCTGCCGATCCACTGCAGCCGGCGCGCGTCGAAGTCGACGCCTTCCTTGCCCACGGCCTGCTGGAGGATCAACTGGGCGTTGAAGGTGCCGATGACGGTGCCGTCCTTGTCGTAGACGCCCTTGTAGATCTCGTTGGCCACGATCAGGCCCGAGGCGCCGGGCCGGTTGTCGACGACGACGGTGGGGTTGCCCGGCATGTACTTGGGGAGCTGCTTGGCGAGCAGGCGGGTGGCCAGGTCGTAGCTCCCGCCGGCGGCGAAGCCGACGACCATGCGGATCGTCTTGCCGCGGTAGAAGTTGGCCACAGCCTGGTCGTCGGCCGCGGCCGACTGCCCGGCCGGCGTCGCGGCGGCGCTGGCGGCGGGCGCACCGGCCGGCTGGACGGCTCCTGACGCGCTGGTGGGCGCCGGCGCTGCCGCCGAAGTCGGCGCCGCGGCCGGACTGGCCGGGGCGGCGCGGGCGCAGGCCGCCAGGAGCAGCGCGCAGACGACTAGGCTCGGTCCCCACCGCTTCCACTGAAGCATGCCGTCCTCCCGTCCGGGCGGCCTACCGGCGTACCGATGCTCCTGGCCGCCGCGGATTGGCGTGCACGATAGCACGGAGCCGCCTGGCCCGCAACTCGCGCGCCGCCCGGCGCCTCCCGCGCGACCCTTTCGCCCCATTGGGGTTCGGGAGCGAAACCCCGCGTCAGGTCGCGAAGGGGTTCTCGATCGTCAGGCCCTCGATCCGCTGCCCGTGCTGCAGGTCCTCGCTGTAGAGCCGGGTGCACCCCGCGGCGAGGGCGGCGGCGATGATCAGCGAGTCATAGAAGCTGAACTGGTAGCGGGCGTGGAGATCCAGGGCGCTCTGGTAGAGCGCCTGGCTGGGCATGATCCGCCACAGCGGCAGGAGCACATCGTTCAGAAAGCGCTGCGCGTCTGGCGGGGTAACGGGGGTCTGAAGCTTCCGGGTGATCACGTTGAGAGTCTCTTGAACTACCTGGAAGCTGATCTGCGCATCGCCGGTATCCAGCGCCGGGTAGATCAAGCGTTCCGCGGTCGCGCGTTTCTCCGGGTCGCGCTCGTCAAGCAGGTAGACAATGACGTTGGAGTCAATGAAGTCAGCGCTCATTCATCTCGTCTCGCGTGAACTTGCGTCCTCCTGTCCGTGCATAGCGCCGGATGTCTTCCACGACCGCGGCGGCCGCGGCGGCTCGCGACTGGCGCCGGGCGTAGTCGGCGAGCCAGCGGCGGAACTGCTCGTTCAGGGTCGTGTGCTCGGCGCGCGCGCGCTCGCGGGCTGCCTCGATCAGTCTCTCGTCAGCGCTCAACGTAATATTCTTCACGCTCGAATCTCCCACGACGGATAGTACACGAATATCGTGTACACGAGAATAGTGTAAAGGCGTCCATGACCATCCACAAGCGTGATCTTCTTCACGCTCAACCCGAACCTCGGTGAGCCAGGCCTAGCTCTTGCGCCACCGCGGCCAGCGGCTTGTCCCGCGTCCACAGGGTCGCCCTGCTAGCCAGGGCTACCGAGGCCAGCAGGTGGACGTCGAGATAGCCAATGCCCCGCCCCATCAGCGCCCGCCCGTCGATGAAGGCCAGCACCTCTTCTTCCGTGGCGACCGGCGCCTGAGGTAGCGCCCGCAGCAGGCCGAGAAATTCCGTGCGGCTCTTCAGGTTGCCACAGGCCAGCTCGCCCACGACGAACGGGTGCCCGAGCACCCGCCCCGCTTCTAGCGCGCGAACCAGGTCCGGATCTCCCTGCCGCAAGTGGTCGATCCAGACCGAGGTGTCCACCAGGATCATGTGGCCTCAGGGCGGCGCCGCGGGATCGACTGCACGGAGGGGTCGCTGCCACCCAGGCGAGCGAGCCGCCGCGCGCTCTCCCGCTCGATCAAGGCTTTGAGTCCCTCGCGGATCAGGGCGGTGCGCTCGGTCAGCCCCGTAAGCCGCTGGGCTTCGGCGAGCAGCGCCTCGTCAAGGTTGATCGTCGTCCGCATCGGCCTCTCCTCTCGGCTAAGATGATGCCTGCATCGTACGTCATCTGCTGCTGTATTTGACGCCTCTAGCGAGTCGTAAGCTTGACCGCCCCTCCGCCCCATGCCATAGTGGGCGCACACGCCGCGTGCCAGGCGCGCCGCGTCGCCGCGCGGCCCGCGTGGCCGGCGCCCCCGGCGGCGCGACGGTCTGGAGGGTGGGGATGCGCCTGCAGCGCTACCTGGCTTACGCTCTGCTCGGGCTGCTGATGCTGGGCTGCCAGCCGGCCGCGGCGCCGGCGGCGACCGCCCCGACCGCCGCTGCGCCGAACGCGGCGAGCGCGCCCGCGCCGACCGCTCCGCCGGCGCTCGTCAAGCTCAACCACGCCTACGTGGGGCCGACCGAGTCGATGGCGATCCCCTGGATCGCCAAAGAGGCCGGCTTCTTCGCCGGCGAAGGGCTCGACGTCGACGTCCAGCTCGTGACCGGCTCGCCGCGCATGGTGAAGGCGCTGGTGGCGGGCGATTACCAGTTCGCCCAGGTGGGCGCGGTGGCGGTGATGCAGGCCGAGCTGGAGGGCGTGCCGGTCGCGATCGTGGCCGGCGCGGGCGACTACGACCTGTTCAAGATCATGGCCAATCCGCAGTCCGGCATCCGGACGGTAGCGGACCTGCGCGGCCGCACCGTCGCCGTCTCCCAGATCGGCTCCACCTCCCACACCTTTCTAAAGCTAGTGCTCTCGCGGGAGGGCCTGTCCCTCGACGACGTGCAGGTGCTCCAGGCGGGCGGCAATCCGCAGGCCGGGCAGGCGATGCTCAGCGGCGCCATCGACGCCGCGACGGTGGACAACCAGCTCGCGCCGACGGCCACGCGGGCCGGCGCGGTGACCATCGCCGACGGCGCCGTGCTGAAGATTCCCTCGCTGCGCGGTGGTCTCGCCGCCATGCGCCCCTGGATCGAGCGCAACCGCGACGTGGCGCTGCGCTACATGCGCGCCTACGTCGAGGCGATCCACTTCTACCGCACCGAGCGCGACGAGACGATCCGCATCTTCCAGAAGTACATGGCCGACGTGTCCCCGGAAGAAGCGGCCTACTTCTGGGAAGGAGGATACGACGGGCACAAGCCGCTGCCCGTGCCCTCCGACGAGGCGATCCAGGGGCTGATCGACCGCGAGTTCGCGGAGCAGGCGAGCCACCTGAAGCCCAGCGACTTCACCGACCTGAGCCTGCTGCGCGACATCGAGCGCAGCGGCCTGGTGAGCCAGTTGTACCAGTAGCGTCGGCGCGGCCGGGCGAGCTCGCGGCCGCCGTCCATCCTGTACACAGGGAGCCTAGATGACCACCTCCGTCACCCCCGCCCTGCGCGACGAGCTGGCGCCTACCGGCACGCTGCGCGTGGCGCTCAACCTGTCGAACACCCTGCTCGTGAGCAGCGCCCCCGCCGATGGCGAGCCCAGCGGCATCGCGCCCGACATCGGCCGCGAGCTGGCGCGGCGCCTGGGTGTGCCCGTGGCCTTCGTGCGCTATCCCCGCCCGGGCGAGCTGGTCGAGGCCGTGTCCAGCGGCGCCTGGGATATCGGCCTGATCGGCGCCGACCCGCTGCGGGCCAGCGAGATCGTCTTCACTCCGGCCTATATCGAGATCGAGGCCACCTACCTCGTGCCCGCCGACTCCCCGCTTCGCCGCGTCGAGGAGGTCGACCGCCCCGGCGTCCGGATCGCCGTCGCCGAGAAGACCGCCTACGACATGTACCTGCGCGGCGCCCTCGCGCACGCCACGCTGCACCGCGCCCAGGGGACCGATGCCGCCTACGAGCTGTTCCGGCGCGAGCGGCTCGACGCGCTGGCCGGGCTGAAGGTGCAACTGGTCGGGCACCAGGCCAAGCACGAGGATACGCGCGTGCTGGACGGCCGGTTCACCGCCATCCAGCAGGCGATCGGCACGCCGATCCAGCGCACCGCCGCCGCGGCCTACCTGCGCGAGTTCGTGCAGGACCTCAAGGCCGGGCTCGTGGCCCAGCTCATCGCCCAGTACGGCGTGCCCGGCGTCACCGTGCCGGAATAGGACCGTTCTATCGACCGGCCGCTCGCAGCTTGCCGTCTGGCACCGGCAAGCTGCTCTCCGTGATAGCGGGCTCGACGCTGCCGCCGCGCCACAGGTACCAGGTGGCGAAGCTGCGGTAGGGGCGCCAGGGCTGGCCGAGCGCGCGCAGCGCGGCGGCCTTCGGCAGCTCGGCCCGCCCGTAGTGGCGACGCACGGCGGCGCGGAAGCCGAGGTCGTCCACGGGGAGCACGTCGGGGCGGCCCAGGCTGAAGATGAGGAACATCTCGGCCGTCCAGCGGCCGATGCCCTTGACCTGGACGAGCCGCTCGATCACCGCCTCGTCGGGGAGCTGATCGATCGTCGCCAGGTCCACCGCGCCGCTGGCGACCCGAGCGGCCAGATCGGCGACGTAAGAAGCCTTGGCCCGCGACAGGCCGCTGGCGCGCAGGTCGTCGTGCCCAAGGGCCAGCAGCGCCGGCGGCGAGTAGCGGCCCTCGGGCCCGCAGCGCGCGGCCAGCCGCGCCCGGATCGAGCTGGCGGCCGACACCGAGATCTGCTGGCCGACGATCGCGCTGACCAGTGCCGCGAAGTAGTCCGGCTCGTGGCGCACCGCCGGCGGCCCCACGGCGGCGATCAGCCGCGCCAGGACCGGATCGGCGGCTCGCAGGTGGGCCACCGCTGCCACCTGGCAGGCCGGATCCTGCGTCGGCGGCAAGCGCGGCGACCGCGGCTGCTGCACGGCGCTCACCGACCCCTCGCCGCGGCGCGGCGGTGGGCACTCACGCAGTATCTCAACAACACGCTCTTCCTTGAAATAAGGATTGGAAATAAGGATCGCGACCGGAGCCCCTTATTTCAACCGGCTGCAATAAGGCCCCGGCTGCGGCGTCGAGGGTGATGCGGTTATGATACGCGCACCGCCCGGCCGGCGCTGGCGCGGCGCGGCCGGTACCCGAGGGGGGAGCCTGGGCTCCCCGAGGAGGAGGCGTCGATGATGCTACGGCGTCCAGGTGCGTGCGCCTTGCTGGCGCTGGTCTCGTTCGGGCTGCTCCTGTTCGGGGCGGCCTGCGCGCCGGCCGCGCCGGCCGTGCCGAGCGGCGCGGCCGGCGCGGCGGCGCCGCCGCGCGCGGCCGCGCGCGGCGCGGCGACGAGCGCGCCCGGCTCCGCCGCGCCGGCGCGGGCCGAGGGGGGCGGCGCCCAGGCCAGCGCGCCCGCCGCGACGGTGAAGGTCGGCGTGGTCCGCACGCTCACCGAGGCCGGGATCTACGTCGGCCTGGAGCGCGGCTACTTCGCCGAGCAGGGGATCACCCTCGACCTGGAGAACTTCGACACCGCGGCCAAGGCCGTCCCCGCCGTGAGCACGGACCAGGTGGACATCAGCTCGGGCGTGCTCAGCGCCGGGCTGTTCAACGCCATCGACCGCGGCGTCGACATCAAGATCACCGGGCCGGTCTCCCGCCAGGAAGCCGACCTGAGCAGTAATGTGATCCTGGTGCGGAAGGACCTGGTCGACAGCGGCGCGGTGCGCACCTACGCGGACCTGAAGGGCCGCCCGTTCGCCGCGCCCACCCGCGGCAGCACCATCGAGTACGCCCTCGACCTGGCGATGAAGCGCGACGGGCTGACGGCCGACGACCTGGACTGGGTCGACCTGGGCTTCCCCGACCAGTTGCCGGCCTTCGCCAACCACGCCATCGACGCCGGCTACAACACCGAGCCCACCCCGACCATCGCCGCGAACCAGGGGCTCGCCGTGAAATGGCGGCGCGTGGGCGACTGGGCGCCGGGCCTGCAGTTCACCGTCCTGATGTACGCGCCGCAGTTCGCCCAGGAGCGCAACGCCGTGGCGCGGTGCTGGATGGTGGCCTATCTCAAGGGCCTGCGCGACTACATGGACGCCGTGAAGAAGGGGATCGACAAGCCGGCGCTGTTCGAGATCCTGGCCCGCAACACCACGCTCAAGGACATGAGCCTCTACGACCAGGTCGGCTGGGCCAACCTCGACCCGAACGGGCGGATGAACCTCGAGTCGCTCGACGACCAGGCGCGCTGGTACTTCGACAAGGGCCTCATCCGCACGCTGCCGGACCTGAAGCGCATCGTCGATCTCCAGTACGTCGACTACGCGCGCGGCGTGCTGGGCGAGTACCAGTAGCCTCCCGCTCCCGTTAGCCACCCGCCATCCCTTGCCCGGCCGGGCGGCGCAGTGTACCCTGCCCGCACGGTCCCGCGCCGCGCCCGGGCGTCCAGCGCTTGGTCCAGGCTGATCGGCCATGTGTTGGCTCTTGCCAGCACCCGGCAATCCGCCTGTGGCGAAGCATCAAGGCAGCGGCGCCGGAGAACAGTACGATCCGGAGGCTCCCGATGCGATTGCCCCGCGCTCTCCTCGCCCTGGCGGGCCTGCTGGCGCTCCTCCTGGCCGCCTGCGCGGCCCCCACCGGTGGGTCCGTCAGCGCGCCGCGCTCCGGCGCGGCGGCGAAGCCGCAGGCCCGGTCCGGGGCGGGCGGCGACTACTTCGCCGGCAAGACCGTCACGCTGCAGGTGAACTACTCGGCCGGTGGGCCGACCGACGTGACGGCGCGGATGCTCGCCCAACACATGGACAAGCACATTCCCGGCCGGCCGCAGCTCGTGGTCGAGAACAAGGCCGGCGCCGGCGGCCTGGTCGGCAAAAACTACATCTACAACGTGGCTAAGAAGGACGGCCTGACCATCGGCGTGTTCTCCGCCGCCTTCGGCCACCAGCTCGTCGGCGGGGACGGCGTGCAGTACGACGCCAGCAAGTACAACTGGCTGGGGGGCCTGGCCGAGACGTCGGTGGCCTTCGTGGGTACCGGCACCGGCATTCGCACGGGGCGTGAGCTGGCGAACACGACTCTCGAGCTGGTGGCGGGCGGGCTGGCCCCCGACACGACGAAGGACATGAGCCTGCGCACCTTCCTGAACATGCTGGGGCTGAAGTACAAGTACGTCACGGGCTATCCGGGCAGCGCCGACGTGCGGCTGGCCTTCCAGCGCGGCGAGGTCAACTTCTACGAGGATAGCCTGACGAGCTGGTTCGGCGGCTTCGTGCCGATGATGAAGGACGGCGTGCTCGTCCCCCTGGCCCAGAAGGGGATGTACAAGAACGGCCAGATCGTGCGCGATCCGCGCGTCCCCGACTACCCGACCTACCAGGAGATCGCCGTCGAGGCCCGCGGCGAGAGCGTGAAGCAGACCGTCGAGTACCGCGCGATGGTACCGCTGATCCAGCTCGACATGATGCTGCTGGCGGTGGTCTATCCGCCGGGTGTCGATCCCGCCGTCGTCGAGACGATGCGCCAGGGGCTCGCCGACACCTACGCCGACCCCGAGTTCCGCGAGGCGTTCGAGAAGCAGCTCGGCTTTCCCTACGAGTTCGTGCCGGGCGCCGAGGCGCAGGGCCTGGCCGAGCAGATCATCAAGAACGCCAGCGAGGACACCGAGGCGCTCGACTACCTGCGGCGGCTGTCGCGCGAGAAGTCGAACTAAGGCAGCCTGGAACGTCTAGCCATCCCTGCTGTGAGCCCGCGCTCACAGCAGGGATGGCGGATTTCGGTAGGAGCGCTTAGCGGCGGGGCGGCAGCTCGTGCTCGACGAGCTCCTTGAGGCGGACGAGCGCCTCGCGGTAGCCGCGGCTGAGCAGGGTTTCCACGCGGCCGCCGACGAGGCTGCCCAGCCCCCCGCCCGCCGGAGACACGAAGTCGGTGTGCACGACGACCATCGTGCCGGGCGGCTCGGGGAGCAGGGTCCAGCGGGTCATGAAGTTGCTGGCGTCGGGCGGTCCGATGACGACACAGTGCCCCCGCTCGAGGGCGTGGAGCTGGAGCACGCCGTCCTGCCAGAACGGCCCGGCCACCTTGACCTTCACGGCGACCCGCGCGCCCGGTTGATCGGTGAACGGCGTCAGCGGGCGCACGTACTTGACGTTCGACGGCGCGAAGCGCGGATGCTGGCGCAGGTCGGCAAGGTAGCGATACACCACCTCGGGCGGCGTCTCGACGTAGATGTACTCCTCGACACTGGGCATCGCAGGCCTCGCGGGGCGGCTACCCCTCGTTATCGACGAAGGCGACCACGCGGCAGATCGACGCCTCGCCGCCCACGAACTTCCAGGGAAACACGCCGATCAGGCAGCGCTTGTTCAAGACCTGTTCCACGTCGCCGCCGAGGTTCTCGACGTGCAGGATGTTGCGGCGGAACGGCACGCGGTGCATCACGAACAGGTCGTCCTTGGGGAACACCTCGCGCAGCTTCCGGTGACGCAGGTCCTCGAACTCCTCGACCAGGTCCGGGCGCATGCGGGTGATCGTCGTGTTCATCGGGTGGTCGCCGGAGCCGCAGTCCATGCCCGTCCAGGCGATCTCCATGTCGACCAGCCACTCGGCCATCCGCCGATCGCCGCCGGGGTGGCGCAGGAAGTAGCGCGCCTCGTCCTCGGCCTCGCAGCCCGGGTAGTAGCGCTTGTAGCCAGTGTAGTAGAGGAGGATGTCGCCTTTGCGCACCTCCACCTTGTCCTGGATCATCTCCGGCGTGATGATGTCCCAGTCGCCGACCGAGTCACTGATGTCGGCGATGACGCCTTCGCCGAAGCAGCGCGAGAGCGGGAAGCTGGCGATGTCGCCGCCGCCGGGGATGGCGTGCATCTGGCCGTCGAGGTGGGTGCTGACGTGGAGCGGCGTCTCGATGTACTGGGCGACGATCTCGTTGGCCGAGAAGCGCTGGATGTAGTAGTGCTTGACCGGCGGGTAGCCGGCCCAGCCGGGCGTGTGGATGCTGAAGGGGTGCGTCAGGTCGACCAGGTTGAACCGCGACTGACCCATCGTTCCTCCAGTTGAGTGCCCAGTACGGAGTGCTGAGTCCGTCGTCCCACTCAGTACTCAGTACTCAGTACTCATCACTTAGCGCTTCGCGCTTCTTCGATCAGCCCCAGGACGCGGGCCGGGGTGAGCGGCAGGTCGCGCACGCGCACGCCGAGCGGCAGCAGGGCGTCCTCGACGGCGTTGGCGAGCACGGCCGGCACGGGCATCGCGCCGCCCTCGCCGAGGCCCTTGAAGCCCTCGGCGTTCAGCGGCGACGGCGTGACCAGGTGCCCCATCGCCATCGGCGGCACCTCCATCGCGGTGGGCACCAGGTAGTCCATGTAGGAGGCGGTGAGGGGCTGGCCGTTGGCGTCGTAGACCATCTCCTCGTACAGCGCCGTCCCGATCCCCTGTGCCACGCCGCCCTGCGTCTGCCCATCGGCTACCAGCGGGTTGATCACCACGCCGCAGTCGTGCGCCACCACGTAGCGCAGGATGCGCACCGCGCCGGTCTCGACGTCGACCTCGACGACCGCGGCGTGGGTGCCGCCGGCGTAGGCGTTGCCCTCGGGATGGAAGTAGGTCGTCGCCTCCAGGCCCGGCTCCAGGTCCGGCGGGAAGAGGAAGGCCGGCGGCGGCGCGCAGAGCGTGCGGGCCACGTCGGCGAGCGGCAGGCGGCGGTCCGGCGCGCCGCGGACGCTGATCATCCCCTCGTCGATGGTCAGGTCGCTCGGCGCCGCCTCGAGGAGCTGGCCGGCCACGCGCAGCGCCTTCTCCCGCACGGCGGCGGCGGCCTGGCTGGTGGCGTTGCCGGCCACGACGGCGGTGCGGCTGGCGTAGGTGCCGAGGCCCAGGGGGATGGCGGACGTGTCGCCGGTGACGACGGTGACCGCCTCGGGCGCCACGCCCAGCCGCTCGGCGCAGATCTGGGCCAGCGTCGTCTCGTGGCTCTGGCCCTGCGGCGCGGCGCTGGTCAGGACCAGCACGCGGCCGTCCGGCTCGACGCGCACCGTGGCCCCCTCGAACGGCCCGCGGCCGGTGGACTCGACGTAGCTGGCCAGGCCCAGCCCCAGGTAGCGGCCCTGCTCGCGCGCGGCGGCCTGCTCGGCGGGGAAGGCCGCGTAGTCGATCAGGTCCAGCGCCTGGCGCAGCGTCGCTGGCGGGTCGCCGCTGTCGTAGACCATCGGCGTGCCGTCGCGGTCCTTGATGCCGAGGTCGTAGGGGAACTCGTCGGGCTGGACCATGTTGCGGAAGCGGATCTCGGCGCGGTCGATCCCCAATGCGCGGGCGGCGAGGTCGAGCAGCCGCTCCATCACCAGCACGCCCTGGGGGCGGCCGGCGGCGCGGTAGGGCGCGATCGGAGGCTTGCTGGTGTAGGCGACCCGCATGTGGGCGTCGTAGTTGGGCAGGTGGTACGGGCCGGGCAGGGTGGTGGTGGTGTTGTAGGGGACGACCAGGCCGAACGGGGTGTAGGCGCCCTGGTCGGCGATGAAGGCGTCGCGCAGGCCGAGGATCGTGCCATCCTTGCGGAGCGCGATCGCCGACTCGTGCACCTGGTCGCGCGCCTGGTAGGTGGTGATGAGGTCCTCGCGGCGGTCCTCGATCCACTTCACCGGGCGCTGGAGCTTCCAGGCGGCGATGGCGACGGCGGCCTCCTCCTGATAGAAGCGGTTCTTGATCCCGAAGCCGCCGCCCACGTCCGGTGCGATCACCCGCACTGCCTGCTGCGGCCGACCGAAGATATCGGCCAGGACGCGCCGCGCCGTGTGCGGCGACTGGGTGGAGTCCCAGAGGGTCAGGGTCGGGCCGAGTTTGCTATCCTCCCAGCGGGCCAGGCAGCCGCGCGGCTCGAGCGGCTGGCCGCTGATCCGTCCGACGCTGAAGCGTTCCTCGATCACCAGGTCGGCCTCGGCGAAGGCGCGCGCGACGTCGCCCACGCCGTGGCGGTGGTCCACGGCCGCGTTGTGCTCGAGGTCGTCGTGCAGCCGCACCGCGTCCGGGGCGAGCGCCTGGGCGCCGCTGGCCAGCGGCGGCAGCACCTCGTACTCGACCTCGACCGCGTCCAGGGCGTCCTCGGCCAGGTAGGGGTCTTCGGCCACGATCATCGCC
>Ga0070739_10006956_pt1 | contig 12235 bp, 15 predicted proteins | sample Coa_R1_7_FD_66445 | JGI IMG/M metagenome (GOLD analysis project Ga0070739, IMG submission 66445) | Surface soil microbial communities from Centralia Pennsylvania, which are recovering from an underground coalmine fire - Coalmine... | ecosystem: Environmental > Terrestrial > Soil > Unclassified ... | reverse complement strand
CGAGATTCCGCTCACTCCGATCTCCACCGTTCCCTTATAATGCCGAACAAAACAACGGGCTGCCAGAATCGGTGCGGCACGCACGCTGCCGGAAGCATCTAAGCGAAAGGTGGCTGGAGTCTCCCGCGGCCTTCAGAAAGGAGTTCTGCCATGTACCGATGGGGCTATTTGTTGTGCACCGTGGTGGCGCTGAGCCTTCCAGCCCGCGCCGACGATGCGATCGACAAGCGGCTCAAAGCCAGCGGCGAAGTTCTTCAAGAAATTCTCGACATGCCCGATTCGATTCCGAAGTCGCTGCTCGATAAGGCGGACTGCGTCGTCGTGCTGCCTTCGGTCAAAAAGGCGGCCTTCATCTTCGGCGGCAGCTACGGGCGTGGCGTGATGACCTGCCGGCGTGGCCCCAATTACCGCGGTCCCTGGAGTGCCCCCACGATGATGGTACTTGAGGGCGGGAGTTTCGGCCTGCAGATCGGAGGGCAGGCCACCGACTTTGTTCTGCTGGTGGTGAACCCCAAGGGAGCCGATTCACTGCTCGGGAGCAAGGTCAAACTGGGTGCCGACGCTTCCGTCGCTGCGGGGCCGGTCGGCCGAGCCGCTGAAGCCAGCACCGATGCGGCCATGCGGGCCGAAATTCTCAGCTACTCGCGCTCGCGCGGTCTGTTCGCCGGAGTCTCGCTGGCCGGCGCAACGCTTCACGCCGACCGCGAAGCCAATCAGAAAATCTACGGTCGCCATCTCGAACCGAAAGAAATCGTCCACGGAAATGTCAAACCCCCGGCTGCGGCTGCGCTGCTGCTGAGCGTGCTCACGAAACACTCTCCGCATCCTGACTGAAGCCGGTTGCCTTGCGCCTTCTGGACCTGCTTTAATCGCCGCCAGGATGCCGGCGACACTCTGCAGCCTCTGCAGCCGCGCTCGCGGTCGGCGGCTGTGTCCCGCACTGGGGCGCTTCATCTGCGCTCCCTGCTGCGGGGCAGCCCGCGAAACAACCGTGGACTGTCCCGATGCGTGCCCGCACCTGCGCGCCGCGCAGGCCTTCGAACAGCAGCAGATCCACCCGGAAACAATCGAGCCCGCCTACCCGCAAGTCCGCGTTCACAAGGAAACGCTCCAGCAGCATGCGCCTCTGCTGGTCGCGCTGAGCCAGGCTCTGACGGCCCCTTCCGACCCCCTTCGCGCCACCGACAATGATGCGCGCCAGGCCCTCGAGGCGCTGACCGAGACCTGCCGCACCCGCGCCGCCGGTATCCTCTACGAACAGCCGCCGGCAAACCCCACCGCTCGGCTCCTCTATCAGCGCCTGGCCGCCGTGCTCGAAGAATACCGGCAGAACTCGCTCGCCGGCGGGGGAGTCACCGTGCTGCGCGACAGCCAGGCGCTCGAAATCGTCGTATTTTTGCTGCGTCTGGCGGTGATGCGGACCAACGGACGGCCGCGGGCGCGCGCCTTTCTGCGCTACCTGGCGGACTGGCTGCCTGGGCCGAGTCGGCCGGAAACCGCCCGGCGGATTGTACTGGCGTGAAGCGAATCAGCTCGGCCGGCCACCCGCGATCGAAGGCACGAGCATCACCTCGTCGCCATCGCGGAAGCGATACTCGCTGCCACCAAGAAAGCGAATGTCCTCTTCGTTGACGTAGACATTGACAAACGGACGCAGTGCCCCCGAGGCATCGCGCAAATGCGGTCCTAGCTGGGGATGCCGCTCGGTCAGCGCATCCAGCAACTCGCTGAGCGTGGCTGCGCTACACTCCACCGCGGCGGCCCCGTCGGTGAACCTGCGCAGCGGCGTTGGAATCAACACGCGAATCGCCATGCCGTACTTCCCCTCCCTGGGATCGGCGCCGCCAGCGCCACGGCGCCGGCGACCCTTTGAGCTAGCCACGGTAGCAAAACCCATCGCCGGGGCCAACTCCAGACCGCTTGTCTTCCCTCCCCGTTTCGGGCACAATAGCGGCGTATGGCAGCCCCAACCCAGATGCAGGCAGCAGCGCGCTGTTGCTGTTATCGCCCGGCGTCTGGGGCGGGGTGGCTGCCGAGCTGAACGCTTCGGTTCCCAGCAATCCTGAAAGGCCCGCCGCTGGACGCCATTCCGGCGGCGGGCTTTTTGTTTTTGGTGGCCGGAGAAGCAGCAGCAGAACTGTCGGGCAGCGCGCGAGCGAGGAGGGACAACGATGGCAGCCACCGTCTACCTGGTCGGAGCCGGACCCGGCAATCCCGATTTGCTGACGCTCAAGGCCGTGCGCGTGCTCCAGCAGGCGGACGTGGTCTATTACGAGGAGAGTGCGAGCGGTGTGGCGCTCGCCGTGGTGCCCTCGGGCATTGCCTGCCAGTGCTTGCCCGCCGAGTTTGATCGCAGCTGGTTCCGCACCCACGTCGTCGCTCCCGCATGCGCGGGCCGACGGGTGGTCGTGCTCAAGACGGGCGATCCGCTGGTGTTCACGACCGCAGCGGAAGAAATCGAGGAACTGCGTGCTGCCGGCGTGCAGTTCGAAGTCGTTCCCGGCGTCACGGCGGCGCAGGCGGCTGCAGCGGCTGCCGGCGTGCCGCTGACGGACCGGCGCTGGGTCACGCATCTGCTGTGGACAACGGCCAGCGCTGCCGAGGGCGGCCGGCCCGAAGAACTTGTGACCGGGGCAGCTGCAGAAACCACCTGGATCGTTTACTCCCCTGGAGAAGAGTACCTGGATTGGGCGGCGGAGCTTCTGGCAGCGGGCCTGGACGAAGACACGCCGGTGACCGTCGTGCATGCCGCAACACTGCCTTCGCAGAGGATTCTGCGGTCCACGCTGGGGAGTCTGCCGGCATTGGGCTCGTTGCCGGAGCCGGCCCTCGTGCTCATTGGGGGTGTGGCCGCCTACGCCGAGCCCTCACGGGAAACCTCGACTGCACGCGTCGCCGTGGACCGGGCTGCGGTCGCGGACGTGGGCAGTTGCAGGCAACCACGGTAGAGTGCTAGCCCGACGGCGGCATCCATTCCCCACTGCTCGAGCCGCCGGATCTCTTGCCAGGAGCGGATGCCGCCGGCCGCGATCACCGGCCGTGCCGTCAGCCGCCGCAGTCGCCGGAACCACGCCAGCGGCGCACCTGCCAGAGTCCCTTCGGTGTCGACGTATGTGCAGAGGAAACCGGCGCAGTAGGGTTCGAGCTCCTGCAGCACACGCTCGGCCGGCAGCGCCAGCTTCTTCCGCCACCCCTCGACGACCACGGAGCCGCCGCGCGTATCCACAGCGATGATCACACGCTCGCGCCCGACCCGGCGCATCAGGCGCGCCAGAAACCGGTGATGGATTCCCTGCCGCGTGAAGGCCGCCGTGCCGACGATCACCTGCGCGGCACCCCAGCCGAGCACGCGTTCTACCCGGCGCACCGTGCGCAGCCCGCCGCCCACGCGAATCTGCGGACCACCGGCGCGCGCCCGCTGGCACAGCGCCCGTACCAGTCGCCAGTTGCTCCCGCGACGCTCGGCGGCGTCGAGGTCAATCACATGGAGCCAGGGCTGCTCCCAGAAGCGCTCAGCCACACCGAAGACATCGTGCAGTCGCAGTACCCGCCGGCGCCCGCGCACGCGCTGCACCACACAGCCACCCTCGAGATCGATGCACGGAATTAACACGTCTCGCCTCACACCCGCACAGGAATTCCGCGTGCGGCCAAATAACGTTTGAGCTGCGGGATTCGCACGCGCGCTTCGTGGAAGATCGAGGCCGCCAGCGCCGCGTCGGCACGTCCGACGGAGAAAACTCGGTCGAAATCTTCCGGAGTCTCGGCGCCTCCGGACGCAATCACGGGCACCGTGACCGCAGCGGCCACCGCTGCGGTGAGCTCGCAATCGAAACCGAGCCCGGTTCCGTCGCGATCGATCGAAGTGAGCAGGATTTCCCCGGCCCCCCACCGGACCGCCTCAGCCGCCCACGCGACGGCGTCGCGGCCGGTGGCCTCGCGCCCGCCGCGGACGTAGACCTCCCAGCGCGATCCACGACGCGCCGCGTCAATGGCCACGACCACCGCCTGGGAGCCGAGCGCTGCCGCCAGCTCGGCAATCAGTTCCGGCCGCTGCACCGCGGCCGTGTTGACGGTCACCTTGTCCGCTCCGGCGCGCAGCAGCGCCCGGGCATCGGCCACACTGCGCACACCACCACCGGCGGTGAGCGGAATCGCAATCTCCCGGGCCACGCGGAGGATGGTCTCGCGCAGTGTGCGCCGGCCGTCGCGCGAGGCGGCAATGTCCAGCACGACCAGCTCGTCAGCGCCTTCGTCCTGATAGCGCCGGGCCAGCTCGCCCGGATCGCCCATCGTCCGCAGGCGCCGGAAGCGGATGCCTTTGACCACGCGCAGCCCGTCGGTGTCCAGGCAGGGGATGATGCGGCGCGCCAGCATCAGCGGGCTATCTCCAAAAAATTGGCCAGCAGGCGCAGGCCTGCTTCGGCCGACTTCTCCGGGTGAAACTGCACGCCATAGAGGCGACCCTGCTGAACGGCCGCGGCGAACCTCACCCCGCTGGCAGAGATAGCGACGCAGCTGGGATGTTCGGCACGCGGCGCATAGCTGTGTGCGAAATAAAACCAGCTGCCCGTGCTGATCCCGTCGAACAGAGGACAGGCGCGGATCGTCTCGACACGATTCCACCCCATATGCGGCAGCCGCGACGCCGGCAGTCGCTCCACCTCCCCCGCCAGCCAGCCCAGCCCCGGCACCGTTGGAGCTTCGGCACTGGCGCCAAAAAGCGCCTGCATGCCCAGGCAGATGCCGAGCAGGGCCGCACCATCTTCCACGGCAGCGCGCAGCCCGGCAGCCAGCCCGGTGCGTTCCAGCGCCTGCATCAGCACGGCGAAATGGCCCACGCCCGGCAGCACAATCGCGCGTGCTTGCTCGAGCTGTTCAGGCCGCCGCACCCGCCGCACCGGCACGCCCAGCTGCCGGAACGCCCGCTCCACGGAGAGCAGATTGCTGGCACCGTAATCAATCACCGCAACCGTCACAGCAGCTCCTTGGTGCTCGGAAGCATGCGCGCCAGGCGCCGGTCGCGCGCCACGGCAAACCGCAACGCCCGCGCGAACGCCTTGAACAGGGCCTCGACCCGGTGATGCGCGGAGCGACCTTCCAACAACCGCAGATGCACGGCCGCTCGCGCGCCGCGTGCAAAGGCCTCGAAGAAATCCGGCAGCAGGACGGTCTCGAGGTCGCCGATGCGCGCCGCGCCTGCCCGAAACCGGCACACCGCGCAGGGCCGGCCGCTGAAATCCACCGCGGCCACCGCCAGCGCTTCGTCCATTGGCATCACGAAGTAACCGGCGCGGTAAATGCCGCGCCGCGCGCCGAGCGCGCGATCGAAGCCCAGACCCAGCACCAGGCCGACGTCCTCGACCGTATGATGCTGGTCGACGTGCAGGTCGCCGCGCGCCTGCAGCGTCAGATCGAAGCCGCCGTGGCGGGCGATCTGTTCCAGCATGTGATCGAAAAACCCGATGCCCGTGGTCACCGCGGCACGGCCGCGCCCATCGAGGCGCAGATGCAGACGAATATCGGTCTCGGCCGTGCGCCGCTGCAGCCGCGCCTGCCTCACTCGAGCCATCGGCGTACGCCTCCAGGCGTGGGCAGCACGGCCAGCGCTCCATGGGCCCGCAGCACGCGCACGCGTTCGCTGCGGGCCGGCTCGCCCGGGCCGAGCACCGCCAGAAACGGTACACCGGCCCGACGCGCCGCCAGCGCGTCATCGGCACTGTCGCCCAGGTAGAACGCCTGCTGCGGCGCACGGCCATCGAGCAGGCGCAGCAGGCCCTCCGGATCAGGCTTGGGACGTCGTACATCCTCCAGCGCCACCAGTGCCGAAAACCACCGCCGCACTCCGAACCGCTCCAGCGTAAAGAGCGCTTGCGGCCGCGGGCGGCCGGTAAAAATCGCCAACGCGGCCCGCCCGGCCAGTTCCTCGAGCACCGGCCGACTGAGTCGCCAGCGTTCCAGCCGGATGTAGCCGTCGAAATGACGGCCGTTGTAGAGCTGCTCGAAATGGTCCCGCACGGCCGTTAGCGACACCCGAACCCCTAGGCGCCGAATCCAGTCGCGCGTTAGTTTCCAGTCATCGTTGTAGCCGGCGCGCGCCTTGAAGGCACCGATCGCGGCAGCTTCCACGCGGCGGCCGGTGAAATGGCGCACCGTTTCGAGAATGGCGCGGTGATAGGAACGGCGCACATCCACCAGCACGCCGTCCATATCGAAGACAATCAGCGGGCGCCGAGACATTGCGGAAGCACCTCGAGCAGGGTTTTCATCTCGGCCGGCGTGCCCACGGTAATGCGCACCGGTCCCACGCGCCCAAAATCTTCCGATCGGTCGCGCACCAGGATGCCGTGGCGCTCGAGCCGGGCGACCACGGCCGGCGCCGCCGGGCCGAAGTCGGCCAGCACGAAATTGGCCGCACTGGGCCAGGCAGGGACCCCGAACCGCTTCAGCCCGGCCAGCAGCCGCTGGCGCTGGCGAATCACTGCGCGCACACGCCGTTGCTGCTCTCGTTGGTCGGACGTCGCGGCCAGGGCCGCTGCAACCGCTATCGCGCTCACGCCGTAGGGCGGACGCACACGGCGGAGCAGCTCGGCCACCTCGCGGTGGGCTATCAGGCAACCCACGCGCAGCCCCGCCAAACCCGCCGCTTTCGAGAACGTTCGCAACACCACCAGATTCGGCCGGCCCACCTGGTCCACCACCGAGACACCGGCAAAATCGGCATAGGCCTCGTCCACCACCATCAGCGTGGACCGCGCCGCCTGCAAGATTCGCAACAGCGCCGATCGCGGCAACAACGTTCCGGTGGGATTGTTGGGATTGGCCAGAAAAAACAGCCGGGGCCGCTGGCGTTCGAGCACGTGGCAGACGCGTTCGAGAGGGAAGTCCAGGCGCGGCCCGTAGCGCAACGCCGCCACGCGCGCTCCCGCACGCTGGCTGTACCACCGGTACAGCGCAAAGGTCGGTTCGACGATCAGCACGCGGGCGCCGCGCTCGAGGAACGCATCGGCCAGCAGACGCAGTGCGTCATCGGCACCCGCGGTCAGCAGCAGCTCGCCGGGGCGTACGCCGAACCGGCGTGCCAGTTCACGCTCGGCTTCGGCGTATTCCGGGTAGCTGGCGATGCATGCAGGATCGAGCCGGCGCAGCCGCTCGAGCACTCGCGCGGCGGGGCCGGCGGTGTTCTCGTTCATGTCGAGGCGGACGCGGCCCCGGCGACCCTCGCGCGGCGCCCGGTAGGGCGGCAGCGCGTTGAGCTCGCGCCGAAACGGCACCACCAGAGTCATCGCCGCACCTCCACCGCCCGCGCGTGCGCCGGCAGGCCTTCGGCCTGCGCCAGCGTCACCACCGTGCCGGCCAGGCGCCTGAGTCCCTGCCGGCTCAGCCGCTGCACGCTGATCGGGCGCAGAAAATCCAGCACCGACAGGCCGCCGCGCACCCGCGCCCAGCCCGACGTGGGCAGCACATGGTTGCTGCCGGTGGCGTAATCGCCCGCCGGCTGCGCGCTCCAGCGCCCGACAAACACGCTGCCGGCCGCCCGCACCTGCGGCAGCAGCGCCGGCCCGTCGGGCAGGCTCAGATGCTCGGGCGCGAAGCGATTGGCAAATTCCACCGCGGCCGCCAAATCTTCGGTCAAATACACCGGCCCTGACCGCACCAGCGCCTGCCGGGCCGGGCTGCCCGGGCCAAGCGCAGCCAGCCCGCACCGCAGAAGTTCCAGCACGCGCTCGGCCAGCTCCCGCGAAGGCGTCAGCAGAAAGGCCACTGCGTCCGGGTCATGCTCGGCCTGCGCCAGCAGGTCCGCGGCGATGGCCTGTGCCGAGGCCGGCCGGCTGGCGATGACGACCAGCTCGGTAGGGCCGGCCAGCAGATCCACGCCCACGCGGCCGGTGACCAGGCGTTTGGCTGCGGTGACAAACCGGTTGCCCGGCCCGCAGATTTTCTCCACCGCCGGAATCGTTTCGGTGCCTGCGGCCAGGGCGGCGATGGCCTGCGCGCCGCCCAGCCGGAGCACCCGTCGCACGCCGAGCAGGCGGGCTGCGGCGAGAATCTCCGGAGCCGGCCGCGGGCACACGACGACAATCTCGGCCACGCCGGCCACGCGCGCCGGCACCGCTGTCATCAGCAGCGTCGAGACCAGCGGGAAGCGGCCGCCGGGAACGTAGCAGGCCACGCGCTCCAGCGGGCGCCAGAGCTGCTGCAGGCGTACGCCGGGCTCGACCCGCAGCTCGGCCGGCCGCGGAAGCTGCCACCGCGCCACGCGCCTGATGTTGCGCGCGGCGTGTGCGATGGCGCGCCGCACCGACTGCTCCAGCCGGCGCTCGGCACGTTCCAGCTCCTGCTCCGGCACCCAGAACTCGTGTGGCTTCAGCCGCACACCGTCGAGCCGCGCCGTCCACCGGCACACGGCGCGGTCGCCCCGCCGCCAGACGTCGTGCACGATGCGCGCGGCCACCGCCTCGGCTTCCCGGTCGCGCCGGGCCCGCCGCGCCAGCAGGCGCGCGGCTGCCCCGGCCGTCAGTGGCTCCAGACGCATCACAGCACCACCTTGTTCAGCGGATATTCCACAATGCCCTGCGCCTGCCGCTGCTTGAGCTGCGGAATGATCCGCCGCACGATGCTCTCGTCCACCACCGTATTCACCGCCACCCAGGCCGGATCGCTCAGCGGCGAAATCGTCGGCCGCTCCAGGGCCGGGAGGACTTCCAGTACCGCCGGCAGGTGCTCACGCCGCACATTCAGCATCAAACCGACCTTGCCCATTGCGCTCACGGCGCCCTCCAGCAGCAGCGCTAGATGCTCGATGCGGGAGCGCGTCCACGGATCCGCCCAGGCCACGTGGCTGGCGATGAGAACCGTGGCCGACTCCAGCACGGTGTCGAGCACCCGCAGGCGATTGGCGCGGAGCGAGGCGCCTGTTTCGGTAATTTCCACGATGGCGTCGGCCAGCCGGGGCACTTTGATTTCCGTCGCTCCCCAGGAAAATTCCACCCGCGCCCGCACGCCCTGGCGGGCCAGATACTGCTCGGTCATGCGGACCAGCTCGGTGGCAATGGTCTTACCTTCGAGCTCCTGCACCGACTGCACCGGGGAGTCTTCGGGCACCGCCAGAACCCAGCGCACGCGCCCCAGACCCTGTTTGGCGTAGGCCAGTTCGAGAACCTCGCGGACCTCGGCGCCGGTTTCGGCCACCCAGTCGCGGCCGGTGAGGCCGGCGTCGAGAGCACCGGCGGCCACATAACGCGCCATTTCCTGCGCTCGCACCAGCAGGCATTCCAGCTCGGGATCGTCGGTCGTGGCCGTGTAGCTGCGCGAGCCCACCGTGATGCGCCAGCCGGCGCGCTCGAGTACTCGCAGCGTGGTTTCCTGCAAACTGCCCTTCGGGATGCCCAGCCGCAGCCGCTTCATGATGGCCCCACCCCGTAAACCGCCGCCGGATCGAACGACCGCGATTCGATCGTTTCCAGCCGGCCGTCGCTGTGCAGCCGGCGATAGAAGCAGGAACGGTAGCCTTCGTGGCAGACGCCCGGCCCGGTCAGCTTGACCCGGACCAGCACCGTATCGGCGTCGCAGTCCACGCGGAGGTCCAGCACGCGCAGCCGGTGGCCGCTCGATTCGCCCTTGCGCCACAGCCGCCGGCGCGACCGGCTGTAGAAGGTCACCTCGCCGCTTGCCAGCGTCTGTGCCAGGGCCTCGCTGTTCATGAATCCCACCATCAGGACTTCGCCGGTCGCCGCGTCCTGCACAACGGCCGGCACCAGTCCGTTCAACTTCGAGAAGTCCAGACTCATGGCTGTTTCGCTCCCAAAAACAAAAAGCCCGCCGGCGCTTGCCGCGCCGGCGGGCCGATGAGTTCTTATCTCTGCGCTAGCATCGCACCCGCGGGCACGGCACGACCCCGTGGTGATGATGCCGATGATGTGCCCGCGAGAACATGGCTAGCGTGACGGCTTCATCCTAGAGCAACCAGCCAGGGGCGTCAAGCGACAGGGCAAGCGGCTGACAGAGAGTGCCGCAGCCCCCCGTTGTCGGCCTTCAACCGCCGCACCTCGGCGGCAATGCCGTGCCGTCGGAGGAGTGCGGCCAGTTGCTGGCCGAGGCGTTCGCCGTTGCTCTGTGTCAGCGCCACCAGCGCCGGGCCAGCACCGCTGAGATAGACCCCATCCAGATCGGGGGTGCGCCAGTTCAAACCTTCCTCCAGCCCCGCGATCAGGCGCGTGCGGTAGGGCTGGTGAAGCCGGTCGGCGAACAGCTCCGGCGTCAGTTCAAAGCGCCCCGAAAAACAGGAAGCCACTACCACCGCCAGGCGCTGCAGAGTGGCCACCACCTGCGCGCGTCCGTACCGCTGCGGCAGCACCGCGCGCGCCTGCACGGTGGGCAGAGGCCGGTCGGGAATGACCGCCACAAACTCCAGCCATTCCGGCACCGCGATGCGCTCGACATGCAGCCCGCCGTCATGCGGGCAGACGGCCACCAGTCCGCCGCGCCAGGCGGCCGCCACGTTGTCGGGATGCCCTTCGATCCGGGCGGCCAGCGGCAGCACGAACTCCTCTTCGGGCTCGCGCCCGCAGGCCTCGCAACCCAGCAGGATGCCGGCCAGCGTAGCCGCAGCGCTCGAACCCAGACCCACGCCCACCGGAATCTCGCTGCTCACTTCGATACGCCCGCGTGGACACGGCCTGCCCAGCGCCCGCGCCGTCTGTGCCAGGGCCTGAAGCAGGCGGCTGCGTCGGTCCAGAGGAACCCGCTCGGCATGCGCCCCGCGATAGACCAGCTCCAGGCGACGACCGCCCCAGCGAGCTCTGGCCCGCAGGTACAGGCGCAGTGCAACGGCCAGGCAGTCGAAGCCGCATCCGAGATTGGCCGAGCTGGCCGGCACAATCACGGTACCGGTCTCCGGTGCTGTGCTGCGCGCCCCCATCCTTTAGTTCGCCGCGGGCAGGCCCGCACCCTCGAGTACCGCTTCGAAGGACGCCAGCCGCGGTTCCACCTCGGCCAGCACCTCGAGCCGGCCCGCCAGGGCATCTGTGGTTTTCAGCCCGTTGCCCGTAATGAGGAGCACCGTTTCGTCCTCGGGCCGGATGCGCCCCTGCGCCACCAGCTTTTGCGCCGCGGCCACAACCACCCCGCCGGCAGTTTCGGCAAAAATCCCCTCTGATTGCGCCAGCAATTCCATGCCCGCCTGCAGTTCGTCATCCGTGGCCAGTTCGGCCCACCCGCCCGAGGCGGTGATGGTCTCCACGGCGGCAAATCCATCGGCGGGGTTGCCGATGGCTAACGAATGGCAGATCGTCGCAGGGCGCTCCGGTTCTGGAAACGCGCGGCCCTGCTGCACGGCGCGAACGATCGGCGCGCATCCTGCTGGCTGAGCGCCGAACAAGCGCACCGGTCTGGGCTCGACCAGCCCCAGAGCCGTCAGCTCGCGGAAGGCCTTCGCGACGCGGCTGATCAGCGCGCCGCCGGCCATCGGCGCCACCACGCAGTCCGGCAGCCGCCAGCCGAGCTGCTCGGCAATCTCGAACCCCAGCGTCTTCGACCCCTCGGCGTAGTAGGGACGCAGATTGACGTTCACCAGGGCCCAGCGGTAACGGTCGGCCACCAGCGAGCACAAACGGTTGACCTGATCGTAGCTGCCGCGCACCGGCACTACGTGAGCTCCGTACACCGCCGTCGCCAGAATCTTCGACGGTTCGATGCCGGCGGGAAGGAAAATCCAGGCGGGCATTCCGGCGCGGCTGGCCTGGGCAGCGACGGCATTGGCCAGATTGCCGGTCGAGGCACAGCCCGTCACCGAAAGCCCGAACGCCCGGGCCCGGGCCAGAGCCACCGCCACCACCCGGTCCTTGAAGGAAAGCGAGGGCAGGCAGACGGCGTCGTTTTTCACCCAGAGCCGGCGCAACCCCAGCCGTGCGCTGAGCCGCGGCGCCGCCAGCAACGGCGTCCACCCCACCGGCAGATCCCCGCGCGCATGCGCGGGGACGGGCAACAGCTCCTGATAGCGCCACAGATCCAGCGGGCGCTGCTCGATCTGCTCCCGACGCACGACTGCCCGCAATCGCTCCAGTGCAAACTCCACCTCCAGCGGACCTAAACAGTCCTCGCAGATGGCCACAGGACGGTTGCCGTGGCTGCGGCCACACTGGCGACAGCGAAGCTCGAAATGCTCTTCCATTCAGCCCTCCACAGGGATGCCGTGCAGTACAGCCCTGGCATGCGCGGCGACCGCGCACACCAC
>Ga0070739_10006955_pt1 | contig 12237 bp, 20 predicted proteins | sample Coa_R1_7_FD_66445 | JGI IMG/M metagenome (GOLD analysis project Ga0070739, IMG submission 66445) | Surface soil microbial communities from Centralia Pennsylvania, which are recovering from an underground coalmine fire - Coalmine... | ecosystem: Environmental > Terrestrial > Soil > Unclassified ... | reverse complement strand
CCCGCCCTGGTGCTGAAGGACGTGCGCAACGAATTCGTCAGCCTCGCGGCGGCGCGGGAGGAATACGGCGTGGTCATCATCAATGGCGCCATCGACGCCGCCGCTACCGCGGCGCTGCGCCGAACCATGCGGCGAGAGCGCAAATGGGATGAAGTCCCGATCTACCGCTGGGCAGCGGCGGCGGAATAAAACAACCCTCTCCCGCACCGCGGGAGAGGGTGCCGAGCGAGCGAGGCGGGTGAGGGCCCGAGCGGAAATGGCAAATGTGCACGCGCGACGGCTGCGCCGCGAAACTACCGATGCGGAACGGCGCCTTTGGGAGGCTCTCCGCGACCGCCGCCTCGCCGGCTACCGCTTTCGCCGACAGCACCCGATCGGCGGTTTCATCGTGGATTTCGCCTGTATCAAGTACCGACTGGTCCTCGAAGCGGACGGCAGCCAGCATGCCGAAAGCCAAGCGGATGAAGCCCGCACCGCCTCCCTTCAAAAAGGAGGGTGGCGCGTGCTGCGCTTCTGGAACAACGACATCTTCAGCAATAAGGATCGGGTCCTACAGGCGATCCTCGCTGCACTGGAAGCAGACGCGCCCTCACCCGGTCGCGGGCAAAGCCCGCGGCCACCCTCTCCCGCGATGCGGGAGAGGGTTGTGTCCGAGCGGTAGATGCCAGTCAGCGCCTTCCGCGCCGGCGTCGATATCGGCGGCACCTTTACCGACATCGTGCTGCTTGGCGAGGACGGCAGCCGACATGCGAAGAAGGTTTCATCCACCGTGGACGACTACGCCCGCGCGATCGTGGAGGGGTTGTCGGCGCTGCTTGCCGAGGAGGGGCTGAGCGCGCGGCAGATCGTCGAGCTGTTGCACGGCACCACCGTCGCCTCCAACGCCATTCTCGAATTGAAGGGGGCGAGAACCGGCCTCATCACCACCCGCGGCTTCCGCGACGTGCTGGAAATCCGCAATCTGCGGATGCCGCGGCTCTACGACATGTCGTGGACGAAGCCGCCGCCGCTCGTCGAGCGCTATCTGCGCGTCGAGGTGGAGGAGCGGATCAACGCGCGCGGCGAGGTCGAGACGCCGCTCGACGAGGCAAGCGTCGAGCGTGCCGCGCGGCGGCTCCTCGACGAAGGCGTCGAGGCCATCGCGGTGTGCCTGCTGCATTCCTACGCCAACCCGGCGCACGAATTGCGCGTGAAGGAGATCGTCGCGCGGCTCGCGCCCGGCGTCACGCTGTGCGTCAGCGCCGAGGTCCTGCCGGTCATCAACGAGTATGAGCGGAGCTCGACGACGGTCATCAACGCGTATGTCCGGCCGATCGTCGAGCGCTACCTGTCGCGGCTGATCGACGAGGTGAAACGGTCCGGGATTTCGGCGCCGCTCCTGCTGATGCAGTCGAACGGCGGCCTCATGACGGCGAAGGCGGCGGCAGCGACGCCGATGCATATCATCGAGTCCGGCCCCGCCGCCGGTGTCGTCGGCATGCAGGCGCTGGCGCGGCAGAGCGGCATCGGCAAGGCGATCTCGTTCGACATGGGCGGCACCACCGCCAAGGCCTCGCTGATCGAGAACGGCGAGGTGACGCGCGCCGCCGAATACCAGGTCGGGGCCGGCATCGTCGTCGGCTCGCGGCTGCTGTCCGGCGCCGGCTATACGTTGAAGGTACCGGCGATCGACCTCGCGGAGGTCGGCGCCGGCGGCGGCTCGATCGTCTGGATCGACAGCGGCGGCGCTTTGCAGATCGGCCCGCACAGCGCCGGTGCCGTCCCGGGTCCGGTGTGCTACGACGCCGGCGGCAGCGAGCCGACCGTGACCGACGCGAACGTCGTCCTCGGCTATCTCAACCCGGCGCAGCTCGTCGGCGGCGCAGTCAGGCTCAATGCCGCCAAGGCCAGCGCCGTGCTGGGGGAGAAGATATCGCGACCGCTGGGGCTCGGCTTGGAGGCCGCGGCGCACGGCGCGCACCTGATCGCGGCGTCGAACATGATCCGCGCCATCAAGGCGGTGTCGAGCGAGCGCGGCCGCGACCCGCGCGAATACGCGCTCGTCGCGTTCGGCGGCAACGGCCCGCTGTTCGCCGCGACGATGGCGGAGAGCCTGTCGATCCCGCGCGTCCTGGTGCCGCCCGCGGCCGGCGTGTTCTCGTCCTGCGGCCTCCTCTATTCCGAGGTCGAGTACCACTTCGCGCGCAGCCACAAGCGGCTGCTGCGCGCGATCGCGCCGGACGAGGCGGCGGCCTTGGTCATCGGCCTCGAGGCCGAGGCGCGCGCCCGGCTCGGCGAGGATGGTTATCCGCCGGAGCGGATCGAGATCCGCCGCGCCGCCAGCCTTCACTATCAGGGCCAGTCGTTCGAATTGCGGGTGCCGCTCGCGGCCGGCGAGATCGACGCGGCCGCCCTCGCCGCGCTGGAAGCCGCGTTCGGCGCCGAGCACGAGCGCACCTACGGCCACCGCGCCGGCGCCGACGAACCGGTGGAGTTGGTCAGCCTGGAGATCGTCGGCCGCGGCATTCCGGAAACGCCGCGCGGCGCAGTCCGCGCCGCTCTCGCGCCCGACATCGCCATCGCCGAACCGCGGCGACGCGCTTACTTCGGCCCCTCGCGCGGCTGGATCGACACCCCCGTCGTCAACCGCAGCGCCCTCGCCTCCCCCCACGTCGGCCCCTGCATCGTCGAGGAATACGACGCCACCTGCCTGATCCCGCCGGGCTGGACCGCGCGCCTCGACGATTACGGCAACATCGCGCTCACTCGATAGCGCAGTATCCGATGGCGCGGAGTCACTTCTCCGCACAAGTCGTCAAGGCCAGGCTCGACCCGGCCATCTGCTCGGCGCGCCGCGATCGCCGGGTCAAGCCCCGGCGCTACCGCTCAAAATCGCTTCGATCTGCCGGGTGACGGCGTCGATGTCGGCCATGCCATCGATGGTGCGGAGGATGCCGCGGCTGCGGTAGTACGGGAGAATCGGCTCGGTCTGGCGGCGGTAGACCTCGAACCGGGCTGCCACCGCCTCGGCGCGGTCGTCGGCGCGGTACTCGAACTCGGTGCCGCCGCAGAAATTGCACACCCCCTCGACGCGCGGCCGGTTGTGGCGCTCATGGTAGCTGGCGCCGCACGTGCGGCAGGTAAAGCGGCCGGAGAGCCGGTCGATCAGCGCCGCCTCGTCCACCTCCATCAGGATCACGTGGTCGAGCCTCAAGCCCTGACGCGCGAACATCGCGTCGAGCGCCTCGGCCTGCGGGATCGTCCGCGGAAACCCGTCGAGGATGACGCCGTTGCGCGCCGCCGGCTCGGCGATGCGCGCCTCGATGACCTGGATGACGACCTCGTCGGGCACGAGGCGGCCGGCCTCCATGATGCTCTTGACGCTGAGGCCGAGCGGGCTGCCCGAGGCCACCGCCGCGCGCAGCATGTCGCCCGTCGCGAGCTGGATCAGGCCGCGGCTCTGCTCGATGCGCTTCGCCTGGGTTCCCTTGCCGGCTCCGGGCGGGCCCAACAGGATCAGGTTCATGCCGGCCGGCTCAGCCGCGGCGGCCGCGCAGCCGTGCCTTCTTGATCAGCCCCTCGTACTGGTGCGCTAGAAGGTGCGACTGGATTTGCGCCACGGTATCCATCGTGACGCTGACGACGATCAAGAGGCTGGTGCCGCCAAAATAGAAGGGCACCGAGTACTGCGAGATCAGGATCTCCGGCAGGATGCAGACCGCCGAAAGGTAGACAGCCCCAAGCACGGTCAGCCGGGTCAGCACGTAGTCGAGATAATCGGCCGTGTTCTTGCCCGGCCGGATGCCGGGGATGAAGCCGCCGAACTTGCGCAGATTGTCCGCCGTCTCGGTCGGGTTGAACACGATCGCGGTATAGAAGAAGCAGAAGAAGACGATCAGCGCGACGTAGAGGCCCATGTAGAGCAAGGTGCCGTGCGCGACGTAGCTGCTGATCGTGCCGAGCCAGCCAAAATCCTGCCCCTGGGCGCTGAACCCCGCGATCGTCGCCGGCAGCAGCAGCAGCGACGAAGCGAAGATCGGCGGTATCACGCCGGAGGTGTTGATCTTCAGCGGCAGGTGCGAGGATTCGCCGCCGAACATGCGGTTGCCGACCTGGCGCTTCGGGTATTGCACGAGGATGCGCCGCTGCGCCCGCTCCATGAACACGATGAAGCCGACGACGACGACCGACATGACCAGGAACAGCACGATGAACACCGACGAAATCGCGCCGGTGCGGCCGAGTTCCAGGGTCGAGACGAGGGCGTGCGGCAGGTTGGCAACGATGCCGGCCATGATGATCAGCGAGATGCCGTTGCCGACGCCGCGCGCGGTGATCTGTTCGCCGAGCCACATCAGGAAGACGGTGCCGCCGACCAGCGTGATCGTCGCGACCAGGCGGAACATCAGCCCCGGATCGACCACGACCCCTGCTTGCGATTCCATCGCGGAAGCGATGCCGTAGCCCTGCACCGCCGCCAGCAGGACGGTGCCGTAGCGGGTGTACTGGTTCAGCTTCTTGCGGCCGCTTTCGCCCTCCTTCTTCAGGGCTTCGAGCGTCGGCGACACCGCCGTCAGCAGCTGAATGATGATGGAGGCCGAGATGTACGGCATGATGTTCAGGGCGAAGATCGTCATGCGCCCGAAGGCGCCGCCCGAGAACATGTTGAACATGCCGAGGATGCCGCCGACGTTGCGCGAGAACACCTGCTCCAGCGCCGTCGGATCGATGCCGGGAATCGGAATGTAGGTGCCGAGCCGATAGATGACGAGCGCGCCGAGCGTGAACCAGATGCGGCTCTTGAGCTCGGTCGCCTTCGAGAACGCCGAGAGATTGATGCTGGAAGCGAGTTGCTCGGCGGCTGACGCCATGTCTGTTGTCCTTACCCAAAACTCCCGGCCGCGCCGGGCCCGGCAGCCCGCTCAGGCGGTCGCGCCGGCGTCCTCTTTCGGCTTGCCGCGGCGCTGACGAACGACGACGCTGCCCCCCGCCTTCTCGACGGCGGCGACGGCGGCCTTCGACGCGCCGGCCACCTCGATCGTCAGCGCAGCGCTGAGTTCGCCCTTCGCGAGCAGGCGAACGCCGTCACCGGTACGCCGCAAGATGCCGGCGGCAACGAGCGCGGCGCCGTCCACCGTCGCCTGCGCCTGCAACTTGCCGGCGTCGACCGCCTGCTGCAGGCGGCCGAGGTTCACGATCGTAAAATTGGGGCGGAAGATCTTGTTGTTGAAGCCGCGCTTGGGCAGGCGGCGGTGCAATGGCGTCTGGCCGCCCTCGAAGCCGTTGATCGCGACGCCCGATCGCGCCGTCTGGCCCTTGCCGCCGCGCGCCGAGGTCTTGCCCTTGCCGGAGCCGATGCCGCGCCCGACCCGCTTCGCGCGGTAATGGGCGCCCTTGTTGTCGCGGATCTCGTTGAGCTTCATTGCTGTTCCTGCCCCTCGTCACCCCGTGACGCCGGCTCTCGGCGCTTCGACATCCCTACAATCCCGCAGCAGCGGGACGGACTACGACGAGGCGTCTATAACTTAGGCGTCCTCGACCACCCTGACGAGATGCTTGACCTTGTTGATCATGCCGCGCACCGCCGGCGTGTCTTCGAGGACGCGGCGGCGGTGCCGCTTGTTGAGCCCCAGCCCCTTCAGCGTCGCCTCCTGGTCGGCGCGGCGCCCGATCGGGCTGCCGATCTGCTCGACCGTCACGGTCTTCCCGGCTTCGGCCATCACGCGCTTTCCCGCACCTCGGCCTCACGCCGGCCCAGGATGTCGGCGACCTTCTTGCCGCGGCGATTGGCGACGGCGCGCGGGCTCGTGACCTGGTTGAGCGCGGCGAACGTCGCCTTGATCATATTGTGCGGGTTAGAGCTGCCGACCGATTTGCCGACGACGTCCTGGACGCCGAGCGCCTCGAAGATCGCCCGCATCGGGCCGCCGGCGATGATGCCGGTGCCGGCCTTGGCGGCGCGCACGATGACGCGGCCGGCGCCGTAGCGGCTGTAAATGTCGTGGTGCAGCGTGCGGCCCTCGCGCAGCGGCACCCGGATCATGCCGCGCCGCGCCTGTTCGGTGGCCTTGCGGATCGCCTCCGGCACCTCGCGCGCCTTGCCGGAGCCGTAGCCGACCCGGCCCTTGCGGTCACCGACGACGACGAGCGCCGCGAAACCGAAACGGCGGCCGCCCTTCACGACCTTGGCGACGCGGTTGATGCTGACGAGCTTTTCGGCGAACTCGGTTTCCTCGCGGTCGCGCGACTGGCCTTCGCCGTCGCCGCGTCTGCGCCGTTCGCCGGGGCCGCGAGAGGCTTGCGTGCGTGCCATTCAAGAACCTTTCAGAAATCGAGGCCGCCCTCGCGGGCGGCGTCGGCCAGGGCCTTGACCCGGCCATGGAACAGATAACCGCCGCGATCGAATACGACCCGCTCGACCCCGGCCTCCTTGGCGCGCTCGGCGATCAGCTTGCCGACGGCGCTGGCGGCGGCGACGTCGGCGCCGGTCTTGAGGCTCGTCTTCAACGTACCGTCGAGGCTCGACGCCGCCGCCAGGGTGCGGCCGGCGGCATCGTCGATGACCTGCGCGTAGATGTGCTTCGACGAGCGGAACACCGACAGGCGCGGCCGCCCATTGGCGGCCTGCCGCAGCTTGAAGCGCACGCGCTGGCGGCGGCGCTGGAACAGGACGTCGGACTTGCTCGACATGGCCTATTTCTTTTTGCCTTCCTTGCGGCGGACGGTTTCGTCGCTGTACTTGATGCCCTTGCCCTTGTACGGCTCCGGCGGCCGGAACGCGCGGATCTCGGCCGCCACCTGCCCGACCCGCTGGCGGTCGGCGCCGCTGACCGCGATCAGGGTCGGCCGCTCGCAGGCGATCTTGATGTCCCTCGGGATCGGATAGTTGATGTCGTGGCTGTAGCCTAGCTGCAGGTTCAGGGTGCTGCCCTGCACCGCCGCGCGATAGCCGACCCCGTTGATTTCGAGCGTGCGGGTGAAGCCGGTCGCCACCCCCGTCACCATGTTGTTGACGAGCGCGCGCGTCGTGCCCCACATCGCGCGCGAGCGCTTCGTCTCGTGCCGCGGCGCGATCGTGACGGCGCCGTCGGCGACCGTCGCCGTGACCTCGCTGCTGACGGCGAGGCTCAGAGTGCCGAGCTGCCCCTTCGCGGTCAGCCGCTCTCCCGCGAGATCGACCTGAACCCCGCTCGGGATCGGAACCGGATGCTTGCCGATGCGCGACATGGCTTACCTCAAAACACGCGGCAGAGGACTTCGCCGCCGACCTTGGCGACGCGGGCCTCGCCGTCGGACATGACGCCGCGGGGAGTCGACAGGATCGCGATGCCGAGGCCGTTATAGACCCGCGGCAGGTCGGCGATCTTGGAATAAATGCGGCGGCCCGGCTTCGAGACGCGCGCGATCTCGCGGATGACCGGCTCGCCATCGACGTATTTGAGCTCGATCTTCAATTCCGCCACGCCCGGCCGCACGTGCTCGCGGGTGAAGCCGCGGATATAGCCCTCGCGCCGCAGGACTTCGAGCACGTTGGCGCGCAGGTTGGAGGCAGGCGCGGCAACCACGGCGGCACGGGCGCGCTGGCCGTTGCGGATGCGCGTCAACATATCGCCGAGCGGATCGCTCATCGACATCGCGGCCCTCCTACCAGCTCGACTTGACCATGCCGGGGATCTGTCCCGAGGACGCCAACTCGCGCAGCGCGATGCGCGACAGTTTGAACTTGCGGTAGTAGCCGCGCGGCCGCCCGCTCAGCGAGCAGCGGTTGCGCACCCGCGTCACCGAGGCGTTGCGCGGCAGTTCCGCCAATTTCAATTGCGCCTGGAAACGTTCCTCCGGCGGCGCGTCGCGGTCGCGTGCCAGCGCCTTCAGGCGCGCCCGCTGCGGCGCCTTCTGCTTCGCCAGCTTGGCGCGGCGGGCATTCTTCTCGATCGAACTCTTCTTTGCCATGGCAGCCCGAACCTCTCAGCCGGGGTCAGTTGACGAACGGCATCTGAAAGCCCTTGAGCAGGGCGCGCGCTTCCGCGTCCGTCCTCGCGGTCGTGACGATGACGATGTCCATGCCGCGCACGGCATCGACCTGGTCGTAGTTGATCTCCGGGAACACGAGCTGCTCCTTGAGGCCGAGCGCGTAGTTGCCGCGGCCGTCGAAGCTGCGGCCGGACACGCCGCGGAAATCGCGCACCCGGGGCAGCGCCACCGTGATCAGCCGGTCGAGAAACTCGTACATGCGCTGGCGCCGCAGCGTAACCTTGACCCCGATCGGCATGTTCTTGCGCAATTTGAACGTCGCGATCGACTGCTTCGCCCGGATCACGATCGGGTGCTGCCCGGTGATCGCGGTCATGTCGGCGACGGCGGCGTCGATCTTCTTGGCGTCCTGCACCGCCTCGCCGACGCCCATGTTGACGACGATCTTGTCGAGCTTCGGCACCTGCATCGGATTGGTGTAGCCGAACTCCTGCATCAGGGCCGGCCGGACGGTGCTGTCGTATTGATCCTGCAGACGGGTCATGGCTGGCTCACTTGTCGATGACTTCGCCGGAGCGGCGGGCAACCCGCACCTTGCGGCCGTCGTCGAGCGTGCGATAGCCGACGCGCGTCGACTTGCGCGAGGTCGGGTCGATATGCGCGACGTTCGAGACGTGGATCGTCAGCTCCTTCTCGACGATGCCGCCCGGGTCGCCCATGCGCTGCCGCGTGTGCCGGCGCGCCACGTGCACGCCTTGCACGATGACCCGCGACTCGGCGGGAAACACGCGCAGCACCTTGCCGACCTTTCCCTTGTCGCGGCCGCTGATGACGATGACCTCGTCGTCCTTCTTGATCTTCAGCTTCGGCATCGCATTGGCCCTAGCCGTCATGGCCGGGCTTGACCCGGCCATCTCGGGGGCGTCCCCCAGACCCGCGGGTCAGGCCCGCGGGTGACGACATCATTGGTGGGATGGAATCGAACGGCGTCACGGCCCTACAGCACCTCCGGCGCGAGGGAGGCGATCTTCATGAATTTGCGCGCCCGCAATTCGCGGGTGACCGGGCCGAAGACGCGCGTGCCGATCGGTTCACCCTGGCGGTTGATCAGCACCGCAGCATTGCGGTCGAAGCGGATGGCGCTGCCGTCGGCGCGGCGGATCTCCTTTGCGGTGCGCACGATGACGGCGCGGTGCACGTCGCCCTTCTTGACGCGGCCGCGCGGGATCGCCTCCTTGATCGAGACGATGATCACGTCGCCGACCGTCGCGGTCTTGCGCTTGGAGCCGCCGAGAACCTTGATGCATTGCACCCGCCGCGCCCCCGAATTGTCGGCGACGTCGAGGTTTGTCTGCATCTGGATCATGCGGCGTCTCCCTCGGCCGCAGCCTCGGCGGGTTCGGCCGCGGCAGCCGTGCGCCCGGCGCGGCGCCGGCCCGGCTCGGCGCCCTCGGGACCGCCGAGCACGATCCACCGCTTGCGCTTCGACAGCGGCCGGCTTTCCTCGATGCGGACGGTATCGCCGTTGCGGTAGCGGTTGTCCTCGTCGTGCGCCGCGTATTTCTTCGAGCGGGTGATGTACTTCTTGTAGATCGGGTGCATCAGTCGCCGCTCGACCCTGACGACCACGGTTTTGTCGCAGGCGTCGCTGACGACGATGCCCTGCAAAACGCGCCTCGGCATTTGCTATCCCTTCGGCGACGCCTGTCGGCGCCGCTCGGCTTGAATGGTCTTAATACGCGCGATGCTGCGCCGCGCCTGGCGCACCCGCGCCGTGTTCTCAAGCTGTCCGCTCGCGCGCTGGAAGCGCAGGTTGAAAATCTCCTTGCCGAGCGTCTCGACCTCCTGCGCCAGCTCGTCGTCGGTGCGGGCGCGCACGTCTGAAGCCTTCACGGTCTTCATGACGCGTGCTCCTCGCCCTGGCGCGTCACGAAGCGGGTCGTGACCGGCAACTTCGCGGCCGCCAGCTCGAACGCCTCGCGCGCGACGTCCGGCTCGACCCCGTCGAGCTCGAACATGATGCGGCCCGGCTTGACCCGGCAGATCCAGAATTCCGGCGAACCCTTGCCGCTGCCCATGCGAACCTCGGCCGGCTTCGCCGACACGGGAACATCAGGGAAGATGCGGATCCAGACGCGGCCGACGCGGCGGATATGGCGGGTGATCGCGCGCCGCGCCGCCTCGATCTGGCGCGCCGTTATCCGCCCCGCCTCCACCGATTTCATGCCGTAGGCGCCGAAATTAAGGGTCGTGCCGCCCTTGGCGAGGCCGTGGATGCGGCCCTTGTGGGCCTTGCGGTGCTTGCTGCGTTTCGGGGCGAGCATCAGCGGTCCGCCATCTGCTCACGGCGGGTGCGCTCGGGCGGCTGGCCTTCCGCCATGAGCTTGTCCTGCGCCATCGGGTCGTGCGCCAGGATCTCGCCCTTGAAGACCCACACCTTGACGCCGCAGGTGCCGTAGGTCGTATGCGCGGTGCCGTAGCCGAAATCGACGTTGGCCCGCAACGTGTGCAGCGGCACCCGGCCCTCGCGGTACCACTCCATGCGCGCGATCTCGGCGCCGCCGAGCCGGCCGGAGCAGTTGATGCGGATGCCCTGGGCGCCGAACCGCATCGCCGACTGCACCGCGCGCTTCATTGCGCGGCGGAAGGCGACCCGGCGTTCGAGCTGCTGCGCGATGCCTTCCGCGATCAGCTTCGCCTCGATCTCCGGCTTGCGGATCTCGACGATGTTGAGGCTTACCTCGCTGTCGGTGAGCTTGGCCAGGTCGCCGCGCAGTTTCTCGATGTCGGCGCCCTTCTTGCCGATGATGACCCCGGGCCGCGCCGAGTGCAGCGTGATGCGGCTGCGCTTGCCCATGCGCTCGATCAGGATGCGCGACACCGCCGCCTGCGACAGCCGCCCCTGCAGGAACTTGCGCAGTTTGAGGTCGTCGAGCAGCTGGTTGCCATATTCCTTGCGAGCGAACCAGCGCGAGTCCCAGGTGCGGTTGACGCCGAGCCGCAGCCCGATCGGATTGACCTTCTGGCCCATCAGCTGTCCTCCTCCGGGCGTTCCCGGACAATTACGGTCAGATGCGCGAAATGCTTCTCGATACGCGCCGAGCGGCCGCGGCCGCGGGTATGGAAGCGGCGCATCTTGAAGGCGCGCCCGACCGTCGCCTCCTTGACGAAGAGGCGGTCGACGTCGAGCTGGTGGTTGTTCTCGGCGTTGGCGATCGCCGCCTGCAACACCTTCTTCACGTCGTTGGCGATGCGGCGGTGCGAAAAGGTCAGCTCCGCCAGCGCCGCTGAGGCGCTCTTGCCGCGGATCGCCTGCGCCACGAGGTTGAGCTTGCGCGGGCTGGTGCGCAGCGCCCGCAGAAACGCGGAGGCCTCGGTATCGTCGAGCCGACGCTCGGCGTGCGGCTTGCTCATCTAGGTCCTCCTCGCCCGCTTGTCGCCGGCGTGGCCGTAGAAGGTGCGGGTCGGCGCGAATTCGCCGAGCTTGTGGCCGATCATGTTCTCGGTCACCAGCACCGGGATGAATTTGTGACCGTTATAGACGCCGAAGGTAAGGCCGACGAATTGCGGGAAGATCGTCGAGCGGCGCGACCAGGTGCGGATCACCTCGTTGCGGCCGGAGCCGCGCACCTTCTCGGCCTTCTTCAGCAGGTAGCCGTCGACGAACGGGCCTTTCCACACCGAGCGTGACACGCGCGCCCTCTCCCTCTATCGCGTCTGATGGCGGCGGCGGACGATCAGCCGGTCCGTCGCCTTGTTCTGGCGAGTCTTCTTGCCCTTGGTCGGTTTGCCCCAGGGCGTCACCGGATGGCGGCCGCCCGAGGTGCGGCCCTCGCCGCCGCCATGGGGATGGTCGATCGGGTTCATCGCGACGCCGCGCACCGACGGCCGCCGCCCGAGCCAGCGGTTGCGGCCGGCCTTGCCGATGACGATGTTCTGCTGGTCCGGGTTCGACACCGCGCCGATCGTCGCGCGGCACTCGGAGCGCACCATGCGTAATTCGCCCGACGACAGCCGCATCAGCGCATAGCCTTGGTCGCGCCCGACGAGTTGCGCATAGGTGCCGGCCGAGCGCGCGATCTGCCCGCCCTTGCCGGGCTTCATCTCGACGTTATGGACGATCGTGCCCAGCGGCATGCTGCGCAGCGGCATCGCATTGCCCGGCTTCACATCCACCCGCTCGCCGGAGACGACGGTGTCGCCGGGCCGCAAACGCTGCGGCGCGAGGATGTAGGCCAGCTCGCCGTCGGCGTACTTGATCAGCGCGATGAAGGCGGTGCGGTTGGG
>Ga0070739_10006951_pt1 | contig 12242 bp, 8 predicted proteins | sample Coa_R1_7_FD_66445 | JGI IMG/M metagenome (GOLD analysis project Ga0070739, IMG submission 66445) | Surface soil microbial communities from Centralia Pennsylvania, which are recovering from an underground coalmine fire - Coalmine... | ecosystem: Environmental > Terrestrial > Soil > Unclassified ... | reverse complement strand
GCCTCTCCAAAGACGATGTGAAAGTGGAATGCACCGACGAGGGCCTCATCCTCCAGGGCGAAAAGAAGCGCGAAATCGAAACCGAAGAGGGTGGAATGCACCGCAGCGAGCGCAGCTACGGCCATTTCTATCGTCTCATTCCGCTGCCCGAAGGCGTCGAACCCGATAAGGCCAAGGCCGATTTCAAAGATGGCGTCCTGCACATCAAGGTGCCATTCTCGGCGGAGCGCGGCAAACGCCGCCAGATCCCCATCGGCACATAACCGCGAGCCCACCATGCTTCCCCCGCTTCCCATTTCCGCCGATGAGTTACGTGAACGGCTCGGCCGCGGCGAGCGCGTCGCCTTTCTCGACACGCGCTCGCCCGACGATTGGGACGCCGCCGCCACCCAAATCGAGGGCGCGCTTCGCTTCCGGCCCTCGGAAATCGAAAACCACCTGCGCTTCGTCCCGCAAGGCTGCGCGATCGTAACGTATTGCGATTGCCCGGATGGAGCCAGCAGCACACGCGCGGCCGCCGCGCTCGTCGAAAACGGCTGGCGCGACGTCCACCCGCTGCGCCGCGGCGAATGGCGCCGGTTTCCTACCGCGCCGCGCGGAGAAGCCAGGCCATAGCCAGCGCCGATCGCGCGTGCAGGGATACACTCGAATTGTGCCGTACCGTTCCTCGCTGACCCTGATGGTCTCGATGGTGCGCGATGGCGTGGTTTCGCCTTCCGAATTGCTCGAAGCGCACCTGCAGCAGATCGAGCGCCGCAATCCGTCCATCAACGCGTTCACCGCGGTCGCCGCCGATCGCGCCCGCGCCGAAGCCCGCGAGCGCGAAGCGCAGCTCGCTCGCGGCGAGCCCCTCGGCCTCTTGCACGGCGTCCCGCTCACGGTGAAGGATAGCTTCGATGTCGCCGGCCTGCCCACGCGCGCCGGCAGCCGCCTCCGCAGCGCCACGTCCGTGGACTGCGATGCCGCGGTCGTGGCCCGCCTGCGCGCCGAAGGCGCCATCATCCTCGGCAAGACCAACACCCCGGAGCTGCTCGCCAACTACGAGACCGAGAATTTCCTTACCGGCCGCACGAACAATCCGTGGGATGCCGCGCGCACGCCCGGCGGATCGAGCGGCGGCGAGGCGGCCGCCATCGCCGCGTTCTGCTCGCCAGGCGGCGTGGGGACCGATGGCGGCGGCTCCATCCGGGTGCCGGCGCACTTCTGCGGCATCGCCGGCCTCAAGCCGACGCCCGGCCGCATCCCCGTAACCGGCCATTTCCCCTCCGTCGGATATCCTGGCGGATTGCTGGGCGTCGCCGGCCCGCTGGCGCGCAATGCCATCGATCTCCGGCTGCTTTTCGCCGCCATGGCCGGCTTCGATCCGCAGGACCCGTTCTCCACGCCCGTGCCCCTGCGCCGGCCGGACCTCGGCCGTCCGCGCATTGGCGTCTGCGAGCAATTCTACGCAGCGCCGGTCGATCCGGAAATCCGCGATGCGGTCCGGCGTGCGGCGGCGCTGTTCGAGGATGCAGGCCTCGATGTTTCGGAATTCGCCATGACCGGCTTGGAACGCACCCCCAACGTGTGGGCGTTCCTGTTCTCCGATTGGCCGGCCGTCGAAACGCGCAAATGGCTGGAAGGCCGCGAATCGGAGGCGCACTGGACGCTCCTCGAATTCCTCTCGCGTTCCGAGCCGCCCACGGCCGCGCAGATCCTGCAAAACCTCGCCGCGCGCGACCGCCTCCGCGCGGCATTATTGCGCCAGATGGAGCAGGTTCCGGTGCTCCTCATGCCGGTCTGCGGCATCCCCGCCTTCCGCCATCGCGAGCGGCGCTGGACCGTCGATGGCCGCGAAATCGGCCTGTTTCAGGCGATGATGCCCGCCGTGCTGGCGAACGTGCTCGGGTTGCCGGCGGTTACCGTGCCGATGCAGGTGACATCGGGCGGCCTGCCAGTCGGAGTGCAACTACTAGGGAAACCGTTCGAGGACGAGCTGCTGCTGGAGGTGGCCATCCGCCTGGAGGAAGTGCGCGGCCCGTTTGTAATCCCCGGCCGCGTACACGAGTGACCGCAAAGAAAAGAGCCGCGATCGGAAAGGTGCGGTGCCCTTCACGATCGCGGCTCGTTTCGAGTCTGTTTCTGCTCTTAATCCCCGAAGCTGCCGACTTCCTCGCGCTCTTCGACGGCAGGCGCCGGTTTCGCAGCCGGGGCAATCCCGCCGATCTGCACCAGCTCCGGACCCGGCTGCTCCTTCAGCACGTGCTGGCGGTACAGCTTCATCATGCGGGCATGTTCCTGTTGCTCCTTGAGCTTCGCGTCGCGTGCCCGGATCTTCTCCTCGCGGGCGTTCTTCGCGATGCCCAGGCGGTCGAGGTCGTGCTGCTCCTCGGTCGTGACGATCTCATCGCGCAGCACCAGCCGGTGCTCGGTCGAATTCAACGGAACGTGCTTGCCGCCGGCAAAAATCTCGTGCCTGCCGTGCTCCTCGTACCACTTGGTGAGGGTCGCGGTCATGTGCATCTTCTCGATGATATTGCGCCAGCCGACCCCGGTATTGTACGCGCAGAAGGAAATCTCGCCCTCCTGCGTCGCATAAGGGATGATGCACTGCTCGGTGCGGCGGAAATCGTAATTGAACAGGTCCTGGAACCACATCCCGGCGATGAACAGGAAATTCCAGCGGTCGCGGCGGCGGATCTCGATATCCTCCATCGTGCGGTCCTTGCCGACCTTGCCATAGCTCTTGCCGGTCGCGCCGAAGGTCTTGTCCAGCTTCTTAAACCAATCCGTGAGCTTAAAGTGCGTAGGTGACTGGAACGGATCGTAGTTACGCGCCGCAGCCAGCGCCATGCCGATGATCGACAGCCACTTCCCGCGCGCCGCGTCATTGATCCTCGCCACGTCCTTCGCCAGCCGGTCGGCGTTGATGAAGGCGGTGACCGGTTGCCGCTCGCCCGTTTCCTTGTCCACCATCACCGCCATGCCGACGCCGCAGTTCGGGTGGCAGCCGCAGCTCAACTGGCCCCAGCCGTAATTCGGCCCGTGCACCAGGTCGCTCCAGTCGGAGAAGGTCGAAATGAACGAAATCGGGAACCAGTCGCGCGCCGGCTCGCCGATCCCGGTCTGGTTCTTCACATCATGCGCCAGATGGGAAAGCGTGTAGCGCTGCGCCGCGCGTCGCTCATCGGTCACGTCTTCGTCGCGGCCGGTGAAGGAGACGGGCTGGAAGGAAAGGAAGGGAATCTTCTTCGGATTGTCCAGCGCGAACTGGATGATCCGGCCCACCTGCTCGTTATTGATGCCGTTGACGATGGTGATGACCGGGATAATGTCCACGCCGTTCGAGTGCAGGTTTTCAATGGCCCGCAGCTTCACATCGAACAGGTTGCCGACCTTGCGGTGCTGGTTCGCGGCGTTGCCGATGCCATCGAACTGCAGGTAGGCGTAGCGCAGTCCGGCCTCCGCGGCCTTGCGGCAGAATTCCGGGCTCTTGGCAAACTCGATGCCGTTGGTCGCCGCCTGCACCGAGGTGTACCCCACCTCGCGCGCATAGCGTACCGCATCCAGGAAATACGGCGAAAGCGTCGGTTCGCCGCCCGAAAATTGCACCGACATCTGCCGCTTCGGCTTGATCGTGATGGCGTTGTCCAGCAGCGTCTTGATGTCCTCCCAGCTCAGCTCATGCACGAAGCCGACCTGGTTGGCATCCATGAAGCAGGGATCGCACATCATGTTGCAGCGGTTGGTGAGATCGATCGTCAGCACCGAGCCGCGCCCGTGAGTGATCGTGCTGGAGCCGTGGCGATGGAGTTTCTCGTCGTTGTGCGCGCGGATGTCGCGGCCCGGAAACACCTCCTCCAGGTGCTTGAAGAACGCCGTGTCGATCGCCATCACGTCTTCGAAGTGGCCGTGGATCGGGCAGTCCTTGACCATCAGGATCTTGCCGTCGCGCTCGATGATCTGCGCTTTGATCTCGCCCGGACGGTCGTTGTACAGCACCTCGAGCGGCGTCTGCCCATCCAGAATCTTCTTGCGGATCTCCGGCACACAGCGCGGGCACAGCGAATCGGTCTCGCGCGGCCAGCCGAGCGGCGGCTTGGTCTTCTCCCAGCTCTTCAGCAGCGGTTTGTCGGACCACGCCGGCACGAAACTGGGATTCTGGCCGATCTGGTTCAGTTTGTCGAACACGAACCAGGCAGCTCCGGCGAGCTGTGTAAAAGCCTTTTCAACGTATTTGATCGGTTTGTGCATGGTGATAACGTTCCCTCCAGCGCGGTGCACCTGCCTGCTTAACCATCCAGAATTGCTGGTAGCCAGTATAGGGAGTATTCCCGCCCGGTGAAACCGAATGGCATTAAACTGCTGAAATGATTGGTTGTACGGCGCGAGAGGGGATTGAACGGAGCAATCGGACGGTCGAGCGGCGGACCTCGCTAGCTCAATGATTCGGCAGAAGTTAGGAAGCGGAACGGCGTGCGAGCGTCCATTTTTCCGAAGCGCCCTCCGGAGTAATCCGCAGAACTTCCTCCTCCAGAGTTTTGCCGTCCTCGGAAAGCCGGAAACGCTTCTTGATCACCCGGCTGTTGCCGTGCGTCGTCTCCATCACGACCAGCATCGGCCCGTTGTACCACATCATGACTTCCCCGCCCTTGATTTTGCAGGCCTGCCCATCGGTGCGGCACTGAATCTCGCTGGCCGCCTTGCCCGTCTCGGCAATCTGAATGGTGTCGCCCTGCTGCCGGATGGTGACCGTTTCACCGTTCGCGGCGCTTTGCCACTCGCCGTTGAGACCGCCGCCATCGGCGGCCGAAACCGCCAACGCAGCAGCCAGGCAGATCATGAGAAGTCGCATGCAAACCTCCGCCGTACAGTTTATCCGCGCCGCTCCCGGCGGCCACTACTGCGGATTCCGTAGCCCAAGCCGGCAAACGGCGGGCTATCATCAGGCAAGAGCCGTGCAGATCACGATTTCGAAGGAAAACTATCTCAAGGCCATCGCCGAAGCCGAATCGGAAGGCGAAGTCGTGAAAGCCGTTACGCTGACGCGCTGGCTGCACGTCTCCGCCCCCGCCGTCACCATGGCGATCAAGCGGCTCAAGCGGGATGGCCTAATCCGCGCCGATGAGGACGGCCAGCTCACCCTCACGCCCGCCGGCCGCGAGATCGCCAACCGCGTCCTCAACCGCCATCACCTCATCGAGCGCATGCTCAGCGAGATCTTCGGCCTCGAATGGTACAAGGTGCACGACGAAGCCGAGCATCTCGAACACGCCGTCTCCACCGATTTCGAGCGGAAATTGACCGAAAAGCTCGGCCGGGGAGGCGCCTGCCCCCACGGCAATATCGTCGGGATGGACTCGCCCGAAGCGCGGCGCGCCCGTGGGCTCAAACCGCTCGACGAGGCCCGGCCCGACGAGCAACTTCAGGTGGTCAGCGTCTTCGAACGCGATCGCGCCTTGCTCGAATGGCTGGACGGGCTGGGCATCCGCCCCGGAGCCACGGTGCAGGTCGAATCGGCCGGCGAAAACGTCGAACTGCGCGCCGGCCCCCGGTCCGTAGCCGTCGACCGCGCCGCGGCCGCCAGAGTCTGGGTCAAATCCGAGCCGCGCCGGTGAAGGCCGGCCATGTCCGGCCCCACGGTCCGTTTACTCCGACTTCGAATAGTAATACGTGTACTTGCTGTACAACTCCGAAGCCCGCGCGCCATTCGCCACGATCCCCAGCACGTTGTTCTCGCACAACGTCTGCATCGCGCGCGTCACGTTGTCGAATGTCGTCGACCCGATCTTCACCACCAGAATTGTGCCGTCGGCCAGCGTCGCCAGCAGATTCGCGTCTGCCGAAAACAGCAGCGGCGGCGTATCGAAGATCGCCCAGTTAAACGCCCGCGGCAGCTCTTCGAACAGCGCCTTCGCCTGCCGCATATTCAGCAGTTCGAGCGGGTTCTTGACCGGCGATCCCGCCGGCAGCACGTAAAGATTCATGCCCTCCACCCGGCGCAGCGCCTGGGCGAAACTGCACTGCCCCGTGAGGTAATCGGAGAGGCCCGGCGCCCGGTTCATCTGAAACAGGCTGTGGATGATGGGCCGGCGCAAATCGAAGTCGGCCAGCAGCACCGCGCTTTCCGCCAGATGCGCCTGCGCCAGCGCCAGGTTCACCGCGCAGAACGTCTTGCCTTCCGCCGGCGAGGGACTCGTCACGATCACGGTATGCAGCGGCTGCAACGTCTGCAGATGGTTCAGCCGCGTGCGCAGCGTCCGGAACTCTTCGGCCGGCGTTTCGTGCGAGTTGTTCAAATCGAGCAGGTGGGTCTCCGGAGCGGGCTGATACGGTACCAGCGCCACCTCCGCCAGCATCCCCACATGGATGTTCAGCCGCACCGGCGGAGCCGCCGCGGCATGGCCATTCACCCCGTTGGCTGAGGGAGGCGCCACCGCCGTTTCCGCCGGCGGCGCCGGCAGAGGGCTCTCCGCGCCCATCCCCGCCAGCTCGGAATTTCGTGCGCTCTCTTCAGCCCGGCGCAAAGCATCGTGTACTCGGCTCATTTTGATTTCACCAGGAAACGTCCCCGGCGCTCCTCCATCACATTCCGGACAGGTGATAGTACACCGAGCCGCCCATCAGAATACAACCCAGGATCAGGGCGCTCGACCATGCCAGCCACACCAGCCGCCGCTTGCGGCGCACCAGAAGAGCGTTCTCGAGCAGCGGGATGCTGCTCAGCACCGGCATGTTGGTATAGGCGCGGACGTCCTTGAGGTTCTTGAGCGAGGTGTTCTTCACCTCCTGCGCGGCTGCCAGCAGAATGCCCAGGCCCAGCCCGCCGAAGGTGCCGATCGCGGCCCATTCCGGCCGGTTCGGCTCGGATGCGGTTTCGGGCAGCGACGCCGTGTCCAGAACTTCCAGATTGGCGCCCGCCTTGTGTTCTTCGATGTTCTGCGCCGTCTGCGCCGCTTCGTGGCGCTTGGTCATGTCTTCGTAGTCCTGCTTGGCCAGGTTGTAATCGCGCAGTAACGCGCTGTACTGCTGCTCGTTGACCGGCGCATCCTGCAGACGCTTGTTATATTCGGCGATCACCCGTTCGAGCTCCGCCTTGGCCTTCTTGCCCGTTTCGATCTCCTGCTGCTTGATCGAAATCTGTGTCTTGATGCTGTTTTCCTGCGCCCGGTAGTCCTCCAGTTGCCGCGCCACCAGCGGATTCTGCACCACGCGCGGCGCATTGGCATCCGCCGCCTGCGACTGGAGCGCCTGCAAACGGGCCGATTCCTGCTTCTGCAGCGCGTCCCGCTGCTTCTGGAAAGCCTGCAATTTCGCTTCGAGCGCGATCACGTCCGGGTGCCGGTTGCCCAGGTTCTCCTTCATCGCCGCCAGGGCCGAATTCCCTTCGTCGATCGCCTTGTTCAAATCGATCAGGTGCTGGTTCTGCACCGAAAGCGGCGATGCCCCGGAAATCGCGCCGCCGACCGTCTGCTCCAGGTTGGCCGCCGCGGACGCCATCGCGTTCCGCACATTGGTGAGATTGGTCTGCAGCACCGTCAAATCCGAGCTGGCGCGGTCGAGCGCGCTCTGCGCGTTCATGAGCTGAAGCTGATACGTCTGCAGCGCCTGCGCATTGGCCTGCGCCTGCTCCGGCAGCTTGCCCATATTCGCCATCTTGAAGCGCGTGATCTGGTCTTCCAGATTGTCCATCTTCTCCTTGGCCGCCTTCACTTCATCGGTCAGGAAGTTGGTCGTAAGATTGGCCTGGTTGCGCTGCACCGTCACGTTCTGCTCGGTGAACTTGGTCACCAGTTCGCGCACCACCGCCTGCGCTTTGTAGCGGTCCTGATAAGCGAACGAAATCATGAACGCTGAGGCGTACCGCCGCGTGTTATTGGGGTTCGTGGTCGAGGTGTCCGCGACCGGCGTGATGCGGATATCTCTGTTCCGCATATCCTGGATCACGTCCTCGAGCGGCTTGCGCGCGCGCTCTTTCTTATACAGATCGAGCGACGGCTTCTGGATGATGTCCGCCAGACTCGAACGGCTCAGGATCTCCGTCTGCATCTGCTGCAGCCGGTCCGCCATCTGCCCCGTGATCGCGCTGGGCACCAAGTTTTCCGGAACCTGCGGCGGCGTGATCCGCATGACGGCGGTTGAGATGTAAGTATCCGGCCAGAAAAATGCCACCACCGTCGCAATCACCAGCCCCGCGTACATCGGCCCGATAATCCAGGACCGGTAGCGCCGCAGCATGTCGATGTAGTCCTCGACATCCGGCGGACGCCGCGAAACGCTCACATAATTCTGCGCTGGAACCATAAACCCGTAGCTTCGTGCTCCTCCGTCAGTACTTGCTACGTGCCTTCTACGGCACGACGATGATATCGCCCGGCTTCAGCAGAATGTTCTGCTCCATGTGCTTGCCGTGGATTACATCTTTGTAGTTGAATTTGAAGCGCTCGCCCGTCGAGCGAATGATCTCGATCTTCTTGGTGTTGGCGAAGTCCTTGAACCCGCCCGCATTGACCAGGGCTTCCAGAACGTTGGTCGGCACCACCAGCGGGTTCGGTCCCGGCTTGAGCACTTCCCCCTGGATGAAATATTTCTTGCTGTTGATCTGCGCAACCTGCACCGTCACTTGCGGCGTCTTGATCAGGTCGTTCTTCTTGAGCAGGTCGGCGATCGCCAGCTCCAGTTGACTCACCGTGAGGCCGCTCGCGGTAATCTCACCGATTAGCGCCATGGAAATGCGGCCGTCCGGCCGGACCATCACCTGGCCGGTGAGCCGCGGTTCGTTCCACACCGAGATCGCCAGCACGTCCTCCGGCCCGATCACATAGCTCGGATCGGAGTTCGTGGCGGGGCCCTTGGCATTCGCGCTCATCTTCGCCGGGTCGGTCTCGACCGCGCCCGCCGCCGCGGGCTTGGGTGTTCCATCGACCGCCGGCCCGCCGGCGGCCGGCTGCGCCGCGGGCTGCTCCTGCGGTGGTTTCTGTTCGGGGACCGCGTCCGGCGGCTTCTGCTGTGCCACTGCCGCCAGACAAAGAATTCCAGTAATTGCCGCTAACCCAGCGGATCTAATTGCCACTTTCATCATCTTCCTCAGTGACCGAACCTCCGGCTGCCGGAGACGGAGGACAGGCGAACCCGGTGCGGCACACCCATCCCTGCATACTGTTCTATAGTGTACAGCATACCCGTGTCATTTCCGATCCCTGGCGGGCTATAGTACCAGCGCCGCCGTAGCCCTTCCGATAGCAGTACCTACAGGAACGTCCGCCCGCTCTGGCCGCCGCGCCGCCCGCGACGCTCCTCCGCCAGCTATACACTTCCGCATAGTGTATTTCTCCCAAAAACCGGAGGCCTGGTCCGGAGCCGTTTGTAAGTGATAGATATTCAGGGTATTCTAATTACAGAATCGCAAATTCCGCACGGCATCAAACGTGCTCCGAGCGGGGCGGGACTACTGTCTAGCGCAGGCAACAGGGCGGCTTCGATGTTTCAGGAACTCAAGTTCCAGCTTTCCACCGCGATCCTCACGATCCTTACGATCGCGGCCGCGGTCTCCGCCTGCGTCAACCTGGATGCCAAGCTGCATTTCAAACCGCCCGAGGATGGCGTCATCTGGGTCGATCGCGCGCCGGGCGTCCAGGCGCTCCATGTCCCGGCCGGCAGCCCCGGCGCCAAAGCCGGCATCCACGAAGGCGACCTGCTGAAATCCATCGAGGGCGTGCCCATCCACAAGGCCATCGACGTGGTCCAGGTCCTGGTCACGATCGGCGCGTGGAAGAACGCCACCTACGTGGTGAACCGCGGCGGTGTGGAAGTCACCGTCAAGAACCTCATCGTGGGCGAGACCCCGCTCGATCACGCAGTACTCTACCAGTACGCGGTGGGCTTCGCGTACCTGGTCATCGGCCTTTTCGTCTATTTCCGCCGCGGCAGCGCGCAAAAAGCGCAGCACTTCTATATCCTCTGCCTGGCTTCCTTCATTTATCTGACGTTCCACTACACCGGCCAGCTCAACAGCTTCGATCAGGTGATCCTGTTCGGCAATCTGGCCGCGGGCCTGCTCGCCCCCACCCTGTTCCTGCATTTTGCCGTTACCTTCCCGGAGCCGCGCAAGGGTTTCCGCAGGCCGGTCGAACGGGTGCTGCTCTACGTTCCGGCCGCGCTGTTCCTGCTGCTTTACGCCGGAGTCGCCTCGAACGCGGTGCGGATCGCCATGCCGCTGGTGGAAGTCCGCTGGCTGCTCGACCGCGTCTGGATGCTCTTCTGGACCGTGCCCTACCTGGCCGGCGGTCTGGTGTTGCGCCTCGATTCGAACAAAGCGGATGACCCGATCGTGCGGCGTCAGCTCCGCTGGCTGGGCAACGGCACCCTGTGCGGTGTCCTCCCGTTCACGCTCTTCTACGTGGTCCCGTACGCGGCCGGCATGATCCCGGGCGCCTGGCAGAAGATGACCGTGCTGCCGATGGCGCTGATCCCGCTCTCGCTGGCTTACGCCATCGTGCGCTACCGCCTGATGGACGTGGATATCATCTTTCGCCGCGGCTACGCCTATACCCTCGCCACCATCTGCGTTCTCGCGGCGTTTTACGGCCTCGTGTTTTCGCTCGGCAGCCTGGTGCAGAAGCAGGGACTCGGCAACACCGGCGTCATGACCGTGATGCTGATCGGCGCGTTCCTCTTCCAGCCGATCCGCAACTGGATCCAGGAATCGCTCGACCGCCACTTCTACCGCGACCAGTACGACTACCGGCGCACCCTGGTCGAGTTCGCGCGCGAGCTGAGCTCGGAGACGGACCTCGATGCCATGCTTTCGTCCGTCGGCGACCGTCTGATCGAAACGCTGTCGATCAACCATCTCGCCTTCTTCCTGGCCGAAGACAAGCCCTCCGGCGAAGACGCCCCGCGGTTCCACCTGAAAAAAGCCATGGGCGCCAATCCGCGGCTGGCCGGCGCCGCCTACGATTCGCTCGATCTCACTTTCCTCAACTGGAAGCTGCCGGAAGGGTATCTCTTCTTCGAGCGCACGCGCCACCAGCTCGACGCGATCTCGCAGTCCTGGCCGGCCTCCGTGCGCCGCACCATCGCCGATCTGGATCTCACCTATTACCTGCCCTGCACCGCGCGCGGCCGCACGGTCGGCTACCTGGGCGTCAGCCGCACCGCCGATGGCGATTTCCTTTCGAGCGTCGATGTCGAGCTGCTGGTCACGCTCGCGGGCTACGTCGGCATCGCCATTGAAAACGCCCGGCTGTACGGCTCGCTCGAGCGCAAGATCGCCGAGTACGAGCGCCTCAAAGAGTTCAGCGAAAACATCGTCGAATCGATCAACGTCGGCATCCTGGCGGCGGACCTCGAAGACCGTGTCGAGAGCTGGAACAGCCAGATCGAGAAACTGACCGGCATCGCCCGCGAGCAGGCCGTGGGCCGCCGGCTGGGCGACCTGTTCCCGGCCGCGCTCGCCGAGGAGTTCACCCGCGTCAAAGGCGAAACCGGCATCCACCACATCTACAAGTTCCTGCTGAAACCGGCCGGCCGCGCGGCGCTCGAAGGCGCCGGCGCCGTCAACGGGAACGGAAACGCCGGCGCCCCCGCGCTCGCCGCCGTCTCCCGCGAAACCACGCTGAATATTGCGATCGCCCCGCTGGTTTCGAAAGACCAGGAGCAGATCGGCCGCCTCATCATCTTCGACGACGTGACCGACCGCGCCGAACTGGAACAGCGGCTGGTGCAGGCGGACAAGCTTTCGAGCATCGGCCTGCTGGCGGCCGGCGTCGCCCACGAGGTCAATACGCCGCTCGCCGTCATCTCCACCTATGCCCAGATGCTCGCCAAGCAGGTCGCCGAGGATTCGCAGAAATCCCAGATCCTCGAAAAGATCGCCAAGCAGACCTTCCGCGCGAGCGAAATCGTCAATTCACTGCTGAACTTCTCCCGCACTTCGACCACGTCCTTCGGCCCGGTGAACCTGAACCGCGTGATCCAGGAGACACTCTCGCTGCTCGATCACCAGTTGCAGAAGGCCGGCGTGCAGATTCATAGCGATCTGCCGCCGGGCCTGCCCACGGTCGAAGGAAATGCGGGCAAGCTGCAGCAGGTTTTCCTGAACCTGTTCCTCAACGCGCGGGACGCCATGGCGGGCGGCGGAACGCTCGAAGTCCGCACCTGGCAGGAGGGGGCGCGGGTGCGCGTGGAAGTCGCCGACACCGGCCACGGCATTTCCCCCGAGCACATCCACCGCATCTACGATCCGTTCTTCACCACCAAGG
>Ga0070739_10006948_pt1 | contig 12246 bp, 10 predicted proteins | sample Coa_R1_7_FD_66445 | JGI IMG/M metagenome (GOLD analysis project Ga0070739, IMG submission 66445) | Surface soil microbial communities from Centralia Pennsylvania, which are recovering from an underground coalmine fire - Coalmine... | ecosystem: Environmental > Terrestrial > Soil > Unclassified ... | reverse complement strand
CGCGGTCCTGGCGGCGGCCGAACTGGCCGGCGCCGATCTGGCGCTCGCCGCACTCGCGCTCACGGACTTCAAAGCAATCGCAGGCCGCGGTGCGCCGATCGAAATCGACGTGCCGGGGGGAACGGCGCTGATCATTGATGAAAGTTACAATGCGAATCCCGCGTCGGTCGCTGCGGCGCTGGCCTTGCTCGGCCAGACGCCGGTTGGCGCGCAGGGCCGGCGCATTGCCGTGCTCGGCGACATGCTCGAGCTCGGCCCGAAGGGCAAGGCAATGCATCGCGGCCTGGTCGAGCCGGTGCTCGCCAATGCAGTCGACCTGGTATTCTGCTGTGGGCCGCTCATGCAATCGCTGTGGCAGGCTCTCCCGGCCGAGCGCCGCGGCGGTTATGCGGCAGACTCCGCCGCGCTCGAATCCCATGTCGTGGCCGCTGTTCAGGCCGGCGACGTCCTTATGATCAAAGGTTCCCTGGGTTCGCGGATGGCGGTCATCGTCAAGGCGCTGCAGCGCGCTTATCCGCGCCAGGAGGCGCTCGAAACCGCGTCCGCACAAGGTTGATGCAATGCTGTACTGGTTGGTCGATCTGTCGGACCGGCTCTCGGTTCTCAACGTCTTCCGTTACATCACGTTTCGAACGGGCGGCGCCGTCATAACGGCGCTGCTGTTTGTGTTTCTGTTTGGCCCGGCGATCATCGATCGGCTGCGGCTCCTGCAAGGCAAGGGTCAGCCGATCCGCGCCGACGGGCCGAAATCGCACATCGTCAGCAAGGCCGGCACGCCGACCATGGGCGGACTGATGATTCTTTCGGGGATGTTGGTGTCGACGTTGCTGTGGGCCAATCCCGCAAATCCTTATGTCTGGATCGTGCTTTGGGTGACGCTCGGCTTTGGGCTCGTGGGCTTCTATGACGACTATTTGAAAGTCACCAAGCAACAAAACTATAACGGATTTTCCGGCCGCACCCGGCTCGCCGCTGAGGCCGTCATCGCTGGATTGGCGTGCGTGGCGCTGGTCGAGCTTGGCCATGTGCCGTTCTCGACGTCGCTGGTGTTTCCATTTTTCAAGGAGCTGGTGATCAATCTGAGCTGGTTCTTCGTGTTGTTTGCGATGTTCATAATCGTCGGCGCCGGTAATGCGGTGAATTTGACCGACGGCCTCGACGGCCTCGCTATCGTTCCGGTCATGATCGCGGCGGCGAGCTTTGGCATGATCGCCTATCTGTGCGGCAACGCGGTGTTCGCCGACTACCTGCAAATCCATTACGTCGCCGGCACCGGCGAGCTGGCGGTGCTATGCGGGGCGGTGCTGGGTGCGGGTTTGGGATTTCTCTGGTTCAATGCACCGCCGGCATCGATCTTCATGGGCGACACGGGATCGCTGGCGCTCGGCGGCATGATCGGCGCCGTCGCGGTTGCCACCAAGCACGAGATCGTGCTGGCGGTCATCGGCGGCTTGTTCGTGCTGGAAGCGGTGTCGGTGATCGTGCAGGTGCTTTCGTTCAAGCTCACCGGCAAGCGCGTTTTCAAGATGGCTCCGATCCATCACCATTTTGAGCAGCTCGGCTGGACCGAGCCGCAGATCGTCATTCGTTTCTGGATAGTATCCGTCGTGCTCGCGCTTGCCGGGCTGTCGACCTTGAAGCTCCGGTAGACTTATCGGTGGGCGGATCGCAGCAGTTCATTCTCTCATGCTGCGGATCGCCTGGATGAACGCATCGTTGCGTTCGTATTCGTTGACATAAAGTCCGAACGACGCAAATCCCGGACTGAGGAGCAGCAGGTCGCCCGGCTTCGCCTCAGCGAACGCTTTCTCAACCGCCTCCGTCATGTCTTTTGCTTCGCTGAAACGTGCCAGGAGCGGCTTGAGCCGATCCGTTCCGGTGCCGGGCAACAGAACGATCGCCTTGGTCCGAGCTTGCACTTCGCGCGCCAGGGCATCGAGCGGAATGCCTTTGTCTGCGCCGCCCGCGATCAACACGATGCGCTGACCAGGAAAGGCCTCAAGCGCCGCGACCGTGGCGTCGGGCGTGGTGGCATTGTTGTCGTTGTAGATTTTGACACCGCGCCACTCATCGATGAATTGCAGGCGGCCCTCGACGGGCTTGAAGGATTCGAGACCGCGGCGAATATCCTCGTTTGAAAGCCCGAGCACGTGCAATGCTGCGGCCGCCAATCCGGCGTTGTCCCGATTGTGCTGTCCCGCGACCTGGAGCCGCCAAGCGTCCGGGATAGGCTTCGGAACGACCGCCGCAACGGGAGGCCGCTCGCGCGCAACCCGCTCCTGCACTTGGGCGCCGACAAAGAGTGCATCGCCGGGCTTCTGAAATTTGAAAATATTGGCTTTGTCGCTGAAATACGCATCCATATCCGGGTAATAATTGAGATGGTCCATCAGCAAATTGGTGAACACCGCGACGTGGGGACTTAAGCGCAAGTCGCCGAAGCCCTGCAATTGCCAGGAATCGAGCTCGAGGACCGCGAAGTCACCGCTTTTGATCGACGGCAACAGCGCGAGCGTGGACAGGCCGCGCACGTTGCCGCCCAGATGCGCGCGCCTGGCGGTGCAAACAAGTCCATGATGGATCATGTGCGTGACCGTGGATTTGCCGCGCGTGCCGGTGATGCCGACAAGATTTGCGCCGGCCGCCAGCGCGAACTTGCCGAACAGCGCCGTCGACATGAATACCGGCACGCCGGCATCGCGCGCGGCGCGGATGTAGGGTGAATGAAGCGGGACGCCCGCCGCCTTGATCACCATATCGGCATTTTGGAAGTCGTCCATCCGGTGCTCGCCCAACACATAGCGGATATTCGAAAATTCCGAGAGTTGCTGCAGCGAAGAGGCGAGCGCCGCTTCATCCTTGCGATCGGTGACGGTGAGTTGTGCGCCGTGCTCCGCCAAGAAGCGAGCATCGCCAATGCCGCGGCCGAGCAGGCCGAGACCCATCAGGGTTACGCGTTTGCCGGCGACAAAATCTTTGAAGTCTGTCATCCCGCGGCCCTTGCCGCATGTGCCGCGATACTAAACATCGTGCATGCCGCTGTCTGCTTACGGCTATGCCGCGCAGGCGGTCTCAGCTCTTTACCTGCGGATAGTCGCGCGAGAATACCGGCTGCTGTAGAAACCATTTCGGGTCGGATGGTCCGAACTGGCTGACCTTGTGATAGGTCTTGAGCGTCCGATTGACCATTTTGCCGTTCTGCTTCTCGACGCGGCGCAGGAAAACATCGATGACCGCATTGCCGTGGTCATCGAAGCTGATCGGGCCGCGCGGAGTGTCGGCAAGCGACACGGCGCGCACCGCCTTGCTGAACGCCTCTGCGTTGTCAGACTTCCCGCCGGTGTGCTGCAGCGCCGGCTCGATCACCTGGCCGTCGACATAGAAGCAAGCCGCATAGTGGCCGATGCGCACGTCATTGCCGAAATATTTGCGCATCGCCGCGACGAAGCGGCGATTGGCGTCGGTGTCCTGATCGAGCGAATAGGGGTTGGTGTTGATCAAGCCGTCTGCCTCGTCGCCGAAGGCGCCGACGATGGTGTCGTCGGCAACCGTCGAGCCGCCGACCAGCGGCTGCCCGAAGCCCATCGAGCGCGCCTGTTTGGTGAATTTCAGCGGATTGGCGCCGGCGAGCACTTCGCACACCACATCGCAGTCGGAGATTTGCGCGATGTAGGACGCATAGTCGGCCGTGTTGAGCGGCGACCATAGCTTCTTCACAATCCGACCGCCGCCGTCCTCAAGCACCCGCTGAAAGCCACCGACCTGCTCATAGCCGAACGCGAAATCATCGCCTATGGTTATAACGCGCTTGAGCTTCATGTCGTGCAGCACGTAGTCGGCGAGCGGGTAAAGGCATTGCGCCGACGTGTAGGACGTGCGGGTCAGATACGCATTGCCCTTGCGCTGGGTAACGTCCTCGGCGCCGGCAAAGGCAAGCGTCGGCATTTTCTGCTGCGCCAGATAATCGACCGTGGCGAGCAACTCGAAGGCGGCGAACGGGCCGAGCACGATGTCGACGCGATCGCGCTCGACCAGCTCCTGCGCCTTGTTCTTGGCGCCGGCCGGATTGCCGCCGGTATCGGCGACGACCAAATCGATTTTGCGGCCCACGAGCATGAAATTCCTATCCTTCAGGAAGGCGGTGATACCTTCCTCGGCGTGCAGGCCGCCGGCGGCGAGCGGCCCCGTCTTTACCGTCAACAATCCGATCTTAAGGGGGGCGTTCTGCGCAAAGGTCGGCAGCGGCAGCGCGGCAGCGCTTGCTCCGGCTGCGGCGCTGCGCAAGAAGTTGCGGCGGCTGAGCTTGGCCATTGTATCTTCCCGTTTGGCGCTGCCTCGTTGCAGACCTGGAGCGCTGTCTTGCCCTCGCACCCGACGTCAGGTTGCCCCCATGCAGGCCGTAACAGTCAACGTATTTCCCGGCGGATTCAACTGGGGCATTTATGTCGCCAGCCGCACCGGGCTGTTCGCGCGCAACGGCATCCGCGTCGATCTGCAGGAGACGCCGAACTCGGTCGCACAGATGACCGCCTTGGCGACCGGCGCATGTGACATCGCGATGACCGCCGTCGACAACATTGTCGCCTACGTGGAGGGCCGAGGCGAGGCGCCGATCGGACGGCAAACTGAGTTCTTTGCCTTTATGGGCAGCGACAGCGGATTTTTGAACCTCGTCGCGGCGCCCGAGGTCGCCTCGGTCGCGGCACTCAAGGGCAGGACGGTCTCGGTCGATGCCATGACGACCGGCTACGCGTTCGTACTGTTCGAGATGTTGCGCCGGAACGGCCTTGCTCCCGGCGATTACGCCGTCGAGAGGGTGGGCGGCACGGCGCAGCGCTGGCAGGCGCTGCGCGCAGGACAGCAGCAGGCGACGTTGCTGTCGACGCCCTACAACATCATCGCCAAGGCGGAAGGTTTTTTGCAGCTCGCACGCGCCGTCACGCTGCTCGGCCGTTATCAAGGCAATGTCGGTGCGGCGCGGCGGTCCTGGGCGCGCCAACACCAGGAGATCGTCGTGAGTTACATCAGGGCCTATATGGCCGCCATTGCATGGCTCTACGACCGCGCCAACCGGCGCGACGCCGTGAACATCTTGTGCGAGACCGTGCCGCAGATGAGCGGCTCGTTGGCGGAACAGACCTACGACGAACTGCTCGACCCACGCGACGGCTTCTTTCGCGATGGGGCGATCGATGCCGAGGGGCTCCGTACCGTCCTGGACTTGCGCAGCCGCTTCGCCAACCCGGCAAAGCCGTTGAACGACCCCGAAAAATATGTCGATGACAGCTATCGCCGCGCCCGGCGCCGCAACCACCGCCAATCTGCCTCGAGACTTTGCGATTTTAAGCCCATGGAAACCATGGCCAGGGCAGGACTAGGCGGGCAATTCGTTTCGGGGACGCCAATCCAGGGGACCGCATGGCTTCGCGCGCGCAACCCACGCCATTCGGCGAGTGGTGGTGGACCGTCGATCGGCTGACATTGGGGGCGCTCGGCGCGCTGATGCTCGGCGGCATCGTCCTCTGCCTCGCGGCGAGCCCGCCGGTTGCCGCGCGCATCGGGCTTGACCCGTTTCATTTTGTCGACCGGCAGGTGCTGTTTCTCATTCCGGCCGCCGCCGTTCTGATCGCGACCTCGTTTCTGTCGCCGCACGACGTGCGCAAAGTTTCGCTGATCGTGTTCGCGGTCAGTCTGGTCCTGGTTGCGGCAACACCTTATTTCGGCGCCGAAATCAAAGGCGCGCGGCGCTGGCTGGTGATCCTCGGTGTCAACGTGCAGCCGTCGGAATTCCTCAAGCCGGCTTTTGTGGTGCTGATCGCCTGGCTATTCGGCGAATCGGCCAATCGCCCGGAAATGCCGGCCAACACCATGGCGCTGGCGTTGTTGCTCGTCGTCGTCTCGTTACTGGTGCTGCAGCCCGATTTCGGCCAGACCATGCTGATCGCCCTGGTCTGGGGCGCGCTGTTCTACATGGCCGGGATGCGGCTGATCTGGGTGTTGGGTCTTGCCGCCACCGCGGGCATCGGGCTTGCGGTCGCGTTCTTCACCGTCCCTCACGTGGCGCAACGCATCAACCGGTTCATCGATCCGGCTTCGGGCGATACTTTCAACATCGACATCGCCACCGAATCGTTCATCCGCGGCGGCTGGTTCGGCCGCGGTCCAGGCGAAGGCACGATCAAGCGCATTCTGCCCGAAGGTCACACGGATTTCGTGTTCGCGGTCGCCGGCGAGGAGTTCGGCGTCGTGCTGTGCCTCATTCTGGTCGCGCTGTTCGCCTTCATTGTCATTCGCTCGCTCATAAAGGCCATGCGCACCGAAGATGCGTTCGTCCGGTTTGCCGCGGCGGGTTTGGCGATGCTGTTCGGCTTGCAATCGACCATCAACATGGCGGTCAATCTACACCTGATCCCGGCGAAGGGCATGACGTTGCCGTTCATCTCCTATGGCGGCTCGTCGCTGATTTCGCTCGCCTACGGCATGGGCATGCTGGTGGCGCTCACCCGCGATCGACCGCGCGGACAATTGCCCGGCAGCATTGTGCTCGGCCGGAGCGCCGCCTGATGACGGACGCGTCCGCGGCGCCGGTGCTCGTGGCGGCCGGCGGTACGGGCGGACATCTGTTTCCCGCCGAAGCGCTGGCTGCCGCGCTCGCCAGGCGCGGCATTAGGGTTCATTTGGCGACGGATCGGCGGGCCGCGCGTTTCGGCGCGGCTTTTGAAGCGCGCAACATTCACATTATCGCCAGCGCCACCGTGGCCGCGGGGCATCCTGTGGCAGCCCTCAAAGCGCTGGCGACGTTGGGCGTCGGATTCATCCAAGCTCGCAACCTGATCCGACAGGTGCGCCCGGCCGCCGCGGTCGGATTTGGCGGCTATCCGACCATTCCGCCTGTCCTCGCCGCGGTCGCGCGCGGCGTGCCGACCGTCATTCACGACGCCAATGCGGTCATGGGCCGGGCCAATCGCTTTCTGGCGCCGCGGGTCACCGCGATTGCAACCGCTTTCCCTGGCCTCTTTGCGCAGCGGGCGGACCTCGCCGCCAAGGCGACGGTGACCGGCAATCCGGTGCGGCCGGCGGTCATCGCCGCGGCTGCCGTGCCCTATCCGCCAGCAGGCGATCCGCTGCGCCTTCTTGTCTTCGGCGGCAGCCAAGGCGCCCGCATCATGGCCGACATCGTGCCGGCTGCGGTTGGGCTGCTCGATTCAGAGCTGCGCGGCCGGTTCGCGGTCGTGCAGCAGGCACGCGAGGAAGATTTAAAGCGGGTGCGCGCGGCCTACGCGCGGATCGGCGTCGCCGCCGAAATCGCGGCATTTTTTGCCGATCTGCCAGACCGCATGGCTGCAAGTCATCTGGTCGTCGCCCGCTCCGGCGCTTCGACGGTCGCCGAGCTCGCGGCCATCGGTCGGCCGGCCGTACTGGTGCCGTTGCCGCACGCTCTCGATCAGGATCAATTTGCCAACGCCGGCGTGCTGGAGCGCGCCGGCGGCGCCATCCGTTTGAGTCAGCAGGCGTTCACCGTCGAGCGGCTCGCAGCCGAATTCACCGCGCTCGCAGCGGCGCCGCAGCGCCTCGCCGCCATGGCGGCAGCGGCGCGATCGGTTGGCCGGCTCGATGCCGCCGACCGATTGGCTGATCTGGTGTTGACTGTGATTCGGGACCGGTCGGCCAAGCGCTGACGAGTCGACGCTCAGCCGGCCGGCTTGCGGCCGTAAGTCACGATCCACAGTCCCGGCTGAATCTGTCCGATATCGACAAAGCCCGCGCGGCGGAAATAAGTCTCCAGCTCCTGCGGCGTCGATGTGTGACTGATGTGAGGCGGACGCCTATGGACCGGAAGCTTGCGTTGATTCTGAAAGAACTCCCATCCCTCATCCGACATAAGGTTCACATTATCGACCAGCATTCGGCCGCCCGGCTTTAAGACGCGAAACCCTTCGGCGACATAGCCGTAGCGTTCGAATTCTTCCAGATGCATGAACACGACAGTGCAATAGACGAGGTCGACCGATTGCGAGGCAATCGGGCTCAAATCGTAGCCGTTGGTCGTAACCGCGCGCACGTTGCTGTGCGCAGCGAGACGCCGCCGCATGTGGCGGACCATGTTTTCCGATACGTCGCTGCCAATCCATTCTTTGCATAGCGGCGCCAGCATGGCGCCGACACGGCCGACGCCGGCGCCGATCTCGAGCACCACGTCGTCACTGTGAATGCCGACGCACGTTTGCAACATTCCGAGCGTCGCTTGCGCGGCTTCGCGGTAGAGGTCCTCGCTTTGAAACCCGCTGACCGCGTCCTTGGCCTTGGCCTCGGTCCACGCGAGGCGATTCCACGTCGACTTATAGTTGGAGCGCATTCCGCCCAGGGAATATTTAAGGCGTCTGAACATCAAAGCTCTCTCGCGACGAAGCTCTCTGGCGACCTATGGGGAAGCGGCAAGCTCTTGACCCGCGCCGCGGGCTGGATTTGCGGCTTGCTGAAATGCTTGTGGTTTGTGCTGATAATTCCTAAGAGCGTCGGTATCAAGACGAAACGCGGCCTCGAGGGTTCCGGGATGAAATTGCCTCGTGACATCGGGCCGGTGCACTTCGTAGGCATCGGCGGCATCGGCATGAGCGGCATCGCCGAAGTGATGCTCAATCTCGGCTACATGGTGCAAGGCTCCGATCAGGCCGATAGTGCCAATGTGAAACGCCTGCGCGACAAGGGCGTCAAGATTTCAATCGGGCACGCCGCTGAAAATCTGAGCGGGGTTCGCGTGGTTGTCGTCTCCTCGGCGATCAAGCCGGACAATCCGGAGCTTGTTGCCGCGCGTGAGCAGCGGCTGCCGGTGGTGCGCCGCGCCGAAATGCTCGCCGAATTGATGCGCTTGAAGAGCTGCGTCGCCATTGCCGGCACGCACGGCAAGACCACGACCACGTCGATGGTTGCGGCGCTGCTCGATGCGGCCGGCTTCGATCCGACCGTGATCAACGGCGGCATCATCAATGCCTACGGCACGAATGCGCGGCTCGGCGCCGGCGACTGGATGGTGGTGGAGGCCGACGAATCGGATGGCACCTTTCTCAAGCTGCCGGCCGACATCGCCATTGTGACGAATATCGATCCCGAGCATCTCGATCACTTCAAGACTTTCGAAGCGGTGCAGGATGCGTTCCGCGCCTTTGTCGAGAACGTGCCGTTCTACGGATTTTCCGTCATGTGCACCGATCATCCGGTGGTGCAAAGTCTGGTCGGACGGATCGAGGACCACCGCATTGTCACCTACGGCGAAAACCCCCAGGCCGACGTGCGCCTGCTCGACGTCTCCCACGCCGGCGGCATATCGCTGTTCACGATAGTGTTTCGTGATCGTGCCGGCAATTTTCTGCATGAGATCAAAAATGTCTCGCTGCCGATGCCGGGTCGGCACAATGCGCTCAATGCCACCGCGGCAATTGCCGTCGCCCACGAGCTCGGCATCGGCGATGACGTGATCCGCTCCGCGCTGGCAAGCTTCGGCGGCGTGCGGCGGCGCTTCACGCGCACTGGCATCTGGAACGGCGTTACCGTTGTCGACGACTACGGTCATCATCCCGTCGAGATCGCCGCGGTGCTGCGCGCGGCGCGGGAATCGACGAAGGGCAACGTCATCGCTGTCGTACAGCCGCATCGCTATTCGCGTCTGGCCGCGCTGTTCGAGCAATTCTGCACATGCTTCAACGATGCGGATGCCGTCATCGTGGCGCCGGTCTATCCAGCCGGCGAGGCGCCAATCGAAGGCGCCGATCGCGATTCGCTGGTGCAGGGCTTGCGCGCGCACGGCCATCGCCGCGCGCTCGCCCTGGAAAGCCCCAGTGAGCTGCCGGCGTTGGTTGCCGAGCTGGCGCAATCCGGCGATTACGTCGTCTGCCTGGGCGCCGGCTCGATCACACAATGGGCCTACGGACTCCCGGACGAGTTGAAGGCTCTGGAATCGGCGCGATGAGCTTCGCCGATCTCGCTCCGGCCATCAAACGAGCGGCTCCCAACGTTCGCGGACGGCTGCTGCCAAACCAACCGCTCGCGGAGCTGACCTGGTTTCGGGTCGGCGGTCCGGCGCAGCTTTTGTTCGTGCCGGAGGACGAGGCCGATCTCGCCTGTTGTCTCGCCAACCTTCCAGACGATGTGCCGGTGACGGTCATCGGGCTCGGCTCGAATCTCATTGTGCGCGACGGCGGCGTGCCCGGTGTCGTCGTCCGCCTCGGCCGTGGCTTTGCCGAGATCAAGCTCGATGATTTGAGAATTACCGCCGGCGCGGCAGTGCCGGACGTCAAGGTGGCGCGCGCCGCGCAGAAGGCCGGCATCGCCGGGTTAGCGTTCCTGCGCGGCATTCCGGGCGGCATCGGCGGCGCGCTGCGCATGAACGGCGGCGCCTATGGCCGTGAGACCAAGGACGCATTGGTCGAGGCGCGCGCGGTTGATCGGCGCGGCCGCATCCATGTGCTGCGCAACAGCGAACTCGCCTACAGCTACAGGCACTGCGGCGCCCCGGCCGATTATATTTTCACCCAGGCAGTGTTCGCCGGCGACCATGGCGATCCCGCCGCCATCGCCGCCGAAATGGAAACGATCACCGAGTCGCGCGAGGCGACGCAGCCGATCAAGAGCCGCACCGGCGGTTCCACTTTCAAGAATCCGCCCGGTCGCAAGGCCTGGCAACTGATCGACGCCGCCGGTTGCCGCGGCTTGCGCATCGGCGGCGCTCAGGTCTCGGAGCTGCATTGCAATTTTCTGATCAATCTCGGCCACGCCACTGCCGCGGATATCGAGACGCTCGGCGAAACAGTGCGCCGCCGCGTCAAGGATAGCTCGGGCGTCGATCTGGAATGGGAGATCGAGCGAATCGGTTTGGCAGGATAACGCCGTCGCTTCGCGCCAAATCGAGACAGCTCGGGATCAGCTTGGCAAAGCTCCGAAGCTTGATGAGAATGCGCCATGTCCCGTGATCCCATGCTCATCATCGGCGGTGGCCTTGGCGGCCTGACCACCGCGCTCGCTCTGGCCCGGCGCGGTCGGCCCTCACGCGTGCTGGAAGGCGCCCCGCAGTTCGGCGCCATCGGCTATGGCATTCAGTTCGGCCCCAACGTCTTCCACGTCTTCGAGCCGCTGGGCTTGACCGAGCGCGTGCTCGCGGTTGCCGACTCGCCGGTCGCGCTCTCGATGTTTGACGCCTTCGACGGCAAGGAGCTGGTGCGGATACCGACTGGCGCCTCGTTCCGCCGCCGCTTCAAATATCCATACATCATCGTTCACCGCGTCGATCTCCACAACGTGCTGCTCGACGCCTGCCGGCACAGCGACCGTATCGAACTTGTTGCCGATGCAATGGTGACAGGCTTCGAGGACCGCGACGATTGCGTCGCGGCGGTTACGAGCGACAGCAGAACGTTTTCCGGTCCCGCGCTCGTCGCTGCGGACGGCGTCCGGTCGCTGTTTCGGCAGAAGTTCATCGGTGATGCCGAACAGCCAAACGGTTACGTCGCGTTGCGCACCATCGTGCCGATGGCGGAGGTGAACGCCGATGTGCCGCGCGACACCGTCGTGCTCTGGGCCGGACCGGGCTGCCATATCGTCCATTACCCGCTGCGGCACGGCCGGGAATTCAATCTAGTCACGGTCTTCCGCACCGTGGCCGATGCCGAAAGAGCCGACCCCGCGACGTATCGGGCCGAGCTCGATCAAGCCTATCGCGATCTGCACCCGGCAACACGCACGCTCAGCACCATGATGGATTTGCGCTGGCGCCGCGCCATCGGCGACCGCAATCCGGTGCGGCACTGGCATCGTGGTCGCATTGTTCTGCTCGGCGATGCCGCCCACGCGCCGCTGCAATCGCTGGCGCAAGGCGCCGGCATGGCGATCGAGGACGGCTTCTGCCTCGCCGAGGCCATACATGCGGCCCATGGCGATTACCCGGCGGCCTTCCGCCGCTTCGAAGCCGCGCGGCTTGTTCGCACCGCGCGGGTCCAGCTCGAGTCGCGCGCCTTATGGGATTCCTTTTATCATCTCGAAGGTGGCATCGCCCGCGACGTGCGCAACGCCACCATCGCCGGGTGGGACGAGGCGCATCTGTTCGATTGCCTCGCCTGGCTGTATGACCGGCCTGATTTTTCGGCCGGAAATGGCCACTGAGACACTCGATTTTTCGCCCACACTCGATTCTATTCATGAGCCATGCGAATCAGCGGAGCCGGCTGAGCATGGCCAAACACGTCGCCGTTCTCA
>Ga0070739_10006947_pt1 | contig 12248 bp, 10 predicted proteins | sample Coa_R1_7_FD_66445 | JGI IMG/M metagenome (GOLD analysis project Ga0070739, IMG submission 66445) | Surface soil microbial communities from Centralia Pennsylvania, which are recovering from an underground coalmine fire - Coalmine... | ecosystem: Environmental > Terrestrial > Soil > Unclassified ... | reverse complement strand
CTTCCAATTCCGACTAGCCGCCGCACTCCGACTCCGCGAAGCCCAAGCTCAAATAGAACAGACGAAACTCGCCCAACTCCTCGCCGAAGAAAAAAAAATCAAAAACTTCCTCACTGCTTTGCAGGAAGAACGCCGAAGCGAACTCTCGCGCCTGCACGGTGCAACCGAAGTCTCGGCTTTAGAACTCCGCTCCCTCTCCTCATTCTTGGTGGGCTTGGAATCCCGCACGTTGGATCTGCAAAACGCCCTCGCCAAGCAATCCCGCATCGTACAAGAGCAGCGGCTCCGCGTCCTCCGCGCCCAACGCAACGTGCGCTTGCTAATCAAGCTCCGCGAAAAAAAATTGCGCGAATGGACCGCCGAAGCCGAACGCGAAATCGAAAACATCGCCCAGGACGCCTGGCTCGCCTCCCACCGTCCTCTGGTCAATCCGCAATCGTAATCGTCGGCCGCGCTTTCTGTTTCCCTGCTTCCGGACGCCATGCGCTTCCAGCGGTTGAATGCGCTGGCCGATCGGTTGCTGCTCGGTCAGGTCTTGCCCTGGAACCCAGAATCTGTCGTGAGCGGCCCGAAGCATCGCGACCCGATCAAATGCGCTTGTTAGGCATACTCCATCGAGATAGACGAGAATAACCTAGAGCTACCCGCGGGCTAGTACTTATTTGTGGCAGAGGAACTAATTTGCTATTGACCTGGTACTCTCATTCGCATATCCTACCCAAAGTTAATTGTATTGGGGAATTGCACGGCAATTCTTTTGAACCCAGTGTTTATGTGGGGGATTTGAGAGGAAACCTATGCCTTTTCATCCTCTGCCCGGACCTACCGCTTACTCCAGGCGCATACCTCCTGATCACGATCGGTCCGCACATCCGCCGGTAGACGCTGACATTGAATCCCGATATCCTGTTGTAGCCATCTGGCGAAATATCTTTCAAGGCATTTTTTCAGTGCTCGGTCGTTTAGCCTCTCTTGCTCAATTCCGAGACCATCACACCAGGCGTTACTTTCATGACAAGCTCGCGAAAGCGCTGGGGCCAGAGCAGGCCGACAACGCAATGCGAATTGCGCATGAGCTCGTCTGGAGAGACTGGATATGCGGTTCGCTGGGACAGCAGCGCTCAGATATCCTTTTGCATTTGGGCGCTTTATCGAGCGATATACAACACTCGATCACGTTATGGCTGCAATCAGAACCGTTTTAGTCTTACCCGCCCGATTCCGCCACTCACCAGGAACAAATCCTTTTTGTTAGCACCGTTAGAGCCGTTTTAGAGCTCTTGGAAAGATCATATTGTCGCCCTACACCGCAAGCTCAGGTTCACGCCGACCATAAGCCTCGGCTACGGCTCATCGAACACGTTCTCTGCTTCATTCATCGGGAATATGCGGATCCCCATCTCTCGCTTGCGACTACCAGCGCGATCCTCGGCATCTCAGAACGGCAGATTGCACGCCTTCTTAAAGCTCATACTGACATGACATTCACAACTTATGTTCGCCAATTGCGATTGCGTCGCGCTGAGGAACTTCTAACCCGCGCCAATGCAAGCATAAAAGACGTGTGCTATTCCGTCGGCTACACAGACGTGAGTTGGTTCGCGAGATACTTTAAGTCAGCGACAGGGCTAACGCCAGCCCAATTCCAACAAAGCAACCTTCTGTCTATTCCACACGAGCGCTATGGCTGATTTCGCTTGGTACTCATGTCCGAATTCGCCTAAGCATCCCTCTTTACTTGTTTCCCAAAGGTATTTACAGTCGAAGGTGTCTTCAGAACACAATCGTCCGGCACTTAAAGGATGCAATGTATGTTTTACTAGTCGCCGGATAAAGGGTTATATCGATGCCACTTCACTCACGGTTTCTCTTTTCTGTCGTGCTTACTTTAGGGTGCCTGTCAGCATCACAGGCGCCGGGTCCGACACCTATAGCGCTTAACCTTGGACAGGAGCTATCTTTCAAATTCCTTACTCCGCTGAGCGGATGGCTTCTCGTTCGCGACGGCGCGAACGGACCAAATACTTTACTTTGGACCGACGATACAGGTGCGCATTGGCAACCGATAACGCCTCTTTTAGCGCCGGGGCAGTTGCTACAGTCTGTGTTTTTTTTAGATCAATCCCGAGGATGGGCCGTGCTCGCCACCTTCAATGCCGATTCAGCCGGACATGCTGCGGTAGTGATAGCCTCCACGACCGATCAGGGGAAGACCTGGAGTGAGAAACCGCTCGTAGTAGCCTCCGAGGATTTGCTAGCAGACTACGGAGGAGGAAGAATCGTGTTTACGGACCCGGCCCACGGATGGGCAGCAATCCAGCGGATGTCAAGTTCGGCAACGGCGATAGGGGACCTGTTTGCCACTTCAGATGGAGGGCAGACGTGGACCGCACTACCGCAACCGCCGATCTACGGTCGCATCGGGTTTACGTCGCTAACACATGGGTGGTTGGTTGGAGGACCGCGTAGAAATCAGTTGTACATAACCCAGGATGGAGGTCAGCACTGGGTCCCGGCAAAGGCGCTCGCCCGACCGAACGTGGCGAGCACGAGCCAAGAAGTCAGATACGGAAATCCGGCGTTTTCAGACGATCAACACGGAATTTTGGCGATCACGTATGTGCTTAAACGCACATCCGTATTTGCAGTCTATGATACCGCCGACGGAGGCATCACCTGGAAAGCCAGCGCCTTCAGCCCCAGCATGCCGTCCACACTTGCTTCGTCTGGCTTCGATTCCACAGTTGTGAACGCATTCCGCGGAGGTCAGGGCCTGGTGACAAATATCAAGCGGCCAAGCGAGAGTAGATTTGAGCAAAACGTCGCTGCCATTCCCGCTGATTTGCCTGTCAAGGGCGGCATTGCCACTGACGGTTCCAGGACCAGCGCCGGAAATGTGGTCGACGTTAGCTTTGTCGACTATCAGCATGGCTCGTATCTATATTCCTGGAATCATTGCAGCGGCTTTAAAACTGGCTGCAGCACGATGTTTAAGCTCCTGTTTACACAGGACGGCGGGAAGACGCTGACGGATATCACACCATCAGTTCCTAATTCTTCCGTGGCTTCCTCTACGTCAACGCCGCGGCAGATACCGGAGCAGCGCTTGGCTGGCCAGCAGAGTCATGCAGGCACTGTCTCCCCCTTCATATTGTCCGGGTCAGGGACTACCAAAATTTACAATCAGCCGGGATTTGATACGTGCAATTACATGGATATAGACGACATGCAGGTCTGGTGGACCAACAGCCCGTATTATGCAGTTGGATTCTACTTGGCGGGTGGAGTTACCTCGGACCGCGTTGGCTGCTTTACTCCAGATTCTGACTGGCTTTTTCAGACTGCGTGTCAGGGATGGGATTACATGCCCATCTGGGATGATCTCCAGGCACCATGCTGCACGACGTGTAGTCAGCACATGTCTTCCGATCCCACGACGGCTGCCAACCAAGGGGCCGACTCGGCCAATCGAGCGGCAAATGCGCTCGCGAATCTGGGACTCTACGGAGCGATCGCATATTTGGACATAGAGGCCTATACACCGGACAATGGCGGCACCTGCTCACAAGCCGTTCAGGCATTTGTAGCGAACTGGGTTCTTTATATGCATTCACACGAATACCAAGCAGGAGTATACGGAAATCCGACGGACGCAGCAGCTGACTTTTTCAACGGACCGACCGTGCAAAACCCACCCGACGACATGTGGATCGCACTGTGGAATCACAACAGCACCCAAATTTACGGTATGAATCCGCCACTTGACGACAATCTTTGGAGCTCTGATCAGCGGATCCACCAATACGATCACGGTATAACGTTGACATATCAATCAGCAACGATGACGATCGATCCCGACTATATAGATGCAACTGTAACCGTCGCAAACGTCAACAGCGGCGATTGCCCCTGCGATGTCTGTGATCCTTCTTGTGCGAATTATGACCCGGCCCTGTGTCAAGGCACCTGCGACGATGATTGTGACCCGTCGTGCCCCAACTATGATCCATGCGATAGCTCCTGCTACAACTATGATCCTGACAACTGTTGTAGTGGCGATATATGCTGCGAATGCGAACAGGAGCCGGATTGCTATGACGACGATCTGTGCATCGAAAATGAGTGTTCATGTACTTATTAACGACTGAACGATGTTTTAGGAAGGGGATTAGATAAGAGATGAGAGTACTTGCTTACGCTTCAATGGTTCTGTTAGCTACAGGGCTGGCGATTTACGCGGATAGTTGTCCAGAGATTCTAAAAGACAAGCAGGCTGACATTGAGCGATATGTCGAGAAGCGCTATTCCTTGTCAGTTGAGGATCCGCTAACGATTACCGCCAACGAAGTCGTTGATGATACCTGCTATAGAAAGCTTACTTTGGAGTCATCAAGTCACACAAAACGACTCACCGTCTTCCTTTCGCCCGACCAGCGATATCTTATTTCGACCTTAATGGACTTGACGATTGATCCAGCCGTTGAGGCACAAAAGGCCAGGGCCAGAATTCAACAGGTTCTGACCGCCGATTCCTCGCCATCGAAGGGCAAGGCTGACGCGCCTGTGACAATCGTCGAGTTTTCAGATTTTCAGTGCCCTTTCTGTAGGCGGATGGCCTCGTTATTGGAGGCACTGCCGGATGCTGAAAAAGGTAAGGTCCGTATCGTTTACAAGCTGATGCCATTGCCTATGCACTCGTGGGCCAGGATGGCCGCGACCTTAGCTGCTTGCGCTGAGCAACAAGGGGATGCTACGTTCTGGCGAGTACATGACTTCTTTTTTTCTCAGCAAGCCAGCCTCCGGCCGGAGAGTATCGAGGCTGCATTCTACGAGTTTTTGAAGAACGGATCAGCCGGAATTGACGAGCAACAGATAAGAACCTGCGCGGCGAACGGAAATGCCGACCGCATAATCGCCAGAGATCTCGCGCTCGCGCAGCTACTGCATGTAAGGGCGACTCCAACCTTGTTCGTGAATGGGGAACGAGCAGTAGGTATAAGGACAGCGGAAGACTTGGTGAAGGTTATAGAGAAATTTAGTGGGGTATCGAAGCAGAGCGCCCTGTCTAGCTCGATTCAGAACACTGCCAATATGCCCGATAAGAAATCCCAATGTGAGAATACAGCAACGAGTAGCCAACCCAGTTGTGCAAGAGTGACGGCCATTCATAAGCCGTAGCGGTGTATGGCATTGAAATGGTATGCGCCTTCCCGATGGGAAGGCGCATACAAAAGGTTAAACAGACCTGGCGCTGAGTCTCAATCCGCAATCGTAATCGTTGGCCTGGCTTTCTGCTTCCCCGCTTCCGCCCGCTCAATCACCGTCCGCGCCAGCTTCTCAAACAACGTGACCTGCGTATTCGGTTCTTTCACCGTAGCGATCGGCTTCCCCGTATCGCCGCCTTCCCTCGTCTTCGGATCGAGCGGAATCTCCGCGAGCAGCGGCACTTTCATCAACTCCGCCGTTCTCGCTCCGCCGCCTTTCCCAAACACGTAAATCTTTTCTCCGCCGTGCTCCAGGTAGCTCATGTTTTCGACAATCCCGAGCACCTGCTCTCTCACCTGCTCGAACATATGCACCGCCTTGCGCGCATCTTCGAGCGAAACATCGGAAGGCGTCGTCACCACCACCGCGCCCGTGAGCGGCGTCGTCTGAATCAGCGTAAGCTGCACATCCCCGGTGCCCGGCGGCAAATCGATAATCAAATAATCCAGCTCGCCCCACTCCACGTTACGCAGAAACTGCTGCATCACGCTGTTGAGCATCGGCCCGCGCCACACCAGCGGCTTGTCTCCCGGATTCAGAAATCCCATCGACATCACCCGCACCCCATGCGCTTCGAGCGGTTGAATGCGCTGGCCGATCGCATGCGGAGTCGCGCGAATGCCAAGCATCAACGGAACGTTGGGACCATACACGTCCGCATCCAGCAATCCGGTTCGATACCCAAGTTTCGCCAGCGTAATCGCAAGGTTCACCGCTACCGTGCTCTTTCCGACGCCGCCCTTCCCCGACCCGATCGCGATGATATTTTGGACGCCGGGAATCGGCAATTTTGGCTGCTCGCCAGGAGCGTGAGGACCCATACCTCAAGCTAACACCAGGCTCGCCTGTGCCTTCAAATCGAATCCGGCAAACTCGCGCCGCTGCCATTTCGGAAAGGCTGCGGCTGCAATCATCGCAGCGTTGTCGGTGGAAAGCCCCGGAGAAGGGAAGTAGAAGCGAAATCCTCGCAAACCGTTCGCCGCACGCCGCAAGCCGCTATTGCAAGCGACACCGCCCGCCACAATTACCGATTCCGCTCCAATTTGCTCTGCGGACAGCACCGCGCGCCGCAATAACTCTTCGATGACCGTGTGCTGAAAACTCGCCAGCAGATCGAGCGTTTGCTGCGGGGTCACCGCCAGCCAGTCCTCCACATTCGCGCGCTTCATTTGCTTCCGCCGCGCAATCTCGTCTGATAAATCGTGTTGCTGCGTCCAGCGCAGCACGGCCGTCTTCAATCCGCTGAAGCTGAAATCCAGTTCGTTGCCCTTCATCTTCGCCCGCGTGAATTTCACTGCATGCGGATTCCCGTACGGAGCCAGCCGGTCGATAACCGGCCCTCCCGGATATCTGAACCCCAGCAGCTTCGCGACTTTGTCGTAAGCCTCGCCCGCCGCATCGTCGCGTGTCTTCCCAAGCAGCCGGTACTCGCCCAACTGGCGTACTTCGAACAAATGCGTGTGCCCGCCGCTCACCACTAACGCCAGAGCGGGGAACTGCACGTCGGGATGTTCCAGCAGCACGGAATGAATGTGCCCTTCCACATGGTTCACCGCAATCAGCGGAATCTTCCAGGCAAAGCACAGTGCCTTCGCGTACGTGATCCCCACCAGCAGCGAACCAACCAGTCCCGGCCCGGTCGTGACGGCAATCGCAGCCAGATCCGCAAACCGCATATTGGCTTTTTCGAGCGCCTCTCGTACCACCGGAACAATGGCGCGCAGATGCTCGCGCGAGGCGAGCTCCGGCACCACGCCGCCGTATTTCGCATGTACATCCAGTTGAGACGCCACCACGCTCGACCGGATAACCCGGCCGCTTTCGACGACTGCCGCTGCGGTCTCATCGCACGAACTTTCGATTCCTAGAATGGTGTTTTGCAAGTCTCTGATTTCAATTATCAGCTTCCCGAAATTCTGATCGCCCAGGAGCCTCTTCCGGAGCGCACCGGCTCGCGCATGCTCGTGGTTTCACGTGAAGACCGGTCGTTCAAAGACGACATTTTCGGCAATTTCAGCCAGTACATTCGTCCCGGCGACTGTCTGGTCTTGAATAACACAAGAGTTTTTCCCGCCCGCCTGCATGGCAAACGCAATAGCCTGTCCGGAGCCGAAATCGAAATTCTGCTGGTGTGCGCAACCGACGAACAGGAAACCATCTGGACTGCGCTCGTTAGGCCCGCCAAGCGCGTGCGCAAAGGCGACCGGATTCTCTTCACGGAAGAGTTCTACGCGGAAGTTCTATCCGAACAGGATTTTGGTGAGCGCACGCTGCGTTTTATCGCCCCGCATCCCATACCGGAGCTCTTCGAGCGGGTAGGCGAAACGCCTCTGCCGCCCTACATTCACCACATCCCGACAGCCAAGGATCGCGAACGTTACCAAACCGTTTTTGCCGAAAAGCGCGGCTCCGTTGCGGCACCCACCGCTGGCCTGCACTTCACTCCCGAAATGCTGGAGCAGTGCCGAGCTGCGGGCGCGGATCTCGCCTATTTAACCCTGCACGTCGGCCTCGGCACCTTCGCGCCGCTGCGGGCGAACCAGGTGAAAGACATCCACCTGCACGAAGAGTATTTCGAAGTCTCCGAAAGCGAAGCTCAGAAGATGCGCAGCGCCACACGCCTCTTCTGCGTGGGAACCACCAGCGTTCGAGCGCTCGAAACCGCCCTTCTCCGCAAGGGCCTCGAAGCCACCCGCGGCGAAACGAATCTCTTCATCTACCCCGGCTTTCACTTTCGCGGGACAGGCGCGCTCTTAACAAATTTTCACCTGCCCCAATCAAGCCTGCTGATGCTTGTCTGCGCATTCGGCGGCCGCGATCTCGTGCTGGCTGCCTACCGCCACGCCGTCCGAGAGAAGTACCGGTTCTTCTCTTACGGAGACTGCATGCTCATCGAATGACGCTGTGGCGCACGCTTCAGCGTGCCGCCGTGGCCTTCAGGCCACGGTCCAGTCGCCAAAATACTGCCGGTACGAATGCATCCCATCGGCCACGTACGCCGTCAATGCCCGCAGCCCTTCGTGCGGCGCACGCGCATCGAACAGCAAATGCCGGCCCACGCGCGCAATGTCCAGCACATTGTCTACGTGCGCTTTCCAGCTTTCCGGAGCCCAATCGATCGCGTGCGACACCACCGAAGGCACGCCCTCGGCCACGCCGTCCGCGGTCACCATGTTGAACGATTCCGTGTAGCTCGGTTGCAGCAGCAGATGCATATGCGCCACCGTCTTCCGGAAATTCGGCCACGATTGCCAGCCGTTCAGCACCAGACTGACATGCGGAAGCCCGGCAATCATCTCCTTCACCGCCAGCAGCACGCCCTCGCCGCCGCCTTCTGCGCGTCCAGCCGAAAGCCACAATTCCAGTTGCACGCGAAGGTTGCGCGCGAGCTCCAGCGCTGCCCCCGCCGCGCTCATCAGGTTCTTCAAAGGCCGCGTCGCGCCAAACACGCCGATCCGCAGCGTGCCTCCCGCAAACGGCTGGCGCGGCAAGGGATGCTCGTTCTCCAGCCAGTACAGATTCGGCAGATACGCGCACGGCGCCCCAAAAGCCGATCGCACCCAGTCGCAGAACCGGCGGCTGTTCCCCGCCAGATGAACGTTCGAGCTTCCCAGTTCGAGTTCCATCGTCTCGCGAACCAGCCGGACGCCATTGCGATCCGCCTGCAAAAATCCAACGTTCGAATGGCAGTTGACTGCGAACTGCGTCGCGGGAAACCGGTTGGCGAGCGCCTGCAGTTCGACCGTCGGAATCCACGGCGCCGAGATGATTACGTGCTCCGCGGGACTCGCTTCGAGGCGCGCGCGCAGATCGCCTGCGCTGACGATTGGCCAAACGTCAGCATGGATCCCTTCACGGCGGAGTACTTTGGCGGTGTTAATGGCCGCAACGCCTAAGCCGATGTGGCTGATATTGCGATTCGCGGCGAAATTCTTATACGCAAGAACGACATTCACGCCCCCAGCTTCGGACGCGCCTGTTGCCACGGAAGGAAGTTTTTGGAGTTATGTTGCTGATTCGAAAGCCAGATAAAATTTCTGCGCGAACTGTGACCGGGAAAATCTGCGAACCGGGCCGCAACCGCAAAGGGAGCGGTTCTTTTTTTATAGACGGTAAAAACCCTTGTCGCCCTACTCCTGTGCGGAGATCTGCTGGTCCGCATCGCGCCAGGCGCTGATCTTTAAACGGCGGCAAACCCAGCAAAGATCTTCGGTGTCGTGCGATCCTGTCAAAGGTGTACAGGCGGATCCGCAAACCGCGCATCGTTTCGCGGCCGGCGGCCGGTCACCCTGCACCGATTTCTTCGCCATCTCCAAAATGGTCGGTGAGACGATTGGTTCGGCGATCGGTTTCTTTTTCATTCTTGCTTTCACTATAAAACAATCAGCCTCTACCTGTCAGACGCGCCAACCCCCGCCTGCGTGGCGCGGAAGTTTACGCGTGGTCGCTAAGATGATGAAAGCTTCATGACAGGTATCGCATTTTTGTTCCCCGGCCAAGGCTCGCAATACGCAGGTATGGGGAAAGCTCTGGCTGAGCACTATCCGCAAGCCCGGCGCGTGTTTGAAGAAGCGGACGATGTGCTCGGATTTCCGCTATCTACGCTCTGCTTTGAAGGACCCGAAGAAGACCTGAAGAAGACTGAAAACACGCAGCCCGCCTTGCTCGCTGTGTCGATAGCAGCTTATCGAGTACTGGAACAGGAAGGGTACAAGCCGGTACTAGTCGCCGGCCATAGCCTGGGTGAATATTCGGCGCTCGTGGCAGCGGGCTCGCTGCTATTTGCCGATGCCTTGCGCCTGGTTCGCAAGCGCGGGAAATACATGCAGGAAGCCGTTCCACAGGGCGTCGGCGCGATGGCGGCCATTTTGAAGTTGCCGGAAAGCAAACTGGACGATGTCTTGTCGCAGGCTGCCCAAGGCGAAGTCGTCAGCGCCGCGAATCTGAATTCACCCGATCAGATCGTCATCGCAGGACACGCCAAAGCCGTCGAGCGCGCCATGGAACTGGCGAAAGCCGCCGGCGCAAAGCGGGCTATTCTGCTGCCGGTCAGCGCTCCCTTTCATTGCGCGCTGATGCGTCCGGCGCAGGAACGCATGAAACCGGAACTCGATGCGGCGCGCTTTGAAGATCTCTCTGTGCCTCTGATCAATAACTGGCAAGCGCGCGAGATCGGAAGTGCCGCGGAAGCACGCGAGGGCTTATATCAGCAAATCCCGAATCCGGTTCGTTGGACGGAAACCGTTCGCGCCATCGCGCAATCGGGTATTCGCCACTTCGTTGAGGTCGGTGCAGGTACCGTGCTGGTCGGGCTCGCGCGCAACATCGATCCTTCGCTGAAAGGCGTCAAGTTCAACGAACCGTCGGATCTGGAAAAGGTACGGCAAATGCTCGCTTCCTGAGGAAATCGAAACGCAGCCATCATCGCCTTTCTTACCGTCCGACATCTCCATCAAGCTCGCGATCGCCATCGGTATCGGGATGCTTGCGGGTTTGGAGCGCGAATGGTCCCAAAAAGATCTCGGTACTCGCACCTTCGCCATTACCGCGATGGCGGGCATGCTGAGCGCGCTCGCAGGTTCCGCCATCGCCTATCTCACGTTTGCCGGCGTCCTCCTGATCGTATTGCTGACTGGGCTCCGCAATCTGTCGGATCGCAAACCCATCGAAACCACCACGTCGGCGGCGCTGATTGCCACATTCATCTTCGGCGTTCTGGTCGGGCAAGGCCACCGTTACACGCCCATTGCCGGCGCTGTTGTAATGACGCTACTCCTCTCGCTAAAGCCGGCGCTGACGCATTTCGCTGGAGGCTTGCAAGTCACCGAAGTGCGAAGCGCCGTTCTGCTCGGTCTGCTGGCCTTTGTCATCTATCCGGTATTGCCGGATCGCACGGTCGATCCGTGGCAATTAGTAAATCCTCGCGAAGCGTGGCTCACCGTTGTCGTCATCGCGGCGCTCGGTTTCGCGAACTATGTTCTGTTGAAACTCTATAGTTCGCGCGGAATTTACTATTCCGCGATTCTCGGCGGATTAGTGAACAGCACCGCAACCATTGCGGAACTGTCCGGTCTGCTGGCTAATCCGGATGCAAACGCAGCCGCGCTTGCGACCATCGTTGACTTTTTGACGATCATCGCGATGTTCGTTCGCAATCTGCTGATTCTCGCGATTTTCGCCCGCGCCGCCGCGGCAGAGGCCGCCATGCCCCTGACCGTGATGGCGGCCGCGGCGCTCGTGTGTATCTGGCAGCAGGGAAGGCACGGCCGCACTCAAACTGTGGGCCTGCGGTTATCGTCGCCGCTCTCGCTGCCCAAAGTTCTGAAATTCGGCCTTATCTTCCTGGGCATCGAAATTATCGGCAATATCGGACAGCGCTATTTTGGCCACCTTGGCTTCCTCTTCGTCAGCGCGATCGGCGGCTTGGTTTCGAGCGCCAGCACGGCCGGAGCAGCCGCAACGTTAACCATGCATGGAAAAATCACGGCGCAGACCGCTGGCTTCGCGACCGTATTGACTTCGATGATGAGCGCGCTTTCGAACTTGCCGTTATTGCACCAGCAAATCCGGCAATGGACGGTGACTCGCCGTCCGGCCCTGCTTTCTTTCTGCATCGTGGCTACTGGAGTAGCCGCTATGTTTGCCGCAGGGAAATTAGGCGCGGGTTAGCTATAGATGGTACGTCACTTGCACGGGGAGGCACTGCACTAAATATGCCGTACCCTACCAGCCCCATTGCCCCTACCCTTGACACGAACCCCGGCGTCCGGCGAGACTGAGAGTTCGAGACCGCTTCAGAGGGGGTGTGTGAAGTCCTTTTCGTTTGTTTTACTTGCGCTGTGCACCGGGATGGCTTTCGCGCAGCAGACGAACACTGGCGTGCCGCTGGATACGGGTGTGCCGGCCGGCATCGTAAACAATCCGATACAGTCGATCTTCGGCGGGTTCGTCGAACGCAATTCCGTTAGCTTTTTTGGATTTGC
>Ga0070739_10006945_pt1 | contig 12248 bp, 8 predicted proteins | sample Coa_R1_7_FD_66445 | JGI IMG/M metagenome (GOLD analysis project Ga0070739, IMG submission 66445) | Surface soil microbial communities from Centralia Pennsylvania, which are recovering from an underground coalmine fire - Coalmine... | ecosystem: Environmental > Terrestrial > Soil > Unclassified ... | reverse complement strand
TCGATTGTCAATCGCGTGTGGCATTATCATTTTGGCCGAGGGATCGTGGCGACGCCGAACGATCTGGGCCGCATGGGCGCCCTTCCGACTCATCCCGCGTTGCTCGACTGGCTGGCGGCCGACTTTCAGGAGTCCGGCGGATCGCTCAAGCGACTACATCGGCTCGTCGTGACCAGCGCCGTCTATCGGCAGGCGTCGCGTCATCAGCCGAGCTTCGCGGCAATCGATGCAGATAACCATTATCTGTGGCGCATGAACCGGATGCGGCTGGATGCGGAATCGGTACGCGATGCCGTGTTGCGGGTGACGGGCAAACTCGATCTGAAGATGGGCGGGCCGTCGGTCAAGCAGTTCATCCAAACGCCCGGGATTCATGTGACGCCAAACGTGGACTACCTCAACTTCGACGTGGACCGTCCCGAAAACTACCGCCGCAGCGTGTATCGTTTCGTCTTTCGGACGTTGCCCGATCCGTTCATGGACACGCTCGACTGTCCCGACGCCTCGCAGTTGACTCCGGCGCGCAATACTTCCGTCTCGCCGCTTCAGGCGCTGGCCATGCTCAACAATCGTTTCATGGTGCGCCAGAGCGAGCACCTGGCCAAGTGCGCCGCCCAGGCGGGGAAGGATCTACCGGCCCAGATTCGCTCTGTGTATCTGCTGGCGTTGGGTCGAGATCCGACCGCGAAGGAAGCGCGAGCGCTGGCCGAGTACGCGGGCAAGCATGGGCTGGCCAATGCGTGCCGGATCGTGTTGAACAGCAATGAGTTTATGTTCGTCGATTGAGCAAAGGCGGACTAGCCATGCCAACCATGACGGAGCAAGCGTCGTCGCGGCGCGATTTTCTGTGGCAGACAGGAGGGGGTCTGGGCGGCATCGCCCTGGCGCAACTGCTTGGCGTCTCCGACCTCCTGGCAGAACCTGTCAGACCGCGGATCGAACTGAACGGCGGCCGGCACCACAAGGCACGGGCCAAGCGTGTGATTCAGCTGTTCATGAACGGCGGCGCCAGCCAGATGGACACGTTCGATTACAAACCGGAGCTGGCCCGGCGACACGGCCAAAAGGTTGATTTTGGCATCAAGTCGGCTGCGACCAGCGTTCCGGGGCCGGTGATGAAGTCACCGTTCAAATGGAAGCAGTACGGGCAGTGCGGCCGTTGGGTGAGCGAGGTTTTCCCGCACGTCGCGGAGTGCGTCGATGACATCGCCTTCCTCATGGCGATGGCGTCCAAAACCAATGTTCACGGGCCGGCCAGCTACATGCAGAACACCGGTTTCGTCATGCCCGGCTTCCCGTGCATGGGCGCCTGGATCTCCTACGGTCTTGGCAGGCTCAGCGACAATGTGCCCACGTTCGTGGTGCTGCCCGATCCGAGGGGCTTGCCTTACAACAACGCCGGCAATTTCTCCGCGGGTTTTCTACCGATGGCGCATCAGGGGACGATCATTCGGCCGAACGCACCAACGCCCGTCGCCTACTTGTACCCGCCCAAATCCGCCGCGTTTATCAACGCCCAGAGCGAGGTCGAGGGCCTGAAGCTGCTGGAGTCAATCAACCGCGACCACCTGGTCGAGAACCCTGGCGATTCCCGCTTAGAGGCACGCATCGCCTCCTACGAGTTGGCTGCGCGCATGCAAGTGAGCATGCCCGAAGTGCTGGACTTGACTAAAGAGACAAAAGAGACGCATAAACTCTACGGAACCGACAGACCGGAGACCGCAGCCTTCGCGCGCAATTGTCTGACGGCGCGCCGGATGCTGGAACACGGCGTGCGTTTTGTGCAGGTATGGAGTGGCGCCGGTGGACCATCGGGGAACTGGGACAACCACAGCGATATTCCCAAGGAGCTTCCCGCCATCGCCAAACAGGTCGATCAGCCGATTGCCGCCCTGCTCCGCGATCTGAAGAGACGAGGAATGTTCGACGACACGCTGGTGATCTGGACAACCGAGTTTGGACGCATGCCGTTCACCCAGGGAAGCACCGGGCGCGATCACAACGGCGGTACCTTCGTGAGCTGGCTGGCCGGCGCGGGCATCAAAGGTGGGGCGGCTTACGGCGAAAGTGATGAATTCTCCTACCGCGCCGCCGTCAACAGGACATACTGCTACGACTTGCATGCCACGATTCTGAACCTGTTAGGGATCGATCACGAAAAGCTAACTTTCCGCCACAATGGCATTGACCGCCGCCTGACCGATGTGCATGGCACGGTGCTCGAAGAAATCCTGGCCTGAGGCGGAAAGCAACCGGACAGGGTTGTGTAACTCGGTATCGTCGCTGTGTCATAAGGAGAAGAGTCGATGGGACTTTTTTGTCGTTACATCCTGCGCGGCGCCAACTGGGCGCTGGCACTGCTTCTACTCGCGTCGGTCTTCGGAATCGCCTTCGTCATCGAACCGACGAGGGCCCAAAGCAAGTCCAAGCCCCCGGCTACCTACCCGGAATTGCCAAGCGAGATACCGGCCAAGTTCACACCGACCAACGAAGGCTTCGACTTTGTCAAACGCGATGTGATGATCCCCATGCGCGACGGCGTGAAGCTGCACACGGTCATCTTAATTCCCAAAGGCGCGCGACGTGCGCCCATTCTCCTTACCCGAACACCCTACGATGCAAACAAGCTCACCAACCACGCTGAGAGCGCTCACCTGGGGCCGGTCCTCAACGGCTATGACAACCCCTTGGAGGTAATCCTTGAGGGAGGATACATACGCGCTGTGCAGGACGTGCGCGGCAAGCATGGCTCCGAAGGCGATTATGTCGTCAATCGGCCCTTGCGCGGCCCGCTCAATCCGACTCCCGTCGATCACGCGACCGATACGTACGATACCATCGATTGGTTAGTAAAGAACGTCCCGGAGAGCAACGGCAAAGTCGGCATTCTGGGAATCTCCTACGACGGATTCTTGCCCTTGATGGCGCTTGTCGATCCGCACCCCGCGCTCAAGGTTTCGGTGCCGATGAATCCGATGGTGGACGGGTGGATCGGCGACGACTGGTTCCACAACGGCGCCTTCCGCCAAATCAACATAAGCTGGATCTATCGACAGGTTGCAACACGCAAGTCGGAACAGCAGTGGTGGACGAGCCATCGCGACGATTACGATACGTTCATGCAGGCGGTTTCAGCCGGCGAGCTGGGTCGCCGCCGAGGTATGGATCAGTTGGGTTTTTGGCGGAAGCTCACCGAACACCCCTGCTACGACGACTTCTGGCGCTATCAGGCTGTAGACAAGCTGCTGGCGAAGCAGCCGCTGAAGACGCCGGTGATGCTCGTTCACAGTCTGTGGGACCAGGAAGATATCTACGGTGCGCCCGCCGTGTACAAAGCCATCGAACCGAAGGATACGGACAACGACAAAGTATTTCTGGTCATGGGCCCGTGGCATCATGGTCAAATGATTGCAAACGGCAGCGCGCTGGGCGCTGTGAAATTCGGCAGCGACACGGCGCTCTACTTCCGCCGGAAGATTCTGCGTCCGTTTCTCGACCAGCACCTCAAGGATGAAGCTCCGAAGGCCGACATCGCTCCGGTTATGGCGTTCGAGACGGGAACGAATGTCTGGCGGCGTCTTTCTGCGTGGCCGCCCAAAGCGGAGGGGGAAAATGCTGTCCGCGCAAAGCCGCTGTATCTCCGCGCGGGTCTGAAACTGCGCTTCGAGGAGCCGGCGTCCGGCGACGCGGAATATGAGGAGTACATCTCCGATCCCGCCAAGCCGGTTCCTTTTCGCGCTCGCCCCATTCAGCCGATGGGCTACGAAGAGGGCAACACCTGGTCGCAATGGCTCGTGGACGACCAGCGGGAAGCCTCCGGACGCCCGGATGTCGTAGCGTTCGTTTCCGATACCCTGACCGAGCCGTTGAAGATCAGCGGAGAGCCGGTTGCCAACCTCGTCGCCTCCACCAGCGGAACCGACTCCGATTGGGTGGTGAAGCTGATTGACGTCTATCCGGACGAAGTTGGCGGCGACGCCGTCATGGGCGGCTATCAACTCATGATCGCCGCCGACATCTTTCGTGGCCGTTATCGTGAGAGCTTCGACGCGGCCAAGCCCATCGCTTCGGATAAACCGCTCTCGTACCGCTTCAGCCTACCGACGGCGAGCCATGTTTTTCTTCCGGGTCATCGGATCATGGTGCAGGTCCAGTCGAGTTGGTTCCCGCTGTACGACCGCAATCCGCAGACCTTCGTACCCAATATTTTCTGGGCCAAGCCGGGAGATTACCGCAAGGCGACGCAGCGGATTTATCACGCTCCCAGCCACAGCAGCTTCGTTGAGCTGCCCCTGGTCGCGCCACGCTAGCTTTCGGATCACAGCGAGTACCTTGCAACCCACAAAAACAAGCAGGTCTTCCTCATGGACCCCATGTGTTTGCAGTTTCGTTTGACAGAAGAGGAACGCGGTCAGTTCCAGCAGCAAGGCTACCTCGTTGTACCGGAGGCGCTGGACCGCTCTACGAACGAGCGCCTGATCGCCGCCGTGGACCGGGTCGATGCGCGGGAACGCACCTCCGGGATTCCGCAGGATCGGCTGCTCTCTTTTGCAAACATCCTGCCGGAGGATGATGCGTTCCTGGACTTGATCGATTGGCCGCGGACCTTTCCCAAGGTCTGGGGCATCCTGGGCTGGAACATCTACGTCTACCACACGCACCTTGATGTGACGCCGCGTCTGCAGCAACCGCCGGCCCGGCCGGTAGCCTGGCACCAGGACAGTATGCGCGTCAACGACGAGATCGAGTGCCATCCCCGGCCGCGGCTGTCGCTCAAGGTCGGTTATTATTTGACCGATGTTACAGGGCCGGACTGGGGCAATACTCTGCTGTTGCCCGGCTCGCACCTGCAAGACGAGCTGGACTGCCCCGATGACGGCACCGCCAGCCCGCCCGGCGCCGTTCCCCTCCGTGTGCCCGCTGGATCTGCGCTGCTGCTGGACCGTCGCTTGTGGCATTCGCGGAGTCCCAACTTCGGACCGCACACCCGCAAGGTCATCTGGATCGGCTATGCCTATCGCTGGCTCCGTCCCAAGGATGAAATGACCGTCGAGCGTCTCGTTGAGCGTGCGGATCCTATTCGCCGCCAACTGCTCGGCTACTCCTCCTGTGCCAACAGCGTTTACGATCCAGAGGACGTGGACGTACCGCTACGCGGCTGGTTACGAGAGAACCATCCCTCCGACGCGGGTGGATCGCCGCACCACGGATGCGCACAGGCGCGGCCACCTGTGTACGGTATCCGGGGAAAGAACACCGGCAGGCGCTGAGCGTGAAGCACCAAGCATGATGGATTCTGGAAGCTTCTTGATGGGGTAAATGGCGTGTGACCGGTGGGAACCGACGTGTCGGTGAAGGAGAAGAACCATCCGCCCTCGATGCCGTTGTTCGCCGTAATGGTGTTACAGTTCGGTGCTCAATTCCCGCGTCAACTGCGCCGCCGATACCTCCTTGCATCCGCTGGCGTTCTGGCCCGCCCACAACGGCGAGAAGTCACCACTTCCCAGGCTCTCCGCTCGGGCACGCAAGGGGGCGATGGCGGAGGCGGCCAGGGGGAAAGTGGGGGCGGCCACGTTGATCGGTCCGACCTCGCGGATAAGGCGGTTGACGATTCCCCTCGCCGGCCTGCCCGTGAAAACATTCGTCAGGACCGTGTGACGGGCAGCTTCGCTCTTGAGGGCGGCGCGATGCAGGGCGTTGGTCGTGGCCTCCGGGCAGAGCAGATACGCCGTCCCCACTTGCACGCCGGCCGCTCCCAACGCTAGGGCGGCCCGGACGCCCCTCGCATCCGCGATGCCGCCGGCGGCGATCACCGGCACCTTCACAGCGTTCACGATCTGGGGGACCAGCGCGAGCGTACCGACCTGAGTGGTCACATCGTCCGACAGAAACATACCGCGGTGTCCCCCCGCCTCGAACCCCTGAGCGATGATTGCATCGACCCCGTGAGCTTCGAGCCAGCGCGCCTCTTCGGCGGTGGTGGCCGAGGACAACACTTTCGCGCCCCAGGACCGCACTCGGGCCAGCAGTTTGTCGGATGGTAGGCCGAAGTGAAAGCTCACCACGGCGGGCCGGAACTCCTCGAGCACGTCGGCGGACTCGGCGTTGAAAGGCTCTCGGCTGCGGCCCTGCACGACGGCGTTTGGGTCGAGGCCGAACTCCTTGTAATAAGGAGCAAGCGTTGCCCGCCAGGCCGCCTCGCGCCCGGCGTCAGGAGTGGGCGGCGAGTGGCAGAAGAAGTTGACGTTGAACGGCCTATCTGTCTGCTCCCGGATCGCCGTCAGCTCTTTACGTAGCTCGTCGGGGCTGAGCATGGCACATGGGAGCGAGCCGAGTCCTCCGGCGTTGGTCACTGCCACCGCCAGCGCGCTGCCCTGGACTCCCGCCATCGGTGCCTGAATGATTGGTAACTCGATCTCCAGGAGCTTCCGCAGGCTCGTCATTTGGATCTCCCTCGGGTGAGCCAGGTGGTCCGTGTACGGTCATCATATTGGATGACAGTCAGCGTTAGCATGTCCGCTGTCCAGGCGGGGAGTATGTCGCCTTCTGACCGTGCTTTCCAATTGCAGTAGCTCCGGCAGCTGGTAACACCAGCGGGCAATCGGACGGTATCTCGTCCTCGCAGTGGCGGCCGCACGCATGGGAGTTTGTCCCGGAAGATGGGAGGGCGGGCGGGCCGGGGCGAAAGATCCCTGTACTTTACAATCGCACGTCGGTCCCGCCCTCCTCTCCACTAGATTCGACGTCCCAAGAGGAGAAAAGGATCTCGAAAACCCAGACTTAAGCCTTCTCTTTGCCGCCGTCACCCGTGGTTCGTATCAGCAAAGGAGGGGGGCGGGCCGGCGATGAAAAAAGATCCCTGTTTGAAACGGCATCGCCGAACCCGCCCGGAGGGGGGTGCGGCCTAGATTAACCGCTCCTTTGCTGCCCGCCAAAACTTTGTCCGTAAGTTGCTCTTTCGCGGTACGAGTTGGGCTACAAGAGGGATGAAACGTCCAGCGATGGCGCCTCGGTTCACATCGACAAAGAAGAGGGGTGCCCAGCGGCGAAAGATCCTTGTACCTTACAATTCCTCGCCGGCCCCGCGGTTGATCCAGGTAATACAGTCGCGCAGGCTTATGCTGTTGGTCTGGGCCGCGAAGATGGTTAGGGGGCTTGGTCGGTTTTGTCTGGCGTCTCTTGGGGTTCAGTCAAACGACTCTCTTCATGGCCGATGCTCTGCGCAGCCATTGGCTCGACGCTTTGCTCAACCGTTGCGGGGTGAGCTTTGGTGAGCTTTCCTGAATCCCGCGCTCGGCGGATAACGCCGCTGACAACTCCGCGGCTGATTCCCAATTCGCGGGCGATGTCTGCCGGCGCCTTGCCCTGAGAGGCCAGGCCGACGATGCGTGCGTTTCGTTCCGTGTTGTCCCGTCTTGAGGTAGTCATGGCTTGATCCTTGGTGTTCTCTGGCTTGCGGACCTTCTTCGGCCCTTCGATGGCGTCGGCTGGTTACCAATTGGCTACAAACACGGCCAGACAGGTTGTTAGACAGAGAAGCAAGACGCCACAAGTTTAGTTTCTTGTGGCGTTCGCATTAATAGCGGCGGCTGGGATCGAACCAGCGACACGCGGCTTATGAAGCCGCTGCTCTAACCGCTGAGCTACGCCGCCAAATGGTTTACTGGCTTGCTATTACGTCGATTGTTCCATTCTCCTCGTGTCTTAACTCCACCCTTGTCTACACCCGATACTCCCCTGCAAGGACGGAATCGGGGGCGATCGCAGCGCTCCCGGGCATGAACACGGCAACACCACTATCGAAGATTGGGCCATGTCCGATGGTCATTTTAGCTCACCGGTCAAACCGAGCAAGCCCCGTCCCGATTTCCCATGGACGGATCGAAAGACTCGCAAAGGGGAAGCGTGAGGAAGGTTTCCTCTTTCGGCTATCTTGTCGGAGAGAGCGATCTTCGTTCTCCCTCTCGGACCACCGTGATCGGCTCGACCGCAGGCAGAACGACGATGAGGAAAGTCGCCAGAGGGCCAAGGAACAGCGAGAGCAGCCACCAGAGCAGGCCGCTTCGCCCCTTCGATTGGGCCAGTCCCGCGTTGATGAGGGTGAGAGTGCCCCAGCCAATAGCGTAGTGGGCCTGTTCCTGCATTTTGATCCCTTTCGTGGAGGATGATCCGCGCTGTTCTATCTAACAGATTATTCGCTGCGATCTGCTTTTTATTGGTGGGACGCAATGGTGAAAGCGCAACGTACGGATAAGCTGCCGCTGCCCCGACTGGAATGCGCTCTAAGCAGCCTGAAGCGATTCCTTATCGTCGCTGCCTGACTGGAGGCCCTTGTTGTCGATCGGAGAGGCAGCGATGACAGCGTTGGGGATGGTGATGAGCGTTCCGTCCGGCGTGCGCAAGCGTGTGGAGCGGAAACCGACCTGCTCGACAATGCCCTCCTTGCCACTGACGCTAATGCGGTCGCCGATCTTGAAGGCGCGCTCGCCAATCAAGAGGAGGGTGCCGAAGTAATTCTTCAGCGCATCCTGAGCAGACAGCGACGCGGCCAGGCCGGCCACGCCGAGGCCAGTCAAGAATCGGCCCAGCAGGTCTACTTCGCCAATCTGGTAAATGATGTAGATGGACACAAACAGAAGCACGGCCGCCTTGCCCAAGCGCATCGACACCGGCACGATCATGTCGCCCAGACTGCGGTGCGGCCGCAAGATTTCCGTATTGGTGTAGACAGCCATCGTCAGATCCATCAAGCGCAAGCCAACCCAGCCGAGCAAACTGGCGAGCAGGAACTTTTCGGCGGCAAAAACGGTGCTGCCGATGGCGACGGACAGGTCCAGACCTTGTAGGAGCAAGAAGAAAAGCCAAACCGCCGTCACAACCGTGAGCGGGCGAAGTGTCGTGATGATGAAGCTGCTGGAAACCGAGGAGCCGCAGCGATGCAAGAGCCAGGCCACCAGCCGGGTGACTATGGCCATGGTCAGGCGCGCCGTCAACCAGCTCGCCACCACGGCTACGGCCAACCCTAGCCACTGATAGAGTTCGAGCGGCCCCAGGGACGACTGTGCCCAGGCGGGTAAGCGCGCACGCAACCAAATGCCCGGCGTCTCCCAGAAGCGCGGCACCGCTAGACTTTCGAGGCGCTCCTCCGTGCCGTCGCCCGGCGTCGTATCCAGGACGGTGCGGAACATCGACTCGATGTTCTGCACGGTTTCCGGCGTGAAAAACCATTGTCCCTTGTTCGGCTCATCCGTCTTGCGGTCCAGAATGATCCGCCCTAACTCGCCGCGATAGACGACGTAGCGCGGCCCCTCGGCATTATCAGGGACTTCCTGGATATAGATACGTCCAATTCGCTCCAATACATACTGGAGCTTGAAGGCGAGAACCGGACCAAGTTCATCCTGAGCGCTGGAGTGAATGTCGCTCAGATTCAGGCAGCGAGCGCCTTGGGCATAATTCCGGCGACGGACGGCGGACTGGAAGGTCATCATGGTATCGCGGGCGCTGTCGTGATGCTCGCCATGTCCCATCTCAGGTCGAATCTTGCCCGCCAGTTTATCGAACATCTCCGGGATGTGTGCGACCGTCGCTTCGCTGAAGCTCCAGGAACCGTCGCGCTGCCGAACAATCTCGACGCGAACCCCCTCTGACTCGCCGAGGATCTGTGTCGGCGCGTTCCAATCGTTGGGAATGGCACTCAGCTCGATCGGCAGGCGGCGCAGGATTGCCTCCAGCTTGGCTGCCAGCTTGCCGCCGAGCGTGGCCCGATCGGCGAGGGGCACATTATCCAGATCGAGATATTCCAACGCATCGGCCAGCTTGGCGTCGTTGGCGTTGGCGCTGTCCATGGTGCGGAAAAATCCCTGCAACAGTGCCCGCGGCGAGCCGAGGTGAGCGGGAACTTCCTCCGGCCGTTTCTGCACGGCGGTTTTGACCTGCCCTTCGACGGCGGGTACAACGATGCCCATGCGAACATAGCGCCCGTCCGCCTCTTTGGATTTGACGGCCTCGTACATGCGGGGAATGTTGCGCACGGTTTGCCGCGTGAACACCCAGGCATCCTTGCCATCGCTCTGGCGCACGCGGTCAAGGGCGATTCGTCCGTCCTTGTCGGCATGCCAGGTATACAGCGGGCCGTCCGGCTGCTGGGGCACTTCCTGTCGGAACATGAAGCCGCGATGCTGCATGACGAAAGCAAGCTGCTGGGCCAGGACCGGCCCCTCGCGCCGCCGCTGCTCATTGCTCAAAGCGCCCAGATCGAGCGCCCGCGCGGCGGCATAAAAGTCGTTGCGCACCGCATCGGAGATAAACTGCCGTAGCGTGGCGCGGGGATCGGTCATGCCTTCGCGCAGGGCGGAGAGATCCACGGTTTTCTTGCGCCGCTCGCGCAGGATGCGCAGCATGGCCGGCAACCGTTCCAGCGTTGCCGCATCGAAGCGCCAGCCGCCGTCCGAACCGCGCTGCATCGCCAGGGTAAGCCCTTTCGCGTCGTGCAGCACGTAGCGTTTTCCCGGCGTTTCGTCCGGCACGCCGCTGAGCGGCAGCGCCAAACCCTGAAGGATATATTCCAGATCCAGCGCGAGCATGGCCGCGTCTTCGCCGCGTGGCCGAGGCCGCAAGGCGTCCAGATCGAGACAGGCGAGGGCGTCCTCGATAATCTGCGGAAATAGATCATAGAGAAGCACGGCGAAATAGAGCGTCTTGAGGGTTTCGCGCGGCGAGCGAATCTTATCCGCCAACGGCCGCTCCGCATCCACCGGCGAGTGCAGCCGATCCGCCAGCGGCACCTCCTTCGCCTTTTGCCGCGCAGACGCGGGTGCGGGCTTGTCCGCCTTCGAGCCGGCGGACTGCGCCTGGACCACACCCGACGGCGCTCCACAGCCGATCACAAGCAGCAAGAAGAAACCCCAACAAACGACGAGAGTGAGAAAGAGGCGTTTGCGCATGGCAGGGTGGCCGAACGGCAAGGAGGACGAAGTATCCCGGTCCCGACCGGACGGTCTAACGGATCTGAGTCCTTGCCGCAAGGCGAAGTGACGACGCTGCCGCAAAGAGTATGTGCTGTGGGCGGACGCTCGGCGTCCGTGCATCATCGCGTTGGAACCCGGACGGCGATGGCTCTTGCGCTCAAGGCATCCTGGCCGGATTGACCGGCAAGGTACCAATAACCATCGTCAGCCAGATAGACGCGCAACTGCTCTCCGCTTCCGGCCAGCACCCCGGAAACGGAAGCAAGGAAGCAGAAGCCTTCTTCCTTGCGCAGGAGCTTCACGGCCGGCTTGCCTACGCTCCAGCTGTGTTCCTTGATCTCCACACCCGCCGCACCGGAGGCGGTCCATTCAATGCCGATGGCCTTGGCCTTCAAGTCTGCCTGGCCGGATTGTCCGCCAAGATACCAATAACCATCGTCGGCCAAGCGCACGCGGACCTCTTCCCCATACCCGGCGAAGCGCCCAGACAGCCCTGACAAAAAGCAGACGCCCTCGTTTTTATTCAGCATCCGCACCGGCGCCTGGCCGTTGGTCCATTCATACTGTTTGACGCCCGACCCAAACACAGCGGGAGTGATGGAGGAGATGCTGACGGCCTTGGCTGCAATCCCTTCCTGCTGGCCCTTTCCTTCCAGATGCCAGAAACCGTCCTTGCCGGGATGAACGCCGACTTTCTCGCCAAATCCCTCGAAGTTTCCAGACACCAGGGACAGAAAGCAAACTCCCGTGTCGGTGCGGATGAGCGATACGGAAGGATCGCCGACTTTCCACGAATACTCCTTGACTGCGTAGGAGAGCGCTGCTGGCTTGGCTCGGAGAGTTTCCTCCGCCGGAATACCGGTGTTGATCGATGGCGCGGTTTTGCCACATCCTGCCAGGAGTAGCACCGTAATACCGCAGGCGAGGTGAAGAGCTTTCCCGTTCATGATGTAAAACCTCGTGGTGCAAAGGATGGAGGGAAACCAACCTCAGTGCCATGCCCTATCGGCAACGCGCGCTGACCGGCTCCGTCCGTGCTGTTAGGGATATGTAACTACGAATCGCGGACCATCCCGGAAAGATACTGAGTCCAGCGTTAAGAATGACACACCCTGGTTCCCAAACTCTGTTTGGGAACGCCGTCCGCGAAACTCCGTTTTGTTTTGCCCCAGTCGAAACAGGAATTTGCCTTCGTGAGAGTTAGCGGCAATACTCTCGCGGAGGAATATCCATGACTCAGCAACGTCGCCACTTCAGCCCCGAACAAAAAGTCGCCCT
>Ga0070739_10006944_pt1 | contig 12249 bp, 12 predicted proteins | sample Coa_R1_7_FD_66445 | JGI IMG/M metagenome (GOLD analysis project Ga0070739, IMG submission 66445) | Surface soil microbial communities from Centralia Pennsylvania, which are recovering from an underground coalmine fire - Coalmine... | ecosystem: Environmental > Terrestrial > Soil > Unclassified ... | reverse complement strand
CTCGGCGTCTTGAACTTCAGGCCAACTTGCGCCACATGGTCTGGGTGGACGACCCCGGAGCCACCATCACGCTGCTGGCATCGAGGAAGGCGGCGAACTCCGCATCGCCCCGGATGGCCTCCCCGGCCGCCTGCAGCTGGCGCAGCGTCTCGAACTGGCTGAGGAAGCCCACCGTGCCGGCCGGGCCGGTCAGCCCCAGGCAGAAGGACGTCGGTGCCCCGATGACCTGCTTGATTCGCTGGGCGGCCAGCGGGCCCGCCTCCATCACCTGGGCCTGATGGCCGGGGGCGATCCGCATGGTCGCGATGGCCGAGTAGCTCGCCGTCTGCGACCGGGTGGCTGCATCCGGGTCTGCATATGCGATGTCGACCAGGCCGTCGGTCAGCGACTCCGGGCACACGTACCGGGCGCCGTGCTCGACCAAGCCCAGGTAGCCGTCGTCGAGCATCAGCTTGGTCTCGAGGTTCTCCAGGTCCTGCAGGTCTCTGGAGACGACCGTCCAGGCGAGGGTTCCGGTCGCGGGGGAGAAGATCGTCGTCCAGAGCTCAACTCGCAGGTCGCTGATCTGGTTCACCTTCTCCGTGAGGTGAACGGCCCACTCCATCTCCTCCCGAGGGTTGCCTGGCGCCAATCGTGTCGAACGGCTGAACAAGTACATCGGCGTCTCCTTTGCTGTCACCCTCCGGCCAGCGCAACCCCCCGCTGCCCGCTGCCGGCAGAAGCCCAGTGTCCACCCCGGAGGTGACGACTTCCAGGGGACCTTTGCGGAAAAGAGCACGAAGCACCCGGACGCCCCCAATGGTCGTCCGCTCGCCTTCCAACGGTGGCCTGGCCGTCAGTGCCATGCGCGGCGGCTCGTGATGGGCCCCATCTGGATCGCCGATATTCGCTGGGCCGTCGGGGCTCACCTGGTGCAGTGTGCCCTGTGCACTACTGCCCGTCCTGCGACCAGCCGACCAGCATGGAGCCGGAGGACGGTGGCGCTGTCTGTCCCGCCTGCGGCCGGCGGGACGAGTGGGCGCGCCTGCAGCCACTGTTCCTGGTCACGGGAGCCTCGGGCGCAGGAAAGACAGCCGTGTTCGGGCCCCTGGCCCGGCTGCTGGCCGGGCGGTGCGCCGTGTTCGACGTGGACTGGCTGCTCGACGCGGCCGGGGCACTGAGCGGCGCCGACAGCGTGAGAGACCTGCCGTGGCCGGGCTTCGACCAGGCGTGGCTGGCCGTGGCCCACGGGGTGGCCCAGGCGGGCATGGCGACTGTGCTGCTCGGGCCACTGACCGTGGACCGCCTCGAGCGGAACCCGGGTCGGAAGTGGGTCGGGCCGATCTTCTCTTTGCTGCTGGACTGCCCTGACGACGTCCGTCGCCGGCGGATCGAGGAGCGGCCACCCTGGCGGACCAGGGAGGTAGCCGAGCAGACCGCCTTCGCCGCTTGGCTGCGGAACCAGGTCAGCACTCGGGTCGACACCTCGGCGGGGAGCCCGGAAGAGGCCGCCCGGGCGGTGGCGGACTGGGTGAGGGGCCTCGTGGTGTAGTAACCGGGTCGGCGGTGCGCCCGTGCCTCTACGTCCTCGGGCCGCCAGCGCCCGCCATGACGGTTGAGGGTTGGACAACATCAACTCGGGTCCGACGACGCCCGTTCCGGCCCAGGCCAGATCCGGTCTCCGAACCCGGCGCTCCCTCCTCGGGTCGGGAGAGGGTGCCCCGCCCGGGAGTTGCGGCTCGGCCCCGGCGTCCGCGAGATTCGGTCGTCCATGCCCCCCGCGCCAAGGACCGCCGGCCCAAGTCCCCGCTCGAGCGCTACCTGCCCCTGGTCTACCTCACGGTGGCCCTCTTGGTGGTGGCCCTCGTCCTACCTAGTGCCTTGCGGCCGCCGGCCCAGCAGTCCAACCAGTCGGCCGAGCTGAGCCCCAATGGCCCCAGGCAGAATCAGCAGTCCATCATCGCCGCCTTCGAGCAGGCCTCCTCGGGCACGGCGGGCGCCGGTGCGGCTGCCAACGGCTCGGCGTTGCCGGGCGGGGGCACCGGCGGCCTGCCCGCGGGGCCCCCGCCGACCGGGCCGGCGGGCTACTGCCCCGACGGGTTCGGAAGCCCCCGCCGCCAGGTGACCTCGCTCTATGCAGCCCCGTGTGCGGCGAACTTCACCGGAAACAACGGAGGTGCAACGGCCTTCGGTGTCACCGGCAACGAGATCAGGGTGGCCGTGTTCGACGAGTGGAGGGACGACGGTCCTGTGGAGTCCGCTTCGGACACCAACCAGCAGATCTTCAAGGACTTCGAGGACTACTTCAACAGCCGGTTCCAGTTCTACGGCCGCAACATGCGGATCTACCTGGTGGCCGAGGACACCTCGACGCCTCCATCGGGGACAGCGGCGGCCGATCGGGCCAAGATCGAGTACCAGGTCTTCGCCGGACTCGATGCCCTCACGACCAACCCTGGCCTGCTGCCGGAGGCGGTGCACCAGCAGATCGTCTTCTGGACCTACCAGGAGCCGACCTCCCTGTATTCGGCCGACGACCCGTACCTCTGGTCGTGGGCTCCCTCGACCGACCGGACCGTCTCCCTGGGCGATGAGATGGTCTGCAAGCAGCTGGTGGGCCGGCCGCCCAGCTACAACGGCCGCCAGGACGCGTCCTTCCAGTACTCGAAGCCCCGGAAGTTCGGGCTGGTGGTGATGCAGGACCCGAACAGCTCGACGAGCCAGGACCAAGTGACCCGCGAGCTGGCCGCCTGCGGAGCCCCGGTCCAGAAGGTCATCTCCTACAACTACAGCCAGGGGTCCTACAACGCCGCCAGCGCCATCACCCAGCTGCGGGCGGCGGGAGTGACGACCGTGCTTTACCTGGGGGACCAGCTGACGGCCAACATCCTCACCAACGAGGCCAACAGCCAGGACTACTGGCCCGAGTGGGTCCCCTACGGGGGGAACCTGACCATCAACGCCTTCATGGAGGGCGTGAACCAGGCCGAGTGGTCCCATGCCGTCGGAGTCTCGTTGCGGGAGATCCCGCGGCCGGTCGAGGCCGAGGACTACTACCAGGCGGAGCAGGCGGTGGACCCGAACGGTCCTCCCTTGAGTGACGCCAACGGGAACTGGAACTATGTGTTTGGCAGCCTGCTGTTCATCGCCGACGGCATCCAGCTGGCTGGTCCCCACCTGACCCCGGAAGCCTTCGCCGCCGGGCTGGCCAAGCTCCCCAGCCGGCCTCCGGTCCCGCAGTGGTCGATCGGAGGCGGCTTCTACGGACCGGACCGCTGGACCTACGCCAAGTACGCCGCCATGGTCTGGTGGGATCCGTCGGCCATCGATCCCGAGACCGGTGGCAAGGGCGCCTACCGGTGGTTGGATGACGGCCGGCGCTACACCTCGGGACAGATACCGAGCGCCCCGCTGGCCTTCCAGCAGGCGGGCGTCACCCAGCCGACGGACCCCTCCGTCAGCAACTGAGGCCGGCCGGAAGCGCGGGCGGGGCCGCCTCAGACCAGGCCGAGGCGGTGGGCGTAGGCGACAGCCTGGGCCCGGTCGCGGCTGTGGGTCTTGGCGAAGATGTGGTTGATGTGGGTCTTGACGGTGGCCTCGCCTATGAACAGGCGAGCCGCTATGTCGGTGTTGGACAGCCCCTCGGCGACCAGGCGCAGGACGTCGACCTCCCGCTCGGTCAACCCGTCGGGGGCGGGCCCGTTGGGGTCCCGCGGAACGGAGGCGGCGGCGACCAGCCGTGCCTGCACCGCCGGATCGAGCACGGACTGCCCGGCGGCTGCCGCCTCGAGGGCCCGGCGTATGCCCTCCCGTCCCGATTCCTTCGTCAGGTAGCCGATCGCACCCGCCTGCAGGGCGGCGACGATCGAGTGGTCGTCTCCATAGGTCGTCAGTACCACGACCTGGGTGTCTGGGTGTCGGGCCCGGATGGCCGCGGTGGCGGCTATGCCATCGAGCACCGGCATGTTCAGGTCCATCAGCACCACGTCCGCAGGATCATGCTCGAGGGCGCCGATCGCCTCCTGGCCATTGGCGGCCTGCCCGACGACGTCTATCCCGTCCAGGGTCCCCAGCATGACGGCGAGGCCCTCGCGCACCACCGTCTGGTCATCCACCACGAGCACCCTCATGTCGGGATCACCACCCGGACGGCGAAGCCGGCTCCCGCCGGGCCAGCCGACACCGTGCCCCCGAGGAGCTCGACCCGCTCCCGCATTCCGACCAGCCCGAATCCACCTCCCGTGGGCGCCAGGGGGCCAGGGGCCGACCCCGGCGGCTCTCCGTTGGTGACCGTCAGCGCGGTGGCGGCCGGTCCGTATTGGAGATGCAGTTCGATCGGGGCACCCGGTGCGTGTTTGCGGGCGTTGGTGACGGCTTCCTGGGCCGCCCGGTAGAGGGCCACGCCGGTGGCGGTGTCGACGGGATGGGCGGTACCCGCGACGCACAGCGACGCTGCGTCGTCGACCACCAGCGCCCGCAGGCGCTCCTCCAAGGCCACAGGCTCGTCCCGCAGGGCGTGTACGGCCTGGCGGGTCTCGGCGAGGCCCCGAACCGCCAGCTGCCGGGCCTGCTTGACCAGGTCATGGGCCTTCCCCGAGTGGCCGTCAGCCTCCAAGACGGCATCGGCGGCATCCAGTTGCACCGCCAGCGCTCCCAGCGAGTGCGCCAGCACGTCGTGGATCTCGCGGGCGATCCGGTTGCGCTCGGCCAGGGCGGTCGCCCGGTCCCGCTCGGCGTCGGCCCGCGTCCGCTCGGCCAGGAGCGCCTCGGCCTGCCGGGCCCGCTCCGTGTACTGGCGGCGGGTCCGGCCCGCCGTGAAGCCGGCGACGGTCGCCAGCGAGCCCGAGACCATGAACCCGGCTGGGTCGCCTGCCGCCCCGCCGGCGATGAGCACCGCCCCGACGCTTGCGAGGGCGACCACCAGAGCCGGGGTGGCCTCGAAGGCGATGGCAGCGCCGAGGGCCGCCACGGCCGGAAAGGTCAGGGCGATGGGGGCCAGGGACGCCAGAGCGCTGCCTGCCACCCCGACGGTGAACAGCCCACACCAGATGACCGTGCCGGCCTCGCCGAGAGTGCGGGAGGACTGCCAGGCCAGCCATCCGGCCGCCGTCACAGCCATCAGCACGGCTACGGCCAGGTGCTCTCCGGCGCCCCCCGGCTTGTCCTGCTCGGCGGCGACCCACAGGATCGCGATCAGGCCCCCGAGGCGGGCCAGGCCGAGGGCCCTGGCATTGAGGCCGCTACGCCAATCTGCCACGACCGTCATCAGCTTCGATGATCGCGCCGGACCGGCCTCTGGGACGAGGGCAGGACCGCAATGCCGGAAATGGGCCAGCCCGGCGGTCGCCTGGTTAAGCGCCCTTGGCGCCGGGGACGAACGTCTCGTCCTTCAGCAACGTCGCGTGACATCATCGGACCGTGCCCGCCCACTGGCGATCCGAGGCGACCCGACTCCAGTCGGTTTCGGTCGAGGTGTGCTGGCGACCGGCCCAGGGTGAGGACTCCGGCGATTTCCATGAGGTGATCGACCTCACGGACGGTCGGGTCATCGTTGCCCTGGGCGATGCCCCTTCGTCGGGACCGGCGGCGGCGGAGTTGGCCGAAGAGCTCCGCTTCGAGCTGCGGCGGGCGTTCCGGCTGACCGATCGGATCCCGTCGGCACTCCGGGCCCTCGACGAGATGTTCGCCCGCCGCCATGTCGACTCGATCGCCACCATGGTGTGCGTACGGCTCGATCCGACGAGCCGGCAGGCCGAAGTGGCCAATGCCGGGCATCTGCCGATCCTCATGACCGCCGGTGGCCATGCCGAGTTCCTTGCGGGACGCTCCGATCCACCCCTCGGGGTCAAGGCCGAACGGCAGGTGCTGACCTACGAGCTCGGTTCCGACGCCGCCCTGTTCATGTTCACCGACGGCCTGGTCGAGCGGCGCGAGGACTCACTCGAGCAGGGCCTGGCCGTGGTGCTGGGCGCGGCCCGGGGTTTGACTGGGGCGGCCGCCTGGGCGTCGGAGCTGGCCCGGCGGACGACGAGCCGCCTGGGCCAGCCGACCGACGACGCCACAGTCGTGTCGGTCCACCTGAGAGCGGCGACGACGGCTACGACGCTCGGCGCGTCGGACCGGGTGGCGCTGAGGGTCTACGTCGACCACACCGACCTCCTCTCGAGACGGGCCGAGGGCGTGGTAAGGGAGCTCTCGGCGGCCCTGCGGGGTCGGCTGGACGTCGAGTTCGAGGTGGTGGACATCGCCTCGGCCCCCGAGCGGGCCGAAGCCGACGGGGTCATGGCCGCCCCCACCGTCGTCCGCCTGCTTCCCGCCCCGCCGGTGCGGGTGGTGGGTGGCCTGCGCTCGGCCGAGGACCTGGCCCGAGCCCTTCAAATTCCCTATTCCGAGGAGGTGTCGTGATGTCCGCGGTGCCGACGGCAGGCCCGGACCGCATCGACGTCGGGATCGCCGGACTCGACCAGATAACCCGCGGGGGCGTGCCCCGAAACCGGCTGACCCTCGTCACCGGAACCGCCGGGTCGGGCAAGACCGTTTTCGCCGCTCAGTTCCTCGCCAGCGGGATCATCCGTGCCGGCGAGCCCGGGGTCTTCGTGACCTTCGAGGAGCGCCCGGAGGGCATCCGACGGTCGATGCGGTCCCTCGGCTGGGACATCGCCGAGTGGGAGGGCGCTGGGCGCTGGTGCTTCGTTGACGCCTCCCCCTTCCACCATGTCGACACCGTCTTCACCGGCGACGACTACGGGCTGGGCCCGCTCATCGCCCGTATCGTCGAGGCAGTCCGGCGGATCGGGGCCCGGCGGGTCGCCATCGACTCGGTCGGCGCCCTGGTCACCCAGTTCGACCGGTTGGGGCCGGCCCGCCAGGCCCTGTTCCGGTTGGCGGCCTCCTTGGAGGATGCGGGGGTCACGACCGTCATGACCGCCGAGCGGTCCGAGGACTACGGGCCGGTCGCCCTCCTCGGCTTCGAGGAGTTCGTTGCCGACTGCGTGATCATCCTCCGCAACGCCCTCGACGGGGAGAAGCGGCGCCGGACCATCGAGGTGCTCAAGATGCGGGGAGCCCCCCATCTCAAGGGGGAGCACCTGTTCACCCTGCTAGAGGGTGAAGGCATCGTCGTCGTGCCGGTGACGGTGACAGCGATCGACTACGGCTCCTCGCGGCGGCGCCTGAGCTGCGGGGTGCCCGCCCTGGACGACATGCTGGGGGGTGGCCTGTTCGAGAAGTCGCTGTGGCTGGTCGCCGGGCCTACCGGCACCGGCAAGTCGCTGCTGGCCGCCCTGTTCGTCGCCGGAGGCGCCTCCCGTGGCCAGAAGGCCCTCCTCCACTCCTTCGAGGAGAGCCGCGACCAGCTGCTGCGCAACGCCGCGGGCTGGGGCATCGACCTGGCGGCCCTGGAGGACTCCGGGCGGCTGCGGATAGTCGCCGAGGCGCCGGAGGCGGCGTCGTTGGAGGACCATCTGCAGCGAATGAAGGCGGCCATCGAGGACTACGGCCCGGACCGGGTCGCCATCGACAGCCTCACCGCCCTCCAGCGCATCGCCACCGTCAAGAGCTTCCGCGAGTACGTCCTGGGCCTGACCTTCCAGATCAAGATGCGGGCTCTGGCTGGCATGGTCACCAGCAGCGCCAAGGACTTCCTCGGCGCCGAATCCGCCGGCGAGCTCCACGTCTCGACCATCAGCGACGCCATCACCCTGCTGCACTACGTGCCGGTCGGAGGTGAGCTTCGACGGGGGGTCCAGGTCCTCAAGCTGCGGGGGTCGGACCACGACAAGGCCGTCCGCCAGTTTCGCATCACCGACCAGGGCATGCACCTCGGCGGGCCGTTCGAGGACATCGGCCGACTCTTCTGATCGACCCCACTGATCCAGACAGATCCAGCCCACTGATCCAGCCATAGGCCCAGGGGACGCGACCCGGCTGAGCGCCGCGACCGCTGGCGGTGGCCCGGCGCTGGCGGACGACCGCCGTCGGTGGTAATTTCCGGCCTCGCACACCGGGCGGCGGTTCCGAGAACGGCCGGGCCGGGGCAACCAGTCGGGCCAACCGGGCCGATGCCGGGTGCCCGGTCCCGCGGCGGGGGAGGACAGCTCATGGACCAACCCAACCGATGGCGTGATCAGCTGAGCGGCCTCTTGACGGGCGGGAGGCGTCGAGTGCTGCGCCTCACCCCCGAGCAGGACCGACTGGTCCGTCGGGCAGCATCCCTGATGGGCGCCGTGCCCGACGACTTCGTCGTGGAGGCGGCCCTGAGCCGGGCCCGCACCGTCGTCGATCTCAACGCCGGCCCGTCCCAGGGCCGCGAGGACGCCTTCGACAGGTTCATGGCCGGAACCCCGCTGCGACCCGGACCGGGCTGACCGCCGGCTCCGGCCGTTTGCCGGAGCCCGACCTTCGGGCAGAAATCCAACCAGCCACTCCGGTTCAAGGTGCTCTGGGAGGAGGTCCTCTGCCCATGGCATTCGTCGTGTTGGGTCTGATCCTGGTGGCCCTCGGGGGCCTCTGGCTGGTGACGGCCGATCTGATCCCGGGCGCCGACGACTCCGACTGGTCGCGGCCCCGCCGGTCCCGGTCGGCGGCCAGCAGAGGGATCCAGGGCGAGGTGGTCCTGGCCACGCCCCTCCGCCGGGGGGCCATCGCCCTCGACTGCCTGGTGCAGGCCGATCCCAACGACCCGACCCGGCCGCTCGAGCCAGTACACCTGCTGGCCCGGGGCCCCATGCTGTTCTGGGGCGGCTCCTCCCTGGAGGAGATCGTGGCCGGATGGGTCGAGGCCGGGGCCCAAGTCCTGCTCGAGGTCTCGGACGACCCGGCCCGGGGGACGCGAGCCTGCCTGACCCAGGGGCCCTGCATGGTGGTCCTCGATGTGATCGAGCGCGGCGACCTCGACCGGCGGGTGGGCCCCCTGCGGCGCGCTCACCTGTGACGGAAGGCACTGCCGGCGACCGGATACCGGCGGCCTCGGGGGCTTGGAGAAGCGGTTCTGGCGCGCGATCATGAACCCGGTGTCGCTGCGAGCCTCCGATGGTGATCGCCACAGGACGGTCGAGGTCCTGCGCCGGGCCACGACAGAGGGCTACCTGAGCCTCGACGAGTTCGGAGAGCGCGTCGACCGGGCCTTCCAGGCTCGCTTCTTGCACGAGCTGGATCCCCTTCTGGCCGACATCCCCGGCACCCCCCGCCCATCGGCCGGCTGGCTCCCGCCCACTCCGCCCCCGCCCGTGCCTGCGCCGGCTTGGCGGCCGTCCGGACCCGGTTCGCCCTCGTCCGCCGGACCGTGGTGGCCTCCGATGCGGGTTCCGGTCCCGCTGGGAGTCCTGTTCCGGGTCAGCCTGGCGGTGCTGGTGGTCATGGCGGTGGTGGCGGCGGTGGCGGACTTCTGGTTCCCGCCGGTGCCCCTGCTGGTTTTCGGCTTCTTCTGCTGGAAGCGGGCCCAGCACCGCCGCGGTTGGCCGGGGTGGGGCCCGAACCGGCCCCCCGAGTTGGTCTGAGCCGGTCCTCCCGGCCGGCCCACCGGCCGCCATCTAACGTTCGGAGCCCAAATTTCGTCGAGTCCTCGGGCGCCTGTCCGGGTGGCCCGAATCACTGAGGAGCGGCTCCTATGACCGTCACTGACCGCCCGCCGGACGATCGCACCGCCGCCCGCCCACCGCACACCCGTCATCACATGACCGGGGCGCTGGCTCTCAGGCCCTCCGCCATCCGGCGCGAGCTGCAGGCGGCCGACTCGTTCAACGCCAAGGTGGCCGTCGTGCTGACCAAGGTCGTGGGCACGATGTGGGCCTTCTGGCTCTTCAACGGCATCGCCCTGGTGAGCCTGCCGTCGGCCGTTCGAAGCGGGAACCTGACGATCATGATCAACTGGGTGTCGTCGAACTGGATCCAGCTGATCCTGCTACCGGCCCTCATGGTCGGTCAGAACCTGCAGAACGTCGCCGCCGACGCCAGGGCGGACAAGATGTTCAACGACACCGAGGTGATCGTGGACCGCCTCGATACTCGGACTCAGGGAGGGATCACCGAGGTCCTCCAGGCCATCGCCAGCCTGCGTCAGGATCTGATCAGCCGCTCCTGAGCCCCGGCCGGGCGGCGGCGCCAGGCGCGCCGCGTGTGCGAGGAGCCGTCCTACTGGCGCCGGCTGGGCTGGTCCTGGTCCAGGTCGAGGCCGCTGAGCAGTGGCTGGAGGTGGGCGGCCAGGCGGGACAGCTCCTCGACGTGCAGCTCGGACAGCCGGGCCAGGGCGTCCCTGCCGGCTGGGGTGAGGACCACCCGCACCACCCGGCCGTCGTCGGGGTCGAGGGTGCGCCGGCACAGGCCGGCCTGGTCGGCCCGGTCGACCAGGCCCACGGCGCTGTGGGGCCGGAGGTAGAGGTAGTCGGCGATGTCGCCCATGGTCGGCCCCCGGGGGTCGTCATGGCCCCGGACCGCCAGCAGCAGCTGGTGCTGGGCCGGGGTGAGGCCCCCCGCCTTGGCCTGGGCCTCGCTCCAGTGCAGGAAGCCCCGCAGCCGGGTGCGCAGCTGCAGCAGGCGCCGGTAGTCGGCGTCGGACAGGCGGGGCCGAGCTCTCCTGCCTGTCATGTCCCTCTACGATAGATTTCCGGGCGACATGACGAACCCTTCGGCGCGCCGGCTGCCCCAGGACAGCGTCGGGGGGGTCGATCAGCGGCCATCTTCGAGTCCTGAGCGCGGTCTGGCGGACTTCTCCATCCGCCCCGACAGCCTACGGATCCTCCCTCTGGCCCTCATCGTCGGCGCGTTGTCGGCCGGGCTGGCGCTCGGGCTGCTCGATCTCATCGGTCTGTTCACTCAGTTGGCCTACTACGGTCGGGCCGGGACCGCCCTGCGGCCCCCGACCCTCTCCCATCTTGGTCCGATCAGTATCGCCGTTCCGGTGGTGGGCGGCCTCGTCGTGGGCCTGATGGCCCGCTTCGGATCGGAGAGGATACGAGGTCACGGCATCCCCGAGGCGATGGAGACCATCCTGGTGGGCGGCTCCAAGGTCGAGCCCCGCCTCGCCGTCCTCAAGCCGATCTCCTCCGCCGTCAGCATCGGCTCGGGCGGCCCATTCGGGGCCGAGGGCCCGATCATCCTGACCGGAGGGGCAGTCGGTTCGGTCCTGGCCCAGTTCTTCCGGTTGTCGGCGATAGAGCGGCGGGCCCTGCTGGTGGCGGGGGCGTGCGGTGGCATGGCGGCGGTCTTCGGCACTCCGCTGGCGGCGGCCCTGTTCGGCGTCGAGTTGCTGGTGTTCGAGTGGAAGCCGCGCTCGCTGGTCCCCATAACGCTGTCGGTGGTGGTCGCCGACGTGCTGCGGGGGGTGTTCGCCCGGCACGGGTTGATCAGCCAGGCCCCGTTGTTCCCGGTGCCTCCCCATGGGGCCTTCTCCGCCCTGGGTACGGCCGAGGCCGCCGGCATCGGGCTGGCCACGGGCGCCCTGGCCTGGGTCCTCACCACCGCCGTTTACGGGGCCGAGGACGCGTTCAAGCGCCTGCCCGTCCACTGGTCCTGGTGGCCGGCCCTGGGTGGGTTGGTGGTCGGCCTCGGGGGCCTCCTGCAACCGCGGGCGCTCGGGGTCGGGTACGCCACCATCGGGGCCGAGCTGGCTGGCAAGCTGGCCCTCGGAACGCTGGTCAGCCTGCTCCTCGTCAAGCTGGTCATCTGGTCCGTGGCCCTCGGCTCGGGCACCAGCGGAGGGATCCTGGCGCCTCTGCTGATGATGGGGGCGGCGCTGGGAGGCCTCATCGGACATTCGCTCGGCGGTCCCGCAAGCGCCTGGGCCCTGATGGGGATGGCGGGCACGCTGGCCGGGGTTACTAGGAGCCCGTTCACCTCGGTGGTCTTCGCCTTCGAGCTGACCCGCGACACCGGGGCCCTCCTGCCCCTCCTGGTGGCATGTGTCCTCGCCCACCTGGTCAGCACCCTGGTGCTGCGGCGCTCGATCCTGACCGAGAAGGTCGCCCGGCGCGGCTTCCACGTGATGCGGGAGTACGGCGTCGACGCCCTGGAGGCCCTGTTCGTGCGGGAGGTGATGATGACGGACCTCTACACGCTGGCCCCCGACACCTGCGTGGCCGACCTGCGCCGGGTCCTGCTCGAGGACCACGTGGTGCGCCGGCAGCGCCTCTATCCGGTGATCGACGCCGACACCCGGCTGCTGGGGGTGGTCGGCTGGGCCGATCTGGCTGCGGCCGAGGACGACGACGTGCGCGTCGTCGAGAGGATGCACACCATGGTCGTGGGTGCCCATCCCGACGAGACCTTGCGATC
>Ga0070739_10006942_pt1 | contig 12250 bp, 12 predicted proteins | sample Coa_R1_7_FD_66445 | JGI IMG/M metagenome (GOLD analysis project Ga0070739, IMG submission 66445) | Surface soil microbial communities from Centralia Pennsylvania, which are recovering from an underground coalmine fire - Coalmine... | ecosystem: Environmental > Terrestrial > Soil > Unclassified ... | reverse complement strand
CGCCGCCGATGCCGATTGCCGTGCTCTGCCCCACGCCGCGCAGCGAAAGCTGGTGCACCGCCTCATACGTCAGCGTGCCTGAGCGCGACACAATGCCCACGTTGCCTTCGCGATGAATGCGTGCCGGCATGATCCCAATCTTGCACTTGCCTGGCGAAATAATGCCCGGGCAGTTCGGCCCGATCAGCCGCGACTTGCCGCGCTCGCGCAGGAACGCCGCCGCCTTCACCATGTCGAGCGCCGGAATTCCCTCCGTGATGCATACAATCAGCGGCACCTCGGCCGCCGTCGCTTCCATGATGGCGTCAGCGGCAAACGGCGGAGGCACGAAGATCAGCGCGCAGTTCGCGCCGGTCTTGCTCACCGCCTCTTCCACCGTGTTGAAAATCGGCCAGCCTTCGTGCGTGCTGCCGCCTTTGCCGGGAGTCACGCCGCCCACGATTTGCGTGCCGTATTCGGCGCACGCCTTGGCGTGGAATGTGCCTTCGCGCCCGGTCAGGCCCTGCACCATCACACGCGTCGATCGATCGACAAGAATGCTCATTTTTTCTTTTCGCTGTAAACCCCGATCACGTTACCTTCCGGGTCGGCAAACCAGCCGAATTCGCTGTTGCCGTCGCCAATCGCAACCGGCCCCACAAGCTTCTTTCCGCCCGCGGCCTGCGCCTTGCCCAGCGCCTCCGCCACATCGCTGACCGTCACGTAAAACGTTACGTAGTGATGCGGCTCGTGCCCCAGCGAGTTGAAGTGCCCGCCAATATCGCCTCCGGTGCGGATCATGCGCTGGTTCGGCGGCCTGGTTTCATACCGCCAATCGAATACCTGGCTGTAAAACGCCTCAGCCTTGGCCACGTCGCGGCAGCCGATTTCAAAATGGCAGACTTGGTTAGCCATCCGTCTTCTCCACTTCCAGTACGCCGACGACGGCGCAATCAAAATCCATGATCATCGCAAACCGGGTGCCGCGCGCATTGGTTTCCGGCTTCGTAATGACTCGCCCGCCCAGCTCGATTGCGCGCTTCAACGTCGCATCCAGGTCATCCACCCGCACAAAAAACGCCGTGAAGCTGTGCTCATCAACCGGGATCAGGTGGCCGTTCACCTTGCCGCCGGTTTCAATGCGCAGGTTGCCGTTGTCTGCTTCCGGCGTCATGTTCCAGCCAAACAACTTGCCGTAGAACTCCGCCGATTTGCTCACATCGTGGCTGCCGATCACAAAGTGGCTGACGTTGTTCGCCACTTACCTGCCTCCCGCCGCGGCAACCACCTTCTGCGCGGCATCGCGCATGTCTTCGCCCACAATGAAATTCAGCCCTGAGTGTTTCAGGATCTCGCGCCCTTTCTCCACATTCGTTCCCTCCAGGCGCAACACGATGGGCAACTGGATGTTGGTCTTGCGCGCCGCCTCCACTACGCCGGTGGCCAGGGTATCGACGCGCAAAATCCCGCCAAAAATATTGATGAAGATTGCGCGCACGCTCTTGTCGCTCAGCAGGATCTCAAACGCGTGCGCCACTTGCTCAGCGTTGGCACCGCCGCCCACATCCAGGAAGTTCGCAGGCTTGCCGCCGGCATACTGAATGATGTCCATGGTCGCCATCGCCAACCCGGCGCCATTCACCATGCAGCCGATGTTGCCGTCGAGCCGGATGTAATTCAGCCCGTACTTTGAGGCTTCCACCTCCAGCGGATCTTCTTCGCTGATGTCGCGCAGTTCTTTTAAATCTCTGTGGCGGAAGAGCGCATTGTCATCAAAGCCGAACTTAGCGTCCAGGGCAAACACGCGGCCATCCGTGGTGGTAATAAAAGGATTGATCTCGCACAGCGAAGCATCCGTATCCACAAACGCGCGATACAGTCCGGTCATCAGCTTTACCGCTTCGCCAACCTGCTCCGGTTTTAGTCCCAGGCCAAAAGCCAGCTTGCGCGCATGGAAGGGCTGAAAGCCGGTCGTGGGATCAATGGCTTCTTTCAGGATCGCCTTTGGGTCTTTTGCCGCAACCTCTTCAATCTCCATGCCGCCGGAAGCCGACGCCATAAATACCGGACGCGACGTCGCCCGGTCCACCACAATGCCCAGATAAAGCTCGCGCTCAATGGGCAACGTCTCTTCAATCAGCAGGCGCTGCACAATCTTGCCTTCCGGGCCGGTCTGGTGCGTCACCAGGCGCATCCCCAGAATTTTGTCCGCCCACTGTTTGGCTTCGTCAAGATTTTTGGCCACTTTCACGCCGCCGCCTTTGCCGCGGCCTCCGGCATGGATTTGCGCCTTCACCACCACGCCTTTCGCGCCGGAATCAAATAGTCTTTTGGCCGCAGTTTCGGCTTCTTCGCGGGTCAACGCCATCTCACCGCGAGGCACGGCCACGCCGTATTTCGCAAGAATTGTCTTTGCCTGGTACTCGTGTATTTTCATGTTGTGGGTTTCTAATGAAAGCGTTCTTACAGCGGGCTTGGGCGCGCTCAGCGGAACCTGTGATTTTATAGGAGGGGCAAGGCGTTGAGCAAACGCGCCGGTCGCGTATTTGAGTTGGTCAAGCGTCAGCTTCCCTTAAGGCACTGAAAGGCACTGAACTTCAATGAACCGGGATTTGTAACGCACAAGGGGTTGCAAACAGAGCCGCACTCATTTCTCAAAATGCAAACTTCTAATGTCCAAAGCGAAAGACAACGCCTGCCGAAATGGTTACTACTCCAACCGGGCTGCCGGCTGGACCACGTGGAAGAGCCAGGTCAATTTGCAGCAGGCGTACAGCAATGTGATCAATAATGCGCATGTCCACACCGCCACCGGCGCTCAGGATATAACTCCAATGCGTTTCTTCCGACGGCAGCAAATGGCCGGTTGTCCGGTAAACTCCGCCCAATCCCTGTACAAAGGCTGATACGATGTTTCTTTCACTGGAGGAAAGACGCGGGCCAGCCATGATAGTGGTATAGTCAATTTTCGCGCCTGCCGTGGAGCCCCGTTGCGCGCCAATGTCACCCACCAATCCAAATGGTGATACAGGCTTCCATACTGCTCCAGCGTGGAACCCGGAGGTCGCCGCATCCAATAAGAGATTGGTATTTGCTCGCGAAACCTGCACATAGGTTTCCCATGTATGGTTTTCTGACTGTGACCATGCTGGTATTGAAAAAAGGAACAATAAAATAATCTTTGCAATAGTGCGCTTACCCATGGAGCTATCACCTCAAATTTCTGAGGCGAAGCTTAAAGTTGGTTTACGCACCGCCCAAGCGGCAATCAGCGGCAAGGGTAAATGCCGTACTTTGTCGTAACCGAATCAAAGGTTAATTTCACCTGCCATTGATTGTTTCCCATGTGCCGCAGCGCCGTGCAATCCGGATATTCAAATTTGAATACGTAGTATGGAAAATCCCGGGTCGAGTGCCACCATGCTAGGTAAACACCACTCTGTTTTCATTCGTCGGTACGCAGCACAGCGAAACATGCAGGCTGTTAAAGATCGGCCTGATCTGCGAGGCATCTATCACTGCAACTTCAGTCTCACCAATTCCGTTTCCGCATTTATCCAACCGGCCGCGAGCCCATAATAAGGATGTCCACCAGTCTCCTGGCGCTTTGCTGCCAGTCCGGACCGGATGCCACATGGGAGACGCCAATCAACGCCCGCAGCAAATCAAATGGCTCAAGGTCTTTACGAATATCGCGGCTCTTGATGGCGCGCTGCACCAGCGAATCAATGGCTTCCTGAATCGGTCTGCGTGAACCCTCGTACAGCTTTGAAGGTCCTCCAACAAGCGAGTTCAGCGCCGGCGCAATGATCTGCTTGGTCGCTATGTAATCCACAAACAGCAGCATCCATGCCCGCAGCGCCTCCACCGGAGGCATAGCCTCAGAAAATTTCCGCTCTGCCGCTGCCAGCTTTTCCACTTCAGTCCGGTAAACGGCTTCAATCAATGCATCGCGCGTAGGAAAGTGCCGGTACAGAGTTCCCGCGCCAACCCCCGCCTCTTTAGCAATGTCGTCCAGGCTGGCATCCGCACCGGACCGTGTAAACGCCTCTTTCGCCACATCCAGAATGCGCTCGCGGTTCCGCTGCGCGTCCATGCGCGGCTTTCTAGAGGCAATTTTTTTCCTTTTAGTGGACATGCTAAAAAAATTTGCAACCGGAGACTGCCTCCGTTTATCCTATCTGTTGAATCGGAGACACTCTCCGTTTTAGCCGGAACGCCGCAGCCTGTCAAGAACTGCTTTTCAAGGCTTCCGGTTTCGAGAGGGGAGGAATATGAATTCGCTCACGCACTCCAAATCATCCTTAAATTCCAACACTCGCTGCGCAGACCTTATGACGCTGGCAGAGCGTGAATTGTCAGCATTCTTTCATGCCATCACCCAGTTATTCGGGGCAGAACAGGCAAAGCGCTCGGCCGAAGATTGGCTGCAGGAACTCATCGAAATTGATGGCCTGCCCACTTCAGTGAGCGAATGGCGCTTTATGACCGCCAAGGTTTCTGCCCGGCTTGCCAATCGCATGAACGTTTTACCACTATCGGCGGAACCACAACTTGCCTAAACAACAGGAGAAAAGAATATGCGTGTCTTTGTTACCGGAGCCACTGGCTTCATTGGTACAGCCGTTGTAAAAGAATTGATCGACGCTGGTCATCAGGTGCTGGGTCTCGCGCGTTCAGATGCCGGCGTCAAATCGCTTATCGCCGCCGGAGTTCAGGCGCATCGTGGTGATGTTGAAGACCTGGAAAGCCTGCGTCGTGGAGCAGCCGCCTCTGATGGTGTAATTCATACCGCCTTCATCCATGACTTTTCTAAATTCGAAGCTAATTGCAAAATTGACCGTCGCGCCATTGAAGCGCTTGGTTCAGCGCTCGCTGGCTCTGATCGTCCGTTGATTGTCACCTCCGGCACTGCGGTTGCTTACACACCAGGCCGCCCATCCACTGAGGACGATGCACCCAATTCACCCATGCCTCGCGTTGCCTCAGAGCAGGCGGCGGATGCAGTGGCAGCGAAGGGCGTGCGCGTCTCTGTGATACGTCTTCCGCAGGTCCACGATCCAGTCAAGCAGGGGCTTATCACCTATCTGGCTGCCGTAGCGCGTGAGAAAGGCATTTCGGCGTATATCGGCGATGGGCTCAACCGCTGGCCGGCGGTGCACGTCCTTGACGCCGCGCATCTCTACAGGCTGGCGCTCGAAAAAGGTTCAGCGGGGGCCCGTTATAACGCAGTTGCAGAAGAGGGTGTGCCGTTGCGAGAGATCGCTGAAGCAATCGGACGGGGCTTGAAAGTGCCCGTTATCTCTATGCCGCCTGAGAAGGCAGCGGAGCACTTTGGTTGGCTCGGCTTCTTTACCTCGCATGACATTCCAGCTTCCAGCGCGCTTACGCAGCAGCGGTTGGGATGGCGGCCAATAGGGCCAAGCCTGATTGCCGACCTGAACGCGATGAACTATCTAGAATCCGTCGCATGAGACGTAATTTCCCGCAGTTAATCATGAATGATTGCAACAATTACATAGAAAAAAATAATAAAGAAGAATGAAGAGGTAAGAATGGCAAACATACTCGAGTCAACTACATTCGGCGCAACCTCCACCACTGATGACGTTTTGTCTGGCGTGAATCTACAGGGCAAACGGATTCTGGTCACGGGCGCATCAGCCGGAATCGGCGTGGAAACAGCACTGTCCCTGGCCGCGCACGGGGCGCATGTAATAGGTGCGGCGCGGGATTTGAACAAGGCTAAAACTGCAACCGAGCAAGTCAGAAAAGACGCATCGGCCAATGGCGGAAGCTTTGACCTGATCGAACTCGATCTTGCCAGCCTGAAGAGCGTGCGCGCCTGTGCTGACAAGTTGCTGGCCAAGAGAGAACCGTTGGACGTGATTATTGCCAACGCCGGAGTCATGGCTACACCCTTCGGCCACACAGCCGATGGCTTTGAAACCCAATTCGGCACCAATCATCTGGGTCACTTTGTCCTGGTCAACCGGATTGCCAACCTCCTTCGTCCTGGCGGGCGTTTGATCAACCTTTCTTCCGCTGGTCACCGCCGCTCCAATGTTGACCTTGAGGATCCTAACTTTGAGCACACTCCTTATGAGCCTTTTTTGGCCTATGGCCGCTCCAAGACAGCGAATATTCTTTTTGCTGTGGCTTTTGACCAGCGGCACCGGGCTCGCGGCATACGCGCAGCGGCTGTGCATCCGGGAGTGATACAAACGGAACTGGGCCGTTACATGGAACCCGGACTGCTCGAAAAATTGGTCGAAGAGATTAGCCAGCAGGCCATTGCAGAAGGCAAGGGCCCGTTCCAATGGAAATCCATTCCCCAGGGGGCCGCGACTTCAGTGTGGGCTGCTGTGGTTGCTCCAGCGGATGAAATCGGTGGGCAATATTGCGAGAACTGCCATGTGGGCAAGATTGTCCCGGATGATGTGGCCATTACCGGAGTAAGTGAAGGGGTGCGTGGGTTTGCGCTTGATCCACAAACTGCTGAAGCGCTCTGGAAGAAAAGTGAAGAAATGGTTGGAGAGTCCTTTTAGTTCACAGCAACTGCGAAACAGTTGCAAAGGGAACGGAATAGACTCTTTACTATATGAAGCGGAGCGCGTAAGACCTTGAATATCATATTCAATCTTGCGCCTCCGTTTTCTTCTGTGATGAAAAGGCTGATACATATCCGCCGTCCTACCTGATATATTCACGTCATCCATGATCATTGCTGACGCTATCTGCAAAATCGCGAACCACCGTGCCTCACTCAGCCGGGAAGAATCCCGCACGGTAATGGGCGAGCTTCTTGCCGGCAAGGCTACGGATGCACAGGTTGCGGCGCTGCTGGTGGCGCTGCACATGAAGGGTGAGACCGTTGAAGAAATCGTAGGGTTTGCAGAAGCCATCCGCGCTGCCGCGCAACCCCTCTCAAACGCCGATGGCACTGCGCTTGACGTGAGCGGCACGGAACGCGACGCCCTAGTTGACACTTGCGGCACCGGCGGCGATGCCAGCGACACTTTCAATATTTCCACCGCTACAGCACTTACTATTTCCGGCGCGGGCGTGCGCGTGGCCAAGCACGGCAATCGCGGCATTACGTCGAAATGCGGCTCCGCCGATGTAATGGAAGCTCTGGGCGTGAACATTACTATTCCTCCCGCGCGCATTGCCGATTGCCTGAAGGAAGTGGGCATCGCTTTCATGTTTGCCCCGGCCATGCATTCCGCCACCAGGCATGTGCAGCCGGCGCGCAAAGACCTGCGTCCACTGCGCTCGGTTTTCAATCTGCTCGGCCCGCTCACCAATCCCGCGCGTGCGTCGGCGCAGGTGGTTGGCGTCTATTCAGAAGACCTGGTGGAAAAACTGGCCCAGGCGCTTAAGCTGCTGGGCTTGCGGCGTGCGTTGGTGGTCCATGGCAAAGATGGGCTGGATGAAATTTCCATCAGCGGTCCCACCAAAATTGGCGAGGTGCGCGGCGAGTGGGTCCGCGTCTATGAAGTTACGCCGGAACAGTTTGGACTGGAACGCGCACCCATGAGCGCCATTATTGGCGGTGACCTCAAAACGAATGCCGAAATTATCTGGAAGATTCTGGAAGGGGAAAAGTCCGCGCGGCGCGATATTGTCCTGATGAATGCCGCTGCCGCCCTGGTGGCCGCAGGCCGCGCTGACTCGCTGGATGAAGCCATGCCCAAAGCCATTGAGTCTATCGACTCCGGGGCAGCTCGCGCCAAACTGGGCGCGCTGGTGGAGTTCACAAACCGTAGATACCTTTAAGTCTTGTCGCTACGCTCAAGGCCGCTCTCAGAATTTTGAAATAAGGGAGGTCTTCAACCTGCGTCCAGCGGCTCCGCATGCAAGCCCGGCTCGAATTTATTAACAGTGAACATGCTTGCTCCAAACCATCTTGCAGGTATGGATTCCGAGCCTTGTGTCGAATGGGTTCATAGCAATTGCGCTCGTCTGATTCGTTCAACGCTCCGATGGATCTCATTGCTAAGACTTTCCTGAAGCAATTCAACTGAATTGCTCCAGCGCCGGAGGCGCAAAATTATATAGCCCAGCGCGTAAGCGCTGGGTAGCTGGTTTATTATGGCAAGCCCCGGAGGGGCGACATACATGTCTCATGCCTTTACCAAGAATCATCTTCACATAATTTTCAGCACAAAAGAACGTCGTAAGTCCATTACCAAGCAAGTTCAACCTGAGCTTTGGTCTTATATGGCGGGCATCTGCAAAAATCAAAAGATGGTTCCGGTTGCGATCAACGGCATTGAAGACCACGTCCATTTGCTATTTCATTTGCCCTCTACGCTGACATTATCGAAAGCTATAAGTTTGTTAAAAGCAAATTCCTCAAAATGGATGAACGAGAATGGCCGCAATTTCAGTTGGCAGGAAGGATATGGCGCTTTTAGCGTGAGCGAGTCGAACCTGGAAAAAGTTGCGCAATATATTCGCAACCAGAAAAGCCATCACAAACGAATGACCTTTGAAGATGAATTTCTTGGGCTACTGAAGAAACACAAAATCGAATTCGATCCGAAATATGTGTTTGGATAATATCGCCCCTGTGGGGCTTGACCCGTAGCCTTAAACCTATCCCAGCGCTTACGCGCTGGGCTACATAGTTTCGCGCCTTCGGCGCTGATCCTCCGGATTGCTTACCGCCCCCCGTCTAATCCGTGTTGATCCGTGGTAAGGGTTTTGGCTTTGCATGGCCGCATTTACAATATCTGCAACCAACTGCAAGGAGTCCGCATGTCGCTTTATCTCAGCCAGCGCGCCAGCCGCACCGTTCAATCGGAAATTCGTGCCATGTCTATTGCCTGTGAAAAGGTAAATGGCATCAACCTGGCTCAGGGCGTTTGCGATACGGAAGTTCCCGCGCCGGTGCGTGAAGGCGCAAGGCGAGCCATGGAACAGGGCATTAACAGTTACACGCGCGCGGAAGGCCTTGCTCCAATCCGCGAGGCCATCGCGGAAAAGATGCACCGTTTCAACGGTATTGATTGCGACCCGGAGACAGAGGTCATCGTAAACTCTGGTTCAACAGGCGCATTTTATGCGGCATGCCTTGCGCTGTTGAATCCCGGCGATGAGGTAATCCTGTTTGAACCTTATTATGGCTATCACCTGAACACGCTGGTCGCCGCTGAGGCAGTGCCGCTTTACGTGACCCTGCGCGCGCCGGATTGGACCTTCCATCCTGAAGACCTGGAGAAAGTGGTTACGCCGCGCACTCGCGGCATTGTGCTCAACACACCGGCCAATCCTTCCGGCAAGGTTTTTACCCGTGAAGAAATGGAATGGATTGCTGATTTTGCCACGCGCCATGATTTGTTCGTCTTTACCGATGAAATTTACGAATACTTTGTGTACGAAGGCCAGCACATCAGCATGGCCACGCTTCCCGGCATGCGTGAGCGGACCATTACCATGTCCGGCTACTCCAAGACTTTCAGCATCACCGGCTGGCGCATTGGTTATACCGTTTGTGACCGGCAATGGGCGCAGGGCATTGCCTACTTCCATGACCTTATTTATGTGTGCGCTCCAGCGCCATTGCAGATCGGCGTGGCGGAAGGCATCCGCCAACTGCCAAAAAGCTTTTATGACGAGATCGGCAAGGAATACATTCAGAAGCGCGACCTGCTCTGCGGCGTTCTCAAAGAAATTGGGCTGACACCTTCCGTCCCAAAAGGCGCTTATTACGTGCTGGCTGATGCTTCCCTGCTGCAAGGCAAGACCAGCCGCGACAAAGCGCTTTCCTTGCTGCATGAAACCGGCGTGGCCACCGTGGCGGGATCGGCTTTTTATCACGGTGGTGAAGGCGAAAACCTGATCCGCTTCTGCTTTGCCAAGACCGATGCCGAGCTGGCGGAAGCATGTACGAGACTGCGGAGGCTTTCTGCTTCTCTCCGTCCCGATCGTAGCGAGGGAGCCCTATCGCTACGAAACTCTTAAAGCAAAATTATCTTTCCTTATGGTTTCTTTCTGGCTATAGGTCCCCTCGATTAAGCCCGGGATTACAGATAAGCTTCCTACACAAACATTGCTTATAATCAGAACCAATGAACTTCTCTGAACTGCTGCGCGGCCTCAATGTCTCGCACAGCGGTGGCGATCCTGAAATTTCCGGCCTTGATTATGACTCTCGGCGCGTGCAACCCGGCTGGGTCTTTGTGGCCATGCGCGGCGAGAGCAGCGACGGCAATCGCTACATTGATACAGCGCTTAAAAAAGGCGCGGTCGCCATTGCTACCGATTCGCCATCGGAGCCGCCGCGACTGAATATTCCCTGGGTGATCATTCCCAATGGCCGGCGCGCACTCGCTCAGATGAGCGCGAATTTTTATAGTCGTCCGGCGGAGAAGCTCAAGATTATTGGCGTTACCGGCACAAACGGGAAAACAACAACAACCTTTATCTGCGAATCTATCCTTCGCTATTGTGGCAAACCTTCAGCTTTGATCGGGACCATTGAATATCATGTGCCGGTCCGGGAGGAAATGCAGCAAAGCAGTGATCCAGCGCCGTTCAAAGTTCTGCCCTCGCCGCATACCACGCCGGAGTCGCTGGAGTTGAACCAGATTTTTGCTGAAGCTCTAGCCGCGGGCGCTACCCACGCAGTGATGGAAGTTTCTTCTCACGCGCTGGCCCAGGAACGGGTATGGGGCGTGCCGTATGAAGTGGCGGTATTCACCAATCTCACGCGTGACCATCTGGATTACCACAAGGACATGGAGAGCTACTTCGCCGCTAAAAGCATTTTGTTCAGCGGCTGCGGAACGCGCCCGCCCCGCGCGGCCATTATCAATGCCGATGATGAATATGGCCGTATTCTGGCCAAAAACAATGCCGCCGCGAGTGAACAGATCATCCAGTATGGGATTCATCAGGGCAATTTCCGCGCCACCAATATTGTCTTAAAGCCGGACGGCACAGTTTTTGATCTGGTCACGGCGCTGGAAACAGTAAGGGTTGAAACCGCGCTGATTGGTAGCGTGAATATCTACAATCTTCTTGCCGCTGCTGCCGCCACGTTTGCCTGCGGATTTCCTCTCACCCAGATTGTCGAGGCCATTCGCCATTTCAGGCAGGTGCCCGGACGTTTTGAAAAAGTGGATTGCGGCCAGCCCTTCACTGTAGTGGTGGATTATGCCCATACCGATGATGCGCTACGCAACCTGACTTCTATCGCCCGCGATTTTGTCCACCGTGGCAATGGTTCAGGCCGGGTGATTACGCTTTTTGGCTGCGGAGGTGATCGTGATCGCACCAAGCGGCCGCTGATGGCGCAGGCTGCGGCCCAAGGCAGTGACTTTGTGGTGCTCACCTCAGATAATCCACGGAGTGAAGATCCGCTCAGGATCATAGAAGATGCTCTGTCCGGCTTGCGTCCGGCGGGCACACGGTATCAAGTTGAGCCGGACCGCAAAAAAGCCATTCGTCTGGCACTGGAAAACGCGCAGCCGGGAGATGTGGTTCTCATCGCGGGCAAGGGACATGAGAAAGTGCAGATCACGCGCGAAGGTACATTCCCTTTCGATGATGTGCAGGTGGCTAAGGACGCGTTACAACAGATGAGCAACGCCACAGGAGGAAGAGCACGATGAAGTTGCCGTTATGGCGAATCGCCGAGTTCGTTGGAGCAAAAGGCGAGTGTGACCAGGAAGCAATCGCCATGGGGTATTCCATTGATTCCCGCACGCTCAATGCGGGCGATTTGTTCATTGCCATTGCCGGCGATCGGTTTGATGGTCATGAATATGTAGAAACCGCCCTGGCCAAAGGCGCCGTGGGCGCGGTGGTGAAGACAGGAAAGAAAGTTTCAGGCGACTCTGCCCGCCTGCTGCATGTTGAAGACACGCTGAAAGCGCTGCAATCGCTGGGAGCTGCGGCGCGCCGGCTTTGGGGCAAGCCGCTGCTGGCCGTGACGGGATCGGCGGGCAAGACTACTACCAAGGAGATTCTGGCGCATATTCTGGCCACGCGCTTTCGCGTGATGAAAAGCTCCGGCAACCTGAACAATCATATTGGCATGCCGCTACAACTGCTCAAGCTGGAAGCAGAGCATGATCTTGCCGTGGTAGAAATGGGCATGAACCATGCGGGCGAGATTCGGGAGCTGGGCAAGCTGGCGCAGCATGATCTTGCCGTGGTGACCACGGTGGCCCCGGTGCATCTGGAATTTTTTGGGTCGCTCAAGGAAATTGCCCGCGCAAAATACGAGATTATTGAAACGCTGCATTCCGGCGGTGTGGCT
>Ga0070739_10006941_pt1 | contig 12250 bp, 12 predicted proteins | sample Coa_R1_7_FD_66445 | JGI IMG/M metagenome (GOLD analysis project Ga0070739, IMG submission 66445) | Surface soil microbial communities from Centralia Pennsylvania, which are recovering from an underground coalmine fire - Coalmine... | ecosystem: Environmental > Terrestrial > Soil > Unclassified ... | reverse complement strand
GCGCGTTCTCCCGGCGCGGACGCGCCGGTGCCCCGGCACGAGGCCGGGGCACCGGACGGACGCGGACGATCTCGGGCGCTACTTCTTGCAGAGCCCGGCGGGCACGCTCGTCGCGCAGTGGTTGTCGAAGAACAGGTTGTCGACACCGCTGCCGTCCCAGAAGACGTCCGTGCCGTTGCCCTTCACCACGTTGCTGGTCATGTGGTTGTGGGTCGGCGGTGTCGGACCGACCTGCACGACGACGAGCCCGCCACTGAGACCCGCGGGACCCGACGGCACGTTGTTGACGATGCGGTTCTCGTGCACGTGCGTGTCGGTTGCGCCGGCCGACGCGATCCCGACACCCGACGTCGACGGGCCGCCGTCCTCACCGGGCGGGCAGAACCTGTCGTTGTCGTGGACGTCGTTGTGGTCCGCGTTCGAGTGACCGGCCGGACCGGGCGCGTCGGCGAGGAACACGATCCCGACGCAGTTGCCGGAGATGTCGTTCTGCTCGATGTGCGCCTCGAACGCGTCGCGCACGAACACGCCGAACTGCGCTCCCGACGAGACGTTGTGCTCGACCTCGGCGTTCGCATTGGGCGAGTCACCGATGTAGAAGCCCGCCTCGGCAGAAGGCGCCGTCGTGATCGACGCGTTGTGCTCGAAGCTCGTCTGTGTCGACGTGAACGCCGCGGCGCCGTACTCGCCGTTGTCGAGGAACCGGTTGTGCGTGACCTCGGTGTCCTGCGCGCCGAACGCGACGAACCCGTTGCCGCTGAAGCCCTTCACGGTGAAGCCCGTCACGACCGTGCCCTTCAGGTACTTCGTGACCACACCGGTGTCGAGGTTCGCGAACGGCGACAGCACGCAGATGCCGCTCAGGCTGGTCGGGTCCTCGGGGCTGAAGCACTTGCTCCCGGGGTGCGGCGTCGCCGGTGGGACGATCGTCGCGTCGTGACCGATCAGGTGGATGTCGCCCTTGAGGATCTCGACGTTCTCGGCGTAGGTGCCGCGCTCGACCACGATCGTGTCCCCCGCCTTCGCGTGGTCGACCGCCGCCTGGATCGACTGCCCCGCATGGACCGTCCGCGTCGTCGACGCTCCGGCCGGGATCGCACCCCACAGCGCCGCGATCGCGATCGCGGCAACGGGCGCGCAGAGGTACCGCCGCAACATGCGCATTTCTGCCCTTTCCCCCACGGATACGTGAACGCGGGAGGCTAAGCGATGCATCGCACGGCGCGCCATCGTGCACCGTGCGTGCGACGGGGAGCGCTCGCGTCACGACCGCCGGCGGAGACGGAGCAACGCGGCGTACAGCGCGATGGCGACGCCGCTCCCGCCTGCGACGAGCGGTTCCATCCACTCCTCGAACGGCACGCCGGCGATGTGGGCGAGGATCACCGGTAGCTCGCCTCGTAGGTGTCGTGCCGACGGAACCACGAGTAGTCGCCCTCGTTGCGACCGAGCGGCGCGCGGTCGAGCCACTGCCACATCGGCCACAGCGCGTCGAGGCCACGCGCGTACGCGGAGTACGTGTGGTAGACGACGCCGTCGTCGAGCGCGAACGCGCTCATGCCGGGCTGCTCCCCCGACCACTCGCGCCACGCGACGTTGAGTCGCTCGAGCTCCGCCTGGTCGCGGTAGTTGTACTCGACGGGCGCGACCGACGGGTCGATCGTCACGTGGAAGTCGTAGTTGAAGTCGCTGCGTGCGGACGACGCCCACGGGAAGGCCCAGCCCATCCGCGTTCGGTACGCGAGCAGCTTCTCGAGCGGCGCGCGCGACACCGCGGTGAACGCGACGTCGTGGTTCTGCAGGTGCAGGTGCGTCGTGTCGAAGCCGTCGGCGATCCCCGAGCAGCTCGGGCACCCCTCGTCCCAGTCGGGGTCGAACATGAAGTGGTAGACGACGAGTTGCGAGCGCCCGCGGAACAGATCCGCGAGCGTGGCGTCGCCGTCCTCGGTGTCGAACACGTACTCCTTGTCGACGCGAACCCACGCCAGGTCGCGCCGACGGCGAGCGAGGTCGTCGCTGAGGCGCGTGAGCTCCTTCTCGGCCTTCAGCAGGTCGCGTCGCTCGGCGAGCCACTGGTCACGGGTTGCGGTGCGATGGTCGGGCATCGGGCGATCTCCTGTGGTCGGAACGTCGGTCACGAGTCGGAACGGAAGGAGCCGTCGAGCGCGCGCAGGATCTCGGACCACCCCCGGTGGTGCGACGCCCGCGCTTCCTCGTCGGGGAGGCCGACCTGGTGGATCTCGACCACCGTCGAGCCCTCCGACGACGGTTCGAACGTCACCGTGACGAGCGAGTCACGGAACCTGGTCGCGTGGGACGACCACGTGAACACGAGCCGGTGCGGTCGGTCGATCTCGCGATACGTGCCGCTGTGGAGCAGCTCCGTCTCGTCCTGGACCATGACGATGCGGAACGAGCCGCCCTCGCGCGCGTCGGTCTCGGCGCGTGTCTCGCGGATGCCGTCCGGCTTGAGCCAGGCGCCGAGACTCTCCGCGTCCAACCACGCGTCGAACAGCACCTCCGCGGGCGCGGCGATCTCGCGTCGCACCGTGAGCGTGTAGTCACCGCTCACGACGACCGCTTCCTGCGCGCGCCGCCGGTGACGAACGCGTCGAGCGACGCGAGTTGGTCGCTCCAGAACCGGCGGTAGTGGCCGATCCACTCGGCGGCCTCCGCGAGCGGCGCGGCCTCCAGGCTGAGGAAGTGCTCGCGGCCTTGCACGCGCCGGCGGACGAGTCCCGCGCCCTCGAGCACGCGGATGTGCTTCGACGTCGAGTTCAGCGAGATGGGGAAGGCGCCGGCCAGGTCGGTGACGCGGGCGTCCGAGTCGGCCAGACGGGCGAGGATCGCCCGCCGTGTCGGGTCGGACACCGCCGAGAACACGCGATCCAGCACCGCCGCCTGATATTCACCCATGCGGGTGAACATAGTCGGCCGCGACACGTCGTGCAACGATTCGGGCGGGCCGTCAGCCGTCGGCCAGGTCGTCGCCCGGCACGACGTGGAACTCGACGCGATAGAGCAGCGTGTCGTCGTCGATCGGGCCGGTGTGCGCGGCGCGGCGGCGAAGGCTCTCGAGGTCGGGTTCGCCCGTGCGAGCGAGATCGTCGTCGGTGATCGAGGAGAACGGCACGACATCGATGTCGTCGACCTCGACCCTCACGGACCCGCTCCGGTAGACGCCGCCGACCTTGACCTTCGGTCTCGACCACAGTCGGTACGAGAGCGTGATCGTCCCGTCGGCCACGCGATCGCGGAGGTCGACGCTGAACTGCACCGCCCGATTCTGGCGTCACCAACCCGGCGCTCGCCCGACCCGCAATCCGGGGCTGGGAACATCTCAGCTCGCTCGTCGAGGTGCCGATAAGAGCGCGCGGCGGTCGTGTCGCTGACCGCTGCCGCGCGTGTCGGCAGGGTCACGGGCAGATCGAGGTTCGTTTGGACGTCTCCGAGACGAGCGGGGGGCCGTGGCCGGTCGCGCCGGCGCCGTCGAGCCCGTTCGCGGGCCGGACGCGTGCGTCCAGCGAGCTCGGGTGGCTGTTGAGCCACTCGCTCGACGTGCTGACCGTGCTGGAGCTCGACGGGTCGTGGCGGTACACGAGCCCCGCGGGCAGCCGGCTCCTCGGATATCCGCGCGGGTTCGATCCCGAAGGCGGCATCTTCTCGCTGTTGCATCCCGACGACCGGCCCGTCGCGCTGGCCGCGTTCGCCGACCTCGCCGGCCACGACGGGGCGGAGAGCGAACCGGTCGTGTTGCGCGTGCGTGGGGCGGACGGCTCGTACCGCTTCCTCGAGACGATCGGGCGCAACCTTGCGAGCGACCCCGATGTCCGCGGCATCGTCCTGAACTCGCGCGACATCACGGAGCGGCGGCGCGCGCAGGACGCGCTGCGCAGCGAGGAGCGACGGTTCCGTTCCTTGCTCGTCCACGCGTCCGAGTTCACGATCGTCTGGGACCGGTCGTTCCGCCTGGTCTACGTCAGCCCGTCGGTCGAGGCGGCGGGCATCAACCTGACGGTCGGCCGCCGCATGCACCCGGCGCGATTCGTGCACCCCGACGAGGTCGCGCGCGTCGAACGCGAGCTCGGCACGCTGCTCGACGCGCCGATGGGCACGACGCGCCAGCTCACCGTCCGGCTGCGCTTCGGCGCCGGTTCCGGCCGGTGCCGCTGGCTGGACGCGACGGTCACGAACCTCCTCGACGACCCCGACGTCGCGGGCGTCGTCGTGAACGCGCGTGACGTCACGGAGCGGCACGAGCAGGAGGCGCGTCTGCGGTACGACGCCCATCACGACGCGCTGACGGGGCTTCCGAATCGCCTCGCGTTCGAGACGGCCCTCGAGCGTCGCGTCACGACGGCCGGCGCCCAGTCCGTGGCGGTGTGCTTCGTCGACCTCGACTACTTCAAGGACGTCAACGACAGCCTCGGCCACGAGGTGGGTGACCAGCTGCTCGCCGTCGTCGCGGATCGCATCCGCGGCGTGGTGCGCGACACGACGGTCGTCGCGCGTCTCGGCGGCGACGAGTTCGTGATCGTGGCGGACGCCGCCGACGACCTCGACGCCGAGCTCGTCGCCGCGCGCGTCCTGCGCGCCATCAGCGAACCGGTGAAGGTGTCTGGGACAGAGCTCCACGTCACGGCGAGCATCGGTGTCACGACGGCCGACGCGTGTTCCATGCCCGACACGCAGACGCTCATGAGCCAGGCCGACGTGGCGATGTACGCGGCGAAGGCCCGGGGTCGCGGTCAGGTCGCCCGGTTCGACGCGCACCTGCGGGACGCGTCGTGGTCACGCGTGGCCTTGGAGACGTCGCTGCACGACGCGCTCGCCCGCCACGAGTTCGTCGTCCACTACCAGCCGCTCGTCGCGACGCAGAGTCGCCGGACCGTCGGCCTCGAGGCGCTCATCCGGTGGAACCATCCGACGCGCGGCCTCACCTTGCCGGCCGAGTTCCTACCGGTCGCGGAGCGCAGCGACCTCATCGGGCGGATCGACCACGAGGTCCTCACGATGGTGCTGCGCGACCTCGCCCTCGACCCCGGCCTGCCCCGCACGTGGCTCAACCTCTCGGCACGCGATCTGTCACGACCGCGGTTCGCACGCCGCATCACGGCTGCCGCGATCGAGGTGTCGGTCCCGCTGGACCGCCTCGGGTTCGAGATCACGGAGACGGCGCTCGCGCTCGACACGGGCGCCGTGCGGGACAACCTCGCCTGGCTCCGCGACCACGGCGGGCGCATCGCCGTCGACGACTACGGGACCGGTTTCGCGAGCCTCGCCAATCTCAGGCGCTTCCCGCTCGACGAGCTGAAGATCGACCGCAGCATCGTCGCCAACATCCGAACCGACGCGGTCGACCGCGCGATCGTCGACTCCATCGTCCGCGTCGCCCGAGCGCTGCACCTCAGCGTCGTCGCCGAAGGCGTCGAGTCCGAGGCGCAGGCCTCGCACGCGTCCTCGCTCGGCATCGACACGCTCCAAGGCCTGTTCTTCTCGCCTGCCGTGCCGCTCGACACGCTCGAGCAGCGCGGTCGCGCCATCTCGACCGCGAACACGCGCTGAAACGCCAGAATCTCCGTCGCTACCGGACACGCAAGCGCTGGCGGTCCACGCCACGTCGCTTCCGGAGCTCAGCGAGCGTGACTCACGTCCGTTGACCGTTGGACAACTCGTTCACGCGTTCGGCGAGCCACGCGAGCCCGTTCTCCTCGGATGCGTGGTCTTCCCACCCGATGAGCGCACCCTTCAGACGGAGAAGGTCGGGCTCTCGGCCGAGAATGACGACTTCATCCGACGGAGCGGCACATCCAGCGTGGAACAGAGCGCCCACCATCTCGACGATCACCCCTGCATCACTGTCCGGCCCGCCTCACACGGACTCGCGGAACGCGACGACTTCGCCCGTCGCTTCCACCCATACGACCTTCCACGGACCTTGCCCCTGGGTGCGCCACGCGGAGCCGAAGTCGACCTCCTCGGAATGTGCGCGTTCTGGGTCGGCGTAGAACTCCTTCATTCGCACAGAGCGAGCGTACGCGAGGTATTCGACGTCGCTGACGAAGCCGAGCGCCGCCGCGCGCGAGCATCACGACGTGCGAAGCGAGCAATCCGTCGTCGAACGGTTCAAGACCGGCGTCTGCCGCCGATCGTTCTCGTCGCCGGAGGCGCTCTCCTACGAGCTCGCGATCGCGCCCGCGCTCTGCCAGATCGTTGCTCCGCTCCTCGCCGCGCACGCGCAAAAGCCGCCCGTCCTCGACGTCGGCTGTGCGTGGTACCGGTACGAGCCTCTGCGGAACACTTGCCCTTTCCCGATCGGAGCTTCGGCGCCGTCGTGTCGTCGTGCGCGGTCAAGCACTGGCCCGACCCACGTGCAGGACTCGCCGAATGCCGACGCGTCGCTCAACCCGGGGGGCCCGTCGTGATCGTCGAGATCGACGGTGGTGCGTCGATCTCCGACGTACGAGCACTCGCTCACCGCACGCGTGTCCCGCTGGGACTCCGCGAGGCGTACGTCAGGTTCGCGATGCGTACCGTGGTTGCCGTCGCTCCCGAGCGCCAACAGCTCCTCGCGCTCGCCTCACGAGCCGGGATCACGACGCCGACGGTGGATCATGTCGACGGGTTTCCCTTCGTCGTCGCTCACGGTTCTGCGCCGTGAGCGTCCGCCGAGACGCCGTCCGGGCGACTATCCTTACTTTGTGACGCAAGTAAGGACACGGAGACGCACATGGATGCTTCGGCGAGAGTCACGTCGAAGGGGCAGGTGACGGTGCCGAAAGCCGTTCGGGACGCGCTCGGGATCAAGGAGGGCGACGAGGTCGTCTTCCGCGTCGAAGGCAACCGCGCCGTGCTCGCCCGCACACCGAATTTCCTCGACCTGGCCGGGACGGTGCGGGTTCCGGCAGCGAAGCGCAACGTGGCGTGGGACGACGTCATCCGACGGACGCGATCTGACCGAGCCGCGCAACGACGTTGAGCGCGTTCGTCGACACGAACATCTTGGTTCGCCATCTCACCGGCGACCCGCCCGCGATGGCGGCGCGTGCCACCGCGTACCTTCGCGCCGAGCGCGAGTTGCTGCTCACCGATCTCGTGGCCGCCGAGACGGTCTACGTCCTGGAATCGTTCTACGAAGTGCCTCGCGCGGAGGTCGCACAGGCACTGCGCTCGCTCGTCGCGTTCGATTCGATCGTCTGTGTCGACCTCGCGCTGCTCTTGCGCGCCGCGGAGGTCTACGAGACCGACCGCGTCGACTTCGCCGACGCGTATCTCGTCGCGTCGGCGGAGAGCACCGGCGTCGGAAGGATCGCTTCCTTCGACCGAGCGATCGATCGCGTCGACACCATCGAGCGAGTCGAGCCACCGCCCGTCTGATCACTCGCCGGCCGGGAGCGGCCTCGGTGATCCAGGCAGAGCACCGGCACACCGTGCCAGGGACCGTGGTGGATCTCGTGCTCGATCACGCAAGCGAGATCGATCGTTGACCCGGGAACACGCCGCAGCCCATCATTCACGGCAAGGTGACCGGCACCGCGCGTCCGGACGCGGTGACGACCGCGGCACCTGCTGCGAACTCCGCCGGCACCGGCACGGTGACCGTGAACGTCCCATGCCGACCGTGCGCGTCGACCGTCCCGAGCGACACGCGATGCGCGCCTTGTTGCAGGACGAGTGCGATCGCGCGCATGGCCGGCACTTGCGGACCGCGGTTGGTGTCACGACACACGACGAACCTCTCGCCGTGCACGGTGAGCCGCCGCGGCGAGCCCGTGCGCGCTGATGCCGTCAGCACGCTCGGTGCCACCGAGCAGAGCTCGGTGACCCTGACGGACGGGTTGCACGCAGCACTTGCCACCAGACCGAGCGCCGCGAGCGCGACCATCCGTCGTGTCATCGCCCGTACGGTAGGACCGTCCGAGCGAGACGCGCTGCGCTACTTGATCAACTTGATGATGTTGAACATCGGCAGGTAGAGGGCGATGATCATCCCGCCGACGATGGCGCCCATCATCACGATGAGCAGGGGCTCGATGAGCGACGTGAGCGCGTCGACGGTTGCCTCGATCTCCTGGTCGTAGAAGTCGGCGATCTTGTCGAGCATCTCGTCGAGCGCGCCGGTCTCCTCACCCACCGCCATCATCTGCACGACCATCGGCGGAAAGACCTCGTGCTGCTCGAGCGGGCGGGTGAGCGAGTCACCACCCTTCACCGCGCGCTGCACGTCCTCGAGCGCGACCGACACGACGTGGTTGCCGGACGTGACCGACACGATCTCGAGCGACTCGAGGATCGGCACACCGGAGCGGGTCAGCGCGGCGAGCGTACGCGAGAAGCGTGACAGCGCGGTCTTGCGCACGAGCGGACCGAAGACGGGGACGCGGAGCTTGAACCGGTCCCACGCCGCGCGGCCGCTGTCGGTACCGATCCAGCGCCGGAACAGCCACGCCGCGACGACGGCCGCGACGATCAAGAACGGGAACATCGTCCGCACGACGTTCGAGACGGAGATGAGCACCCTCGTCAGCGCCGGCAGCTTGCCGCCGAGGTCGTGGTACATGCTCTTGAACTGCGGGACGATGAACACGAGCATCGCCGTCGCGATCAGGATCACGAGGATGAACACGACGATCGGGTAGGTCATCGCCGACTTGATCTTCCGGCGGAGCTCGACCTGCTTCTCGATCGTCTCGGCGAGCTTCAGGAGGACCGAGTCGAGCACACCGCCCGCCTCGCCGGAGCGGACCATCGCGACGTACAGGCGGTTGAACGCCTTCGGGTGCTTGGCGAGCGCGGCGGACAGCGAGCTGCCCTTCTCGACGTCGATGCGCACCTCGGTGACGACGTGCGCGAGCTCCTTGTTCTCGGTCTGCTCGCCCAGGATCGACAGCGCGCGCAGCAGCGAAAGGCCGGAGTCGATCATCGTCGCGAACTGGCGCGAGAAGACCGCGACGTCCTTCAGCTTGATCCGGTCGGTGAGCCCCGGGATGCGGACGTCGGACGTGAGGCCGGGTCCACCCCGCTTCTCGATGCTGATGGGCGTGTAGCCCATCGAGCGGAGCTTGCCGGCGACGAGCGTCTCGCTCTCGGCCTCGAGCTCGCCCTCGACCGTGCGACCGGCCCGGTCGCGGACCTTGTACTGGAACGTCGTCGGCATCGTCCGCTCCTCAGTGCGCCCACGCCGCGGAGCTCGAGAGCCGGCGCAGGTCCTCCTCGTTCGCGCACCGCTCGAGCGCCGCGTCCATCGTGATGCGGCCCTGTCGCGCGAGCGCGGCGAGCGACTGGTCCATCGTCACCATCCCGTGCTTCCCGCCCGCCTGCATCAGCGAGTAGATCTGGTGCACCTTCCCCTCACGGATCAGGTTGCGGATGGCGGGCGTCGCGACGAGCACCTCGGCCGCGACCGCGCGCCCGCCGCCGTCGGCCGTGGGCACGAGCTGCTGCGTGACGATGCCCTGGAGCGACGCCGCGAGCTGCACGCGGATCTGCTGCTGCTGGTGCGCGGGGAACACGTCGATGACGCGGTCGATCGACTGCGGCGCGTCCTGCGTGTGCAGCGTCGCGAACACGAGGTGACCGGTCTCCGCGGCCGTCAGCGCGGTCTGGATCGTCTCGAGGTCGCGCATCTCGCCGACGAGGATCACGTCGGGGTCCTGACGGAGCACGTGCTTCAGCGCGTTGGCGAACGAGTGCGTGTCCTCGCCGACCTCGCGCTGGTTGACGACCGACCGCTTGTGCTGGTGCAGGAACTCGATCGGGTCCTCGACCGTCATGATGTGAACGGCCTTGGAGCGGTTGATGATGTCGACGAGCGACGCGAGCGTCGTCGACTTCCCCGAGCCGGTCGGGCCGGTGACGAGCACGAGCCCGCGTGGCAGCTCCGCGAACTGCTCGACCGACGGCGGCAACCCGAGCTGATCGAAGCCGACGATCTCGTACGGGATGGCACGCATGACCGCGCCGACCGAGTCGCGCTGGAGGAACACGTTCAGCCGGAAGCGGCTGCGGCCCGGGAGGGTGTAGCTCGTGTCGAGCTCGAGCTCGTTCTCGAACTTCTCGCGCTGCTTCTGCGTGATGACCGCGTACAGCATCTCGCGGATCTGCGATCCGTTGAGGACGTCGAACTCGTTGAGCGGGCGGAGCTCACCGTGCACGCGCACGATCGGCTGCGAGCCCGCGGTGAGGTGCAGGTCCGAGCCGCGCATCTCGATGAGCTTCTCGAGCAGCGCGTTGACGTGCAGCTCGGGCTCGCCCGCACCGGATTCGGGCTCGGCGCCGACGGCGACACCGCTCGGCGCGCCCGGGCCGCCGACGGCCGTCGCACCTGCGGACGCCGGGACGCGTTCGGCGCCGTAGACCATGTCGATCGCCTGCGCGAGCTCGTACCGGCCCGCGGTCGCGGGGATGATCTCGTAGCCCGTCGCCGTGCCGACGGCCTGGAGCGCGTCGTCGTCGGCGGGCTCCGCGAACGCGACGACGAGCTTGCGATCTTCGAAGTCGACACCGAGCGCGCCGTAGCGGCGCGCGACGTCGGGCGGGATGATCGTCGACGCGTCGGGGTGCAGCGGCGTGTCGCCGAAGTCCACGAAGCGCAGGCTCAGCGCGTCGGCGATCGCCGCAGTCAGGTCCTTCTCGCCGACGAGCTGCTTGCGACGCAACACGACGGGGAGCGGCTCACCGGCGCGACGCGCCTCGGCCAGCGCGACCTCGAGGTTGTCGCGCGACAGCACGTGCCTCTCGACGAGGAACTCCCCCAGCCGCCGTGCCTGCCGATCCAGCATCGTCATCTCCTGTCCGCGTTCTCGTTACGACACGACCCGGAAGATCTCTTCCAGGCTCGTGTGGCCGGCGGCGACCTTGCGCAGGCCGTCCTCGCGCAGCGTCAACATCCCCTGCATCACCGAGACCTTCTTGAGGTCCTCGGTCGAGCGGCGCTCGATCACGAGCCGCTCGATCTCCTCGCTCATCACCATCACCTCGTGGATCGCGAACCGGCCCCGGTACCCGGTCCGCCCGCACGCGGTGCAGCCCGTCGCCTGGTAGAGCGTCGGCCACTCGTCGAGCGAGTCCATCGGCCACCCCGCCTCGACGAGCTCGGCCTCGGTCGGCTGGTACGCCTCCTTGCAGTGGTCGCACAGCCGGCGCGCGAGCCGTTGCGCGAGGACACAGTCGAGCGCGCTCACGACGAGGAACGGCTCGACGCCCATCTCGACGAGACGCATCGGCGTCGACGCGGCGTCGTTGGTGTGCAGTGTCGACAGCACGAGGTGACCGGTGAGCGACGCCTCGACCGCGATCGTCGCCGTCTCGCGGTCGCGGATCTCGCCGACGAGCACGACATCGGGGTCGGAGCGGAGGATCGAGCGCAGCGCGCCCGCGAACGTCAGGCCCGCCTTCGGGTTGATCTGCATCTGGTTGATGCCCGCGAGGCGGTACTCGACCGGGTCCTCGACCGTGATGACGTTGCGGTGCGGCTCGTTGAGGACGTTGAGCGTCGCGTACAGCGTCGTCGACTTGCCCGAGCCGGTCGGGCCGGTGACGAGGATCGTCCCGTACGGCTTCCGGTACGCGCCCTCGTAGCGCGCGAGCACCTCGGGGAGGAACCCGAGGTCCTCGAGGCTGAGCAGACCGCGACCCTTGTCGAGGATCCGCATGACGACCTTCTCGCCGTACACCGTCGGCAGCGTCGCGATGCGCACGTCGATCGGGTTGCCCGACACGTTGAGCGACATGCGCCCGTCCTGCGGGACGCGGCGCTCCGCGATGTTGATGTCGGCCATGACCTTGAGCCGGCTGATGACGCCGTTCTGGATCGACTTGGGCGACTGCATGACCTCGTGCAGCACGCCGTCGATGCGGAACCGGATGCGCAGGTCGCGCTCGGTCGGTTCGACGTGGATGTCGGACGCGCGGTCCGCGACGGCCTGCGTGATGAGCAGGTTGACGAACTTGACGATCGGCGCGTCCTCGACGACCTCGCGGACCTTCGCGATGTCGTCGCCCTCGGCGAGCTCCTCCGCGGCCGTCTGCGCGAGCGAGTCGACCTCGGTGTCGAGACGGTGGAACCGGTCGATCGCGTCCGAGATCTGGCTCTCGGTCCCGACGACCGTCTTCACCTCCGCGCCGCTGATCGCGCGGATGTCGTCGACCGCGAAGACGTTGGCGGGGTCGGCCATGACGACGACGAGCCGGTCGTCGTCCCACCCGATCGGCATCGCGCGGTATCGGCGCGCGAGCGACTCCGGGATCA
>Ga0070739_10006939_pt1 | contig 12256 bp, 6 predicted proteins | sample Coa_R1_7_FD_66445 | JGI IMG/M metagenome (GOLD analysis project Ga0070739, IMG submission 66445) | Surface soil microbial communities from Centralia Pennsylvania, which are recovering from an underground coalmine fire - Coalmine... | ecosystem: Environmental > Terrestrial > Soil > Unclassified ... | reverse complement strand
TCTGCAGGCAGGCGCAGGGCAGGCCCGCGACCTGGCAGGCGAGCACCTCGGCGACGGCCATCAGCAGGTCTTCGAAGCGGCCGTAATGCCGGTCGAGCAAAGTGCGCGCCAGCATGTACGGGCTGGTGACCGTGAACTTGAAATCGCCGCCCGCTACCGAGGCGGCGAGCGTGCAATCGGCCGCCAGGTTCAGCGAGCCCTCGCCGAGCGGCCCCTCCACCACTCCGGCCGGCTTGCGGCGGAAGCTCATGCCGGGTTGGCGCGCGAACGCCTCGGCATCGCTCCGGCCCACCGCGCCGCGCACGCCGCCCATCGGGCGGATGAAATACTCGATCATGCCGTTGGTATCGGGGTGGTTGACGTCGAAGCGGTACAGCTCGCCGTCGGTGGGCAGATCGATGCGCGCCTGGCGCTGGATAGCGAAGACGACGCGCGTCGCGTCGAGCCGCGCCTGCTCGGAGGGCTGCGCCGCCAGCCAGGCGGGAATGGGATAGGAGCCTACGGTCGTGGTGAGGATCATCGAGGCAATTTCAGATCCTACCAGAACCACGTCTCCACGATCCGCGGCGGCCCGACATTGCCGTTGATGATTTCCGTTTTCAACACCACCTGGAGATTCTTGCGCTCCCAGCCTTTGGGGGCGCGTTCGGCCAGCATCTGGAGATAGCGCGCGCCGGTGACGAATTCGCCGGCGGCGGCGGTGCCGTCCTTGCCCATGCCGGCTACCACCACGACGATCTGCTCGGTGTGCGGGTCCACGAAGCGCGAAACGATCGCCCAGTCCTCGAATACCTGCGAGTACGGCTGGTTGGCATCGTGCCGCCAGAGGACCTTCGAGGGGTTCCGGCGGTCGCGGATGAATCCGGTGTGGCCGGGACCCCGGTCGAACGAGAAGCGGAGCTGATCCGCCAGCCGCATGGTCCACGGGTTGTTGAAGGCGCCCACGAGGATGGCCGGACCCTTGCGGAAATCCGCGAGGTTGAAATCGGTGCTGCGGCGGATCTCGGTTTTGTGCCGGTTTTGTTCGATCAGACCGGTGAGGCGCGCCATGGTCAGGGCGTCGGCAAAGGCCATCTGGTCGTTGCGCATTACCTCCAGATACGTTGGCGGCTGACTGCTTTCCGAAGGCCGCGGCCATGCCGGGGCGACGCAGAGCAGAATGGAATCCTGGCCCTCCCAGACGGGGCCCCAGAAGCTGTCGACGGGGCTGGCGTGCGGACGAAGCTCGGCGGCGGCAATGCCGATCGCGATCAGGGCCAGCGCCGCCGCAGCGCCGTAGGCCGTCCAGGGGCGGCGCGGCGGCCGCGGGACAAGTCCGGCGGCGGCTGCTTTGGGCAGCTCATGGACCTGCCCTGCCGGCGGCTCCGGCATCCGGAATTCCGGGACATACGATCCGGCCGGCAGCTCGATGCGCAGCTCCGCGGCGTGCGCTTCTTCGTGATAGTACTGGGCGAGCCGCTTGCGGACTTCGCAGGCGGAGGTGCGCACCACGGGATCGAGGTTGCTATCGTAATCCGCGTCCCGCCCGAAGACCTGGGCGCCGAGCGCACGTTCCTTCAAATGCGCCGACCGGCCCTCCAGCTTCTGCTCGACGACGTACTTCAATAAAGCCGGATAGTGCCGGCTGTGTCTGAACAGCGGGCTCGCCAGAATGCGCGCGAGTTGCTCGCGGACCGCCCGGTCTTCGAGGCACGCTGGCGGCTGCACGTACGGAGTGCTTGCCATTGGTACCAACCCCTTGGGTGGGAATTCTATCACGCAGAGCCCCAATTTTTACAAATTTAACGTGTAACGGACGTAGAAACGGAGTTCGAACGGACCTTCTACGCGGGAATAATCCCCTGAAACACCACAGGTTAAATTTTTTTGGAACTTCGTACGGTAGGACTTCTTGAAGGCGTTTTCGGATTGGCATAACATAGCACCGCTTCAATAGTAGTCCGGGATTTGGCGCGGTGGCGTCCGAAAAAGGGGTAGGCCGCGACCGCCGAGAGGTTACTTGCAGCGATATCAAAACCTGCCAGAGGGGGGTTGGAAATGCGTATCACTTCGAAAACGGCACTGCTGCTCTGTGCCTTCCTTTTAGCCGGCGCCTGCGCGTTCGCGCAAACCACAGCCGGTTCCTTGCTCGGAACGCTGCTCGATCCATCGAGCGCCGCGGTGGCGGGCGCCACCGTCACTTTGACCGAGACGGACACGGGCGCCACCCGCACCGCCACCACGGACAGCTCCGGCGTCTTTCGGTTCCCGAATGTCCCGCCGGGGAATTACAGCATTTCGGTCCAGGCTTCCGGGTTCAAGAACCTGGTGCAGACGGCCATCGCGGTCGGCGCCAGCGAGACCCGCGATCTCGGTAAGCTGACGCTCGCGCTGGGCAACACCACGGAGAAAATCGAGGTAGTCGCCGTAGCCACCGCCGTGCAACTCTCCAGCTCGGAAAAGGCCCAGGAAGTGGATTCCAAGCAGTTGGAAGACGTGACGTTGAAAGGCCGCGACCTGTTCGGCTACATGAAGCTGGTGCCGGGCGTGATCGACCGCGCCGGCCTGCTGGGCGACCCCGGCGCCGGCAACCGGGACGTGGCTTCCGAGAACGGCATCCGCGCCATCACGATCAACGGCAACTCCTCGGCGCTGAACTTCACGGTGGACGGCATCACCGATATGGACACCGGCTCCAACGGCACGCTGCACTACGAGCCGAACATCGACGCCATCCAGGAATTGAAGATTCTGACCAGCAACTACCAGGCGGAGTTCGGCCGCAACTCGGGCGGCACCATTACGGCCATCACGAAGAGCGGCACCCAGACCTTCCACGGCAGCTTCATGTGGAACCACCGCAATGAAGGCTTGGACGCCAATCTATGGGCCAACAATCGAAACGGGCGCAAGGCGGACGGGACGCCGGTTTCCCCCATTTCTCCCTACCGCTACAACGTCGAGACCTATACCATCGGCGGCCCGGTCACGATCCCGCACCATTTCAATAGCGACCGGCGGCGGCTGTTCTTCTTCTGGTCGCAGGAATATACCGGACAATTCGTCAACGCCAGCGTCCAGACCAAGTACACGCCAACCGCCCTGGAGCGCAAGGGCGACTTCTCGCAGAGCTTCCAGAACAACGGCTCGTTGATCACGATTACCGATCCGAACACCGGCGCGCCGTTCCCGGGCAACGTGATTCCGTCCTCGCGCATCACCCCGTTGGGCCAGGCGATGCTGAATTTCTTCCCGCTCCCCAATTTCGTGGGCACGGGCTCGCAGGCCAACATCGACAACTACACCGAAGCCGCCAGCGCTCCGCATCCGCACCGCAATGACGTGCTGCGCGTGGACACCTATCTGACCTCGAAGATCAACGGCTACTTCCGGTATATCAACGACCACGACGATATGATCGCCCTTTACCAGGGGACGCAGTTCTCCACCGATCACGGCGGGCTGCTGGGAGACGCCGGAATCGCTCCGATCGACCACCCCAATCCGGGGCACGGCTACTCGGGCTCGATCATCTACAACATCTCGCCCACCACGATCAACGAGTTCACCATGGGCAAGAGCTGGAATACGTGGTCCTATTATTCGACCGACAACTACAAGACCGAAGATCGCGGGCTGCTCGGGACGAGCATTCCGGCCCTGTTCCCGCTGCCGACCGGCACTCCGAACGGCGCTTCCAAAACCAACGGCTACGTCAACATCCTGCCTGAGTTCCAGTTCGGCGGCTCGCCGCAGAATTACATGAATTACACGCGGGTCAACACGAGCGCCGGGAACTACGAAAACTTCAACCCCATCTGGACGTTCACCGACAACCTGAGCAAGGTCATCGACAAGCACACGCTGAAGGGCGGCATCTACATCGAGCACAACACCAAGATCCAGCCCTCGGGCCCGCCGTACGCCGGCAACTTCAACTTTACGGTGGACACGCTGAACCCGCTGAACACCGGCGATGGCTTCTCCAATGCCCTGCTGGGCTACGTGGACAGCTATCAGCAGGCCACCGGCCGCGCGGTGTTCAGCACGCAGTATTGGAACGTGGAGTGGTACCTCCAGGACAACTTCCGCGTCACCAAAAAGCTGACGCTCGATTACGGCGTGCGCTTTTACCACCAGACGCCGCAGGCCGACCTGAACTACACGTTCTCCAATTTCGTGCCGTCGCTCTACTCGAAAGCTTCAGCGCCGCGCATCTACATTCCGGGCATGAGCGGCGGCAAGCGCGTGGCGATCGATCCGGGAACGGGGGCGGTGGCGCCGGTCGCCTATATCGGCCTGTACGTGCCGAACTCGGGCAATCCGGCGGACGGCTTCCAGTTGCTCGACCAGAAGGCGCCCTCGCTCAACCCGTACACGACCTCGTGGCTGGCGGCGGCTCCGCGCGTCGGTTTCGCCTATGACGTCTTCGGCGACGGCAAGACGGCGCTGCGCGGCGGCTTCGGCATCTTCTACAACCGCCTCGACGGCAACCAGGTGTACAACCTCTCCGGGCAGCCGCCGGTGGTGTTCCAGCCGCAGGTCAACTACGCCACCTTCGACCAGATCGCGGCGAGCGGCAACAACCTGGTGTTCGGCCCCGCTACGTTCTACATGTGGCCCGCCGGCAACATCCCATGGGACCGCACGCAGAACGCCAGCCTGAACCTGCAGCGGCAACTGCCGGGCGGCATGGTGATCGACGTCGGCTACACCGGAGACTGGCAATACAACCAGCAGCTCTCCTACGACGTCAACCCGATTCCGATCGGGACGCGTTATCCCTTCAACCCGAACAATCTCGACACCACCAACGGAAAGACGCTGCCGGATATCCTGTTGCGCACGAAGTTCCCCGGCTACAACACAATCAACTCCTACGCCCACCTGGGCCGCACCAACTACAACGCGATGACGGTCTCGCTGCAGCGCCGCTACTCGCACGGGCTGGCGCTCGGATTGGCGTATACCTGGGGCCACTCGCTCGGGCTGCAGTCGTATAACCCCGTGGTGCCGAACAACGCGTTGTGGAACTACGGGCGCACCGGCTTCGATATCCGGCACAACATCCAGGCCAACTACTCCTATGACATTCCGGGGCTCGGCAAGGCGCTGGGCTCGAAGGTGCTGGGAGCCGTTACGGACCGCTGGACGCTCTCCGGAATCGTCACCATCCAGAGCGGCATACCGTTCAATCCCGGTGGGCCGAACGTGCTCGGCACGTCGCCGGATTACACCGGCACGCCGGACGTCGGCGCGCGCGTCAACGTGGTGGGCGATCCGTTCGCCAACGTTCCCGCGGGCCACTACTTCAACCCGGCGGCATTCGCGCCTCCGGCTTACGGCACCACCATCACCACTCCGGTGCTGGGCGATCTGCAGGGCGGCTCGGGCGTCATGAGCCTGCCGTGGATCTGGAACGTGGACGTGACCATGCAGAAGTTCATCCCGATCAAGGAGCGTGCCGGGTTCAAGATCGCGGCCCAGGCGTACAACGTCTTCAACCATCCGGAGTTCAACAACGTCAACACGGGGATCCAGTGGGACGCCAACGGCAACGTCACCAACCTGGCGAGCGCCGGCGTTCTCAGCAGCACTCTGCCCGCGCGCGTACTGGCTTTCAGCGCGCGGTTCGAGTTCTGAAAAACGGCGCCGGGACACGGCAGGTGGCAGATGCATCTGCCACCTGCCAAAACTTGGCCCTGTGAAATCAACAGGTTGCGGCGCTCCGGTGGATTCTCATCAGCCACTTGGCCGCGGGCTGCGGCTGCTGCGGGAGTATAATTGGTCCGAGTTTTCGGCCCCATGAACGTCCGTCGTGCCGCGGTTTTCGTAACCGGTTGCCTCTTCCTTCCCTGCCTCGCTGCGCAAACGCCGGGCCCGGAACTGCACGACGCCATCGCCGCTCTTCAACGCTCGGATTTCGCATCGGCGGAGCGCGAATTGCGGGCGGATATCGCCAGGCGGCCCGATGATCCGTGGGCGCTCAGCCTGCTCGGCGCCGCGCTGGACAGCCAGAAGAAAATCGCCGATGCCGAGGCCTTCCACCGCCGCGCCGTGGCGCGCGCGCCCCAATCGGCGGAGATCCTGAACAACTACGCCACGCACCTGTGGATGGCGGGCCGCACGGAGCAAGCCGCGCAAATCTACGGCCGGATCGTCGCCATCGACCCCTCGCATTACAGCGCCAACCTGCAGTTGGCCCGCCTGGCGATCGAGAACCGCCACGCGGCCGAAGCGCTGCACTGCCTGGACCGCCTGTCCGCGGAGCGCCAATCCGCGCCGCAGGTGCAGTTCACGCGGCTGCAGGCGCTCGTGCTCGCCGGCGATACGGCGGAGGCGGATGCGCTCGCCGCCCGCCTTGTGCCGCTCGCGCGCGCCGATGCCGCATTCGCGCTCGCGGCCGCATCCGTACTTACCGGCGCCGGGCGGGCCGATGCCGCGGCGCAACTCCTCGAAGCCGGCCTGCAAGGCGCTCCCGCGCGCTTCGACCTGCTCTACGATCTCGGCGTCGCGGCCACGCGGGCCGGCCATTACGAGCGGGCGCGCGAGGTCCTCACGGCCGCCCTCGGGCAGCAGCCGAAGAACGCGAGCGTGCTGTACGCGCTGGGCGTCGCCGATTACCAGTCGCGCCGGTTCGAGGATGCCGTGCGCGCGCTCTCGCAGGCGGTCCAGGCCGATCCGCGCCATGCCGATGCCCTGAAGCTGCTGGCGGCCGCGACGAGCGACGTGGGCGCGCTCGACGATGCCGCCGCGCTCTGGGACCGCTACCTCAAGCTCCAGCCCGGCGACGATTCCGCCCGTCGCGAGCGCGGTTACACGGCGGTCCAGCGGGGCCGCTTCGAGGAAGGCATCGCGGACCTCGAATGGTACCTCGCGCGCCATCCCGGCGACGCGGCCGGCCATTACGAACTCGGGCAGGCCCAGCGCAGCCGCGATCCCGCCAAGGCCATGGAGCAGTACGGCCGCGCGCTGGAGATCGATCCGTATTATGTTCCCGCGCTCGCCGCCCGCGGCAGCCTGTACTATCAACGGGCGCAGCCCGAAGCCGCGGCGAAGGATCTCGAACTGGCCGCGTCGCTCCGCCCCGACGATGCGGAGACGCTCGACCGGCTCGGCCAAACCTACCAGACGCTCGACCGCACGGCCGACGCCGTCCGCGTCCTGCGCCGCGCCGCCGAGCTCGCGCCGGACGATTCCAAGATCCTGCTGCACTGCGCCCGCGCGCTGGCCGATTCCGGCGATACCAGGGAATCGAAGGCTCTGATGGAGCGCTTCCGCCAGTTGGGTCCGGAGAAGAAGATCGGGGTGCCCGCGGGATTCCTCGATTACCTGAGCCTGAGCGATGCGCAACGCCACACCGCGTACCGCGCCAACGTGGAAAAGGCCCTGCGCGAGCACCCCGAAGCGGTGGACGTGAAGATCGAATACCTGAAGCTGCTGATCCGCGACGGCCGGGAAGCCGATGCCGTGGCGCAGGCGCGCACCATCGCGGCCGCGCATCCAGGCGGCGCCGTGCTGGCGGACATGGGCCGCGCGCTCTCCGCCGGCGGGGATTTCACCGCCGCCTGCGAGTTCCTCGAGCAGGCGAAATCCGCGGGAGCGCCCGCGGGCACGGAAACGGATCTCGCGATCGCCGCGCACTTCTCCCGCGCCGAGTCGGGCGAGCCAGCGGCCGCGCTCGGCGAATTCGAGCAGGCCATCGGCGCCGCGCCCGGCCGCCCCGATCTCTACCGCCAGGCGGCGTTGTTTCTGGAGCAGAAGGGCCGCCCCGGGGATGCCCGCGAGGTGCTGGATCGCGGCGCCAAAGCGCTGCCGGATGACCGCGGCATTCTCCTGCTCGCCGCGATTGCAGCCGAGCTGGCCGGCGATCGCTCGGCTGCCCAAAGCGGCCTCGATGCGGTACAGAACCGCTGGCCGGAATGGCACCCGGCCTGGGCCGCTCGCGGGATGATTCTGGCGAAGCACGGCGATTTCGCCGCAGCGCGCAGCGCGCTCGAAACCGCGATTGCGCTGGGCGCCGGCGGCGCCGAAGTGTACGCGGCGCTGGCCCGAGCCGCGCTCGGCGCCGGAGATCGTGCCGCCGCCGAGGCAGCCCAGGCGCAGGCGCGGCGGCTCGGTCTCCAGGATGACAGGCAGGCCGATCCGCCCTCCCTTTTGAGCTTTTTCCGCTGACCGAATCCCGTTAGGATAGATTCGTGGACGACGCCAGGAAGCTCCAGCTCAAGGCACGGCACACGTGGAAGTGCCGTCCCGGATACTCGATTTGCGTAATCGACCGCGGCCGCGTGCGCTTCGATTATCCGGGGCACTGGATCGTCGAACCGGGCGAGGGCGCGGTGCACCTGCACGACCGGCCGCCTTCCATCGAAAGCTGCGACCTCGGTGTCTCGATCTTCGCGGTGCCGCTCGAGGTCGCCCGCGAACTGTCTCTCGACGACACGCTGCTCCACGCGCTGGGAGAGCGGAAGGCGTACGAGCAATCGGAAATCCGGCGCATCGACCGCCCCGATCTCGAAATTGCGTGGCTGGAGCAGAAATACACGGACCCGGAGCGCGAGCGCGATGCCCGCTTCCGCGTGGCGCTGGCGCGCGGGCCGGAGTTGTGCCTCATCTCGATGAACTACTGGGCGGACCGCGCCGCCGAGCTCGAGCCGGTGTGGGACGAGGTGCTGCGCACGCTCGTGATGGGTGTGATGATCGCGGACCCGGCCGCCGGACCCGTGATCCAGTAGCCTACCACGGCCCCGGACGCCACGTCCCGCCGGCCGTCCCGTACGGGCTCGCGACCACGACCGTATAGCCGTCCGGATCGCGCATCCAGCACTCCCAGTGGTTCGGGCCGCCATCGCCTTCGGGCGGATTCTTGTGCTTCGGCAGCACGATCTCGACGCCCATTTCCGCCGCCCGCTCCATGACGGCATCGAAGTCCTCCACTTCGAACCAGAGCAGTACGCCGTTGCCGTACGGCCGGTCCTGCGGATCTCCGATGCGCCCGTGATGGTGTTCCACTTCGAAGCTGTGCAGTTGCAGGACAAGCTGGCCGTTGGCGACCAGTTGCTCGTACGCGGACCCGCCGTGAGCGCTCCGCATTCCGAGCAGCCGCTGATACCACCGGCTGCTGGCTTCGACATCAGAAACGGCAATCAGAGGCTGCGGACGCATGGCTACCCGACAACATGCGAGTAAATGAACAGCACAATCACGGCGCCGACCAGCGCCATGAACCAGCCGGCCGGATGGCCCTCGCGGTAGAGGCCGATCCAGCGGCCGATCCGCCCTCCGAGCCACGCGCCCGCGAGGCCCAGCAACATGGTGGCGATAAGGCCCATGTGCTGGCGTCCCGGCATCAGCGCGCGGGCCAGCAGGCCGATGATGAGCCCGAAAATCGCGTGTCCGATCATGTGCAGCATAGGCGATTGCCTCCGGAGTCTCGCTGCCATTATCCTATGCCCCGCAAGTGCGGGAACGAACAAAAAAGCCGGCTACCGGGTCGCGGCACGGTTTCCGGCAGCCGGCGCAGGGCTGCGAGAAGAACTTCAGTACATCAGCTTCAGCGCGAATTGGATCTGCCGCGCGGGATAAGTCGAGCGGATGGTACCGAACGCCGCGTCCGTGATGGTCGCGTCGGGGAAGCCGAAGTTGGTGTGGTTGACGGCGTTGAAGAACTCGCCGCGGAATTGCAGCGCGGCCCGCTCCCGGATCGCAAACTTCTTGTCGATGCCGAGGTCCCATTGATTGAAGCCCGGCGTGCGGTAGGCGTTGCGGCCCGAATTTCCGAACGGCGACGAAGGCGAAGGCACCTGGAACGCGGCGCCGTCGAAGTAGTGGTCGAGCATGTTCGAGGCGCGCAGGTCCGTCGGGTTGCCGATCACGTTCGGACGCATGACCGCTTCGCCGCGGTAGTCCGGAATGCGGCCGGTGACGTCGTTGGCCGCGGCCGGCGCGTACACGATGTTGACCGGCAGGCCGGTATTGGAGATGTTGATCGTATTCAGCTCCCAGCCGCCGATCGCGCCATCGAAGACCGGCCCCCAGTTTGCGCCCCACTTCCGGCCTTTGCCGAAGGGCAGTTGGTAGACGAAGCTGGTGGTGTTGATGAGCTTCACATCGAAGCTCGAGGGTCCGCGCTCCGCCTTGAGGTTATAGATGTTCTGTGGATTCGCCAGAGCCTGGCCGGACGCGGTCTCGAGAGCCTGCTCGGAATCGCCCAGCGCTTTCGACCACGTGAACGAATTCAGGAAATACAGGCCGTGGCCAAAGCGGTGCTCCACGCGCGCCGCCAGGCCGTTGTACGTCGAAATGCCGGCCGGGTCGACCCACGTGATCGCTCCGAACGACTGATCCGGCCGCCGCGGCTGGATGCCGAGCGTCTGCCCCGGCTGGTTCGGCAGCGCCTGGTTGTAATCGGCGACAATCGGCAGCCGAGAGCTGTGGTTGCCCGAGTAGGTCAGCTCCACCACCCAGTCCTTCGCCACTTCGCGCTCGACCGCGAGGAACCACGTCTGGATGTACGGCCACCGCGTGTCCTTGGGAATATAAGAGATATTCGCGTTCACCGGGTTGAAGTTGGCCGGGCTGGTAAGTCCCGGCGGAAACGAGTTCATGGTCGTGATGAATGCCGGATTGTTCACCGGTGAAGACTGATTGATGGTGACGATATTCACCTGCGGGCCGTTGATGCCAAGCTCATCGGCGCTGCCCAGCCGGTTCAGGTGGACATAGCTGATCCCGTAGCCGCCGCGCACCACCGTCTTGGGATCGACCGAATACGCCAGGCCGAAGCGCGGCGCCCAATCCTTGTAATCCGGGTTGACCAGCGCGCGGTCGTAGAGGCTGCCGTTTTTCGCGGTGAGGATCGAATTGGTCGCCGGATCGAAGTTGCTGAGGACGTTGTCGCGCTCCCACCGCGGCGTCGCGAATTCCCAGCGCAGTCCGATGTTCAGCGTCAGCTTGCTGCTCACGCGGAAATCGTCCTGCACGTACCAGAAGAACTGCCGCTGCCGGTAGCTGCCCACCAGGTAATTGGCAAGCTGGATCTGGCTCGGCAGGCCGAACATGAAGTCGGCGAGGTTGTAGCTGGTGGGGTCGGCGGCAATCGTGCAGCCGGCCGCCTGCCCGAGCTGCGCGCACGTCGGCTTGCTGAACTGGCCGGCGTAGGCCTGCAGGCCGTAGACCGGATTGATGTCCATCACTTCGGTGTGGATAATGCCGCCTTCGACGCCGAATTTGAGCGCATGGCGGCCCTTCATCCAGGAGTAATTGGCTTTGGGATCCCAGTTGGTCGGGTTCTGAAACTGCGGATTGGTCGCCTGCCGTCCCATGCCGCTGAAGCCGCTGATGTTCTGCGTGTTGAGGCCGCCGGTGAGGAAGGGCGCGGTGGAAAGGCCGCTCAGCCCGTAGAGCTGCTGCGCGCTCGGGCCGCCGAGGAACACCGGAAACTTGCCGCCCGTAACGTGGCTGAATCCCATCCGCAGATCGAGCAGCGAAGTGGATGTGATGCTCCAGGTGTAGGAAGCCGCCGCGTTCTGGTCCAGCACGCGGACGTTGCCGTTGCCGTCGCCGCCGGAAGGGCCGGCGATGGTGGGCTGGTAGAACTGGTTGTCCTTGCGCTGGCTGAAGCGCAGGAACGCCGACATGCGGCCGTTGATCTGCGCGTCGATCTTGGCGTCGTACTTATCGCCGTAGTCGCGCGTGAGCAGCAGCGCCTGATAGTCGTTGGAGCGGCCCGGTCCGTTGGGCGCGGGAAGCTGGCTCAGCACCGTCTGCGCGAAAGGGATCATCGGAACCGGTGTGCCGGCCGGGTACACAGTGCCGTTGAGCGGGTTGACTACCGTGACGGGCAGGATGCCGGAGCGGTCCGTCAGGTTGGGAATCGAATCGAAGTTCAGGGCCTTCTGCAGGCTGCGCAGCCCCTCGTAATCGGCAAAATAGAAGATCTTATTTTTGACGATCGGCCCGCCGATGGTGATGCCGAACTGGTTGCGCTGCAGGCTGGGCTTTTGAAACGTTGCGGGGCGCGCACCGAAGATGTAGCCGATGGCGTTGAGGTCGGTGTTGCGCAGGAACTCGTAGGCCGTGCCGTGCAGCTCGTTGGTGCCGGAGCGCATCACGACATTGACGATCGCGCCGCCGACGCGCCCGTATTCCGCGGAGTAATTTCCGGTAATTACCTTGAATTCCTGGACGGCGTCCGGCGAAGGCTGCGCCACCTGGTTGGAATAACCCTGGTTGCTCGTCGAGTAGGGATTGTTGTCCACGCCGTCCAGCATGAAAT
>Ga0070739_10006937_pt1 | contig 12257 bp, 11 predicted proteins | sample Coa_R1_7_FD_66445 | JGI IMG/M metagenome (GOLD analysis project Ga0070739, IMG submission 66445) | Surface soil microbial communities from Centralia Pennsylvania, which are recovering from an underground coalmine fire - Coalmine... | ecosystem: Environmental > Terrestrial > Soil > Unclassified ... | reverse complement strand
TGCTCGGGCACCTGCGGCGTGACGGCCTGCCAACCGAACGCGGGCACGAGCCCGGTGCGCGCCAGCACGCGGTGCACAGGTGGCTGGTCGAGGCTGATGCGCACGAGGGTGTCGGGACGGGCGCCGAGGCGGGTGTAGAGATCCTGCTTGATCGACGCGATGGGCACGTCGAAGCGCTCCTCGCTGCCGAACGTGATGGTGATGTCGATGCCGGTGTCGTCCTCCGACACCCGCACGTCCTGGATCCAGGTGTGCGTGTCGATCTGCGCCCCGCTCGGCAGCATCCCGAGGATGGTGCGCACCGTGTTCGCATCGAGGGTCAGGGGACCGAGACCGCGGGGGATGCCGAAGGCACCGGGCTCGTCCGGCAGCACCTGTGTGCCCGGTGGGAGATCGTCGCCCACGACCACGATCTCGGCGTTGCCCCGGCGGGGCCGGCCGGTCGCGTTGACCGCGACGGGGCCGGCGTCGGCCAGGGAACGGGTGAATTCGCCCAGTGCTTCTGTCGCCAGTCCTTCGGCGATGCCGGTCGCCTCGGCGAAGCGGTTGCGGACGGCGTCCACCACCTCCTCGACCGAGCAGGCGCAGATCGAGTCGTGGGCCGCGTTGCGGACGACTTCGCGCCAGGCCAGGTCGAGAAGGCTCTTCGGCCAGGCGGAGGCCGGGCGGAAGAGCGCCGAGTACGGCTCGGCCCGCTGCTCCAGTGCCCGCGCCGTTCGGGCCGCGGCCTGCTTCACGTCGACCCGGTTCGACGTGACGCCCATGAGGACGTTGGAGCGGAAGCCCGAGCGGAGCTCGCCCTTCCAGCGCGACAGGCCCTCGGTCGGTGCGCGTTCGAGGTACTCGGCCAGCGAGGTGACCTCGAACTCGTAGTCGTCCTGGATGGCGTTCGCCTCGGCCACCACCCGGCCGAGCCACGGCTGCGGCTCCTGATGGTCGGTGCCGTTCATGAAGAGCATGCCGTCGATGAGGAACGAAGCGATCTCCTGCTCGTGGTCGGCCACGCGGCGCACGAGCGCCTTGGCGTCGTCGGGGATCGCCGATCCGTTGCTGTACCCGACGACGAGGTACTCGGCCCGCACGGTGGATCCGTCGGGCGCCTCCCACCAGAACCCCGTCTTGTCGATGGCGGAGGGCACACCGCGCCAGACGACCGTGTGCTCCATGCCGGCCTGGCGAAGGATCTGCGGCATCTGGGCGATGTGGCCGAACATGTCGGGCAGGTACCCGACACGCATGGCCCCGCCGAAGGCGGCGCCGCGCGTGATGCCGAGCTGCAGGTCGCGCACGATCGTCTCGCCGGTGACGAGGAACTCGTCCATGAGGATGTACCAGGGACCCATGGTGAGCCGGCCCGCGGCCGCGAGGGCCCGCAGGCGCGGTTCGGCTTCGGGCCGCACCTCCAGGTAGTCGTCCACCACCGCCATCTGCCCGTCGAGGAGGAAGCGGGCGTAGGAGGGGTCCTGCTCCAGGATCGGCAGCAGGTGGTCGAGCATCCGAACCAGGCGCAGCCGGAACGCCTGGTACGGCTCGTACCACTCGCGGTCCCAGTGGGTGTGGGGGACGATGCTGATGCGGCGCGGGCTCACCGGGTCAGGCTACGCGGATTGCTACCGTGACCGCGTGCGACCCCGGCCGTGGCAGGACCACCTTGCCGGGGGCCGGGCGGAGGTCCCGGTGGGCGACCTGGTGAGTCGGTGGACGCGACGCTGGGCCGAGCACCCTGCTGCTGCGGTGCTGTTCCAGGTCGGTGCCTCCCCGTCGCCCGACGCCGGCCGGTGGGTCCGTGCCGGGGAGATCGACGAGCGGTCGGCAGCCGCCGCTGCCGTGCTGCGTCGCGCCGGCGTCGGGGTCGGTGACCGGGTCCTGTGGGCGCCCGACCCGTCGGTGGCCGGCGTCGTGGGCCACGTGGCCGCCCTGCGCGCCGGCGCCGTGGTCGTCCCCGTCAACCCGGCCTACACGGAGCGGGAACTGCGGCACGTGGTCGAGGAGGTGACCCCCGCGGCCGCCCTCATCGCCGGCGACGCCATGGAGGCGGTCCTGTCGGTGCTCGACGTGCCCGGTCTGCTCGACCTGCACGCGCTGGCGTCGCTCCCGGCGCCCGGGCCCGGCGCGCCGACGCCGTCGGAGCAGGACGCCACCGCGCGCGGCGCCGAGGAGGCAGCCGCGGCACCGGCGCTCGTGGCCTTTACCTCCGGCACGACGGGGGCGCCGAAAGGCGCGGTGCTCTCGCACGGCAACGTCCTCGCCAACAGCTGGGCGCTCGCCACGGCCTGGGGCGTCACCGAGGAGGACCGCCTCGTCCACGCACTGCCGCTCTTCCACGGCCACGGTCTGTGCGCCGCGCTGTACACGATGCTCCTGGCCGGGGCGTCCACCGTGCTGCTGCCCGGCTTCGACGCCGGCGCCGTGGGCGACGCCGTCGGTGCCCATCGGGCCTCGCTGTTCTTCGGTGTGCCCACCATGTACCACCGCCTCCTGCACAGCGGGGCCATCGACGCCCTGCGGTCGGCACGGCTGGCCGTGTCGGGCTCGGCCCCCCTGTCCGCCGAGATGCACCGGGCGGCGAAGGAGCGCGGGGTGGACGTGCTCGAGCGCTATGGCATGACCGAGACGCTGCTCACCATCTCCAATCCCCTGCGGGGTGAGCGCCGTGCGGGCACGGTGGGCTTCCCTCTGCCGGGCATCGAGGCCGAGGTCGACGACGCTTCGGGCGAGATCCTCGTCCGCGGCCCCCAGGTCTTCGAGGGCTACCTCAACCGACCGGCCGCCACCGCCGAGTCCTTCGCCGACGGCTGGTTCCACACCGGTGACCTCGCCGAGGTGGAGGAGGGGTACGTGCGCATCCGGGGCCGGGCCGGTGACCTCGTCATCTCGGGTGGGTTCAACGTGTATCCGGCCGAGGTGGAGGACGTGCTCCTGCGCCATCCCGGCGTGGCCGAGGTGGCCGTCACCGGAACGCCCTCGGAGGAATGGGGCGAAGTCGTCACGGCCTGGGTCGTCCTGGCCGGTGCCGCCGCCGGACCTGGTGCCGAACGGGACCTGCTCGACTTCGCCGCCGCCGAGCTGGCGCCCTACAAGCGGCCCCGGCTCGTCCATTTCGTCGACGCACTGCCGCGCAACGCCATGGGCAAGGTGCAGCGCTCGCAGTTGCGCTGAGCCCGACTTGCGCTGACCCCGGCTGCGCTGATCGTGCCGGCGCTGACCGTCGCCGGCGAGCGGCGATAGCGTCGAGGGACGTGCGGATCGCGTTCGGGACCGACGAGGAGACGCCCCTCACGACCAGGATCCTCGACGACCTGCGCCGCGCCGGCCACGAGGTGGAGCACGTGGCGGCGGGGGAGCAGTGGCCCGAAGTCGGCCGTGCCGTCGGCACCGCGGTCGGAGCCGGTCGCGCCGAGGTCGGCGTCGTGTGCTGCTACACGGGCACCGGCGTGTCCATCGCCGCCAACAAGGTGCCCGGCGTCCGCGCCGCGCTCTGCACCGATGCGGCCACCGCGGCCGGCGCCCGGCGCTGGAACGACGCCAACGTGCTGGCCTTCGGGTTGCGCCTCACCTCGCCGGAAGTCGCGCAGGAGATGATCGCGGCGTTCCTCACCACCGGGCCCGACGAAGCCGAGCTCCCCGCCGTGGCCAGGGTCGAAGGGCGGCCGTAGAGACGTCGCCGACGACGACGCGCGCTAGCGTGCGCCCATGTCGACGTTCCTCATGCTGTCGACGATCGGCCCTGACGGCATGGCGACCCTGCGGCAGAATCCGGGGCGCCTGCGCGAGGTGAATGCCGAGGTCGAGGCGATGGGCGCCCGCGTCGTGGCGCAATGGGCGCTTCTCGGTCAGTACGACTTCGCCACCGTCCTCGAAGCACCCGACGAGGAGACGGTGACGAGGGTGGCGGTGACGCTCGGATCGCGCGGCACGCTCAAGACGAAGACGCTGACGGCGATCCCGGTGGACGACTTCCTGCGGGCCCTCGGCGGAGCGTGAGCCGACGCGGTACCGCGTGAAATCGGTTCAGTACCACCAGAAGTCGGTGCGGCGCCGCTCGGGCCGGAGCTCCTCGGCCATGAACCTGTCCGGCAGGATGCTCCCGTCCGACAGCCGGCGGACCCGGTACGCCTCGTCGTCGACCTGTTCGGCGACCTCGAAGCCTCGGCTCCACTGGCCGACGAACCGGCTTCGCACGTCGACCCGGGTGCCGACGGCCAGGGCCTCGTCCGTGCGGACCGCTCTCGTTCCGGACAGCGTCTCGACCATGTCCCATCCCTCCTGGGACCCTCGCCTGCCCGCAAGGGTCATGGGCTTCTGGGGTTGGTGCTCCCACCGGTCCGGCGGCTCGGGCTCGTCCCGCCGGTGCCGGCGCCCGGCGGGCGGCCGGGCACAGCAACAATGATGGGCGCTGTGACGGCCGCGCTCAAGGGGGACGACCACAACGGGCCGCGAATCTCCGGTGACCCCGCCGATGCCGCCGAGGTCACCGCAACGGCCCCCGCGGCAACGGCCGTCCGGCCGAAAGCCCAGGCCCCGCGCCTGGTGCGTGAGCGCCGCCTGTTGCGCAAGGGGCATGGGTTGGTGGCCGGCGTGGACGAGGTGGGCCGAGGCGCTTGGGCGGGCCCGCTGTCGGTCGGGGTGGCGGTGATCGAGGCCTCGCGCCGGCGGGTGCCGGCAGGCCTGCGGGACTCGAAGCAGCTCCCCGAGGACACCCGCGAAGCCATGTTCGAACGGGTCGGCCGGTGGTGCGCCGCCTGGGCGGTGGGCCACGTCAGCGCCGAGGAGTGCGACCGCTTCGGCATGACCCGGGCGCTGCGGGTGGCGACCCAGCGGGCGTTCGCCGCACTGCCCGACGAGGCCCGACCCGACGCTGTCGTCCTCGACGGCAACTTCGACTACGTGTCGCCCCCCAAGGTGGCGACCCTCTTCGACGAGGACGACTCGAGGGTGTGCGACCCGGCCGTCGAGACCGTCATCGGTGCCGACGCCCTGTGCGCCAGCGTGGCCGCCGCGTCGGTGCTGGCCAAGGTGACCCGCGACCGGATCATGCGGGGACTGGCGGACTCGTTCCCGCCCTTCGACTTCGACCGCAACAAGGGCTACCCGTCGCCGGTGCACAAGCGGGCGCTCGCCGGCTACGGCCTCAGCGCGATCCACCGCCGGAGCTGGGTCTTCGCCGACCATCTGCCGTGGGTGGCCCAGCGGGTGGTCAGACCCGGGGTCGCTCCCGGGGCTGACTGACACCGTCCGGCTCCCCGGCCGACTGACGTGGTCCGGTCGTCGGGGTCCGACCGGCGGCGGTCAGCGCGGCGACGGCTCCTTCGGCAGCCCGAGGACCCGCTCGCCGATGATGTTGTGGAGGATCTCGTCCGTGCCGCCGGCGATGCGCATGCCCGGCACCCCGAGGATGAACTGGTTCCAGGCGTAGGTGCCCCACTCGCCCGAGTCGGCCACCAGCTTCGGTCCCAGCACGCTCGAGAGCAGGTCGGCCATGCGCCGCATGTTCATCGTCAGCGACAGCTTGGCGATCGACATCTCCGGCCCGGGCAACTGCCCGGCGGCGATCTTCGCCATGGCCCGCAGGTTCGTGTACGAGGCCACCCGGCCGTTGATGACGATGTCGGCGAGCTGCTGGCGCACGAGGGCGTCGCCGGACCGACCCTGGTGCCGGACGAGTTCGATCAGTCGCTGCGTGCCGCCCCCTCCGCCACCGGCCATGCCGCCACCGATGGCGGCCCGCTCGTTCATGAGCGTCGTCAGGGCGACGGTCCATCCGCCGTTCACGTCCCCGAGACGGTGTGTGTCGGGGATGCGCACGTCGGTGAAGAAGACCTCGTTGAACGACGCGCCACCGGTGATCTGCCGCAGCGGGCGCACCTCGACCCCCGGTGCGTGCATATCGACGACGAAACCGGTGAGCCCCTTGTGCTTGGGCGCGTCGGGGTCGGTGCGGCAGATGATCTCCCCGATGTCCGACAGGTGCGCGCCCGACGTCCACACCTTCTGGCCGTTCACGACCCATTCGTCGCCGTCACGTACCGCCCGGGTCTGCAAGGAGGCGAGATCGCTCCCTGCTCCGGGCTCGCTGAAGAGCTGACAGCCGACGATGTCGCCCCGCCACATCTTGCGCAGGTAGAGGTCCTTCACCAGGTCGGTGGCGTGGGCGAGGATCGTGGGGGCCACCATCCCGAGGCCGATGCCGTAGGCGGTCATGGGCGGGGTCGCGTACTGGGCCTCGAGGGCGTCGTAGGCACGCTGGTGGTCCCGGGTGAGGGCCCGGCCCCCGTACTGCTCGGGGCCGGTGATCCACCCGAAACCGGCGTCGAATCGCTTCTGGGCCCATGCCCGGGCGTTCTCGAGCTCGGCGAGCTCCTCTTGCAGCGTCTTCTCGGGGAGGACGGACACCTGGTCCGAGCCCTCGCCCCAGGCCTGCTCGACTTCCACGCGTGGCTCGGCGTTCGCTTCCAGGAAGGCCTTGGCCGACTGCTCGAACTCCGTCTCGGAGATCATGACCCCCGCTCACCCCTTCTCCCACGGGTCGCCCGACCCGCGCCGGGGAGCGTAGCGACGGGTGCGCGGCAGCTGCCACCGGCCTCCGTGCCGGTGCGATAGCCCGGGTCGGGGACGAACCGCCGAATCGAGGGGACCATCGGCTAGAAAGACAGCAATGGCCTACGTCCTGGCCGTGCTCGCGGCGTTCGCGAACGCCATGACGACGATCCTGCAGCGGCTCGGCGTCGAAACGGCGCCGGCATCGTCGACGATGCGGCTCAGCCTCCTCACCTACGCGCTCCGCCGGAAGGTCTGGCTGGCCGGGTTCGGGGTCATGATCGCCGGCTTCCTCCTGCAGTTCTCCGCTCTCCACTACGGGCGCCTGACGGCCGTGCAGCCGATACTCACGCTCGAGCTGCCGTTCCTCGTGGCGATCCTCGGTGGCTGGTTCCGGCACCCCCTCGGATGGCGCGAGTGGCTCGGTGCCGCCGGCGCGGCCGGCGGGCTGGCCGGGTTCCTCGTGCTCGCGTCACCCGGGGGTGGCAATTCGCTGCCGCGCCTCGAGGACTGGCTCCTCGTGTCGGGAGCGTGCGTCGGTGCCGCCACCGTCGCCGTCCTGCTGACGCGGCGGGGCTCGCCCGCCTGGCAGGCGGCGATGTTCGGGATCTCCGCCGCCATCGCCTTCGCCTTCACCGCTGCGCTCATCAAGGAGATGAACATCCAGATCGGAAGCGGCTGGGGCACGCTGTTCCTCCACTGGGCGCCGTACGCGCTGGCCGCGAGCGGGCTGGCCGGCATGTACCTGACGCAGAACGCCTTCCACGCCGGCCCCGTCACCGCGTCACAGGCCACCCTCGTCATCGTCGACCCTCTCGTGTCGATCGCCATCGGCATCGGGCTCTTCGGGGACCGCCTCGCCACCTCCGGCGCACGCGGTCCGGTCGAGGCCCTGGCCCTCGTCGTCCTCTTCGCCGGCGTGTACTCCCTCGCCCGCTCGCCGCTCGTGTCGAGTGTGAAGTCCGAGGAGGACGAATCGGCCCACCTCCTGTCCCGTCGTCGCCAGTCGCCCGATCCGACTGCCAGCCTGTGCGGGTCGCAGTGACGGCCACGGCGCCCAAGGCGGGGGCCACCGCGGGGGCCAAGGCGGGGGCCACGGCGCCCAAGGCAGGAGCCACGGCGGGGGCCGACCAATTGGTGGTGGCCTCCGGTGCCTACGACCCGTGGGCGGCGGTGCTCGAACGCATCGACGACGCCGCCACCCTGGCCGGCCTCGACCCGGACATCCATCGTCTGTTGCGTGTGCCCAAGCGCGTGCTCGAGGTGGCCATCCCGGTACGCATGGACGACGGGCACGTGGAGGTGTTCACCGGCTGGCGTATCCACCACGACACGACCCGGGGCCCGGCCAAGGGAGGGATCCGGTTCCACCCGGACACCGGCGCGGCGGAGGTGGCGGCACTCGCCGCCGACATGACACTCAAGACGGCCGTGGTGGACATCCCCTTCGGGGGAGGCAAGGGTGGCGTGCGCTGTGACCCGCGCACGCTCTCGCTCGGGGAGCTCGAGCGCCTCACCCGTCGATACACGTTCGAGATCTCGTCGCTGCTCGGGCCCGACAGCGACGTCCCCGCGCCCGATGTCAACACCGACGAACGGGTGATGGCGTGGGTGCTCGACACCATCGACATGCTCCACGGACGATCCCTGCCCGGCACGGTCACCGGCAAGCCGCTCGCCGTGGGCGGCATGCGCCTCCACTCGGGGGCGACCGCGTCGGGCGTGGTGCGCTGCGTGCGGGCCGTCTTCGCCGCCCTCGACATGGAGCTCGCCCGGACCCGCGTCGTCGTGCAGGGATTCGGCAAGGTCGGGGGCCCGCTCGCCTTCCTGCTGTGGTCGGCCGGTATGCGCGTGGTGGCGGTGGCCGACATCGGCGGGGCGGTGCACAATCCCGGTGGTCTCGACGTGGGCCTGTTGTCGGACCACGTAACGAAGACCGGCACGGTGGCCGGATTCGAGGGTGGCCACGCCATCGGCGCGACCGACCTGTGGGCGGTGGAGGCGGAGCTCGTGGTGCCCGCCGCCCTCGAGGGAGCCATCGACGCCGCCGCGGCCGAGGCACTGCACGCCGGCGTGGTGGTCGAGGCGGCCAACGGCCCGACCACGCCGGAGGCCGACCGGATCCTCGACGGGCGGGGGATCACCGTGGTGCCCGACATCCTGGCCAACGCCGGGGGTGTGACGGCGTCCTACTTCGAATGGGCGCAGAGCCGGCAGGGATACCTGTGGGACGAGGACGTTGTGGCGACCCGCCTCGGGCGGACGATGGACGACGCCTTCACCGCGGTGTGGGCGAAGGCGCAGACGCTCGGCGTGTCCATGCGCCGCGCGGCCGGCGCGCTGGCCGTGCAGCGTGTGGCGGACGCCATCGCAGCACGCGGCTTGTTCCCCTGACCGGCGCCGCCGCCACGCCGTGATCAGCGGGTCCCGGAGACGGCGAGCAGGGCCAGACAGGCGACTCCGGCGAGGGGGGCGGCCACCAGGCCGAGTCGGCTGACGGTCGCGGCGCGCGGGCGGGCTCCGGCGGCACGGGCGCTCTGCCACCACAGGATCGACGAGAGCGAGCCCGTCACGAGCAGGTTGGGGCCGAGGTCGAGCCCCACCAGGATGGCGAAGGGATGGGCCGGGTGCCGGGCGGCGAGGAGCGACGCGGCCGGAAGGTTGTTCACCACGATGGACAGGACGGCGGCGAAGGCCGCGGTCGCCCACGCACCGAGGTGCCCGAGGAGAGCCGTCGGACCGGACCACTGCCGGCCGAGGGTGCCGGCGCCGATGGCGACACCCAGGAGGCCGACGAGGACCGGAGCGCCGACGGCCTCCACCATGCGCTCCGCCGCGTGTCGCGGGGTCCCCGAGCGCCCGAGACGTACGGCAGCGGCCACCACCCCGACGACGAGCACGGGAAGAGCCGGCGACGCGTCCGTCACGACGACGGCGGTGGCGACCACCACGGCGACGAGCCCGATGGGTCCCCTCGGTCGCACACTGACGAGGTCGCCGCGGGACACGGGAACACGTCGGAGGTGTCGTCGCAGGAGGAGGCCCACCGCCGCCGTGGTCAACGCCACGGACGCCACCCACGGCGCTGCCATGCGCAGTGCGAACCGTCCCCCCGACAGATGCAGATGACCGACGACGATCAGGTTCGTGAGATTGGATCCGGGCAGCAGTAGTGATGCCGCGTTGGACATGAGGAGACATCCGTAGAGCATCGGGGCTTGGAGCGGTGGTCCGTCGGGGCTGTCGGCGGATGCCGGTATCGCCGTGGCGCGACCGTGGGCCCGGCTCGTCGCCACGAGCACCGGGGTGAGGAACGCCACCGCGGTGTCGAGGTTGAGCACCGCGGTGACCACCGCGACGAGGATCATGGCCGCCACGAACAAGCCGGCACCGCTCCCCGACATGGCGGCGAGCCGCGCGCCGGCTGCCTCGAACACGCCGTCCTCAGCGGCGACCAACCCCACGAGGAGGAGGCCCGCCACCAGGACGAAGGGCGGCCAGTCCTGGGTCGCCGCCTCCCGGGCCGAACCGGGGGCCCATGCCACACCCACCGCCACTGCCGCCGTACCGACGGCGGCGACGGCCCATGCCAGGCGCCGGCCTCCGCTCACCAGCCCCGGTCCACCCACTCCTGCAGGTGCGGGCGCTCGGCGCCGACGGTGGTGTCCGCTCCGTGGCCGGGCAGCACCATCGTCTCGTCCCCGAAGCGCGAGAGGATGCGCTCGTCGATCGAGCGGATGATGGTGGGGAAGTCGCCGCCCGGGAACTTGGTGGCGCCCGGACCGCCGGGGAACAGGGTGTCGCCGGTGAACAGCAGGGGTGTCCCCTCGACCGCGAAGCAGATGGAGCCCGGCGTGTGGCCGGGCGTGGTGATGGTCCGGATCCGCAACCGCCCCACCTGCAGCACGGCGTCGTCCTCGAGGATGAGGTCGTAGGACGGGAGCATCTCGGCGTCGGCCGCCGTCACCGCCACGTCGTAACCGGCATCGCGCACGGCCGGCACCGCCTGGATGTGGTCCCAGTGCCCGTGCGTCTCGACGACCCGGCGGACGCCGAGGTCGCGGCACAGGTCGAGAAGGAGCTCGTGCTCGTTGGCCGCGTCCACGAGGACGGCCTCGCCGGTCTGACGGCACCGGATGACGTGGACGTTGTTGTCGACCGGGCCGACGACGACACGGTGCACTTCGACGAGTGAATCCTCGTAGTGGAGCGGCATGCGCCCAGCTTATTGACTGGGTGGTCAACATCCCTCGGGGTCTGGTAGACAACCGATCGGTGTGCCCCCGGCACGCCCGCCAGGTCACGATCCCGGCCGCCGGACGGCGGAACGGGGCCCGACAGGGGGAACGAGCATGAACTTCGCCTTCAGCGAGGAGCAGGAGGAGCTGCGTCGCGCCGTCCGGCGCTTCCTCGAGGACAAGTCCCCCATGACCGAGGTGCGGCGGCTCATGGAGACGACCGAGGGCTACGACGCGGCCGTCTGGGAGCAGATGGCGAACCAGCTCGGTCTTCAGGCCCTGACGATCCCCGAGGAGTACGGAGGGGCCGGCTTCAGCTATGTGGAGCTGATCGTCGTGCTCGAGGAGATGGGCGCCGCTCTTCTCTGCGCACCGTATTTCTCGACGGTGGCGCTCGCGGCCAACGCCCTGCTCGTGTCAGGGGACGAATCGGCCAAGAAGGACTTCCTCCCCGGTATCGCCGGGGGTGAGACGATCGCCACGATGGCCCTCACCGAGGACACCGGTCGCTGGGACCTCGACGGCATCACGCTGACGGCGACGGGCAAGGGCGACGGCTACACGCTCGACGGCCACAAGATGTTCGTGATCGACGGGCACATCGCCAACCTGATCCTGGTGGCGGCACGGACCGGCAAGGGCGTGAGCCTGTTCGCGGTGGAGGGCGACGCATCGGGCCTCGAGCGCACGCCCCTTTCGACCATGGACCAGACGCGCAAGCAGGCGCGCCTCGTCTTCTCCGGTACGCCCGCACGGCTGATCGGCGAGGAGGGGAGCGCCGGCGCGGTCCTCACGAAGACCCTCGACCTCGCGGCGGTGGCCCTGGCCGCGGAGCAGGTCGGCGGTGCGCAGCGCTGCCTCGACATGGCGGTGGAGTACGCGAAGAGCCGGATCCAGTTCGGCCGGCCGATCGGGTCCTTCCAGGCCATCAAGCACAAGTGCGCCGACATGCTGCTCGAGGTGGAATCGGCCAAGTCCGCCGCTTACTACGCCGGCTGGGCCGCGGCCGAGGATTCGGAAGAGCTACCCGTCGTCGCCAGCCTGGCCAAGTCGTACTGCTCCGAGGCCTACTTCCACGCCGCGGCCGAGAACATCCAGATCCACGGCGGCATCGGCTTCACCTGGGAGCACGACGCCCACCTGTACTTCAAGCGGGCGAAGTCGTCAGAGCTGCTGCTCGGCGACCCGACCTACCACCGCGAGCTCCTCGCCCAGCGCATCGGCATCTGAGCCCCGCCGACTGCCGCGAGAACGGCGGCGTCGCGGGATACTGCAGAGGTGGAGGAGGGCCCGCGGGCGTCGGACGCAGAGCGCGAGCGCGTCGTGGCGGCACTCCAGCGGCATTTCGCCGACGGCCGCCTGAACGGCGAGGAATTCGCCGACCGGGTCGAGCGCGCCCTGGCTGCCCGCACCCTCGGGGAGCTCTACGCGGTGACCTCCGACCTGCCGGTCCTCCCGGTGGTCGACGTCCCCCATCGACCG
>Ga0070739_10006934_pt1 | contig 12264 bp, 14 predicted proteins | sample Coa_R1_7_FD_66445 | JGI IMG/M metagenome (GOLD analysis project Ga0070739, IMG submission 66445) | Surface soil microbial communities from Centralia Pennsylvania, which are recovering from an underground coalmine fire - Coalmine... | ecosystem: Environmental > Terrestrial > Soil > Unclassified ... | reverse complement strand
CTCCAGCTTCGACTGGACGCCGCCCAGCGGGATGCACGTCACGGCTGTCACGGGCAGCATCGGCGGCACGTGCAACCTGACCAGCGACAACATCATCGTCTGCAAGGGGCTCGCCGCACCCCCGAAGTCCGCGACCGGTATGGGCGGGGCGATCATCGTGAACTTCACGGCGACCGGCCGGCAGCCGCAGTGGGCGGGCTCGTACTGGATCCACTACGGCGTCGTCGGCTCGGTGCAGGTCCAGACGTCGACGTTCAGCGACCTGCCGGTCTGCAAGAAGGGCCAGAAGAACACGGCGGCGCACCCCTGCGCCAACATCTAGAGGCCTAGAGACGGACCTGCTCGGTGCGCGCCGCGGCGATGGCGGCGGCCTTCACGTATCGTTCGCAGCGATGGAGCCGGCCGAGGAACGCGTAGCCGAGGATCCGGCGCTCGCCGTCGCGATCGAACGCGCAGGCCGTCTCGCCGAGAACGTCGAGCTGGTCGTCCACGGAAAGTCGGAGGAGATTCGGCTCGTCCTCGCCGCGCTCATCTCCGGCGGGCACGTGCTGCTCGAGGACCTGCCGGGCACGGCGAAGACGGTGCTCGCGCGCTCGCTCGCCGTCAGCATCGCGGGCGCGTCGTTCTCGCGCATCCAGTGCACGCCCGATCTGCAGCCGACCGACGTCACCGGGCTCTCGATCTTCGACCAGCGCACACGCGATTTCGAGTTCCGCCCGGGGCCGGTCTTCGCGCACGTCCTGCTCGTCGACGAGATCAACCGCGCGATGCCGAAGACGCAGTCGGCGCTGCTCGAGGCGATGGCCGAGAAGCAGGTCACCGTCGAAGGGAAGACGCACCGGCTCGACGAGCCGTTCCTCGTCCTCGCGACGCAGAACCCGATCGAGCAGGAAGGGACGTTCCCGCTTCCGGAGGCCCAGCTCGACCGCTTCGCGATCAAGACGACGCTCGGCTATCCGCCGGTCGAGACGGAGGTGCAGATCGTCGAGGAGCAGCGCCACGTCCACCCGCTCGAGTCGCTCGGCGAGGTCGTCTCGACGGACGAGCTGCTCGAGATCCGGGAGGCGGCGGAGCGCGTCTACGTCGACCGGCTCGTCCTGCGCTGGCTCGTCGAGCTCGTGCGGGCGACGCGGCAGCTCGAGGAGGTGGCGGTCGGAGCATCCGTGCGCGCGAGCCTCGCGCTCGAGCGCGTCGCGCGAGCCTGGGCGCTTGTCCACGGCCGCTCGTACGTCGACCCCGCCGACATCGAGGACCTGTTCCTGCCGGCGGTGGCGCACCGGCTCGTGTTCGAGCCGTTTGCGCTCGCGGTCGAGGGGATGGCGACGGACCGCTCGCTGCTCGAGCGCGTGAAGTCGGAGTGCCTGCGGATCGCCCCGGTGCCCGAGCCGGCCTGGGAAGGCCCGGCGCCGTCGAAGGTCGGCTCGCGCTGACGCGTCACCGTGTCGAGACCTGAGCGCCGCACGTTCCCGCTCGTTCCTCGACACCGGCTGACGGGCGGCACCTTCGGCGGCTACGCGAGCCTGCGCCGCGGCCGCGGCACCGACATCGCCGGCTCCCGCAGCTACATCCCCGGCGACCAGCTCGCCTGGATCGACTGGAAGACCTCGGCGCGCCTCTCGGCGGTGCAGGACGACGACGCCTTCATCGTCCGCGAGCACTACGCGGACGAGGCGCCGCGCGTCGTGATCGTCGCCGACCACCACCCGGCGATGGCGCTGTACCCAGCGGGGCTGCCGTGGCTCGCGAAACCGGACGTGCTCCGACAGGTGATCGTGGCCGTGGTCGCGGCTGCACACGCGGCGCGCGCGTACATCGGCTACCTCGACTTCTCGGGCGCCGCGCGGCGCGGCGGGCTCGGCTACTGGATCCCGCCCCGCCGCCTCGGCGTCCGCCAGATCGAGCACCGGCTCGAGACGCCGTTCGACGCGCCCGCGAACGCGGTCGAGCGTGGCATCGACGAGCTCCTCGTCCGCCGGCACGACGCGCCGGCGGGCTGCTTCGTCTTCGTCGTCTCCGACTTCCTGCGCCCGCCGCCGCTCGCGACCTGGTTGCGCGCCCGCGGGCACCGCTGGGACCTCGTGCCGGTGATCGTTCAGGACCCGGTCTGGGAGCAGAGCTTCCCCGGCGTCGCCGGCACGGTGTTGCCGGTCGCCGACCCCGCCACCGGCCGGCTGACGCACGTGCGGCTCTCGGGCGCGGACGTCCGGCGTCTACGCCGCGACCACACCGCGCGGCTCGAGGCGCTGATCCGCCTGTTCCACAGCCTCGACTTCGACCCGGTCGTGCTCGGGACGAGCGAGGAGCACGAGATCGACGTCGCGTTCTCCAACTGGGCGAACCGGCGCCGCTTCCTGCGCAGGCGGGCCGCGTGAAGCGGGCTGCGCTCGCCGCAGCGATGCTGGCCGCGCTCGCGGTCTGCGTCGCACCTGCGCTCGCGGCGCCGCCGATGGAGGTGCGGACCGCCGTCTCGTCGCAGTTCCTCTTCTTCGCGGATTCCGTCAACGCGCAGATCACGGTCATCGCCGACCGGCGCCAGGTCGATCCCCACAGCGTCGGCTTCATCGCCGACTTCGGCAACTGGACACAGCTCACGCCGACGCGGACGTCGACGCTCTCGGCCGGCCCCTACGTTCGCAAGACGTTCTCGTTCGACATCGCCTGCGTCGACCTGGCCTGCCTGCCGCCGCCGCACAAGAACCTGATCGTTCACCTGCCGCGCGTGACGGTGACCGCGAGACGCCACGACGGCTCGACGGTCGCGTTCCGCCAGCCGTGGCCGACGCTCACCGTCACGCCGCGCTTCGGAGCGGCGCCGCCCGGCTCGACACCCGCCTTCCAGCTCGAGCGCGGCCTGCCGCCGGCCACGTACCGGCTCGACCCCGGCGGCCTCGCATTCGCGCTCGACGCCGTCGCCGTCGTGCTGGCGGCGTTCGCGGCGCTGGTGGTCCTGCGGGAGGTGCTCCGCCGCCGGCCGGCGCGCGTGGTCGAGATCCCGCCGCTCGCGCGCGCGCTCGGGTTCGTGCGCCAGGCGAAGTCGAGGCCGATCGACGACCGGCGCCGCGCCGTCGGCCTGCTCGCGCGCACGCTCGCGGACGATCCGAGCGACCCGCGCCTGCGCGCGACCGCCTCACGCGTCGCGTGGTCCGCCGGCGACCCCGAGCCCGACCGCCTGGAAGAGCTCGCGCGGATGGTCGAGAGCGCACGCGAGGACGGCGGATGACGACGTCGACGTTACCGCTCGCCGACGCGCCGTCGCTCGAGCCGTTCGCCCGCCGCACGCGCGTCCTCCGCCTCGCGCTCGCCGGCGCGCTCGCGGTCGTCGCGATCACTGCCGTCGTCCTCGCGCGCGGACCCCGCGCGTCCGCAGGCCCGTTCATTCCTCCGGGCTCGAACACGATCGTCGTCCTCGACGTCTCGCAGAGCGTCGAGTACAACAAGCTCCAGCTCGCGTACAGCACGCTGACGTTCCTCGGTCACTCGAAGGCACGCGTCGGGCTCGTCGTCTGCTCGAGCTACGCCTACGAGGCGCTGCCGCCGGGTTCCCCGTCGAGCACGCTGCTGCCGATCGCGGCGCTCTTCCATCCGACGGGGCTGCGCCGGACGTACGGGCGGCCGACGTTCCTGCTGCCGCCGAACCCGTGGGCGGCGGCCTTCAGCGCCGGCACCGAGCTCGGGAGCGGGCTCGAGCTCGCCGAGTCGATCATCGTCCAGCAGCATCTGCGCAATCCGAGCGTCGTCCTGATCAGCGACCTGCTGGACGACTCGAGCGACTTGACGAGGGTCTCGGCGATCGGACAGGCCTACCAGCGGCACCACATCCCGCTCCGGATCGTCGGGTTGCGCCCGTCGATCGGGGATCTCCAGTTCTTCCTCAAGGCAGCCGGTAAGCAGGGTTCGCTGCTCGCGCCGAAGGTGCCGAAGCAGGCGACCGCACAGCTGCGGACCGGCTTCCCGAGCTCGCTCGTCGCGGTCGCCGCCGTGCTCGCCTTCCTGCTCGCGATCGACGAACTGCTGCTCGCGCCGCTCCGGTGGGGCGCGTCGCTCGCCAGCCGGGGAGCTGCGGCATGAACGCCGCCGCCCGCTCCGGCGGCCGCTGGCTGAAGGGGGCGCACCGCCGCACGCCGGTGCGGCTCGTCGCGGCCGGCCTCGCGATCGCGGTCGCGGTCTTCGCCGTCCTCCTCGCCCACGACGTCCGCTCGTGGCAGAACACGATGCGGGAGGACGCGATGCGGTACACGGTCTCGCCGACGGCGCCGGTCGTCTTCACGCCCCCGACCTACCTGCCCGCGAACCTGACGGCGAGGCTGCTCGCCGCCGACCGCGACCGGCGGACGCTGTCGGCGCTGCGCTTCTTCGCCGCCGCCGACAACCTCGACACCAGCAACGGCGTCATGCCGGGCGACGAGCAGGTGTTGCAGACGGCGGAGCGGTCGCTGACGCTGGCCGCCCAGAACCCCGACCCCGCGCGTGCCGCGCAGGCGTACGCGCTGCTCGCCGTCATCCTGCTCAAGGACTCGCGCGCCGGGTTCGTGCAGGACCTCGCGCCCTACGCAGCGGCCGTCTCCGCGATGCAGAGCGCGGTGCGTGCGGCACCGCACGACGAGCACATGACCGCCGACCTCGAGCTGATGCTGCGCCAGTTCCGTGCCGACTCGAGAGGCCCGACCGAGCAGCAGGCGAACAACCAGGGCTCGAAGCAGCGCGGCAAGGCCGTCGGCCGAGGGAAGGGCATACCGCCGGTGAAGGCACCGACCGGCGACTACTGAGCGTGGTCGGCGCGCTCGTCTTCCTGTCCCCGGCCGGCGGCCTGATCGCGACGGCGGTGGCGCTGCCGCTCGCAGCGGCACTCGTCGCCGGCGCGCGCCTGGCACGCACGCGGCGCCTGCTCGGGCTCGCGCCGCGGAGCTTCAGCGCCGTCGAGCTCGCCAGCCTCGCGGCCGTGCCGCTCCTGCTCGCGCTCGCGGCCGCCGGCCCCGCCATTCGCCGCCCCGCCGGCCGCGGCATCCTCGACAGCACGCAGGCGCTCTTCGTTTTCGACGTCTCGCGCTCGATGGGCGCCGCCGCGAGCCGTCACTCCCCCACGCGTCTCGAGCAGGCGAAGGCCGATGCGCTCGCCCTGCGCGCCGCGATCCCGGACGCGAGCGCGGGCGTGTCGTCGCTCACGACGCAGCTCCTGCCCGAGCTCTTCCCGACGGCGGACGAGAACGCGTTCGCGCTGACGGTCGACGGCGCGATCGGCGTGCTGAAGCCGCCGCCGCCTGCCTTCCAGTTCGTTGCGACGACCTTCGATCCGCTCGCCGCCCTCCGCGACCAGGGGTTCTTCTCGACCGCGACCAGGCGTCGCGTGGCGGTCTTCTTCACCGACGGCGAGAGCATCACCTTCTTCCCACAGAACGTCGGGCAGCGGCTGGCGGGGAAGATGTTCCCGAGCGGCTTCAACGCCGGCCGGCCGTTCAAGCCGCAGGCGCCGGTGAAGCTGATCGTGATGCGCTTCGGCTCCGCCACCGACCGCATCTACCGGGCCGACGGCACCGTCGACCCGGGCTACCGGCCGGACCTGCGCGCGCCGACGATCACCGCCGAGCTGGCCGCGGACGCGCACGGGAGCGCGTTCGAAGGCAGCCAGCTGGACGCGGCGAAGGCGGCGCTGAGGAAGGCGATCGGCACCGGCCCGAAGTCGAAGCGCGTGACGACGATCGAGACGACCCGCCTCGCGCTCTACACCGCGCTCGTGGCGCTTTTCCCGCTCGGGTTGATCGTCTGGCGGCGCAACCTCGTCGCGCTCTGAGCGGCGCCGGAAGGCGCTCCCGCGGCTGGGCTATACTCGAATTTCTTGGGGATTTCGCTAGAGGAGGTCGTTTCTTGAGGTACCTGACGACGGGCCTCGTCGCAGCGGCGCTCATGCTCGGCTCGGCCTCGCCCGCGTTGCCGTCGGCGAAACGCGGCAAGCTCATCCACGCAACCATCTGGCCCAACCTGCTCGTCACGTTCTCGCCGGCGACGGTCAAGCGCGGCAGCGTCGTGATCGAGGTCAAGAACCGGACGCCGAGCGCGCACCAGCTCTCGATCGCCGGCGTCACGTCAGCGAGCGTCAAGCCGAACCACAGCGTGTCGCTGTCGGTGACGTTCAAGCGCAAGGCCGTCTACACCGCCACGCTCCCGGACTGCGGGTATCCGAATCCGTGCAACCTGCCGCCGGGACACGCAGCGCCGGGTGGCAACATCAAGGTGACCTGATGGACGCGACGGCGGCGGCGAGCGAGCTGCTCGGCGCCCCGTTGATGAAGGAAGCATGTCGAGTTGGGGAGGAGGGCGCGGGCAGCGATGCAGCGCGACACCGCTAGGTGCGTCGTGGCGAGCGCGGGGCGCCGCGCGCTCCTCTGATCGTCGCCGCGGCAGATCGTGGGCTCGTGCGGCTAACTCTGCCCCCGTCGCCGTCGGGGCGAAGGCGGTGACGTGAGCAGGGGCATCATCGAGGTCCTCGACCGCACCCGCACCGCCGCCGAGCCGGGGCCGGGGCCGATCACCCCCGAGAGCCTGCGCGTGCTCGACCTCGCGATCGGTCGCCGCGTCGACGGGATGCTCGCGGGCGACTACCGCTCGGCGTACACCGGGATCGGCACCGAGTTCCACCAGGTGCGCCCGTACGAGCCGGGCGACGACGTCCGCCGCATCGACTGGAACGTGACCGCCCGCACCGGCGTCGTGCACGTGCGGATCGAGCTCGCCGAGCACACGCTCGTCACCTGGCTCGTTCTCGACGAGTCGGCGTCGATGCGGTTCGGCACCGCCGACCGCCGCAAGGCGGACGTCGCCGAGGGCGTCGCGATCGCGGTCGGCCATGTCGCGACGCGCCGCGGCAACCGGCTCGGCGTCGTCGCGTTCGGCGCCGGCGACCCGCGCCTCCTGCGCCCGCGCCGGGGGCGGCGCGGGCTGCTGCTCGCGCTCGGCGCGATCCGCGAGGCGCCGGCAGGCGAAGGCAGCCTCGGCGAGGCGATGAACCTCGTCGGCGGTCTCGCCGCCGAGCGCTCGCTCGTCGTCGTCGTCTCCGATTTCCGCGGCCCGGTCGACTGGAGGCGCGGGCTGCTGCGGGTCGCGGCCCGCCACGCGACGCTCGCGGTCGAGATCCGCGACCCGCGGGAGCAGGAGCTTCCCGACGTCGGTGAGCTGCACCTCGTCGATCCCGAGACCGGTCGCCACGTCGTCGTCGACACCGACGATCCCGTCCTGCGCGAGCAGTACGCACAGGCGGCGCGGGAGGAGCGGCGCGAGGTCGGCGCGCTCCTGAGCTCGGCCGGCGTCCCGCACGTGACGCTCTCGACCGAGGGCGACTGGCTGCCGCCGCTCGCCGCCTTCCTGGCCCGGGGCGATCGCAAGTGAGCTTCGCCTCGCCCGAGCTTCTGCCCGCGCTGATCCTGGTTCCGCTCGCGGCAGCCGCGTACCTGCTGCTGGAGCGCCGGCGGGCACGCCGCTCGACCGCCTGGTCGAGGCCGCAGCTACAGCCGAACGTCGTCTGGCGCCCGTCGCGCCGCGTCGGCTTCGTCCCCGCAGCGCTCTTCCTGCTCGGCGTCGCCTTCCTGCTCGTCGGCTTCGCGCGGCCGCAGCGCGCCGCGAGCAGCAACGGCCGCGGGATCGGCCCGACCGTCGTGCTCGCCTTCGACGTCTCCGGCTCGATGGCCGCGCGCGACATCAAGCCGACGCGGCTGCGGGCAGCGCGCGAGCTCGCGATCGAGATGCTGAAGAAGCTGCCGTCCAACTACCAGGTCGCGGTGCTCTCGTTCGGGAACACCGTCCGCCTGCTCGAACAACCGACGCTCGACCACCAGGACGTGATCGCGCACCTGCCGAAGCTGATCACGCCGCTCGCCGGGACGTCGCTCGGAGATGGGATCAGCTCTGCCCTCGCACTGATCATCCAGGCGATCCCGAATGGCCAGCCCGTCGACCGGCTGCATCCGCCGGGGGCGGTGGTCGTCTTCTCGGACGGCGCGCAGACCGGCGCGGGCGTCGAGCCGCAGGACGCGGCGGCGACCGGGTACGTCTACGGCATCCCGATCAACGGCGTCACGATCGGGACCTCGCACGGGTCGGTGACGCAGCCGCTCAAGGTCGACAACTTCCAGACGCAGATCAACATCGCCGTTCCGGCGTTGCCGCTGACCATGCAAGGCGTGGCGCAGCTGACGGGCGGCACGGCGCTCGTGGGGTCGTCGGCACAGCAGCTGTCGGCGGCCGCACAGAAGCTGCCGGAGGCGATCCGCAAAGAGGGGATCAGCGCGATCGAGCAGCCGCCGCAGGGCGACCATGCGCTGAGCGCGGCGGCGGGTGAGCTCGGGCTCGCCTTCGTCCTCGGCGGCATCGTCCTCTCCGGGCTCTGGTTCGGGCGGCTCGCATGATCCGCTCGCCGGGACGCCTGCTCGTCGCCGCAGGTCTCGCCGCGATCGTCGTCGCCGCGTTCGCCGGCGGCGTCTCTGCGCGCACGTCGGCCGGACCGTTCACGCTCGCGCCCTCGAAGACGCAGGAGTGCCACAACCTCGCGTACTGCTACGGGATCGCCGGGCTGTGGGTCGTCGTTCCCGCGACCGGCGAGGCGACGTACCTGTTCGGCTGCCCGCCGCGCGCGGCGACGAAGGGACAGTACCTGCTCGGCGGCACCGACTCGCTCGCAAGCTCGAAGGCGGTCCGTGTCTGGTACGACGGCCAGCTCGGCGCGCCGATCGGCAAGCAGGAGCCGGGGTCGGCGCTCCTCTTCCACGCCGTGACGACGAACGGCAAGCAGGGGTCGTTCCAGCCGATCCTCGGCTGCATCGACTTGACGCAGGCGAGCAAGCGCTCGACCGTCTCGGCCCGCCAGGCCGAGGCCGCGCCGGCTCCGACGAGCGCCCCGGCGCCGCACTGGCACGCGACGACGCTGATCCTCGCGCCCGGCAACGCCCAGCCCGCCAGCACGAGCTGCCTCGCGCACGAGAAGCTCGTCGGGAGCTGGAGCGCCGTCGCCTACGGCACGTCGGGGCCGCCGAAGCTGCCCGCGCCGGGCGCCGTCAAGGTCGCGACGCACTCGGTGCGCAACACCGTCCAGGCGCAGATCACGACCGCGAGCACGATCCCGTACCTGATCCACATCCAGATCGGCGCCGTGTGCGAGCCGACCTCCTGACGAGGCGATGGGGCACTTCAGCTTCAGCTCTCCCGAGTACCTGCTCGTCCTCCTCCTCGTGCCGCTGCTCTTCGTCTACGGCTTCGTCATTCGGCGGCGCCGCTCGCGGTACGCGGTCGCGTTCACGAACGTCGACCTGGTCGCTCGGCTGGTCGCGAGACACCCAAACCGCTGGTGGCGGCGCCTCCCCCTGCTCCTGATCGCGCTTGCGCTCGCGACCGCGACGGCGGCGCTCGCGCGGCCGCGGATGGAGCTGACGGCGTCGAACCGGACGGCGACGATCGTTCTCCTCGTCGACATCTCCGGCTCGATGCAGGCGAGTGACGTCGGACAGCAGCGGGTCGGGATCGGCGAGACGCGGCTCCAGGCGGCCGTCACCGCCATGCACGACTTCCTCCAAGCGGTCCCGGCGAACGACAAGGTCGGCCTGGTGACGTTCAGCGACAAGGTCCAGGTCATCCAGAAGCCGACTACGAACCACAGCCTGGTCGACGCGGGTATCTCCGTCCTGAAGCCGCAGGGCGGCACGGCGCTCGGCGCGGGCGTCGAGGAGGCGGTCAAGCAGCTCGTGGCGAGTCTCGCCGCGGACGGCTACCACCACAAGATCGGGACGTTCGCGCCGGCGGCGATCGTGCTCGAGTCGGACGGCGCCCAGAACCGCGGCACGATCAAGCCTCCCGCCGCCGCCGCGCTGGCGGCCGCCGCCGGGATCCGTATCTACGGCGTCGCGCTCGGCAAGCGCAACGGCTACGTGCTGCAAGGCCACGGCTTCTTCGCGCTGAGGATCCCCGTGCCGCCCGACCCCGGCGTCGTCGGTCTCCTCGCCCGCACGACGGGCGGCAAGGCCTACCGCGCCACCACGGGGCCTCAGCTCGACCAGATCTACCGCCACCTCGGCTCGACGATCGGCAGCGAGCCGCACCTGACCGAGATCACGTCGTGGTTCGAGGCGGCCGCCGCGGTGCTGTTCGTCTGCGGGCTCGGTGCCGCGCGGGTGCGCGGCGGCGCCCTGCCGTGACCGTCAGCTGAGGTCGAGCGCGACGCGCTGCGCGCGGTGCGCGGCCGGCGTCGACTCGAGCTCGCCCCGCAGACCGAAGTACTTGCCGGTGCCGCCGGTGACCGGAAGCGCGAAGCTCGACGTCTTGAAGTCGACGGTACCGGCGCCGACGAACGTCCCGTCGTTCAGCTGATAGGTCGCGTCGCAGAAGGCGTTCTTGTTGACGTTGAACTGACAGGTGATCTCGGCGGTCCCGACCTTCGTCTTCAGCCGGGCGTCCCTGTAGACCGCGAGCTGGAAGTACTCGAGGTCGCCGGGGAAGGGTCCGCCCTTCGTCCGCTTGATCGTCGCCGTCGTATCCTTGAAGTTCCCGAACGGATTGTTGCCGTACCCACGCTGCCGGTCGTCGGAGTAGTTGGCGTACTGCTCCGATTGCGCGACCGTGTACAGCGTCAGCCGCACGGCCTTCCTCGTCTGCCCGGCGCCAGACGCAACGGTCGGCGCGAGCATGGCGGCGAGCAGAACTCCGACGGCTGCCCCGGCCCTCATCCGACGAGTGCGAGCGTGAGCTGCTGAGAACCGTGCCTGACGGGCGACGCCGTCAGCTCGCCCGCCACACCACGGTACTTGCCGGTACCACCGGTGACGACGAGCGAGAACGTGTTGGCGTTGAAGTCGAGGCCGCCGGCCGCGACCAGCGTGCCGCCGCTCAGCTGGTAGATCGCATCGCAGAAGCCGAGCTTCTTGAACCCGTAGTTGCAGGTGAAGACCGACGTCCCCGCGAGCGTCTTCAGGTCCGGCCCCGTGAAGACGTTGAACTCGAACAGCGCCTGGTCGCCGGGGAAGGGACCGTTGTTCTGCTCCTTCGTCGTGAGCTTCGCCTGGTAGAAGTTGCCGAACGGATTGTTGCCGTAGCCGCGCTGGCGGTCGTCGGCGTGGTTCAGGAACTGCTCGGCGGTCGGGACGGAGTTGAGGTCGAGGGTCCGCGCAGGGCGCGCGGCGATCGGCTCGAGCGAGATCGCGAGGCGCTGCGCGAGCTTCGCGGCCGGTGTTGCCGCGAGGCTGCCGGTGACGAGGCGGTACTTGCCCGTGCCGCCCGTGACGGCGAGCGAATACGTCCTCGCGTCGAAGTCGAGCGCGCCCTTGACGAGGAGCGAGCCGCCGTTCAGGCGGTAGATGCCGTCGCAGAAGCCGTGGTGCTTGAAGTTGTAGTTGCAGAGGAAGACCGCCGAGCCGGCGACCGTCTTCAGGTCCGGGCCGGAGAAGAGGTCGAACTGGAACAACGCCTGGTCGCCCGGGAACGGACCGCCGTTCGACTCGCGTGTCGTCGCGGTCGGCGCCTGGAAGTTCCCGAACGGATTCTTCCCGTATCCGCGCTGCCGGTCGTCCGCGTGATTCAGGAACTGCTCCTGCGAGGCGCGCGAGTACAGGGTCAGCTGCGTCGCCGCCGCACCGGCCGAGCCGGAGCCGACGGCCGCCGCGAGGAGCAACGCGACGAGCGAGGCAGCGACGAGAAGCGATCGACCTCCGCTCACGGCGTCAACGATACATCGACGTGCGCCGAGTGGCCCGTCAGCGCCTGCGCCGTTCCTAGGGGATGACCTTGAGGATGCCGGTGCCGTCGGTCTCGCCGTCGTCGACGTTCACGCCGGCGAGGTACTTGCCGGGGCGCTTGAAAGTCACCTTGATCACCGCCGTGCCGCTCCCGGGGCCCATCCACTTCGTGCTGACGCCGTTGATCGAGAGCTGGTGCCAACCGTCCTCGTCGTTGTTCCGCGCGACGATGATCACCGTGCCGCGGTTGACGACGGCGGGCGTGAAGTAGATCCGCACCGGAGTCAGGTTCGAGCCCGCCCCGCCCTGGAAGGCCCTGATGCGGGCGATGACCTTGAGAATCGGCTGCGTCGGCTTCTTCGCCGTCGCCGACGAGAGCTCCGACCACGCCGCCGGGGCGGCGGCGAGCAGTCCGAGCGCCGCGCTTGCGCCCACGAGCACGAGCCGCCGCCGGGCCCGCCTCGGCCGTTCGATTTCGCGCTGCATGCTGAGCCTTTCTACGTACTCCCCGCGGCGAGTGTAGCAGCGTCCCCGCGGCGCTCGGAAGCGGGTGCAG
>Ga0070739_10006932_pt1 | contig 12272 bp, 7 predicted proteins | sample Coa_R1_7_FD_66445 | JGI IMG/M metagenome (GOLD analysis project Ga0070739, IMG submission 66445) | Surface soil microbial communities from Centralia Pennsylvania, which are recovering from an underground coalmine fire - Coalmine... | ecosystem: Environmental > Terrestrial > Soil > Unclassified ... | reverse complement strand
GCTGGCGATCTGTGGAAACACCTCGACGCCGCGGCTTCAACGAGACGGTCACCCGGTTCTGGAGTTTTGCGGCTCCCGCCTACAACCTTCCGATTCTCCAAGAGTGGGTGTATCGCCCGCCGCACGATGAGGTGATCGAGCAGTTGCGGCTCCACGGGTCTACCCGCATAGCTGATATCGCTTGCGGCACTGGCATTTTGACCGACAGGATCCAGCGCGAGCTGGAACCCGAGGAGTTGTACGGGGTCGACATGTCCGATGGGATGCTCGCCCAGGCCCGGGCGCGAACTGACCGGGTGCAGTGGTTGAAGGGCCCAGCCGAGCACCTGCCGTTCGACGACGGCGCTCTCGATGCCGTCGTGACGACGTCGGCCTTCCACTTCTTCGACCAGCCCGCGGCGTTACGGGAGTTTCACCGTGTGCTCGCCCCAGCTGGGCTCGTCGCGGTCGCGGCGCTCAGCGCGCGTCAACCTCGTCTGCAGGCGCCGTCGGCCATCCGGTGGAAACCTGCGCACCATCCGTCGCCGGCCGAGATGCGCGCACTGTTCGAAAACGCCGGCTTCACCGTGACCGAGCAACACCGTGTCCGGCGGCCGATCTGGACGAAGATCCTGTCCGACCTGATCACTGTCGGGGTGAAAAGCTAAGCGGTATCGCATACGACATCACTTCTGTGCGGATAGCATCTTGCCGGCATCCTCCTATGAAGGCAGGGCGACATGAGCGGCAGCGGTGTGGTCGAACGCTACTTGGCGTGCCTGGGCGCTCAGGATTGGGATGGACTGGCCGCCACCATCGCCGAGGAGGGCCTGGTCCGCGACGGCCCGTTCTGCGACGTCGTTGAAGGCAAAGAAACCTATATCACCTTTCTGCGCGGTGTTTTCTCCCATCTGCAGGGCTACCAATTGCACGTACAGCGGATTTCCGCTGTGTCCGAACGTCGTTCATATGCTGAACTGACGGAGACGTTCGAGATCGACGGCGTTCCCACCGAGTACCCCGAATGCCTCGTGTTCGAGCAAGACGACGACGGTCTGATCCGGTACGTCAGCGTTTTCATCAAGCGGCCCGGCGGGGAGGCGCGCGTGGAGGGCGGTCGCGCAGGCTAACGCCGGCAACTCACGGTCCTGTCTGATACTCGTCATGGCGGCGTAGCCACGCCGACACCGGTGTGCCGCCGAGCGACTGCACGCACGCGGTGGCTGCACAGTGGTGCTGTGTACCAGGCTGTTTTGTGGTCAGTGTTAGCTAGTAGCCGTAGGTTGGGGACGGCAGAAGCTGAAAGCCGAAGGATGACGCGATGAGGGTTCCGGGCGTAGCCAGCGTTCTCGGCGGCATGACCGACGGAGCGGCGCGGGTGGTGCGAGCCGGCGTGCAGGGCACGGCCGGTGCTGCGGGTGCAATGCAGCTGCTGACCACCCCGGTCGTGCGGTCGGCCGGACGCGTACTCGGGACCGCAGGCAATCCCCATGCCGATGTGCCACCGCCGGTGCGTTGGCACACGGAACGGCGCATGCATATCGACCTGGATCCGTTGCTGCCTTTTCCGCGCTGGCATGATCACGCGGCATCGATCGAGCAGGCCGCGCGAAAGATTCCAGGCGTTTCTTCAGCCCATATCGAGCGCGCCTTGGGCAGGCTGGTGATCGAGCATGAGGAGCACGCCGACAGCGACCGGATCAGGAACACGGTCCGCCAAACAGTGGCATCAGCCGCTGCCTACTCGATCGACCATGAGCCGGCACCTCGGATAGCGCCGTTCGCCGACCCCGGAGATCCGGCGGCGATGCTGGTGCCGTTGACCGCGGCGGCCCTCGATGTGGTGGCGGTCGGCGCCGCGGTTGCCGGGTGGCTCAGCCGGCTGCCGGCCGCCCCGCGAACCGCCCGGGCCGCCGTCGCGGTCATCAACAACCAGCCGCGGGTGCGCTCCGTCATGGAGTCGCGGCTTGGACGGGCGAGCACCGAGATTGCGCTCAGCGCTTCAACAGCGGTGGTGCACGGGCTTGCGCATTCTTTCGGCACACCACTGCTGGACCTGGCGCAACGGGGCTTCCAGATCTCGGAGGCCGCGGCTCACCGCCGGACATGGGGGCAGCGCGAACCTGAGATGGCTTCCCCGCAGCGTCCGCAGGCTCCGGTAGTTCCCGTCATCTCGTCGAACGGGACAAGCCCGCAGGCATCCAGCTTCCCCCAGCCGGATGGTGAAGCCTCACACATCGTGGTCGACGGAGCAATCGACGCCGCGATCGACACCGCTAAGGGCGCGATGCCCGGTCCAGTCGAGCAGTACCTGGATCAGGCGGCGAACGGTTCGCTGGTGGCCGCGGCCGGCACGTTGCTCGCCGGCGGCGGGTCCGAGGCGGTCGCCGACGCGATCTTGGCAGCGGTACCGAAAGCGGCTGTCTACGGCCGCGAAGCCTTCGCCGCGGTGCTGGGGCGTGGGCTGGCCGACACCGGACAACTAGTCCTCGATCGCGGTGCCCTGCGCCGGCTGGACCGAATACAGGTCATTGTCATCGACGGCGCGGCGCTGCGCGGCGACGCCCGCGCGGTGCTGAGGGCGAGCGGCGGTGCACCCGGCTGGGACGACGACCGGGTCTACGAAGTCGCCGACGCGCTGCTGCACGCTGAGCAGCCACCGGAACCTGATCCCGACGAGTTGCCGGCCACCGGCGCACGGCTGCAATGGCTTCCGCCGCAAGGACCCTCGGCGACACCGGCAGAGGGACTGGAGCGCGCCAACCTGGTGGTCGACGGCCAGCGCGTGGGCAGCGTCGAAGTTGGGTGGGAGGTCGACCCCTTCGCGATCGCACTGCTGCAAAACGCACACCGCACCGGGGCCCGGGTGGTTTTGCGCCATGTGGCCGGGACCGAGGACCTGGCCGCCAGCGTTGCGGTCGCTCATCCCGCGGGCACACCGCTGCTGAAGTTGGTCCGCGAGCTGCGCGCCGATCGCGGACCGGTTCTGCTGATCACCGCCCTGCACCCGGACTTCGCCTCCACCGACACATTGGCGGCACTGGCCATCGCCGACGTCGCGGTTGCCCTCGACGATCCGAAGGCGGCGACCCCGTGGACTGCCGACATCATCACCGGCACCGACCTCGCCGCGGTGGTCCGGATTTTGTCAGCGATACCGGCCGCCCGGCGCGCGAGCGAAACCGGTGTGCACCTCGCTCAGGGCGGCAGCACGCTCGCCGGGCTGATCGCGGTCACCGGTGACCCGCAGCAAACCAATCCGCTTGCCGTACGGCGGTGGCTGAGCCCGGTGAACGCGGCCGCGGCGACGGCCCTGATATCGGGCGCTTGGTCGGCACGGAACGTCCTTCGGCTGCCCGAGCCCACCCCGCAACCACTGACCGCCTGGCATGCTCTGGACCCCGAGATTGTCTACTCCCGGCTGGCCGGTCGGTCGAGAACCTTGGCCGCCGAACCCGCTCCGCCGCCATGGCGACGCGTTGTCTATGACTTGTCCGACAGCCCGGTGGCGGCACCGCTGCGCGGGCCGGCACGGCGTGCAGGCCGGTTGCTGTCCGCGACGCGCGCGGAGCTTCGTGATCCGCTGACCCCGATCTTGGCGGTTGGCGCCGCGGCATCGGCAGTTGTGGGCAGCAATATCGATGCGCTTTTGGTCGCGGGCGTGATGACCGTCAACGCGCTGGTCGGTGGGGTGCAACGGTTGCGTGCCGAACGCGCCGCGGCCGAGCTGTTCGCCGAGCAAGAGCGATTCGCGCGGCGTGTCGTTGTCCCGGTGGTGACGACGACACGGCGCCGCTTGGAGGCGGCCCGGCATACCGACCGCATGTTGACGGTGCCCGCCAGCTCACTGCGGCCAGGCGACATCATCGACCTGGCCGCTCCCGACGTGGTGCCCGCGGATGCGCGCCTAGTGGTTGCTGAGGATCTCGAGGTCGACGAGTCGCTGCTCACCGGTGAGTCACTCCCGGTCGACAAGCAGGTGGAGCCCGTCGCCGCCGACGATCCCGACCGGGCCAGCATGCTTTTCGAGGGCAGCACCATCGTCGCCGGGCATGCTCGTGCCATCGTCGTCGCCACCGGTGCCGCCACCGCTGCACAACGCGCGATCTCGGCGGTCTCCGACGTTGAACCGGCGGCGGGGGTTCAGGCGCGGCTGCGTGAGCTGACCAGCAAGGTGCTTCCCATGACACTTGCCGGCGGGGCTGCGGTGACCGGCTTGGCTTTGCTGCGCAACGCTTCGCTGCGTCAAGCGGTCGCCGACGGCATTGCCATTGCGGTGGCCGCCGTCCCTGAGGGACTGCCGTTGGTGGCTTCCGTCGCCCAGCTTGCCGCCGCCCGCCGGTTGTCGCGCCGTGGCGTGCTGGTCCGCGCGCCCCGCACCATCGAGGCGCTGGGCCGGGTCGGCACCGTCTGTTTCGACAAGACCGGCACCCTCACCGAGAACCGCCTGCACGTGGTGTGCGCTGTGCCGGCCGGCACCGACCCGAGCGGTCCACTCCCCGATCTCGCTGATCCGCAGGCTGCTGAGGTGCTTCGCGTCGCCGCAAGGGCATGCCCGGAGCCGGAGGATCAGCACGGGCACGCCCACGCCACCGATGAGGCCATCATCTCGGCGGCGAGTTCCCTTGCAATCCAAGGCGATTCAGATTCTTGGACGGTGCTTGCCGAGGTGCCCTTCGAATCCAGCCGCGGCTTTTCGGCTGCGATCGGGACGCTGAATAACGACCAGCAGGCGCCGATGCTGATGTTGAAGGGTGCCCCCGAGCAGATCCTGCCCCGCTGCCGGTATGCCAACTCGGGTGTGGACGGCAACCATGCGGAGTCGATGGTGCACAGCCTCGCCGAGCGTGGTTTGCGGGTGTTGGCGGTGGCGCGGCGCCGCTGGGACGGTGAAACCGCCGACGAGTCCGACACCGATGCCGACGCCGTCGATGCCGCCGCGCAGGATCTGGAATTGCTCGGCTATGTCGGTCTGGCAGACACCGCTCGACCCTCAGCGCGTCCGCTGATCGAAGCGCTCGAGGATGCCAGGCGCCGCGTCGTGTTGATCACCGGCGATCATCCGGTCACCGCCCGGGCGATCGCCTACCAATTGGGTCTACCGGCGGACGCGCGGGTGGTTACCGGTGCCGAACTCGCCGCGCTCGACGAGGACGCCTGCGCCAAACTCGCGTCGGAGGTGCAAGTCTTCGCCCGCGTCAGCCCGGAGCAGAAAGTACAAATCGTCGCCGCGCTGCAACGCTGCGGGCAGGTCATCGCGATGGTAGGTGACGGTGCCAACGACGCCGCCGCGATTCGGATGGCCGATGTGGGCATCGGGGTCAGCGGCCGCGGTTCGTCGGCCGCCCGCGGATCGGCCGACATCGTATTGACCGAAGACGACCTGGGGGTGCTGGTCGATGCGTTGGTCGAGGGCCGCGGTATGTGGAGCGGGGTGCGCGATGCGCTGACCATCCTCGTCGGCGGCAACGTGGGCGAGGTGATCTTCACGATCATCGGCACGGCGTTCGGCGCGGGCCGGGCGCCGATCGGCACGCGTCAGCTGCTATTGGTGAACCTGCTCACCGACATGTTCCCGGCACTTGCGGTTGCCGTCACCCCGGTATTCGCCGAACCCGAAGAGACCGAAGATGAAACCGGCAACGGGGTTGACGCGGCGCACCGCGCCTACCAGCGGGCGGTACTCATGGAGCCCACACCGTCACTCGATACGCCGCTGATGCGCCATATCATTAGCCGCGGGGTTGTCACGGCTGCCGGCGCGACCGCGGCCTGGGCCATCGGGCGTTGGACACCGGGCACCGAAAGACGTACGGCGACAATGGGTTTGACTGCGCTTGTGGGTACCCAGCTGGCGCAAACTCTGCTGACCCGTCGCCACAGCCCGCTGGTGGTGGCCACCGCACTGGGCAGCGCTGCGGTCCTGGTAGGAATCGTCCAGACCCCGGGCATCAGCCAATTCTTCGGGTGCACGCCCCTGGGTCCCGTCGCGTGGACAGGTGTGATCGGCGCTACCACAGCGGCCAGCGCTGTATCGGTGCTGGCCCCCAACTGGCTCGTCAAAACGGTCGATGGCGCAGCGTCTGCGCAAGAGCAGGCACTGCAACGCCGGCTGCGGGTCGCGGACTAACCCGAACGAGCTACTGGCTGAGCAGGCTCGTCGTCGTCATCGGTGGCGCTTGTTTTCGATCGCGTACCGATACCAAAGCCGCGCTGCCCAATCCACCGGTCCGGCCAGCGCCACGGTGGTGACTTCTGCGGGCCACGCCCACCACGGCTCGATGGTGCGCGGCCGTTCGATGATCGCCTTGGCGACCACGTCGGCGGCCTCATCAGCGGACAGCCCCGGAAGTTTGCGCAGCAACGGCGTGGGCTCGGTCATCCTGGTGCGGACCAACGCGAGATAGATCGACGTGACGTCGACGCCGTCGGCGTGCAGCTCGGGAGCGACGCTGCGCAGCCAGATGTCGAACGCGCCCTTCGAAGCTTGGTAGGCGCCCCACTGCGGGCCGGGCGGAACCCGCACTCCGATGCTCGACACGCTGATGATGTGTCCGCTGCCGTGTTCGCGCATCGCGGGAAGCAGGCCTAGCAGCAACCGGATAGGCCCGAGGTAGTTGATGTCGATGGTGCGCTGAAAGTCATGCGGGCGGTCGTATTGGTGATGCAGCGACCGGCGCAGCGATTTGCCGGCATTGCTGACCACGATGTCGAGGGGGCCGTGCTCATCGCTGATGCGTTCGGCCAGCGCGTTGACCGCTGATTCGTCGGTGAGATCGGTCGGGTAGGAAACCGCTCGGCCGCCACCCGCGGTAATCGCTGTCACCAGGTCGTCGAGCCGATCCTCCGAGCGGGCGACGGCGAGCACGGTCGCACCCGCTGCGGCCAGCGCGCGGGCGGTCGCCTCCCCGACACCGTATGACGCGCCGGTCACCAGCACGGTTTTGCCCGATACGGCGCGGCGTAACTTGTCGGGGTCTGAGATCCGCGGCGGGTTGACTAGTTTGTCGATCGCCTTGGCGGCTACGTTCATGCAACTATTCTGCCCAGCTCCGCGCTGGTCTCTGAGTTGTCGGTGTTCTCTTTCTCCGCGCTTACTGGCGCAGCGCGGCTGTAATCGCCTGGTTGAAGGCAGGATAGATGGGTCGTACGCGCCGTTGCGTTCGGCGAAGACCAGATCGGCGACATCTTGGAAGACCACGGCTTGGCCACCGTGTGTACCAAGAACGTCGGCATCCCGTGGGTGCGCGCAAAGCACGGCTGACAGCGGCCATGCATGGCTGGCCGCCAATTAGATTGTGCCCGAGCGGTATTGAGCCGCCGGGATTTCAGTTGCTCTTTGCCCCGATGGGCAGCCTGGCTAACTCGATTTCTTGCCGCCCTTTCGGCCGGCGGCCTTCTTCTGGGACTGATTGCCGCCGCTGCCGCTGCCGCTGCTACGACTGCTCTTGCTGCTGCCCGAGCTCTTGCCGCCTCTACTGGATGCTCCGGGCGAATTCGCAATTGCAGCTGCCCGAGACTTGCTCATCCCCTTCTTGCGCAAGCCCTCATACTGCTTGTCGTTCTTGACGCTTGAACCGTGGTCCTTCGCCATGATGCCTCCTGTGACGTCGTTTGCTCTGAATACCCAACTTGGTGTCCGAGCACACATTCGGACAGCCGCCCGCCAGTACGTGGGTGCGGCGACGCAAACGCTGCCGCCTGCGCATCGGCTGGGTGCGATGTAGCTGGCCAGAGCCCGGGGACGCAAAAACGAGTAATCCATTACCCAGTGGATTCTCGCGCCGGAACGGGATACTCAGCGCAATCGGAGGGAGTAGCCATGGCAGAGCAATTTGACGGCAAGGTCGCGTTCATCACCGGTGCCGCGCGTGGCCAAGGCCGGTCGCATGCGGTTCGGTTCGCCGAGGAGGGCGCCGACATCATCGCGTTCGATCTCTGCGATCAAATCGACTGTGTCGCCTATCCGATGCCGACCCCTGAGGATCTTGATGAGACTGTGAACCTTGTCGAAAAGACTGGTCGCGCCGCTGCCGCTCGAACTCATCGAACCAGCTGATGTTAGCGAGGCGATGGTCTACCTATGCGCCCAGTCAGGCCGCTACATCACTGGGATCACATTGCCGGTCGATGGCGGCATCACCGTCAAGTAGGAAGCAAAAACGCCTCCGCTTGGAGGGCGCGGCAATAGTCATTGACTCGACCGAGCATGACGATTACCGTCAATGTTTACGCTACGAGGCGTAGCGTAATGCGCTTGTAGTTCGGCTGCCACCCCGCAACCGGCGTGCCGCGGGCTCAGGTCAGCAGGTCCGCGGCGACGAGGAGGAGACTCGTGTTCGACCTGAAAATCATTGGTGGCACTGTCGTCGACGGCACCGGGGCGGAGCGTTTCCGGGCCGACGTTGGCATCAAGGACGGCACGATCGTCGAGGTCGTCCGGCGTGGCCCCAATGACCCGGAGATGGGCGGCGAGAGTGCCGAAATCATCGATGCGACAGGCCATGTGGTGGCTCCTGGCTTCGTCGACATCCACACCCACTACGACGGCCAGGTGAGCTGGGACAGCTTGCTTGAGCCGTCGAGCGGGCACGGGGTAACGACCGTGGTCACCGGCAACTGCGGTGTCGGCTTTGCCCCGGTGCGGCCAGGCCGCGAGGAGTGGCTGATCAAGTTGATGGAGGGTGTCGAGGACATTCCGGGCACCGCTTTGACTGAGGGCATCACGTGGGGCTGGGAAAGTTACCCGGAGTACCTCGATGTGATCGGGCAACGGAAGTTCGCGATCGATGTCGGCAGCCAGATCCCGCACGGCGCGGTTCGCGCCTACGCGATGGGTGAGCGGGGCGCCCGTAACGAGCCGGCGACTCACGACGACATCGCAGCGATGGGCCGGCTGGTCCGAGAAGGAATCGAGGCCGGCGCGCTTGGGTTCTCGACGTCCCGCACACTGGCGCACCGAGCCATGGACGGCGAACCCGTGCCCGGGACGTTCGCCGCCGAAGAAGAACTGTTCGGTCTCGGGCGGGCGATGGCGGCCGGCGGTCAGGCGGTGTTCGAGCTCGCCCCACAGGGAGCCGCGGGCGAGGACATCGTCGGCCCTAAGAAGGAACTGGACTGGATGCGGCGGTTGAGCGGGGAAATCGACCGTCCTGTCTCGTTCGCGCTTATTCAAGTGGATGCTGATCCGCACCTGTGGCGCGAGCAGTTGGAGCTCTCGGCGGCTGCGCATACGGAAGGCAGTCGGTTGCACCCGCAGATCGCGGCGCGCCCGTTCGGGATGATGATCGGCTTCCACGGCCACCATGCCTTCGGTCACCGACCCACCTACCGCAAGCTGAAGGCTGAATGCAGCCCCGACGAGCTCGCCCAGCGCCTCGCTGACCCGGCGGTGAAGGCAGCGATCTTGTCCGAGGACGATCTACCCATCGACCCCGCAGTGCTGTTCGACGGCATGTCCACCTTCGTGCAGTACTCATTGGACCGGCTCTACGCGCTGGGCGATCCGCCTGACTACGAGCCCACACCCGACTGCACCGTCGCCGCGATCGCCAAGGAGCGCGGCGAGGATCCGCTGGCGACCCTCTATGACCTCATGCTCGAGTCGAACGCGAGCGCCATGCTGATGCTGCCGTTCTTCAACTACGCCGACGGAAACTGCGATGCCATCCGTGAGATGATGTTGCACCCCGCCGGTGTGCTGGGGCTCTCCGACGGCGGTGCGCATTGCGGAATGATCTGCGACGCTTCGTATCCCACGTTCCTGCTCACGCACTGGGCGCGCGATCGCAGGCGAGGCGAGAAGCTGTCATTGGAATACGTTATCCGCAAACAGTCACGTGACACGGCTTATCTGTTCGGCCTCACCGACCGCGGCACGATCGAACCAGGCAAGAAGGCGGACATCAACGTCATCGACATGGATGCGCTGACATTGCATCCCGCGGCGATGGCCTACGATCTGCCCGCGGGCGGGCACCGGATCCTGCAAAAGGCAAGTGGCTACACGGCAACCATCGTCAGCGGAACCATGACCCGGCGCAACGGCGTCGACACCGGGGCCCGTCCCGGTCGCCTGGTGCGTGGCGCGCGCTAGAGGCCGATGAAGGTGGCGGCCGCAATCCGTGCCCGAACCCGGGACGAGGATGCCATCGGCACCCCGCCCGAGTGCCCGATGCTAGTGCCCGCCGAGCGCTATTACTCTGCGGAGTTCGCTCGACTCGAGATCGAACGAATGTGGCCGAAGGTGTGGCAGCTTGCGTGCATGCTCGACCATGTCGCTGAGCCCGGCGACTACTTCGAATACCGTTGCGGCCCATACCGGATACTGCTCGTCCGCGGTGACGATGGCGAGCTGCGCGCGTTTCAGAATGTGTGTCGCCACCGCGGCAACTCCCTGTGCGTGGGCTCCGGTTCGGGACTGCATGAGCTCAAGTGCGGTTACCACGGCTGGACGTGGGATCTGGCCGGCACGCTCAAGCGGGTGCCCGACCGCAAAGGCTTCGGCTCGTTACGACTGTCGGACTTTCCTCTTGTTCCGGTCCGGGTCGACACCTGGGAGGGCATGGTCTTCGTCAACCTCGATCTTGACGCTGTGCCGTTGCTCGATTACCTGGAGGAAATACCCGACGACATCGCCTGGTGCAAGCTCAGCGACTTCCGCTGCTACGCCACCCTCACTGTCGACGTCGACGCCAATTGGAAGACCATCGCTGACGGCTACAGCGAGACCTACCACATCCAAACACTGCATCCTGAATTGCTGCGATGTGTCGACGATGTCCATGCGCCGCAGCAGATCTGGGGCCACACCGGTAAATCTGACCAGCCCTACGGCGTACCGAGTCCACGCTTCGACGGCACACTGAGCGACGAAGAGGTCTGGGACGCTTATGTTTACACCCAGGGTGCGCTGATGGGTGCACCCGAAGGCACGCCGTTCCCGTCCGACGAACAGCGGCCCGGGCAGACGGTTCAGGACCTGATCGCGGCACGCACACGGGCATTTGCGGCTGGGCGCGGAGTCGATCTGGGTTGGGCCGACACCGACCGGATCACCCGGCTGCACCAGTACAACGTGTTTCCGAACATGACGTTTCTGACCAACGCCGACCACTTGACCATCATGTGTTCGCGCCCAGGCCCCGACCCCGATCACGGCCAACTGGTCATGTTTTTAACGGCGCGGATGCCGCCGGGTGCGCCGCGCAACAAGCCGACGGATGTGCGCACAACCGCCGGAGAAGCCGAACCGGGTGTGGTGCTGACTCAAGATATTCAACTGCTCGCGGGTGTACAGCGCGGCATGCACCAACCCGGCTTCACCCACCTGGTGCTCTCCAGCGAGGAGCGGCGCGTGATCAACATGCATCGCAACCTCGAGCGCTACCTCGACCTGCCGGAAGCTCAGCGGATGCGCGGCGGCACCATTCGCGTGTAATGCGTTGTGCTCAAACGGGGTCGGCGGGCGCGCCGTGATCGAGGCCGGTCCGCAGCAACTCCCACGCAAGGTGACGGGCTTCAGCTGCTCGGTTCACCATGAGCCGCTGGACCGGCGGGATCGGATTGTGCTCGGGTGCGTGGCCGTCGATCACGGCGAGGTGAACATCTTCGGCGACCTGAACCGCCATCAGGGCCGCCTCGTTGACGCGGTGCAGCGCCTGATGCAGCCGGTTGTCGTCGACCAGCAGGTGGGCATTGCTGATTTCGACCGAAAACTCATGCACGACTTGGCTGATTTTTTCGAAGATCGGGTTCATCGCCAGTTCCCGCTCGTCGCGGTCCTCGATGCGCAGGACTCTCGCGGCCTCGTTCCACAGTGTTGCCAGCATCTGGGTGTGCGAGCCGACAGCGCGCGACACTTCGATCATCGCTTGTTTCTGGAGCAGCTTGAGTAGGTGGCTGCGCTCGACGCGAGCCAATTCCCGCTGAGCCTCCATCTGGGTGCGATGCAAGCTCTGTTGGGCTTCCATTTCCTCCTGGTGCAACCGGCGCGTTATCGCGACTTCACGGGCCGCCCGCTCTTCGGCGGCGACGAACTCCTTGCGTAGGTGTTCTGCTGCTTCGGCCATGTGCTGCGCCGCCTGACGCTGGATGGTGACGGTCTGCCAGATCGCGACGAGGACGACGCCGAATACGACGGCGCCGAAGAACCACTCTGCTTTGGATCCGCTCGGGCCGGGACTGAAGAAGATAAACCAGCAGATGGCCAGGCTGCCGGCGACTCCGCAGCTCAGCCAGCCGAGGCCGCGCCAGCCGCCGATTGCGGCCAGTGGTCGGCGTGGAGGTGGCTC
>Ga0070739_10006927_pt1 | contig 12277 bp, 5 predicted proteins | sample Coa_R1_7_FD_66445 | JGI IMG/M metagenome (GOLD analysis project Ga0070739, IMG submission 66445) | Surface soil microbial communities from Centralia Pennsylvania, which are recovering from an underground coalmine fire - Coalmine... | ecosystem: Environmental > Terrestrial > Soil > Unclassified ... | reverse complement strand
CGCCAGGCCATGTCGGCCAACGCGGCCCGCGGCGCCAGCGCTAGCTCAGCTGGTGCTGCCGCTGGCGGGACCGGGGCCGGGGCCGCTGGAGCGGGAGCAGCGGCGGCCGGTGCGGCGGCCGGGCCCGCGGGCATCGCGGTCGCCGCACTCCAGTCGCTGCAGAAAACCATCAACGCGGTGGCCTCGCGAATGGAGCAGCAAGCCGGACACGCCGGGCTGGATGGCGCGAACCCGACGGCCTACCCGGCGGGCTATCCCTCGTACGGGTCAGCACGCATCCCCCGCACGTCAGCGTCCTCCCCGTCCGCGAGCCCCGGCGGCGCACCCTCCAACTCCAACCCCGCGGCCGCCAGTACAGGCGGAAAGCCCACAACCACCGGAAAGGCGTGATCAACGTGCCCGAACTCGTTCCCGCCCGAACTTACGCCGGCTGGCAGCACGAGAAGGTGCACTTCCTGCTGGGTCTCTCCGGCCGCCGGGCCGCCCTCGTCGGGATGGCTGTCTTCCTCGGCCTTCAGCCCATCGTCTCCGGACGTCTCGCCGGCGCCCTCCCGCTGTGGCCGCTCGCTCTCACGCTCGCCACTTGCGCCTACGCGCGCGTGGCCGGACGCACCCTCGACGAATGGATGATCACCGTGGTCTCCTACAACCTCCTCAAAACCCGGCGCAAGAACATCTTCCTGTCCGGCGCCTTCGCTCCCGGCCGCGGCATCGAACCGCCCCGCCTCGACCTGCCCGGTGTACTCGCACCGCTGCGCATCCTCACCGCCCACGACGGCATCGGTACCGAGATCGCAGTCCTGCATCATCCGCACAGCCACAACTACACCGCCGTCGCCAGCGTCGACTGCGCCGGGCTCGGGCTGCTGGACCCGGATCGGGCCGAGGCAAGGGTACGCGCGTGGGGCGAGCTGCTCGCCTCGCTATGCACCGAGGACCAGCCGATCGCACGGGTGCAGTTCGTCTCGCGCACCGTGCCACAGACCGCCGGAGCGCTGCGCACCTGGCACACCGACCATCTCGACCCCGCTGCCCCGCTGGCCTCGGTCATGGCCAACGAAGCGCTGCTGACTGCCGCGGCCCCAGCCACATGCCTGCGTCAGACCTGGCTGACGATCTCTCTAGATGCACGGCGTGCTGCGACAGCCATCCGTGCGGTAGGCGGCGGTGAGGCAGGAGCCTGCCGTGTTCTGGAGCAGCACGTACGGGCACTGCGACCACTGCTCGCGGGTGCCGGACTCGAGATGACGCACTGGCTGGATGTGCCGGAGTTGGCGGAGGTGATCCGCACCGGGTTCGATCCGCATGCGGCCGCACTGCTGGACCGCCGCCGTGCCGAGGCTGACGATCAAATCGCTCGGGGTGGCACGCCCGCCGTTCCCTCAGGCGTGCACGAGTCGCTCGCCGGCCCGTCTATGGCCGAAGCGTCATGGTCGTCGTACCGGCACGACGGCGCGGTCTCGGCCACCTACGCGGTGCACGCCTGGCCACTGTCCCCGGTGTACGCCACCGCGCTGGCATCGATGCTTGCCGACGCGACGCACCGTCGCTCATTCTCCTTCGTCATCGAGCCGTTGGGGCCGCGCGCCGCGCAGAAGGCGGTGATGGTCGAGCGCACCAAACGTGACGTAGGCATCCGGCTACGCGCCCGCACCGGCCAGGCCGTCTCCGCCGCCGAGCAGGTGGCGCTCGATCGGGCCGCGGCGCAAGACACCGAACATGCGCACGGTTCCGGCTTGTGCCGCTTCACCGGCTACCTCACCGTGACGGTCGACGAACCCACCGAACTGTCTGACGCGGGCGCGCAGGCCGAGGCCGGTGCGGCGCTAGTCGGGATCGAGCTGCGCCGTATGTATGGCGCCCAGGACACCGGGTTCGCCATGACCCTGCCGGTGGGCCTCGGCCTGCCGGCCAAGCGGTGGTGAGCACGATGCGTACCCTGATATCCCGGCGACGCCAGCTCGCGGCAGCCACCAGCCTCCCGGCCGTCCCGCTCGCACAACTGCGCCCACTTGCCCCAACCGCGACTGGACCAGCCCGCTCGGCGCGCGACCGGACTGAGCCGCGCCCCGCAAGCGATGCTCCACGGCGTGGGATCAATCGCCCGTATTCCGGTCGGGCTGCGCTCGCCCCGCCGCCCCGTGTCTACAGGTCCGCCACCGCACAGCTCGCCGGGCTCTACCCGTTCCTCTACGGCGAAGGCGTCCCGGCAGCCGGACCCTATATCGGCACGAACCTCCTCTCCGGCGCGGCGTTCTCCTGCCATCCGACCGCCTGGCTCCACCAGGGACTGATCACGAACCCAAACGTGCTGATCACCGGCATCCCCGGCGCTGGCAAGTCGGCACACATCAAAGCCCTGTCGCTGCGGATGATGTCCTACGGCGTCAAAACCCTCGTGCTGGGTGATCTGAAGGACGAGTACAAGGAGCTCGCGCACGCGCTCGGAGTCGAGCCGGTCCAGCTCGGCCCGGGCCTGCCCGCTCGCCTCAACCCCTTGGATGCCGGTCCCCTGGGCGACGATCTGCCCAGCGACCCGGCCGAATTGGATGAGCGCCTCGCCGAAATCCATCGGCGACGCCTGACGCTCCTGGGCGCGCTGCTGGCCACAAAGCTCGGCCGACCGCTCTCCCCCACCGAAGAAGCGGCGGTCTCCCTCGCAATCCACGAAGCGACCGGGAGGGCTTACGCAGCCACGTCGCTGGAGGAGCCCACGCTGCCGCGCGTCTGGACCGCGCTTCGTGACCCGACCGACGAGATGGCGTGGGAACTGAGGGTGCGCGGCGGGAATGCCGAAGAATTGCGCGACATGGTGCGGCCGGTCGCCGACGCATTGCGCGCCATGATCCACGGATCGCTCTCCGGCCTGTTCGACGGCCCCACCACCGTCGCCCTGGACTTCACCGCACCCATTCAGACCGTGGACCTCTCCCGGCTCGACGGACGCGGAGACGAGACGATCGCGATGACGCTGGCCTGCGTGTCCTCATGGGGCCAAGCCGCCATCGACGACCCGGCCGGGCCCGTGCGCCTGGTGGTGCGCGACGAACTGTGGCGGGCCATGCGCATCCCCGCCATGGTGCGCAAGCTCGACGCTGATCTGCGCCTCTCCCGTGCCACCGGCACGATTCAGGTTCTTGCGACGCACCGGCTGGCGGACTTCGAGACCGTGGGTGCGGCAGGAACGCCCGAGGCTGCGATCGCCGCGAACCTCATCGCCAGCTGCGACGTGCGCGTGTGCCTGGCCCAGGATGTCGCTCCGCTGGCCATGACCCGCGACGCCATCGGACTGACCGAACCCGAATGCGCCCACATCGCCTCATGGGGTGCGGCGCACATCGGCCACGCGTTGTGGAAGGTCGGCCGGCACCACTCGGCGGCGGTCCGCCTGGAGCTGACCGCATCAGAGCGTGAGTGGTTCTACACCAACCAGCGAATGTCCGCCTAGACGGAAGGAGGCTGATACGCAATGGCTGCTCACTCCGACTTGCCGTCTCCTGTCCGGCACCTGGTTCACGACGGCAAGGACATGCTCGTCATCCTCGGCCTCGCCCTGTTCACAGCGGCTGGACTCGGGATGTGGTTGTGGGGCGCGCTAGCCGGTTGGCTCACTCACGGCCGCGTACCGCGCCTCACCGCATCGCAGAGTGCATCGATAATCGTGCGCATACCCGCTCACGTGGACGACCCTCGCGGAGCATGGCCCGAAACGGTGCGCGGTGGCCTGCCCGGACCGCTGCCCTTCTATGGAAGCGGCCTGTTATTGCTCGCCCTGCTTTCTGGATGCGTGTGGGTCGGATGCAGGCTGTGGAGCAGGTTCAAGCGGCGTGACGACGGCTTCGCCACGCGAAAGGACCTAGCGGTCCACCTGACTGAATCGGCTGTGCTCGGGCGCGGCACAGTGGTTCGCCCGAGCCTGCGGGAGTCCGCGTTCGGGCTGACCGATGTCGGGCTGCCGCTCGGCTGCTCGATCCCGGACAAGTTGCGCCTCGCGGTGTCGACCGAGGATTCGGTGCTCGTGATCGCGGCGCCTCGGCAGGGCAAGTCCTCGCAGGTTGTCATCCCGTGGACGCATCGTTGGCCGGGGCCGGCGCTGGTCACCTCGATGCGGACGGATGTGCTGATAGCGACCGCGACGCTTCGGGCCAAGACCGGCCCAGTCGCCGTGATGGCCCCGACAGGCATGGCCTCCTGGCCATCGACGGTCTCCTGGTCTCCGGCTTCCGGATGCACGAACCTGGACAAGGCCCGGCAGCGCGCCGAGGTGATGGTCACCATTGGGCGCAGCGAGAAGCAGGACTCAAGCAACGCCGGCTATTTCGGCGCCAACGCCACCAATCTGCTCACTCTCTGGATGCACGCTGCCGCCCTCACCGACCGCTCCATGCGCGACGTGCTCAGCTGGTCGCTTAACGAGCGCGACGACACTCCGGTCAAGCTTCTGCGCGACCATCCCGGCGCCACACCCGGCAGCGCTCAACTCCTCGACGGCCTGTACCGCACGCCGCCGGAGACGAGGTCCGGCCTGTGGACCACGGTCCAGACGGCGCTGGCTCCACTGCTCTCCCCCACCGCGCAGGCCACCTTCTGCCCCGACCCCGGCGACGGCTTCGACCTGGAAGACTTCCTGCGCTCACGCGGCACCGTCTATCTCCTCGTCGCCGAAAAGCAGGCCACCGCCCTCGCTCCGCTGATCGCCGTATTCGTCGACGAGCTGATCGAGACGGCCAAACGCCTCGCCGACAACCTTCCCGGCGGTCGACTCGACCCACCACTCGGCCTGTTCCTCGACGAGATCGCGAACGTCGTACCCCTGCCCTCTCTTCCGGCGCTGATGTCCTTCGCCGGAGGATCAGGGATCTTCATCGCGGCGATCCTCCAATCGCGCGCACAGGCCGAGGCGCGCTGGGGAGCCGAGCAGGCCGCGATGCTCTGGGGCTCGGCCACCGTCAAGCTCATCCTCGGCGGCCTGACGGGCGCCGAATTGCGCGATCTATCCGAGCTGGTCGGCGACTACGACCGCCACATGATCAGCTACCAACGCTCGGACGACGGCGCGATCACGACCGGCAGCTCCATTCAGCAGCACAAGACGATGACCGCCGAGGACATCCGCACCCTGAGCTCCGCCAAGCGCGAGGCGCTGGTCGTCCACGCCACCACGCCAGCTGTGAAGATCCGCATGATCCGCCACTACGAAGGCCCTGACGCCGCACTGCACGCCCAAGCCGAGCAGGACGCACGCGCCATCCTCACCGAATTCGCTCGGCCGATTCCCCCAGTGAAGGAGCCGGTTGCATGAGCATCGACGATCGCCACACCGCGCCGCCCACCATCGGCCCGAGCGCCGGACGTCGGGTGCGCGGCCGCCCGGGGCACACCGCCAGCCGGCTCACCCGCCGCCCGAGCGTCGGTCCTCAAATCGCGGAGTCGAGCCAGGTCGGGAACGACGCTACCGGTATGTCCGCCTCGTTGATCGAGTGGTACGCGATGACCGAACCCAAATATGTCTTGGCGTGGGAGCAGCTACGAACGTGGGTTTCCTGGCTGGTCGGCCGCTACCGGCTCACCCTCGAAGACCGCCTTCCCGACTGCTGGCCCCAGCACCCGGAACTGATCGAGGAGCTGTGGGCGCTGCGCGCCTGGCGCCACGAGGCCTACGGCCCGGACGGCTCTGGCCAGTCCGCCGTCTACTGGCACCAAGCCCTCGTCACCTTCCTCACGCACGTCTCTTCGTGGTGGGCAGGCGGCTGCCGCGCCGGACACGCCAGCCCGCGCACGGACATCGAATCCGAATACGCACGCACGTGGGCGAGCGCCGACCCCCTCACCGGAATCCCCGAGGTCATACGTCCGACCCGATCCATCCTCACCAATCCTGCTATCGAACCAGGAGTCATCACCATGCCCGATATCAACGTCCTCACCTCGGCGCAGATGCAGGCCCTCACCGACGCCGGCCTGGCTCACCCCCAGCACCAGGCCATCGCCGCTTTCACCTACTACGACGGCTCCTGGTGGGCCTACGCGTCCAAGGACCACGACCCGAACGCCGATCAAGACGACGGCGGCGCCGTGTGGTTCCGCGCAGACGACGTCGACCTCGCCAACGACCACACCTTCTACTCGCAACCCATCGGAACCGCCTGAGCACTGCGATCCGCACCGGGACCCGGAGAACGACATGACTACCAACTCGCCGCATCGCGACCGCGCCGACCACCGGCCCTACATCGAGGCTGTCCGTGTCGCGCTCCCGCTCAAGGACATTCAGGTCGGCGCCGCCACGTTCGACACCGGTCGCGTGCGCTCGGCGGCAATGACGCTGCTCGCGCCGGACGACGACTTCGACGAACCCTGGCACCCCACCTTCACCAGCGCACACTTCGTCGAACTGCGCTGGAACGAACAGGACGGCTGGTCACTGCTCGCCCTGCACGCCTCCGACGCTGCGCTACTGCCGACGGTCTGGCACCGCGGCTTCGGCGTCCTGCTGCCGCCCGAGGAGATCAGCGCCTGGCTGGCAGTACTGCTGACCATGCCCGCGCTCTCCAGCAGCCAAGACGACGGCCCCTACCGCTCCGCTCAGCAGCACGATCCCGCGTTCGAGGCGGCCCTGGCCGCCTACGCCTCCTGAGGCCCACCCCACACAACCCCGGCATGCCCCGGGCCCGCACCACCTGGAGGCCGAACCATGGCCGAAGTCCCCGCCGCCGAGACCGCGAACCTTGGCCCGATCAGTCGCGCACGCGCCAGTCTGGCCGCACTGGAGTCCCTGGAACGGCTGCACCAAACCCCGAATACACCGCCCTCGCCCGAAGATCTGACGGCTCTGCGCGGCTGGTCGGGTTGGGGGCCGCTGGCCCCGGCCCTCGATCAATCCCGTTCGGGAACCTGGGCGCAGATCGGCGAGCGAATCGCCTACCTACTCGACTCAGAGCACTACGACCACGGCATCCAGGCCACCTACAACGCCTTCTATACCCCACCCGAGATCGCTGCAGCCTGCTGGAACATTCTGACCGGCCTCGGCTTCAGGGGTGGCCGGATCCTGGAGCCCGGCTGCGGCGCCGGGGTGTTCATGGACCACACACCACCCGACCTGACAGTCGCATGGACAGGTGTCGAACGCGATCCGACCACCGCCGCGATCGCTAAGCTGCTTCACCCCGGCGCGACCATCCACGCGCAACGACTCGAAGAGAACACACTGCCGTCGCACAGCGTGGACGCCGTGCTCGGCAACGTCCCCTTCGCAGACACCAAAGTCTACGACCCCACCACGCCGCGGGAACTGACCAGCAACCTGCACAACTACTTCATCTGGCGCGCTATCCAAGCTCTTCGCCCCGGCGGAGTGGCCGTCCTGATCACCTCCCGCTACACGCTGGACGCCGCGGGAGACACCGCGACGAGCGCGCGCCTGCTGATCTCACGCGAGGCCGAGCTACTCGGCGCGGTCCGCCTGCCGAGCGGCGCCCTGACATCGGGCGGCACCGAGGCCCTAGTGGATGTTCTGGTATTGCGCCGTCGCCGCGCCGACGAACCACGTCGCGCCGATCAGGACACGTGGATGAAGACCGCGGCTTCCGTCGGCGGCCAGCACGTCAACGAGTATCTGCTGGCCAACCCGCAGATGGTGCTCGGAGAGCTGGCCGAGGACAACGCGCCACGCTACGGGCGCACCCTGCGCGTGAACTCCCGCCCCGATGATCCGCCGGTTGAGAAAGCGTTCGCCGCCGCGAGTCGAACGATCATCGAGCAGGCCGTAGAGGCGGGACGCATATGGCGCGTAGATGCGGGCGCGTCGCCGATCACCGCAGAAAGCGCGCCATTCAAGCTTCGGGCCGACGGCAGGAAAGAAGGCTCGTTCCACCTGGTCGACGGCGTCGTACACGAGGTCGTCGACGCGCAGTTGATCCTGGTCGAGCGCCCCGGCAAAGAGCTACCAAAGCTGATCGCGCTGCGCGACGCCGTGCTCGCCCTGCTTGACGCGGAAGCCAGTCACTCCCGCCCCGATGCAGAGCTCGCACCACTGCGCGCCGAGGCGAACCAACGCTACGACGCGTACGTCAAAGCCCATGGATACCTCAACCGGTACACGGTAGTGGAGGGCAAGCCAGACGAGGACGGCGTGGTGCAGTCCTCTCGGCGTCGCCCGTCCATGGGCGGCTTCCGGCGCGACCCGGACTTCGTCACGGTCCTCGCGCTCGAAGACTTCGACGACGACACGCGCACGGCCACGAAAGCCGCGCTGCTCACCCGGCGGATCAACCGTCCGCGCGAGCGCGCCACCCACGCCGAGAGCCCTGCGGAAGCGATCGCGCTGTGCCGCGATGAGCTCGGCCGACTCGACCTGAGCCGTGTCGCCGACCTGCTCGGCGTCGAGATCGCCGAGGCCGAGCGGCGCATAGCGGACGTGGCGTTCCTCGATCCCACGACCGAGTCCTGGGTGCCGGCTGACGAGTACCTGACCGGGAACGTCCGCGAAAAGCTCTCGTGCGCCAAGACCGCCGCGACACTCGACCCGGAACGCTTTAGCCGCAACGTTCCCGCCCTTGAAGCCGTCATCCCAGCGGATTTGCAGCCCGAGCAGATCTCGGCAAACCTCGGCGCACCGTGGATCCCCGCCAGCGACGTGCAGCAGTTCGCCCGGGAACTGCTCAACTTCCCACTACACGTCTGGCACGAACCGCGCACCTCCACCTGGAGCGTGCACACCTCCACTCGCGCCCGGGAGTCCGCGGCCGCTATCTCGGAATGGGGCACCGGGCGACTGAACGCCTACCAGCTGCTCGAATACAGCCTGAACGGCAAAGCTCCGGTCATCTACGACGTCATCGACGAGCGGCGAGTGCGCAACCAGGACGAGACCCTCGCCGCCAACGACAGACTCGAAGCCATCGCTTCACGGTTCTCCACCTGGGTCTGGGAGGATCCCGACCGCGCCGACCGGCTCACCCACGCCTACAACCAGACCTTCAACGCGGTGGTGCCACGCCGCTTCGACGGCGCGCACCTGACCTTCCCCGGCCTCGACTCCGAGTTCGAGCCGTACCCGCACCAGCGCGACATGGTCGCCCGGATGATCTCCGGCGCGGACGCCCTATGCCCGTACCCGGTGGGCACCGGCAAGACCGCCACCATGTTCATCGGCGCCGTCAAACTCAGGGCCCTGGGACTCGCATCGAAGCCGTTGATCATCGTCGTTCCCTCAACGCTGGAGCAGATCGCTCGCGACGGCAAGCGCCTGTTCCCCAACGCACGCATCCTCATGGCCGGCAAGGAGGATCTGGCCGACGCACGCGCCCGCAAGCTGTTCGCCGCGCGCTGCGCCATGGAGGACTGGGACGCGGTCGTCATGTCCCACCCCTGCTTCACCTCGCTCCCGGTCCACCCCACCGTCAAGGCCGCCTACGTCTCGACACTGGCAGCCGACTATCGCAGCGCACTGATCTCAGCGAAAGCCGACGGCGCCGAACCACGCAAGATCAAGCAGATCGCCAAGATGGTCGACAACCTGGAAGCCGACGCGAAGGCGCTGCTGAGCCACGCGACCGATGACGGTGTGTTCTTCGAGCATCTGGGCGTGGATTACCTGCTGGTCGACGAGATGCACTACTTCAAGAACCTCGGCGTGCCAGTGCACACCGACGGCTTCGCGATCAACGGGTCCAAGCGCGCCCAAGACCTGGACATGAAACTCACGTGGCTGCGCGAACGGCACCCCGGCGCCGCGGTAATCACCGGATTCACCGGCACCCCCGTCAGCAACACGCTGCTCGAAGCGTTCATCCTCCAGCACTACCTCCAACCGCAACGCCTCGCCGAGCTCGGCCTGGAATCCGCCGACGCCTGGGCCGCCAACTTCGTGCGCTTCGCCACCACCCCGGAAATCACTCCGGACGACCGCTTCATGCTCAAGCGGCGCCCGGCCGAGATCGTCAACATCCCCGAACTGATGCACACACTGGCCGAAGTCGCCGAACTGCGCCCATCCGAGTCCTTCCCTGTCATCCGACCCGAAGTACGACGCCACACCGTCGCCGTCGAAGCCTCCGACACCGTCCGCGAGTACGTGCTCTCCCTCGCGGAGCGCGCCGATGACATCCACGCCGGAGGCGTACCGTCCAGCGTCGACAACATCTTGAAGATCTGCTCGGACGGGCGCAAGGTCGCCCTGCACGAATCCCTCGTCGGCCTGCGCGCAGACGGACCAGGCAAGATCGGCGCCCTGGTCGACAACGTCGCCCGCACGTACCACCAGACCAAGGACCTGGAACTGCCCGGCGACGACAGCGGCGCACGGGGCAGACTCCAACTCGTGTTCTGCGACCTGGGCACGCCGAACAAGGACAAGGGCAACCAGGTCTACGGCCTCATCCGCCACGAGTTGATAGACGCGGGCGTGCCCGCCGAACGCATCCGTTTCATTCACGAAGCCACCACCGACGCACGCCGCCTGGTCCTGTTCGACCAATGCAACAAGGGCGACGTCAACGTCCTGCTCGGCTCCACCGACAAACTCGGCGTCGGCGTCAACGTCCAGCGCCGCGCTATCGCCCTGCACCACGTGGACGCACCCTGGCGCCCCGACCAGGTCGAACAGCGCGACGGCCGGGTGTGGCGGCCGAAGAACTTGAACCCGGCCGTGGAGATCTATCGCTACGTCACCGAAGGCTCGTTCGACGCCTTTATGTGGCAGGCCCTGGAACGCAAGGAGAAGTCCCTGCGCCCCATCCTCGCCGGCCAGGCCACCGCCCGCTCCATCGAAGACATCGGCGACATAGCCCTCGACTACGGTCAGATCAAGGCCATCTCCACGGGCAACCCGCTGCTCACCGAGCTCAACGAAGTCGCCTTCGAAGTCAAGCGCCTCACCAGCCTCGCCACGAGCCACCAGCGCGCCCAGCGCCGGCTGCGCTCCGACATCCAGACCTTCACCATGCAAGCGTCCGCTGCAACGGTTACCGCCGACGCATTGGAAGCCGTCGCCAAGTGCGCCGCAGCGAACCACAAGGACGCGCCGTGGCGCGATCCGCACGGCAATGTGATCGCGAAAGACGACGAGACTGCACTCCTCGGCGCTCTGGCCGAGCGCACCATCGCCAAGGGCTACTGCGATGGCGCCATGCGGTGGCGGGAACTCTCGATCGACTTCACAGCGAGCAAACAGTGGCGTGACACCGACCTCACCGGCCGCATCACTGCGGCTGGCCGACACCGCATCACCGTTCCACTCAACGCTGCCTGGGCCGCGAAAGGCCAGCACTGGCGCATCCGCGATGCGATCGCAACAGCCGTAAACGACGCACACCGTGTCGCCGCGGAGACACGTGAAAACGTCAGAACCTTGGCACAGCGCATCGCCGAGAATGAGGCCGCCCTCGGTCAGCCGTTCCCCGACGAAGGCGCCCTCGACGCAGCCCGCGCACGCCGCGCACTCCTCGAAGCAACCGTCCGCAATCAGGCGCAGAAGGACGAAGAGGCTCGCCGCAACCGAACCTCACGCGCGACTGATACGGCTTCAGCTGTTCCAGACGACGAGCGACACACACTGCTCGCACGGTTGCACACGGCCTTCACCGCGCTCGTCGATGGGCTCTCCGACGAGATGAAACAGGACCCTCAGGCAGCTCCCGTGACGATCAGCACTCCGGACGAAGCGGTCACTGGACCGGAGGCGATCGTCGAACCCAACGAGTCACTCACTATCGCGTCGCTGCACGGCCGCGCGGAAGCACCAATAGAGCCGGACGCGTCCCAGACCGCGTTCGAGCAACAACGCCAGCCGCCCGACGCCGCCACAGCAGACGCACGGCCGGACCTAGCGGTCAAGTCCGACGTCGCCTCAGACGCGTCCACTCAGCTGGCGCGGTCGGGCGCCTCGGACGGGAATGCGGTCGCACCCACAGATGCCAGGCCGACGCGGTCCGAACCCGGCGCTAAGTCACTCGACGAGGCCATCACAGCACACGACCTTGAAGAAACCGACAGCGTGCCCACGCGACCGGCCATCGCGGCCGAGGCGATGGCGGACCCCGACCAAGCGGCGGGGGCATTCGCGCATGAGGCAGCTGCGGAGAACACGCGCGGGGAGCTGTCACTCTCGCCAACGAGCGCGCGAGCGGGCTCGACTAAGCACAAAGATTCGCACCGCCACGCCCGATCGGAGCGCCCCGCCCGAGTATCGCAGCGATCACTCCAGTTCGAGCATGCCATCGACCTCGCACTACAAGGCTTCGCCGTCTTCCCGCTAAGGCCCGGGACCAAGGAA
>Ga0070739_10006926_pt1 | contig 12279 bp, 7 predicted proteins | sample Coa_R1_7_FD_66445 | JGI IMG/M metagenome (GOLD analysis project Ga0070739, IMG submission 66445) | Surface soil microbial communities from Centralia Pennsylvania, which are recovering from an underground coalmine fire - Coalmine... | ecosystem: Environmental > Terrestrial > Soil > Unclassified ... | reverse complement strand
TGGATCCGAGAAGTGCTGCCTGCTCTGGTCCCGCTCATTACGCCGGTGCGCGGGCAAATGCTGGCCTATGCCCCCTTGCCCCCGCTCTTTTCCGCCGGAATATCGGCCTCACTCACCCCGACGGGCGAATACTGGCAGCAACGACCTGATGGGACCATCGTGCTTGGAGGCTGCCGCACAGCAGCGCCGGGATGGGATGTGAATGTGACGCAGAGTGAACCCACGCTACCCGTCCAGCACGCCTTAGATGCGGTCCTTCCCCGGCTCTTTCCCCATCTGCCACCCTTGCAGGTCGAGCGGCGCTGGGCCGGCCTGATGGCCTTTACCCCGGATCTCCTGCCCATTGCCGATCAGATGCCGGGCCTCCCCGGGGTGTGGTTCGCGGGCGGGTTTTGCGGGCATGGCATGCCCTTTGGCCTGCGTTTTGGTCAATTGCTGGCCCAGGCGATGACGACAGGTACAGCGCCCGCCGAACTGGCGCTCTTTCGCCTGGATCGGCCAACGCTGCCACCTCTCTCCGGCGCAGCAGCACCAGAAAAGCCTGGTCTGTAAGGGAATAGCTCATCTTCTTCGTTCAGGTCCCCACGCGTTCTCGCCAGTTCCGCGTGTCGATGGCAGCGTTCCTCCTACCGGAGGGAGCACATTTCAATTCAGCGTGAGACTGCACGTCGATTCGCTGTGAAATTGGACCATGCAATACTTGATCGAATACACTCGATTTGCTATACTGAACAGGTATCGTCACCGTGTGAGCAATGGACAGATGGTGACGAGAGGGGCAGTAAACGACCAGGAAGGTTGGCATGGCAATGGAATTGCATCTCGCGCGTCCCAACACCGATCAGGCACATGTGATCGTCACCTGCGATGGCGCTTTCTCGCATACCTTCGACAGGCAAAGCGTTATCCCCACCACATCCAATGGGCAGCCATATCCCTTGAAAGATCCCTTCACCTATGGCAAGGCGCTCTATGCCGCGCTCTTTCCGCCGGATAGCCTTGCTTCTGGGGCGCTGGCTACCAGACCGCAGCGCATTGTACTGGTGGCTGCCGATGAAGATCTGGATGCCATCTCCTGGGAATACGCCTGTGGCCCCGATGGCCTGCTCGCCTGTCGCTGCTCGCTGGTGCGCGGCCTGCCGAAAGAAGAACGGATCGCGCCGCCGGGTAGCCTGAATGGCCTGCACATCGTCGCTGTGGCTTCCAGTCCCCTGAGCCGCCACCTCGCCCCGCTCAACGTCGAGGGGGAGTGGACGCGGCTCACCGAGATCATCTACGACCTGGATCGCGCCGTAAGGCTGGAACGTGCGTGGCCGCCCACGATTGAGCGCCTGCGGGACCTGGTGGTGGACGGCTCGCAGCGCGTGGTGCATTTCATGGGCCACGGCGGCCAGAACGCGGCGGGCGAGGCGATTCTGTGTTTTGAGCGCGAGGATGGCTGCCGCGAGGATATTACGGCACGCGAATTCGTCGCGCGCGTCGGAGGCAGCGTTTTCCTCGTCACCCTCAATGCCTGCCAGAGCGCCACCCCCGGCGAGACCGACTTTGGCAACCTGGCCCGCGCCCTGGTACGCGAGCAGGTGCCCTATGCGCTGGGCATGCGCTTCTCGGTGTATGATGACGATGCGCGGGCGTTCTCACGGGCATTCTACCGCAACCTGGCGTGCGGCGTGGCGGTGGAGGAGGCGCTGCGGCAAGCGCGGCTCACGCTGGCAAAGAGTGCGTGTCCCTGGGCGGCCGGCAACATCGTGCTCTATACCTCGCTCACCGACGCGGCTCCCGGCCACACAACGGCGCCAGGTGAGCCTGATGTACGCGATGCGCAGGAGGACGCCCTGCGCGGCATCGTTGGAGCGCTGCCGGAGATGCTGGACGCCTTTCAGGGGCGCATCGACGAACAAATCCGCCTGGGCGCCTGGCTCACCGGCGACTCCCGTCCCCGCATCATGACCATTCATGGCAGCGGCGGACAGGGCAAGACGGCGCTGGCACGCGTGGCGGCGCAGCGCTTCGCCCATGCCTGGCCGGGCGGGGTATGGGCGTTCTCGCTGGAAACGCTGCCCACGCGCGCCCTCTTCGTCGCCGGTCTGGCGCGCTTTGTGGGCATCAACCCGCGGGAGAGCGCGGATCTGGCCGGCCTGGAACGGCAGATCTTGCTGCGGCTGCGCAGGCGGCGCACGCTGCTCGTGCTCGATAATATCGAGACGCTGGAAGCGGCAGCCACAGACCGCGATGCGGAGGCGCTTGCACTTAGCGAGTTCATTCAGCAACTGCCGGGGGAGCGCACCAGCCTGCTGTGTACCTCGCAGCACCTGCTGGGCTGGCCGGGAGAGCAAGCGCTGGAACTGTCTGGCCTCTCTCCAGAGGAGGGCGCGGCGCTCTTTGCGCAAAGCGCCCCCACCCGGGCTGCTGAGATCGATCTGCGGCTGGCCGAGCAGTTGAGCCGGTGCATCGACGGGCATCCGCTGGGCCTGTCGCTGCTGGGCAAAGCGTTCAACGAGATCGGCCACATGCCGCTTGTGACCTTCCTGGCCGAGCACGAGACGCACCTGCGCTCGGCAGAGAACCTCTCCATCGGAGTCGAGCACCGGCAGCGGACGCTGTGGGCAAATGTCGCCTACAGTGTGAGCTTGCTCACGCCGGAGCTACGTGAGACGCTGGGCAAGCTCTGGGTCTTTCACGCCCCCTTCGTACCAGAGAGAGCGGTGCGCGTGCTTGATGCTGAGTATACCAAATCACCCGAAGCGTCACCCGTTGAGCAGCATCTCTATGCGCTCTGGCAGCGTGGTCTGTTGGTGCGCGAAGCGCTGGCAGTGGGGAATGAGCGTGTGTACCTGTATCAGATGCCGCCGGTGATCCGCCCGTTCGTCGAAGAGCGCCTGGCCGCTGAGCAGGAGCGAGGGGAGCTGCTGCGACGCTTTGGTGCGGCAGAAGCCTGGCTGGCGCGAGACATCTACCACAAGATCGTTCGTGGAAGAGCTATCGCGGCGCTGGCGCTTCGGTGCTACGATGACCTGGCGCGCGGGGTGTCCTTTGTCGAGGGGATCGCCCAGGGATATTACCTGCTGCATTGGGGATGGATCCTGCACTGGTTGGGAGATCAACCAGCCGCTCTTGCCTTGACCGAGCGGGCGCTGGAGCTAGCCGAAGGGCAAGATCGTGCATTGGAAGGAAGGGCACTGCATAACCTGGCGATGCTCACCCGTGCGACGGGGCATCCACACGACGCACTGCGTCTGGACGAACAGGCGCTGCAGATCCGGCGGGAAGTGGGCGACCGTGCTGGGGAAGGCACCACCCTCAACAACCTGGGCCGCCTCTCCGATGCCCTGGGCCAGAAGCAGCAGGCCCGCGACTATTACCAGCAGGCGCAGCGGATCCAGCGAGAGGTGGGCGACCGTGCTGGGGAAGGCACCACCCTCAACAACCTGGGCACATTATATAGAGAGTTCGGCCAGTTCGATATCGCTCTGGCCTGCTTCCTGGCAGCAAAAGCTATCTTTGCATCCGTACAGAGTCCTGATATCAACGTTGTAATGCGATGGATAGAGGCGCTAGGCCAGACCCTGGGAGAAGAGTTCTTTGCCGCGTTGCTTGCTCAAGTCGAGCCTCGCATTGATGAGCTTGTCGAACGAGCACCGCTGGGAAAATTGCCTTCTCTACCTACGCTGCTCGCCAAAAATATCGCTCTTACTGTCCATAAGACGATTGCGGTCATGACCGCAACGCCAAAACAGCGCGCCGAGTGGCGCAAGATTATCGCACAACTCTTGCAGAAGGCCCAGGAGGCGGGATCTGTCTTGCAAAGCGAAGCAGAGTTCTTCACGGCCATCCTTGCACTGCTGGAAGGGCAGCCACTGCCCGCGCTAGCCGCCGATCATCCCTATGTGCCGGCCATTACTGCTATCCAGGATGGGATCGCTAAAGGTGCCCCTCAGATGGGCGAGGAAGACGACGGGAAAGATGAGGAGGAGAGGGGAGCAGAAGGGAGCAAGTCATGAGCAGGATCTTTCTTACGATAGCTCAAACCAGACCTGCACCGGGCAGATCCGGCAGGGGCTGGAGGCGGCGGGCTATAGCGTCTGGCGCGAGCCGGACTTTCCCACCGCGCGCGACGCCTCCTATCCTTATCTGATTGAGAACGCCATTCTGGGCAGCGCCGCCGTGGTCGTCCTCTGGAGCCAGAGCGCGGCCTCTTCGGCCTGGGTCAAGCGGCACCTGCTCATCGCCCGGCGCTTCGCGAAGCCGCTGGTTGTCGTGCGGCTGGATGCGACGGAGCTGCCGCCGGCACTGCTCTGCGAGAGCCTGGCCGGAGAGGAGTCATGCGAGAAGATCGTGCCGCGCCTGCTGGAGCACCTGCCCGTGCCGGATCAGCGCGACGAACTGCTCGCGCTTGGAGAGCAGGCGGCCCATCCGCACATCCGCGAGCGCAAGGCCGCCATTGAGCAAGCGGCGCAGATGCTGCAACGCGGCGAGCATCGCGAAGAGGTGCTCACCATCCTGGAGTACCTGGCCCGCAACGATCTCATCCACAGTGTGCAGGAGAAAGCGCGGGGCGTCCTCCATGCCGCGACACAGCAACAACCGGCCACATCACCCGCCTCGACCCGGCCAGATGCGCGCCACTGCTTCGCCGTGCGCTGCAAGAACGGCCATGTCACCACCTTTGACCGGCGCGAGGTCTGTTCCCAGCGCACCGAAGTCCTGCGCGCCCTCCAGCGCAAAGAAATCATGCGGGGCCTCGACGAGCTGGTTCTCACCTGCCCTCAGTGTGGCGTCAAAATGGCCGTCGAGGTCGATTGCGAGGGCTACGCATGAGCGAGCAGCAGCACCAGCCACCACAACAGATCCCCGTCTACGATGCGCACGAGCCATCGGAGGAGAGCCAGCGTATCAGCGCCATGTTCGACGAGATGGAGAGCAGGCAGCTCGATACCCTCAATGATGCCGGCACATCGCTCATCGAACGCATCGCGACTTTCCTGGGGGTGCTCTTTGGCCTCTCGGTGCTCTCCAGCAACTTCCCACCGGCCTACCTCAAAGGCAACACGCCGGTCAAGGTTCTGCTCATCGCGGCGCTCGCTGGCTACCTGCTCGCCATCGGCGCGGCCCTGTGGGCCACCCAGGTGCGCTTCTATCACCGCTACACCTTCAATGCCACCCGCTCACAGAGCGAACTGAGACGGATGGTCCGGCGCAAGGTGCTCTGGCTGCGGCTGGCCCACGTGCTCTTTGCCCTGGGCACGGTGCTCCTGGCGGCTCTGCTCATTCTGATCGTGTGGAAGGCGTAGTGCTCGGCACCAGTTCGCTCCAAGCAGAGCGGGCGAGCCTGGCATCTCGTTCTTCCTGCGGTATCTCGAAACGATTGCGCACACCTCGATACCCCGGATGCCTCTTGACCAGGCTCGCAAGCTCCCTATTGTTTGAGCGGGCAGAAGCTTCGTTGGGGCCGGTGGATATTCTGATCAACGCGGCTGAGACCCCTCCGGGGCGCGTCGGATACCCCGAGGATCTTGCCGATGTCGTTGTCTTTCTGGCCTCTGAGCAGGCACGATGGGTAACAGGACAAATGATCTCCGCCAGCGGTGGACGCAGAAAGTTCTAGAGAACCCAACGAGACCCTGAGCAGTTGAGCTGGCTTCGGTAAAAAAAGGCGAAGACAACACACCAGCAGTGATAGTATATCGGGCGGCACCGTCGTGGCACTCATCTCGTACAATACACGATACGGAAAGCATGCTCTCGGCAACAGCAGCTACCCCGGGTCAGGTGGGAAGCATCGGAGAGGAACCGGCAGGGCTATGCTAGCTCTGAGGCACAAGAGGCGCCTCCGTTCTTTGCCAGGCCGCCCACTCCTCTCCGTATGTCGTACCCCACGGAGAGAGGAGTGCCGTGCATCCGGGTGTGGGCGGTCTGGCGAACGGGACCTCGCGTGCCAGCGAACCCGAAAGGAACCGGCAATGTCAGCGCATCACGCCAATGGCTATCTGCTCGATCCTGAGAGCACGGCAGAGATAGGCCGGCTCACGAATCAGGATGCCTTTGTGACTGAGGCGATGGGCGGTCTCTTTCCCGCCGGCCTGGACACTTCTTCTCTTCATCGCGTTCTTGATGTCGCCTGTGGGCCGGGGCAGTGGGCCTCCGAAGTGGCTTTTGCGTACCGGCAGATCGAGGTCACAGGCATCGACATCAGCCGCACGATGATTGCCTACGCACAGGCGCAAGCCAGAGTCCAGGGGCTTGACAACGTGCAGTTCCAGGTCATGGATGCAACTCGCCCACTAGCGTTTCCTGATGCCTCCTTTGATTTTGCCAATGGCCGCTTCCTGGCCGGCTTCCTGCACACCCACCAGTGGCCCGCTCTCGTAGGCGAACTGGTGCGCATCTGCCGCCCGGGCGGCCTCATCCGTCTCACGGAGTGCGATACCTGGGGCGCGACCAATAGCGCAGCCCTGGAGCGCTTCAAGGCGCTCTCTGCCCGCGCGTTTTTTCTGGATGGGCGCAGTTTCCATCCCCTGCCTGACGGACATGATGGCGCGATTACCCTCATGCTCTCTCATTTTCTCCGGCAGGCGGGCTGTCAGGATCTCGTCATGCAGACCCACACGCTCGATTTCTCGGCAGAGACACCCGCCTGGCGCTGGCAGTACGAGAACCTGAAAGTGGCTTTGCTCCTCTTGCAGCCCTTCCTGCTCAAAGCTGGCGTGACCGCGAAGGAAGAGGTCGAAGCGCTTTATCAACAGGCGCTCTTCGAGATGATGCGCTCGGACTTTCGCGGGCTGTGGACCTTTCTCTCGGTAATGGGGCGCAGGCCGCAGGCCGTCGAGAAGGGAGATGAGCCGGCCGGCACGTCATCCGCATAGCCATCCCGGACATTCATGTCGTTCAAGGTCTTGCACTGTATCTGTCTCTCCGGTAAGATGAAGCACAAGAGGCAATGAGCCAGGCGCAATGAAAGGGGCATGCTCCTGTCCCATGACGAAACCGCATCCATCGCATCATCGAACCTTCTCCGCTGCGGCGCAAAAGGAAGCCACAGCCATTGCCATGCAGGCCGGCAAGCTTCTTGCGGAGCGGCCACCGGTCAGGGGCGTGACTATTGATGGCCCCGGCTCCAAAGATCTCGACGATGCGTTCTGGATAGAAGAGAGCACTCCAGGCAGCTCCCGGCTCGTCCTCAGTATCGCCGATGCCGGCGCGCTCATCACTCCCGAGAGCACGCCAGCACTGGAGCATGCGGCCTTTGTCCGCGCTTTTACACGCTATTTTGCCGAAGGGAACGCCCCCATGCTTCCCAGAGCAATCTGCGAGGACCATCTGAGCCTGCTGGAAGGACAGGTGCGCCCGGCGATCACACTCTTCATCCCGTTTGATGCACGATACCATCCGGGAGAATCCCAAATCGCTCTCACCGCGCTTACGAGTCTGCGGCGGTTGAGCTACGCCGGGGTCGAGGCCGCACTCCAGGAGGAGGAGAGCGAGGTCGCCCTCATGCTGCGGCGCGCCCGTGATCTGGCCTTCACCCTCTGGCAGCGGCGCCGGGCGCAGGGGGCGCTGGCTCTCTATAACCTGAACGAAGGCTGGACCACCACCGAGGAAGGATTCCTCCAGCCCCTCTCCAGAGGCGAATGTGCCCAGGCACACATCATCATCCAGGAGTTCATGATCCTTGCCAACCAGCTCTTCGCCGCCGAACTCGCCGCGCGAGACGTTCCCGCGCTCTATCGCAATCATCAGGCGCGCGCCCTGGCACCCGAGCGGCAGACTTTCATGCAGATGCTTGAGGCCGTGCTCGCCGATCCGCACCAGGTTCACCCTGAGCGCCTCAACGCGACAGTGGGGTTGACCCTCGAACGCGCGCGCTACGGACCTACGGCCACAGGCCATTTTGGCTTGAATCTGCCGGTCTATCTCCACATGACTTCCCCTTTGCGCCGCTATCCTGACCTGCTCAATCAGCGCATCCTGCATGCGGTGCTCTCTGGTGCGCCGCTGCCCTACACGAAAGCGCAGTTGGAAACTATCGCTGCCCACATCAATCGCCAGGAAGAGCAGATGAAGGAGGCCAGGGCGCGCTCGTTTCTCGCTGCCTATGAACGACACCTCCGGCAAACGGTTGGAGAAGCGACTCAGGCAGGCGAACTTGTGCCACTGGCCGCTCTGGATGCCGAGCACTTTCACAGCCTGCTGCGCATGGCAGCCGAGGAGCATATACTCTCCCCGGCGGTGGAGCGTGAACTCTTCCGCCGCCTGGAGGCCCATAGCCTTGATGCGTATGATCTTTTCACCCTGGTCTTTCGCTTCCAGAACGAAGGAGACAGGTGGCACCGTGTGAAAGCCGCCGTCATCGGGGAGCTTGTTCACCGGCCCCAGGATGCCATCAGTATCCTGTTCATGGGCCATCAAGCGCTCTTATGGGGAGAGCCGAGATGCGAGGTCACGGCCCAGAAGGCTGATCCCATGCCGCTCTGGTCAGCGCGCGTCAGTGTGACCAGATCAGGGCAGCACTACATGTCCGCCTGGCATCAAGCCAGGAAAAAGGAGCTTGCCAAACAGTACGCGAGCATAGAAATCCTGGCTCAGCTCTCCAACATTGCTGGAGCCGACTTTTTCTCTGCGCAGCCCCCGGATGCTGCTGTGCTCCCTGCGATCCGGCAAACGCAAACCGTGCCTGCATCCAACTACAAAGGACGGTTACAGCAAGCGTTGCAGGAGCAGGGATGGGAACGTCCGATCTATGAGGAACGCGAGCGGCGCGGCCCGGCGCACGCACCAACCTTTACGATGGAAGCGTGCGTGACCATCGCAGGAACAACCTACAGGGCGCAGGGGACTGGCAGGAGCAAAAGCCAGGCCGAGCAGAACGCTGCCGAGCAGTTACTGGGCTGCATTCCCTGGCCGAAAACGCCACCCGAACACCTGGATCTGGCCGGGAAAAGCGCGGTCAGCCTCCTCTCTGAACTGCGGCAAAGATTGATCCTGCAGAGCGTGACCTACAGCTACGCGTCGCATGGCCCACCGCACCAGCCAGCATTCGACTGCACCTGTACGGTGCTCACCGCCGAAGGGACCTCCCTGACCAGAACAGGCAAAGGCAGCACCAAAAAAGAGGCGGCGCAAGAGGCCGCAGCCCAGGTCATCGCCGCGCTTGCTGTAGAGCGTTCGGGCAACGCCAGTCTGCCACAGGATGCGTGATGAGCCGGGCATTGGCTTATGCTGTTTACTCAGGTTTTCTTCTCCAGACGGTTAAAAGATACCACATGCCATCTCAGTCGCACTTTCTGCATCAAGAAAATAGCCCTGATCGTCGTTCGTGTTGAAGGTCCTTCCCGGCCTGCGGGGAAGCACCATCCGGGCGCCACTGCTCTCAAAACTAAGGCGTGAAGGCAGCAGAGCAGCATGGCATGTTTACAGGCGGATGATGGGAAGCATAGAGCAGACACCGGATGGAGTATCCTTCCCTCTGGGGTGTGTAACCTCCCCCCTCCCGTGGAACCGAGGCCGCACCTGGTCGATAGCTTTGCCGGCAAAGCTATCGACCAGGCAAGCCACGCTGAGGAGCTTCCATCCTGGGATACAACAAGAGAAATTGAAGAATGTCTATGGAGAGGAGAGCTTACCTTATGGAAGAGGTCTCATTGCCTCACGACTCGACATCCACCTCTACTGCTTCTCAAGCCTCTCAGCAGAATGTCATTGAAGCGCTGGAGGCTCCAACCCGGCCAAAGAGCCTGGCGTTTCAACTGCTTTATGGGCTGGCAAATGCCGTCATCGGGATCGGCAACATCGTCTTCTATACGATCCTGCTTCCGGCACGCATTGCTCAGGTGTCGCCGGTCAATCAAACCACGACCTTTATCCTTATTTCCGCCCTGGGCGCCGTGGCCTCGGTCATCACGAATCCGCTGGTGGGTGCCTGGAGTGATCGCACAACTTCTGCGATGGGACGGCGCCGCCCCTGGCTGCTCGCCGGGATGGTGCTCATGGTGCTGGCGATGCTGGTCCTGGCTCTTGCACGGGCGACGCTGGTGCTGGCGCTGGGCGCCATCCTCTTGCAAATCGCTGTCAATGTACTGCTCGCGGCGCTCTCGGCCATCCTGCCTGACCAGATCCCGGTAGCACAGCGGGCGACAGTTTCCGCCTTCGCCGGGATGGCACCCCTCGTTGGGGGCGTGATCGGGCAAATCCTGGTCGCGCAGGTGATCAAAAATATCTTCGTGTCCTTCCTGGGATTGGCCCTGGTCTCGGCGCTCATTCTCCTCGTGTTTATCGCGGTCCTGCGCGACCTGCGTTTGCCGCGTGAAGCAGTGGCGCCGTTTCAACTCAAACACGTTCTTGCCGCTTTCTGGCTCAATCCGCTTAAATATTCCGATTTCGCCCTGACCTGGCTCGCGCGCTGCCTGATCTTCCTGGGATCAACAACGACCATCAACTATCTCAACTACTTTCTCCAGGATGCCGTCCACTACAGCCGCGTCTTTCCAGGGCAAACCGTCGCGCAGGGGGTACAACTCTTTTACACGACCTTCGTCGCCGCCATCCTGGTCGCCTCGCCTGGCTGTGGTCTGCTCTCCGACAAGCTAGAGCGGCGCAAGGTGTTCGTCATTGGCGCGAGCCTGCTCATGGGGGTGGGACTGCTGCTGCTGGCGTCCTTCCCCACCTGGACCATCGTGCTGCTCGCTGCTGCCGTCCTGGGCACAGGCTTCGGCGCTTACCTCTCGGTCGATCTGGCCCTGGCAAGCCAGCTTCTGCCCACGGCACAAGACCGAGGCAAGGATCTGGGCCTGATCAATACCACCATCTTCCTGCCAATGCTCATCGCTCCAGCCATCGCCGGGATTGCGCTGGGTGGGTTCCACAGCTATACGATCCTGTTTGTGGTGCTCGCCGCAGCAACCGCCTGCGCGGCTCTGCTGATCCTGCCTATCCGGCAGGTGCGCTAAGCAGGCAGGCACGAAGTCGCACGTTGAGCCAGAGGGCACGTGCGGAAGGAAGGGCAGGCATGCAGCAGAGACCGGCAGTGTCAACCTATAGCTTGAGGCTGGATATGCTCCTTGTGACCTTGCAGGCTCACCGGCAGACCTGTGAGCTGTTGGCAGACATCCCTGCCGGGACGCTCTCTGCTCCCGGCAGCCCAGGAGGCCGGCGGAAGCTCCAGATCGCCTGCCGGGCGGAACTGGCGGTGCAGGAGGGCCAGGTGCACGCCTGCCTGCTGCGGGATCGGGAGAGTGGGCGTGTGCTCCTGCAAGGGAAAGCCGCGCTCGATCTGCTCCGCGCCTGTGAAGCGCTCTCCTGGAACGTGCGCGAGCCGCTGCTGTCAGGGGCGCCACCAGGCTCCGTCAAGGGAGACGACGAGCGCCCGGTGTGGTCACAGGGGACGGCCCGTCCAGCCCGCAGCATCTCTGTCCTTAGAGGGGAAGAGTTGGCGAGGCTGCCCCGCAAACATCGACAGGTGTTGCTGCTCGTGAACGGAGAACGAGGAATGGAAGAACTCTGTCGCATCCTCCATTGCGAGCCTGCGCACCTCACCGCTATTCTCAATGACCTGGCTGCACGGCATCTGATCACCTTCGATCCTGCGGATGGCACGGTGACAGAAGATGAGCGCTTCTTTCGCTGAATCATCAACAGGCAGGTGTATCTTTCGAAGCAGAAAGTATAGAAGTGGCAAAATCTATGAATTCGATCATATAGCTGCGATCACATCGTCAGGCGCGGGTGTGCTCGGTGTCGAGAGGAGGCATCTTCCTGCGCTTGACGATAGATCCGGAAAGGAGTCATCTTCGTGTCAGACCAGACAAACGTATCGGCCGCGCTCTTTCCCGTCCTGAGCAGGCTGCCCGGGCAATCTGGCCCCGATCCGTTTCCACTGAGCCTGGAAATCGGGATCATGGTGGCCCATGCGGTAGCGACGGCTGTAGATCTGGGCCTGCCAGATGCCCTGGGGGAGGAACCCACCACGCTTCTCGCGCTGGCAGAAACCACGCACACGCATGCGCCTTCGCTCTCTCTTTTGCTGCGGGCGCTTACTGGGATCGGAATATTCGCCGAGATCGATCCACAGACCCACACCTTTGCCCATACTGAGCGCTCACGCCTCTTGCGCTCGACAGAGATGGCCGATCTGGTGCGGCTCTGGAGCGCGCCCTATCAATGGGAAGCCTGGCAGGATATGGCCTATACCATCCAGACCGGCAAGGCGGCCCTTGAGAAGCGCTATGGGGAAGGAACGACCCTCTGGACATATCTCACTGCCATCCATCCAGAGGAGAGCCGGAC
>Ga0070739_10006923_pt1 | contig 12282 bp, 11 predicted proteins | sample Coa_R1_7_FD_66445 | JGI IMG/M metagenome (GOLD analysis project Ga0070739, IMG submission 66445) | Surface soil microbial communities from Centralia Pennsylvania, which are recovering from an underground coalmine fire - Coalmine... | ecosystem: Environmental > Terrestrial > Soil > Unclassified ... | reverse complement strand
GCAACACGATCTACGCGATGGTCGAGCACCCCGACGAGGCGGCGATCACCCGGTCCATCGAGGAGATGGTCCGCACGGTGCAGAGCTACGTGCCCGGCTACCGGCTGCGCACGGAGCCGCTGTTCGACGGGAACAAGGTGACGGTGTTCGTCGAGGTCGAGGGCGCCGGCGACTACCTGCCGACCTATTCGGGCAACCTGGACATCATGACCGCCGCGGCGGTGAAGGTCGGCGAGGAGTTCGCCAAGCACCTGCTGGCCAAGCGCGGTGAGACGGTGTCCGCCGGCGCCTAAGTCGGGGGCGCGTGGGTGTCCCCTACTAATCGTCCTCCCTCTCCCCCTTGGGAGCGAAAAACGGGGGTGCGGGGGTGTCCCCCACTAAGGATCGATATTCTCTTCCCTGGGAGAGGGCGGGGGTGAGGGCGCGAAGCTAATGGGGGTGTGGGGGTGTCCCCCACGAAGTAATACCCCCTCTCCCCCTGGGAGAGGGCGGGGGTGAGGGCAAGATGGCAGCGCGCGACGTCAATCCCCGCATCTGCGACACCACGCTGCGCGATGGCAGCCACGCCATGGCGCACCAGTTCACGCCCGAGCAGGTCCGCGCCGTCGTCGGCGGCCTCGCCGCCGCGGGCGTGCCGGTCATCGAGGTCTCGCACGGCGACGGCCTCGGCGGCTCGTCGTTCCAGTACGGCTTCTCGAAGGTGCCCGAGGAGCAGCTCCTCGCCGCCGCGGCCGACGCCATCGGCGACAAGAAGCTAGCGGTCCTCCACTTGCCCGGCATCGGCACCAAGGAGGAGCTGAAGCTGGCCGCCTCCTACGGCGCCAAGGTGGCGCGCATCTGCACGCACGTCACCGAGGCCGACATCTGCGAGCAGCACATCGGCCTGTCCAAGCAGCTCGGCATGGAAGTGGTCGGTTTCCTGATGCTCGCCCACATGGTGCCGCCGCAGAAGATCGTCGAGCAGGGCAAGCTCATGGAGTCCTACGGCGCCGACTGCGTGTACGTCACCGACTCGGCGGGCGCGATGACGCCGAAGGACGTGCGCGAGAAGGTTACGGCGCTGCGCGAGGCGCTACAGATCGAGGTCGGCTTCCACGCTCACATGAACCTCGCGCTCGGCGTGGCGAACACGATCGAGGCGATCGAGTGCGGCGCGACCCAGGTCGACGGCTCGACCTGTGGCCTCGGCGGTGGCGCCGGCAACACGCCGACCGAGGTGCTGGTCGCCGTCCTGGACAAGCTCGGCTACCAGACCGGCATCGACGTGAACAAGATGATGGATGTCGCCGAGGATATCGTGCGGCCGATCATGCCTCGCCCGCAGGTCATCGACCGAGCGGGACTCAGTCTCGGCTACTACGGCGTCTACTCCAGCTTCCTGCTCCACACCTACCGCGCCGCCGAGCGGTTCGGGGTGGACGCCCGCGACATCCTGCGCGAGCTCGGGCGGCTGAAGGTCGTCGGCGGCCAGGAGGACATGATCGTCGACGTGGCGGTCGAGCTGGCCCGCAAGCAGGGCAAGGAGCCGGCCGCGGCCGGGCGCGCGTAGGAGGCGGCCGTGGAGCTGAGTGCCGACCAGGTGCAGGCGCTGGCCCAGCGGCTGCTCGACGCCTACGACCGGCGCGAGGAGGTGCTGGCGCTCACCGACGCCCTTCCCGATCTGAGCGAGGCCGACGGCTACCGCGTCCAGCGGGCGTTGATCGACCTGTTCCGGGCGCGCGGCGCGCGGATCGTGGGCAAGAAGACCGGGCTGACCAGCAAGGCCAAGCAGGTGGCGATGGGCGTGCCCGAGGCGATCTACGGCTACCTGCTCGACACCTACCTGCTCCGCGAGCCCGAGCCGGTGCGCATGGCCGAGCTGATCCATCCGCGCCTGGAGCCCGAGCTAGCGTTCATCATCGGCGAGCGCCTGCGCGGGCCGGGCGTCACTACGCCGCAGGTGCTAGCGGCCACCCGCGCCGTCGTGCCGGCGCTGGAGGTGATCGACAGCCGCTACCTGAACTTCAAGTTCAAGCTCGCCGACGTCGTCGCCGACAACTGCTCGGCCAGCCGCGTGGTCCTGGGCCGCGACGAGGTGCCGCTCGACGGCCTCGACCTGCGGCTGCAGGGCATGGTGTTGGAGAAGAACGGCGTGCTGGCCGACACCGGCGCCGGCGCGGCGGTGCTCGGCCATCCGGCCAGCGCCGTGGCCTGGCTGGCGAACAAGCTGGCCGAGGTCGGCGATTGCCTCGAGCCCGGCGACCTGGTGATGCCGGGCGCTCCCTGCGAGGCGCTGTTCGTCCAGGCCGGCGACGAGGTACGCGTCACCTTCGACCACGTGGGCTCGGTCACCGCCCGCGTGGAGTAGGCGCTGCCCTTCGGCAGCGCCTCCCGGCTGGAGCAGGCGGCGCCGGCATACAGCCGCCCCAAAGGTCGGGCCAGGCGACTACGTCGTCGGTCCGCCCTTCAGGGCGGTGCTAAGTGAGGACCCGCCGGCCCTCAGGCCGCCTTGTCGTGCACCGGGTGGTACTCGGGCGCCTGCGCTGTCGGCTCCGCGGGCTCCGGCACGATGCGGTAGCGGGCGTCTTCCGCCGTCACGGCGCGGTTCACCAGGAACACGAGCCCGCCGCCAAGAAGGAAGAAGATTGCGAGAAAGATGATCCCTGCCATGTCTGCCTCCTGGCCCGCGTGACGGTAGGCCGCGAGCGCTCGCCCCCAGCGCTGCGCCCTCCGGCACTGGTGCCGCAGAGGCCGTGCCGGTGCTGTGGAGAGCGCCGGCTCGGATGCCGGATTGGCAGGAAATTTTCAGGGCCCGCTGGCCGCTAGACCGCGCCGGTTCCGACCCCGCCCGTCGGACTGACGGCTGGCCCGGCGCCAGGCCGAGCCGCACCACAACGTAGCGGGTGGACGCAGCGATGGCACAGGCGAGCAAGCCCCCGCCGCGCCGGCGCGGTACCGCGGCGGTCACGGGCGCGTCGAGCGGCATCGGCCTGGCCTACGCGCGGCAGCTCGCGGCGGCGGGCTACGACCTCTTGCTCGTGGCACGGCGCGCGGAGCGCCTGCGTGCCCTGGCGGACGAGCTCGGCCGCGCCTGCCACGTCGCAGCCGAGCCACTGGTGGCCGACCTGGCGCGCGACGCCGAGGTCGACCGCGTGGTGGCCCGGCTCGGCACCATCGACGACGTCGCGATCCTGGTGAACAACGCCGGCTTCGGTACCGCCGGCTCGTTCGCAACTACCGACGTCGCCGGGGCCGTGGCCATGATCGAGGTCCACGTGGTAGCCAGCGTGCGGCTCTGCCACGCCGTTCTGCCCGGGCTCATCGCCCGCCGCCGTGGCGTGATCGTCAACGTCGCGTCGGTGGCCGCCTTCCTGCCCGTGCCCGGGAACGTGACCTATGGCGCGACCAAGGCGTTCCTCGTCGCCTTCTCGGAGGGGCTGCACCAGGAGCTGCGCGGCAGCGGCATCCGCGTGCAAGCGCTGTGCCCGGGCTTCACGCGCACCGAGTTCCACGACGCGGCAGGATACGAGGCGTCCGGCCGGTCGCGGATCCCCGCCTTCCTCTGGATGTCGGCGGACGACGTCGTGGCCGCCTCGCTTCGCGGCCTGCGGCGCAACGAGGCCGTCTGTGTGCCGGGGCTGGCGAACCAGGCAGTGGTGGCGGTGGCCCGCACAGGGCTGCCCGCCCTGCTCGCGGACCGCCTGGGCGGCCTGCGCCGGCGGCTCCGGCAGTAGGGTCGCGCGAGGACTAGGCCGCGGCTGCTGCCACGGGTGGCATACTCACGGCACTGATCTCCTCCAGCGAGCGACCGCTGGTCTCGGTCTGGAAGGCGAAGGTCACCAGCAAGCCGAGGAAGCAGGCGCCGGCGACGAAGGCCAGGGTCGGCGTCAAGCCGAGCGACTGCTTGAGCACCGGCAACACGAACAGCCCGAACGCCGCGCCGACCTTGCCACAGGCGGCGGCCAGGCCATGCCCGGAGGCGCGCAGACTGGTCGGGAACAGCTCGGCCGGCAGCAGGAAGGTCGTGGCGTTCGGCCCGGCGTTCACGGCGAGGTTGAACAGGGCGAAGCCAAAGAAGACGAGGGGGACGTGCTGCTGGGTCCCGCCGGGCAGGCCGCCGGCGATCACGAGCAGCAGCAGCCCGATCGTCATCCCGGCGAAGCCGAGCATCTGCAGCCGGATGCGGCCCCAGCGATCCACCAGCCAGATCGCCAGGCCGAACCCGACGACGAGGAACAGGTCCAGGAAGACCGCGCCCTCGGTGGAAGCGATGTCCTTCGCCACCCAGCTCCCGTGGCCGGTGAAGGCCATCGCGGCGAGGATCGTCGGCGTGAAGAAGCCAATCGTGTACAGCCCGATGTCCATCAGGAACCACGGCACCGTCGCCAGGATCGTGCGGTGGAGGAAGGGTGGGCTGAACAGGGCAGTGTAGGGCAGGTGCGGCTCCGGCCGGCTGTCTACCGTCACCTGGCAGCCGCTCAGCGCGCTGCTGATCGCCGCTGCCTCCTGCGTCCGGCCGTGGGCGGCGCACCAGCGCGGGCTCTCGGGCAGGTTCGAGCGGAGGACGGCGACGAGCAGGGCGGGGAGGATGCCCGCGGCGAGCATCCAGCGCCAGGCGTCGAGGTCCGGGTGGACGACGAGGATCAGCAGGCCGATCGCCGCGCCGACCAGCGAGCCGATGGCCTGGAAGCTGAAGCTGCTGACGAGCATCCGCCCGCGGATCCGCGCCGGCATGAACTCCGAGACGTAGCTCGAGCTGATCGGATAGTCGGCGCCGATGCCGACGCCAAGCATGAAGCGGAAGGCGAACAGCGACCAGGTGTTCCAGGCCAGCGCCGAGAGCAGGGCGAAGGCGATGAAGGTCGTCAGGTCGATGACGTACAGCAGCTTGCGGCCCAGCCGATCGGTGAGGCGGCCCGCCCCGGCCGCGCCGAGGACGGCGCCCAAGGGGGCGGCGGCGCCGATCAGCCCGAGCATCCAGGGCTCGGGCTTCAAATCGTGCTGGATGACCGGCAGCGCGACGGCCATGATGAACAGGTCGAAGCCGTCCAGGAACACGCCCATCGCGGACAGGAACCAGACCTTCCAGCGCGTGGCGCCGAGCGGCGCGACGTCGAGCGCCTGGTTCACGGAGAGGCTCGCCATGGCCATCGTTGCTCCAGCGGCTGGCGGGCGAGAGCGGCCCGGCCACCGCGCGGCGCGGGCAATGCGCTCACGTTGTCGGGGCCCACGCTTCGATCGTCAGGGGCCCGCGCGTCCGTCGCTCGCGCCCCACCGCGGGCGGAGGCAGGCCGCGGCCATTATAGCAAAGGCCCTGATTTTACCCGCCGCGATTCGGTACTCGGCGGCAAAGGTGCTATACTCCACGCCGCCCGGACCCTCGCCGCGCCCTCGGCGTAGCGCCTGCCAGGAGAATGACCAGGATGAGTAGCGCCACCCGATCCAGGTCTGCCGCGCCGCCGGCTCCCGCTCCGCTGGGGCCGCAGGTGTATCTCAGCCGCGAACTGAGCTCGATCGCCTTCAACGCGCGCGTGCTAGCCGAGGCGAGCAACCCGCGCCAGCCGCTGCTGGAGCGCGTTAAGTTCGCGGCCGTGTTCGGGTCGAACACCGACGAGTTCTTCATGCTGCGGATCCGCGGGCTGCGGGAAGACGCGCACGCCGGCAGCACGAAGCGCGCCCTCGACGGCATGACCCCCGTCGAGGAGCTGCGGGCGATCCGCGAGGCGCTGCTGCCGCTGTTCGCCGAGCATCAGCGGGTCCTCGCTCAGGAGCTGCTGCCGGCCCTGGCCGAGCAGGGCATCCGCCTGGCCGACTACCAGGCGCTGAGCAGCAGCCAGAAGGCGGCCATGCGCCGCTACTTCGACGAGCAGGTCTTCCCGATCTGCACGCCGTTTGCCCTCGACCCCGGCCACCCCTTCCCCTTCCTCGCCAACCTGTCGCTGACCCTGGCCGTGGTGCTCGACGACCCGGCGCACGGCCGGCGATTCGCCTTCGTCCGCGTGCCGGACGCGCTGCCGCGGCTGGTGCGCGTGCCCGGCGAGGGGGAGGGGCAGCAGACGTTCGTCTGGCTCGAGCAGCTCATCGCCGCGCACTGCGACAGCCTGTTCCGCGGCGTGCCGGTCGTCTCGGTCCACCCCTTCCGCCTCATCCGCAACGCCGATCTGGAGACGCAGACGCCAGAGGCGGGCGACCTGCTCGAGCTGATCCAGGCGGGCGTCAGCCAGCGCCGCTTCAACGCCCCGGTGGCGCTCGTGCTCGGCACTCCGACCAACGACGCCGTGCGCGATCTGCTCGTCGAGCACCTGCACCTCCACCCGGACGACGTCTGGCTCAAGGACGGGCCGCTGGCGCTCGGCGACCTGCTGGACCTGTACGGGCTCGACCGCCCGGACCTGAAGGATCCGCCGTTCTTCAGCGGCACGCCGGCTGTCCTGCGGCAAGCCGAAGACGTGTTCGCCGCGATCCGCCAGGGCGATATCTGGCTGGCCCACCCCTACGACAACTACGCCGCCGTCGTGGACTTCATCCACCGCGCGGCGGTGGATCGTGACGTCCTGGCGATCAAGCAGACCCTCTACCGCGTCGGCAAGCAGTCGCCGATCCTGGATGCCCTGCTCGAGGCGGCCGACCGCGGCAAGGAGGTCGCCGTGCTGATGGAGCTGACCGCGCAGGGCGACGAGGAGGCGAACATCCACTGGGCGCAGCGGCTGGAGCACTCCGGCGTGCACGTCACCTACGGCGTGCCGGGGCTGAAGACGCACGGCAAAGTGACGCTCGTCGTGCGCAAGGAGGCCGACGGCCTGCGCCGCTACGTCCACATTGGCAGCGGCAACTACAATCCCGAGAGCGCCAAGCGCCGCACCGACTTCAGCCTGCTCACCTGCGATCCCGACCTCGGCGCCGACGCCTCGGACCTGTTCAACCACATCACCGGCTACTCGCACCAGACGGCGTACCGCCGCCTGCTGGTGGCGCCGACCAGCCTGCGCTCGGGCATGGTCGAGCGCATCGAGCGCGAGATCGCCCAGCACAAGCGGAGCGGCGACGGCCGGCTGATCTTCAAGATGAACGCGCTGGTCGATCCGGGGATGGTGGAGGCGCTGTGCCGCGCCTCGCAAGCCGGCGTGCAGATCGACCTGATCGTCCGCGGCATCTGCTGCCTGCGGCCCGGCGTCCGCGGCTACAGCGAGAACATCCGCGTGATGAGCGTCGTCGGCCGCTTCCTCGAGCACAGCCGCGCCTACTACTTCCACAACGGGGGGAAGCCCGACGTGCTGTTCGGCAGCGCGGACCTGATGCCGCGCAACATGGACAAGCGCATCGAGGTGCTCGCGCCCATCGCCTCGGAGCCGATCAAGGCCGCGGTGCTCAATCTGCTGCAGTTGTACCTGCAGGACAACCTGCAGTCCTGGGACCTCACGTCGGACGGCACCTGGGTGCGGCGCCAGCCCCACGAGGGCGCCCCGCCGCTGGAGGTCCAGGTCGCGCTGCTGGAGCAGCCAGGCGCGGACAGCCCCGCCGGCGTCGCCTAGAAGAGATAGGAGGGACGAATGGTCGCGACGCACCAGTTCATGACGCTGCCGGAGATCCGGCGGGCGGGGCTGCGCAACGTGTCGCGCGAGGTCTGGGACTACGCCTCCGGCGGCTCGGAGACCGAGACGACCCTGCGGCGCAACCACCGCGCGATGAGCCACTGGGTGTTTCGGCCGCGCGTGCTGCGCGACGTGAGCCAGATCGACACCAGCACGACCTTCCTCGGCCTGCCGCTGGCGCTGCCGATCATGATCGCGCCGATGGGCTCGATGTTCCTCCTCAACCCCGACGGCGACGTGGCCCTGGCGCGCGCCGCCGGCCGGATGGGCACGATCCACTGGCTGAGCACTGTCTCGTCCTACACCCTGGAGGAGGTCGCGGCCGCCGCCTCCGGCCCGCTGATCTACCAGCTCTACCGCTGGGGCGACAACGGCTGGGTGACCGAGATCCTCCAGCGCGCCGAGGCGGCGGGCTACCGCGGGCTGGCGCTGACCGTGGACGTCGCCGCCTATGGGCGCCGCGAGCGCGACCTGGAGAAGCGCTTCGATCCGCGTGGCACGGGCCGCCGCGCCATGACCATCCCCCGCAACGACGCCCGCCTTGCCGCCCTGAACTGGGACGACGTGGACTGGCTGCTGAAGACGACGAAGCTGCCGCTGATCGTCAAGGGCATCCAGTCCGCCGAGGACGCGCGCATCGCCGTCGAGCACGGTGTGCCGGTCGTCCACGTCTCGAACCACGGCGGCCGCCAGCTCGACCACGCCCCGGCCACGATCGAGGTCCTGCCAGAGGTCGTCGAGGCCGTGGCGGGCCGCGCGGAGGTGGTCGTCGACAGCGGCTTCCAGCGCGGCACCGACGTGCTCAAGGCGCTCGCGCTCGGCGCGCGGGCGGTGCTGGTCGGCAAGGCGGCGGCCTGGGGCCTGGCGGCAGCCGGGGAGGAGGGCGTCGCACGCACCCTCGAGCTGCTGGGCCTCGAGCTGCGGATCGCGATGGCCAACACCGGGCAGGCCAGCATCGCTGGGATCGGCCCCGAGCTGGTGCGCCGCGCGTGCCGCTGTGACTACTAGCGGCTGCCTCCCGCGCGCCGGCGCCCGGTCCGCCGTCGCTGCGCTCCTCGCCCGTGAGGACCGCGGGTATGCCTAGCCTGGCGGGGGTGGGCGGGCCGCGCCGCCTGGCGCTCGCGCTGCTGCTGCTCGTCGCTCTCGGCGGCCCGCGGCCGGCCGCCGCCGGCCCGCCGGCAGCGGCTGAGAAGGGCGCGCCGCGGCTGGCCGCCGGCGGACCAGCGGCGCAGAAGGGCGGGCCGCCGCTGGCCTGGCTGCAGTACGGGCCCGCTGGAGCCCTGTACGCGCGGGCCATCGCCGCGGACGGCGCCTGCCCGACGCTCACGCTCGACGCCGCGGCGCGGCCGATGGCCGAGCGGGCGCCGGCCACGGCCGACTTCCCGCTCGTCTGCGAGGCGACCGTGCCGGCCGGCACCGCGATAGCGGCGGTCGACGGGCAGCCGCTGCCGCTGCCGCGCACGCCGCGCCGCGTCGTCGTCTTCGGCGACGGCGGCTGTCGTCTCGCCAGCTTCGAGGTCCAGGCGTGCGACGATCCCGCCGCCTGGCCGCTCGCCCGCGTGGCCGAGAGCGCGGCGGCCTGGCAGCCGGACCTGGTGATCCACGTCGGGGACTACGTCTACCGCTTCGCGCCCTGCCCCGCCGGCAACGCCGGCTGCGCCGGCAGCCCCTGGGGCGACAACTGGGGCGGCTGGAACGCCGACGTGTTCCGCCCCCTCGCGCCGCTGCTCCGCGCCGCGCCGTGGGTGTTCGTCCGCGGCAACCACGAGCTGTGCGACGAGGGCGGCCACGGCTGGTTCCGCTTCCTGGACCCGCGCCCCTGGACTGCCACCTGCGTCGACTACACGGAGCCCTACGCGGTCCCGCTCGGCGACCTGCAGCTCGTCGTCCTCGACTCGGCCGACGCCAACGACTACACGGCCGCTCCCGAGCAGGTTGCCGTCTACCGGTCGCAGCTCGACGCCGTTCGCGCGCTCGCCACGGGCAACGCCTGGCTGCTCACGCACCGGCCAATCTGGGCCGTGGGCCACGAGGGCGAGGAGGCGGGCGTCGAGGAGCTGTTCTACAACAACCCGACGCTGCAGGCAGCCCTCGGCGACGGGTCGCTGCCCGGGGTGGGGCTGGTCCAGTCCGGCCACCTGCACCTGTTCGAGGCCCTGAGCTTCGGCTCGGAGCGACCGCCGCAGCTCGTGGTCGGCACCGGCGGCACGGCGCTGGACCCGCCCATCAGCACGCCGCTGGCCGGACTGGAGGTGGCCGGCGGGACCGTGTCCAGCGGGACGTCGGTCGACCACTGGGGCTACCTGGCCATGGAGCCCGCGGGCGACGGCTGGTCCGCCACCCTGCGCGACCCGGACGGGGGGACGCTCGCCGCCTGCGTGCTGCGGGACCGGGCGCTGACCTGCGAGCCCTAGCGCATGGCGAGCGCGGTGCAGGCCGCGATCCGCGAGGCGCTCCAGCACGGCCGCGTCTGCGGCGACGAGCCGGTCCGCGTCGTCGAGCGCCATGGCCACGCGCCGCCGCAGTATCCTATGCTGGACGACGAGGACGAGTGGGACGACGATGACGGGGACGAGGACGACCGCGTGCGCTAGCTGCCGGACGGACGAGCGGTGATGATCGTCGTGCTGGCCGGCGGCGTGGGGGCCGCGCGCTTCCTGCAGGGCCTGGTGCAGGTCGTGCCGCCGGCCGAGGTGACCGTGGTCGTGAACACCGCCGACGACGTAGAGGTGCATGGCCTGCACGTCTCGCCGGACGTCGACACCGTTCTCTACCACCTGGCCGGGCTGGCCGACGAGGCCCGCGGCTGGGGCATCCGCGACGACACCTTCGGCGCCCTGGAGCTACTCGGCCGCTACGGGCAGGAGACCTGGTTCCAGCTCGGCGACCGCGACCTGGCCACGCACGTCTACCGCACCCTGCTGCTGCGGAAGCTGTCGCTCTCGGCGGCCACCGATCGCCTCCGCCAGGGCCTCGGCATCGCCAGCCGCGTGCTGCCGATGACCGACTCCCGCGTCCAGACCTACGTGCAGACGCCCGCCGGCTGGCTGCCGTTCCAGGAGTACTTCGTCAAGCGGCACGCCGCCGACGACGTGCTCGGCGTCCAGTTCCGCGGGGCCGAGGTGGCGGTGGCGGCGCGCGGCGTCTGCGAGGCGCTCGCCGCCGCGGACGGCGTGATCCTCGCCCCGAGCAATCCCGTCGTGAGCATCGGGCCGATCCTGGCGCTGGAGGAAATTCACGCCGCGCTGCGCGAGACCCGCGCGCCGCGCGTCGCGATCAGCCCGATCGTCGGCGGGGCGACGATCAAGGGGCCGGCCGACCGCATGCTGCGCGGGCTGGGGCGCGAGGTGTCAGCCGTGGGGGTGGCCGAGGGCTACCACGGCCTGATCGACGCCTTCGTGCTCGACACCGTGGACGCGGCGCTCGCCCCGCGGGTCGAGGCGCTGGGCATTCACGCCGTGGTGACGGACACGATCATGCGCGGGCCGGCCGAGAAGGCCGCGCTCGCCCGCGCGGCCCTCGCCGCGCTGCGCCCCGCGCCGGCGCCATGAGCCTCTGGGCCGTCGTCCCGGTCAAGGCGCTCGCGGCGGCGAAGGGGCGGCTGGCGCCCGCGCTCAGCGCGTCCGAGCGGCGGGCCCTGGCGGAGGCGCTGCTGACGGACGTGCTGGCCGCCCTGGCCGGCGCGTCGGCCGTCGAGCGAGTGCTGGTGGTCAGCGACGACCCCGAGGCGCTGGCGCTAGCGGCGCGGCTCGGCGCGACGCCGCTAGCGGAGGAGGCCCTTCTCGGCGCGCACCCGCCGCGGGAGACAGTCCCCCTCGTTCCCCGCTTGCCCGCCGCCGACGCCGCGCTGGAAACTGAAGCGGCGCTCAACCGCGCGCTGGACCAGGCCGCGGTCGCCGCCTGGTCGGCCGGCGCGGCGGGCCTGCTGGCGCTGCCCGCCGACCTGCCGCTCGTGACGCCCGCCGACGTCGCCGCGCTGGCCGCCGATCCCCTGCCCGCGCCCAGCGTCGTCCTTGCCGCCACCCTGGACGGCGGCACTGGCGCCCTGCTCCGCCGGCCGCCGCTGGCGATCCCGGCCTGCTTCGGCCCCGTCAGCCTGCGCGCGCATCTGGCCGCCGCGGGGCGGCACGGCTGCCGCGCCCGCCTCGTCTGGCGGCCAAACCTGGCTCTCGACGTCGACGCGCCCGCCGACCTGGAGCGGCTTGTCACCCAATCGCGCCTCGGGGAGCACACGCGCGCCTGGCTGGCCGCCTGGCGCGGCGCGGCGGCCGCCGGCGGCCGGCCCGGGCCGCCCTGACCGTCTGGGCGCGGCTCAGTAGCCCCGCTCCCGATCGACGCGGTAGAGTAGCGGCTCGCCGGCGCGCAGGCGGCGGTAGTTCTCGGCGAACACGTCGCAGACGTGGTCTACGGCGTAGGGGCCCGCGATATGGGGCGTGATCAGCACATGGCGCATGGCCCAGAGGGGGCTGTCGGCGGGCAGCGGCTCGACCTCGAACACGTCGAGCGCCGCCGCGCCGACCTGGCCGCTCGCCAGCGCTTCCACCAGCGCCGGCTCGTCCACGACGGCGCCACGACTGACGTTCACGACCCAGGCGCCGCGCGGCAGCAGCGCCAGGCGGCGGCGGTCGATCAGGTGTCGCGTCTCGGCCGTTAGCGGCACGACCAGCACCAGGACGTCGGCGCGCGGCAGCAGGCGGTCCAGGTCGGCGAC
>Ga0070739_10006921_pt1 | contig 12284 bp, 9 predicted proteins | sample Coa_R1_7_FD_66445 | JGI IMG/M metagenome (GOLD analysis project Ga0070739, IMG submission 66445) | Surface soil microbial communities from Centralia Pennsylvania, which are recovering from an underground coalmine fire - Coalmine... | ecosystem: Environmental > Terrestrial > Soil > Unclassified ... | reverse complement strand
GGCCGCGGGCACGACCCGCACCAGCGGCTCGGCGGCGAGGTGAGCATCAGCCGCGATGATCTGCCCGGCCTGCCGCCGCCCCCGCCGCTGCCGGGCGCGATGGATCTGAAGGTGTACGGAGTCACGAGCGACGGGTTGCGCTACGCGCTGCCGCTCGAGCCGTTCAGCGGCTGGCGTCCGGGCATGTGCCCGGTGGAGGGATGCGACTGCGGCGGCCGCGATGCTTGAGGACGTCGACGATCGCACGTACGTCTTCGATCGCGGCTGGCCGTTCATCGATCCGATCACCGAGGAACACGCCCGGCAGATCTTCGAGCGTGCCCAGTCGCGCTGCGGCTGCGAGCTCGAAGGCACCCTCGAGGACGGGTTCTCCTACGTCGTGGCTAAGTCCAGCTCTATCAGCTTCCTGCGCGTAAAGGTCTACCCGCTCGCGCTCGCCGCGGTCTGGAAGCAGAAGTGAGCCGCAAGGCGCTACTACGTGGCGCCGAGGCTGTGCTTGTGGTCGTCGTCGTCTTCGTGCTGCCGGCGGCCGTCTCCAGCTCGGACGTCTATCTCGTGTGCTCTGCGCCTTGCCTCATTGCCGCGGTCGTGCTGGGCTACCTCGACGGGCGCACCGGCCGTCGTTAGCCTGACCGCAGCCCGCTGATCTGCGGCGTATCAGGGTCATCCGATCTCTCGCTCGATGTGCCTACCTATCTCCCGCTCTAAGTTTCTCGGGCGAAAACCTGGTGTTCACAACGGCCGCCCTGCTTCCACTCGCGCGTTGGCTGGGCCTGCGTGGCCGCGCCATCACCGGGGCGTCCGCCGTCTTCGTGCTCGGATTCACCGTGCTCGCCAGGCCGGGTCCGCCGATGGTGCGAGCAACCGTGATGTCGCTGCTCGGCTGTGTCGCGTCGCTCTCCGGCCGGAGATTCCGCGCGTTGGCGACCATGGCAGCCGCCGTGCTGATCCTCCTCCTCATCGATCCGTGGCTCGCGCATACATACGGCTTCGCGCTTTCGGTGGCGGCGACCGCCGGACTGCTCATCGTCGCGCCCGGCTGGTGCAACCGCATGCTCGACCGCGGCGTTCCGCTGTGGGCGGCCGGACCTGCCGCCGCGACCGCCGCGGCCGAGATCTTCTGCGAGCCGCTGCTCGTCATCTTCACCGGGTCGTTGCCGCTTATCGCAGTGCCCTGCAATGTGCTCGCCGTTCCGGCTGCGCCCGCTGCCACCGTGCTCGGTGTCAGCGCGATGGCCGCGGATGCGGTCTCGCCGGAACTCGGGCATGCCGTCGCGTGGGTCGCGCAGTGGCCGGTTCGGTGGATTTGCCTGGTAGCCCGAACCGGGGCGCAGGTGCCCGGTGCGGCGATCGGCTGGCCTACCGGGCTTGGCGGTTGCGCTCTGCTGCTGGCCTGTTACGTGACCGCTTGGCGGCTGCTGCTACGGCTTCGCGTCCGGCTGACCTCCGCCACTGGCGGATCAACGCCACTATGCCGGACTGGTCTAGACAAGATCGGCTTGGTGTAGATATGACTGAGGTTCGTCGCCGAGGGAGGGGCGAGCAAGCGGACCGGAGCGCTGGAGGGGAGTGCTCGCGTCCAGGCTCGGTGGTAGACACCGCGCGCCGCCGGAAACTGCTCCGGATGGGCGGGTTGGTGTTAATCGGTGCGCTGGTCGCGGGGGCCGTGGCCCTGGTGCGGCAGGCTGCGGCACCCGCCTGGCCCCCGCGTGACTGGTCCATGGCCGTCTGCGATGTCGGCCAGGGAGACGCGTTGCTTCTGCATACCGGCCCAGCGTCAGCCATCGCCGTGGACACCGGCCCGGAACCTGCCCGCGAGGACGCCTGCCTGCGCCGCTTCGGCGTCACCAACCTGCCGCTGGTGATCCTGACGCACTTTCACGAGGACCACATCGGCGGTCTGACCGGGCTATTGGCCGGGCGAAAGGTCGCCGCGATCGAAACCACGCTCGTCGACGATCCCGCCGCCGGCGCCAGACGGGTGCGGGAAGAGGCGGCTGCGGCCGGTGTCCCGGTGCGCCGGATCCAACCTTTCGAGCACGGCACTCTCGGCCGGGTCTCTTGGCACGCGCTGTGGCCCGATCCTGACGAGCTGTCCGCCGTAGAGCCTCCGGACGGCGGAAGCGACAGCGAGGAGCCGACAACTGGGCACGGTGGCGAGGGTTCCGGCCCGAACAACTCGTCGATCGTCCTCTCCGTCGCCATCGCCGCGCTGCCGGGCCTGTCCGCTACTCCGCTGACGGCGCTGCTCACCGGCGATATCGAGGCTCCGGTCCAGCAATTGCTGCTCGCCGGGAGCCATCGCGACGAATTACGCGCGACAGTGCTCAAGGTGCCTCATCACGGCTCGGCGAATCAGGCCCCTGGCTTCGCCGCGGCCGTAGACCCCACCGTCTCGGTCATCTCCGTAGGACGGGGGAATCCCTACGGGCATCCGGCGGCCCGCGCGCTGCGACTCGTCGGCTCGAACGGGGCGCGGGTGTACCGCACCGATCTCGACGGCGACGTGGTGATCGGACAGACCGCGGAAAACGGCCAAGTCGCAGTCACGGGCCAGCATGGCGACGGGGTCCCCGGCGACCAGGCGGCCGGGACCGGCGCACCACAGCTCGGCGATACACCAAACCGCCGGCACGGCAGCAGCCATGGCCGCGGTCATCACGGCGACCACAGCTACAACCACGACCACGACCACGACCACGACCACGAGCCCGCGCTCCCGTGAGTCCGTCAGGACGAGACCGTAGGATCGGTAACCATGCAGCCACCAGTCGCGAAGACCATTGCGCACGAACGAGTTCACCACGGCGACACCGTGAACGACCCCTATTTCTGGCTCGCCGACAAGGAGAACAAGGACGTCATCGCGTATCTCGAAGCCGAGAACGCGTACACGCAGGAGCGCCTGGCCGGGCAGGCCGGGCTGCGCGAGCAGATCTTCCAGGAGATCAAGGGGCGCACCCAGGAGACCGACCTCTCGGTGCCGAGCCGCAAGGGCGACTGGTGGTACTACGCCCGCACGCAGGAGGGCAAGCAGTACGGCATCCAATGCCGGCTCGCCGCGACCGGCGACACCCCGCCGGAACTGCCCGAGGACGGCTCGGCGCTCCCCGGAGAACAGATCCTGCTCGACGGCAACGAGCTGGCCGAGGGCCATGGCTTCTTCTCGCTGGGCACCTTCGACGTCTCCCCGGACGGCAAGCGGCTGGCCTACTCGGTGGACTACGCGGGCAACGAGCGGTTCACGCTGCACGTCAAGGACCTGGAAACCGGTGAGCTGCTGTCCGACGAGATCCCGGAGACCTCGTACGGCACCGCCTGGTCCCGCGACGGCTCGACGCTGTTCTACCTGACCGTCGACGAGGCGTGGCGTCCTTACCGGGTGCACCGGCACACGGTCGGCACACCCGCCGCTCAGGACGTCGTCGTGTTCGAAGAGCCCGACGAACGGTTCTGGGTCGGCGTCGGCCTGACCCGCAGCGAGCGCTACCTGCTGATCTCCCTCGGCTCGAAGATCACCAGTGAGATGTATCTGCTCGACGCGGAGGACCCGGCCGGGCAGTTCCAGCTCGTCGTAGCGCGGGAGACCGGGGTCGAGTACTCCGTCGATCACTGGGCGCATCCCACCGACCGGTCCCGTGATCTGCTGCTCGTGCTGCACAATCGCGGCGGCAAGCAGAACTTCGAACTCGCTACCGCGCCGATCGACGCTCCCGGCGAGTGGACCCCGCTGATTCCGCACCGCGAGGACACCCGCCTGCTGGAAGCCGAGGCCTTTGCGGATCACCTGGTCGTGGAATACCGCCGCGACGGGCTCACCGGCCTCGCCATCCACCCGGTCGTCAACGGCCAGCCGTCCGCGCAAGGCACGCCGATCGAGTTCGACGAGCCCATCTACACCGTCGGAGCCGGCGACAACCCCGAGTTCAATACGGGCAAGCTGCGCCTCGGCTACACCTCGATGATCACCCCGTCGACCGTGTACGACTACGACATCGCCACCGGCACGTTGCAGCTGCTCAAGCGGCAGCCGGTGCTCGGCGGCTACAACGCTGACGACTACGAGCAGCACCGCGTCTGGGCCACCGCCGAGGACGGCACCCGCGTCCCGATCTCGGTCGTGCACCGCAAGGGCGTCGAGCGTGACGGCACTGCACCCGCGCTGATCTACGGCTATGGCTCGTACGAGTACTCGCGCGACCCGTTCTTCTCGGTGGCTCGTCTCTCGCTGCTCGACCGCGGCTTCGTCTACGCCATCGCACACGTGCGCGGCGGCGGGGAGATGGGCCGCGCCTGGTACGAGGACGGCAAGCTGCTGGCGAAGCGCAACACGTTCACCGACTTCATCGCGTGCGCCCGCTGCCTGGTGCAGGAGCGCTGGACTTCCGCGGACCGGCTCGTCGCACGCGGTGGCTCGGCCGGCGGTCTGCTGATGGGCGCGGTCGCCAACCTGGCGCCGGAGGCCTTCCGCGGCATCGTGGCCGACGTCCCGTTCGTGGACGCGCTCAACACGATCCTGGACCCGACGCTTCCGCTCACCGTGATCGAGTGGGAGGAGTGGGGCAACCCGCTGGAGTCGCCGGAGGTGTACGCGTACATGAAGGGCTACAGCCCGTACGAGAACGTCGAGGCGAAGCAGTACCCGTCGATCCTGGCCACCACCAGCCTCAACGACACGCGGGTCTATTACCACGAGCCGGCCAAGTGGATCGCGCGGCTGCGGGCCACGGCCACCGGTGGCGACTTCCTGCTCAAGACCGAGATGGAAGCGGGCCACGGCGGCCGCTCCGGCCGCTACGACTCGTGGCGCGAGGAGGCGCTGACCCTCGCCTGGGTCATCGCGACCGCGACGGGCTCCGAGTCCGGTGACGGACTCGCGACGGCTTTCGCGACCTCTGACGACCACGCGGAATCAGGCAGCTGATCACCATGGCCCCGTCTGCCGCGAAATCCGGCGCAGCGTCCGCGGCGCCCGCGCCGCTGACCCTGGTCACCGGGCCGGAGGAGTTGCTCGCGGACCGGGCCGTCGCGGAAGTAGTCGCCGCGGCCCGGGCGGCAGACCCGGCTGTCGAGATCTGCGACCTTGCCCCGGGAGCCCTGCAGCCTGGCACGTTCGCCGAACTGGTCTCCCCGTCGCTGTTTGGCGAGGCCAAGGTCGTGGTGCTGCGCGGCATCCAAGACCTCGGCGCGGACCAGGCGGAGGAGGTCAAGCGGTACCTGTCCGACCCGGCCGAACAGATCGTTCTAGTGCTGACCCATCCTGGCGGGGTGAAGGGAAAAGCACTGCTCGACGCGGTCAAGAAGCACAAGCCGGTGGTGGTCGACTGCCCGAAGCTCACCAAACCCGCCGAGCGAATCACCTTTCTGCGCGGAGAGTTTCGCCGCCAGCGCCGCTCGATTACCGAGGAGGCCGCGCAGGTCGTGGCCGACGCGGTCGGATCGGACCTGCGCGAACTGGCCGCCGCGGCTGACCAACTGCTCTCCGACACGGAGGGCACGGTCGATGAGGCGGTGGTCGCGAAGTACTACAGCGGACAGGCGGAGGTCTCCGGGTTCACAGTGGCCGACCTGGCCGTGGAGGGCCGCCTCGGCGAGGCGCTGGAACAGCTGCGCTTCGCCCTGGACACCGGCGTGGCCTCGGTGTTGATCACCAGCGCGTTGGCGACCGGGGTGCGCCAGATAGGGAAGGTGGCGTCGGCCGGGCCTAACGTGCGCGACCTCGGGATGCCGCCGTGGCGGGTCGACAAGATCCGCCGTCAGGCACGCGCCTGGACGCCGGATGGCCTCACGGTCGCGCTGCGAGCGGTGGCCACCGCGGACGCGGCGGTGAAGGGGGCGGCGGCGGATCCGGCTTATGCGCTGGAGAAGTGCATTGTCGCCGTCGTGGGCGCTCGATCCGCGGCCCGCTGACCCAGCCGGGAGCCGGGACACTAACCAGGCGGCAGTCGGGAGCCGACAGCCGGGAGCCGGGAGCCTAACCCAGGCGACAGCCGGGAGTTGGGAGCTGACGCGCTGACCCGGGCGACGGCCGGGGGCCAGGAGCCGGGATGCTGGCCTGGGCGGCAGCCGGGAGCCGGGATGCTGGCCCGGGCGGCAGCCGGGAGCCGGGAGCGGGAGCCGGGACGCTAACCCGGGCGGCAGCCGGGAATTGGGAGCTGACGCGCTGGCCTCGGCGGCAGTCGGCAGCTGGGAGCAGAAAACAGCGGCCCGGCGAGCCTCTTCAGGAAGCTCGCCGGGCCGCCGAACAAATCAGCTTCAGCCCAACTGACGGCTGATCAGCCAGCCATGTTGTTGACCTTCTTGGCCAGCGCAGACTTCTTGTTGGCGGCCTGGTTGGCGTGGATGACGCCCTTCGACACCGCCTTGTCCAGCGCCCGGGACGCCGCGCGCGCGAGCTCCTGGGCCTTCGCCTCGTCGCCGGACTCGACCGCCTCGCGGGTCTTGCGGATCGCCGTCTTGAGCGACGACTTGATCGACTGGTTGCGCTGACGCGCCTTCTCGTTGGTCTTGATCCGCTTGATCTGGGACTTGATGTTCGCCACGAAAAGCCTCTTCACGATCCTGGTGGTGGTTACAGCGCGGCGGGCCGCCGGGATCGGTCCCATGCGGTCGCGCGACGTCTTAGAGGTGTGACCACCGGCGGACCGTCCGGCCCGCGCGTCCCAGGGGGACGCTGTGCAACGCCGCGCCGCTGCGATTCCGCACCGTCTCGCTGAGAGGCTTCTGACAGAGCCGCAGGCCACGCGACCGCCTACTTTAGCAGTCGCCGCGAGCTTCCCCGAAATCGCGCAAAGCGATCCGCGAGCCTCGGGTAAGTGTGATCACGCTGCTAGACGGTCACGGTGCTGGCGGATCGCGTTGCGGGAGAACTGCGCTGGTGGAGGATCACGCTCTAGAGGGCTGGGCGCTGCTGGCGGATCGCGTTGCAGGGGGACTGCACTGGTAGAGGATCACGCTCTGGAGGGCTGCGCTGCTAGGGGATCACGTTGCAGGAGGGCCGCGCCGTTAGAGGATCACGCTGTGGGCGCCGCCGATCCGGAAACGTTCCGGCGCGTGCGTCAGCAGAATGATCTGCACGCGGGTGCCCGCTCGGTCCAGGATCGCCGCCAGCTGGTTCAGCCGCGCGCGATCCGTGTGCCCGAGCGCGTCGTCGAGGATCAGCGGCACGCCGCCCGCATCCTGCGCTCCTGGGGGCGTGATCAGCTCCGCGCAGGCGATGCGGCCGAGCAGCGCCAGCTGTTCGCGCGAGCCCGCCGAGAGCTGGTCGAACGGTACCGTCGCACCGTCCGCCGTCTTCGCGCTGATCGTCAGGTCCTCGGACACCGCGATGCCGACGCCGGGCCCGAACACACCCGCCGCGTACTTCTCCACCAGCGCTCGGAACGGTTCGGCGTACCGCAGCCACGCCCGCGAGCGGTATCGGTCCAACGTCTCATACAGCAGCTTTGCCGCTGCCGCTTCTCGATGCAGCTGCTCGTACGTCCGCTGAACGCGCGCCTGATGCGTAAGCGCGGCATCGAGCGACTCCTCCGGCCCGCTGTCCGCGAACGTCGCGATGCGCTCGGCCAGCGTGGCCAGTCGCTCCCGGCGGGCCGCCTGTTCCTCCTCCAGCCGCGCGGGCAGCGAACGCGCCGTGTCGAGCCGCAGCTCCAACTGGTGCGGGTTCAACTGCTCGACCCGCTCCGCCGCCGCCTGCCGTTGCGCCCGCAGCCGCTCCAGCTCCGACTCCGTGCGTGCGGCGGGCAACTCGGCAAGCCTGTGCTTCGCGTGTCCGGCGTCCGCCGCCGCGTTGTCGACCTCGCGCTGGAGCGACGCGATCTTCTCCCGCAGGCCGACGACTCGCGACTCCTCGTGACCTGCCGCGGAATCGGCGACATGCAGCCGCGCCTCCGCGTCATCCTGAGCACTGCGCAGCTGCGTTTCCGCAGCCAGGGCCGCCTCAAGCGTTTCGGGCACCGGCTGATCGGCGGCCCGGCCGGCCTCCTGCGCGGTGATCCGGTCTCTGAGCGCCGCGAGCCGGTCGTGTAGGTCGGACAGCTCCTCGCCGTGTTGGCGCGCATCGGCGACCGCGGCGTCCCGCTCCTGAACTGCTGCGCGGCGCTCCTCTTCGGCCGCGCGTCGCCTGCGGTGAGCGTCCTTGGCCGCGGCCAGGTCCGCGACGCCAGCCGCCGCGCACAGCTCCCGGTATTGCGCGCGCGTCGTGCGCTCCTCCTCCCGGCGCTGGCTCTCGCCCGCACCCGGGCTGACCACGACACGCACGACGCCGGGTGCCTCGACCGTGATCGACTCGACGGCGGGGTAACTGGCCGGCATCGCCTCCAGCCCGGAACCTGAAGCGCGGCCAACTGCGCCGTCAATCGCGCTGCTCACCGTGCCGTCGGCCTCGGTACCGACGCCTGGCGCCTCGCCGCTGGCCACGCTCACCGGAGCATCTCCCAGCGGCGTGACGGTCACCGTCGCCGCGTTCGCGTGAAGGAGCGCCGCAGCCTTGTCCCACTGCTTATGCGCGGCTTCGATCCGGTCCAGCATCCGCTCGGTGAGCGGATTAGCCGCCAACAGTTGATCCGCGGCGCGCACCCGCTTCGCCGCGGCCTCCGCGCGTTCGAGTTGCGCCGCGAGCCGGTCCGCCACCTGCCGGTCTCGGTGCCAGCGGACGTCCTCTTCGGCCAGTCGCGCCGCTTCGCGCAGCCGTTCCGCCTCCGCGCGCAGACCGGCGGCTTGCTGCTGTGCGCCCTGATAATCGGCCTGCGCTGTGCCGAGCTCCGTCGTCGCAGTCGCCAGTTCCGCCTCCAGCTGCGCAGACCGGGCGGTGAAGCGTTCCACATCCGCAGCCGCGGCCTCGATCTGATGCGCCAGCGCGAGCGCCGCGTCGATCTCGCCGAGCCGACCGCGCAGCTGCGCCAGTTCCGCGCTCTGCTTTTCGAGCGCCGCGAGATCCGCGCGCGCCTCATCCAGTTCGAGCGCCGCTTCGTGTGACTCGCCGCGCAGCCGCGTCTGCTCCGCGATCGCGCCCTCGGCGTCGGCGAGCGCCTGCTTCGCCGCCTCGACCCTGCTGTTCGCTTCATCGAGCGCGGCGCGCGCCTCGGCGTATTCGCCACGCGGCTCGCCGCGCTTGGGGGTGTAGTAAAGCTCGTACTGCTGACGGGCCTGCTCGTACAGCGCCTCTTCCGGACCGGTACGCACCACGTGCGCGTTCTGCCGCTCCAGCGCACCGCTGACCGCCGGCAGTCCCGCGATCGCCGACTGTCCGTCCGGACGCTGACCCTGGGCACGGCTGCGCTGCCAGTCCTGACTGATCCTCAGCTGCCGCCACAAGAACAGATCGATACCCGCCTCGCCCAGCAACTCGGCGAAGCGCTCGTGTGCGGGATTGCCGCTGACCTGTTGCGGAGTCGGGCTGAGAATCCGCAGCTCGGTGGTCTTCCCCTTGATCCATTGCTTGCGGTACACCACCCGGTACCGGCCGAAACTCAGCTCCGCTTCGACGCACGGGCCGACATCGCGCCCGGCCGGCTGTACGGCCATGATCTCTCTGCGGGTCGAGCTGGCCTTCTCCTCGAGCAGCAGGTCCAGCGCCTCGACCAGCGAGGTCTTGCCGATTTCGTTGGGCCCGGACACGATCGTCACGCCCTGCTCGGCGAAGTGCACGGTCCGATCGCGCACGCCCCGATAGTCGGTCAGCGTGATCCGATGCAGCCTCATCGCACACCCGCCCCGCTCGCCATTGCGACGCCACCGGCCTTGGCAGCGCTGCCGCCGGCCAGCCGCAGCAGCAGGCCAAGCGCGTCGCGCGCCGTGTCGCTGTCCACGCCGCGCAACTCGTCCAGCGCTTCAGCCGCGAACCCGGTCAGCTCCAGGTCCGCGAAATCCTGATCATCCGACCGGACCCGCACATCGCTGCGTCCCGACGCCGGGATCGCCGCGAACAGATCACGCCGGTGCTCGATCGCCTCGGTCAGCCGAGCATGTTCCGCGATGGTCAACTCGCCGCGCAGGATCGGTTTCGCGACCGTGCGCGCCGGCGTGGGAAAGCCATCAAGCCACGCCAGCACGTCATCCGCGGAGTCGGCGCCACGCAGCACGAACTCCCGCTCCGCGAACGTCCAGGTCGCGACCTGATGCGGTGTCACTTTCGCTGCTGCGCCGGGCTCGACGTCGACCACGAGCAGCTGTCCCGGATCGATCTCACGTGTCGCGGTCGGCTCCGGCGTGCCCGAGTACCAGATGCGGCCGGTCGTGCCCACTTGCGTGCGCGAATGCCGGTCGCCGAGGGCCACGAAGTCGATTCGCCGGTCGGCCAGCGCCTTCTCGAGAGTCGCCACGCTGATCGGACCCTCGGTCAGCTGCGAGGCCGACGTGTCCACACCGCCATGGCCGACGCCGATCCGGACCGCGTCCGATCCGATAATCGGTGCACGCGCGGCCAAACGGTCGACCTGTTCGGCCGGCGGCTGCTTGCCATCCCAGGGCGCGACAAGCAGTTCGACGCCGGCACGCACCTCGACCACACCGGGCTCGTTCAGCACGTGCACGTTCGCCGGTCGCTCGGGGCCGAACCAGTGCGAGGCATAGATCGAAGCCGAGGAGAGGTGGTCGTGGTTGCCCGGCAGCAGATAGACCGGCACCTGCTCGGAAACGGCCCGAAGCGCGCGCAGCGCCGGAGCCGCCGTCTTGCGCGCGACCTGCACATGCTCGAACACGTCCCCGCACACCACGATGAACTCGCAGCCCTCAGCCCCCGCGATCCGCCCGATCCGTTCGATCGCCTCGAGCCGTGCCTGGTCGTAGCGCCCCTGCGCGCCGGGGCTGAGGAAGTGCCTGGTCATGCCGAGCTGCCAGTCGGCCGTGTGCGCGAACCGGACCATTCAGGGCCTTCCGAAGATCGGGATGACGCGAGGCTCCAGCATGGCACGCGCGTCCGCCCGATCGCTGGCACTTCTCCATTCGGAGAACGTGCTCGCCTCATGGGACCATGGAGCCGGTTCCCACCAGTCGAATGGATTGACTTCGTTGCCCTCGCTTCCGCCCAACGTGCCGCAGCCGTCCCGCACGGACCCCGCGCTGATCCGGAACTTCTGCATCATCGCGCACATCGACCACGGCAAGTCCACCCTGGCCGACCGGATGTTGCAGCTCACCGGCGTCGTCGACGAGCGGCAGATGCGCGCGCAGTACCTCGACCGGATGGACATCGAGCGCGAGCGCGGCATCACCATCAAGTCCCAGGCGGTCCGGCTGCCGTGGCGCGTCGAGGGCACCACGCACATCCTCAACCTGATCGACACCCCGGGCCACGTCGACTTCACCTACGAGGTCTCGCGCTCGCTCGCCGCTTGCGAGGGCGCGGTGCTGCTGGTCGACGCGGCGCAGGGAATCGAGGCGCAGACGCTGGCGAACCTGTACATGGCGCTGGAGAACGATCTGACGATCATCCCGGTGCTCAACAAGATCGACCTGCCGGCCGCGCAGCCGGAGAAGTACGCCGCCGAGCTGGCGCACCTGATCGGCTGCGCGCCGGAAGAGGTGCTGCGGGTCTCCGGCAAGACCGGGCAGGGCGTGCCCGAACTGCTGGACCATGTCGTGCGCACCATCCCCGGCCCGGTCGGCGAGCCGGACGGCAAGGCCCGCGCGATGATCTTCGACTCGGTCTATGACTCGTACCGAGGCGTGGTCACCTACGTCCGTGTCGTGGACGGCCACCTCACGAAGCGCGAGCGCATCCTGATGATGTCGACCGGCGCTACCCACGAGCTCCTGGAGATCGGGGTCATCTCACCCGAGCCGATGCCCGCGGACGGACTCGGTGCCGGCGAGGTCGGATACCTGATCACCGGCGTGAAGGACGTGCGCCAGTCCAAGGTCGGCGACACGATCACGGCGCAGAACAAGGGGGCGACCACGCCGCTCGGCGGCTACAAGGACCCCAAGCCGATGGTCTTCTCAGGGCTTTATCCGATCGACGGATCGGACTACCCGGACCTGCGCGACGCCCTGGACAAGCTGCGCCTCAACGACGCCGCGCTCGTCTACGAGCCGGAGACCTCGGCCGCGCTCGGCTTCGGCTTCCGCGTCGGGTTCCTCGGCCTGCTGCACCTGGAGATCATCCGCGAGCGGCTCGAGCGCGAGTTCAACCTCGACCTGATCGCGACCGCGCCGAACGTGGTCTACCGCGTCGTCATGGAGAACGGCCAGGAGCACACGGTCACCAACCCGAGCGAGTTCCCCTCGGACGGCAAGATCGCCGAGGTATACGAGCCGATGGTGCGCGCGACCGTGCTGGCGCC
>Ga0070739_10006920_pt1 | contig 12285 bp, 13 predicted proteins | sample Coa_R1_7_FD_66445 | JGI IMG/M metagenome (GOLD analysis project Ga0070739, IMG submission 66445) | Surface soil microbial communities from Centralia Pennsylvania, which are recovering from an underground coalmine fire - Coalmine... | ecosystem: Environmental > Terrestrial > Soil > Unclassified ... | reverse complement strand
CCGGCGATGCGGATCGGGCCGAGCATCCCGGCCCCGGCATCCCCCATGGCCTCGATCGCGGTGCGCAGCTTGCTGATGCCCAGGTCCCGCAGCGCCACGACCACGGCGGAGGGGGTGATCGGCTCGCCATCGGATTCGGTGGCGTGTTCCGGCATCAGCCACGCGGGCAGCGCGGGACGGGTACGCCCGGCATGCCAGAGCGCGAGGATGCCGCCGCTGAGCAGGGCGAGCGCGGCGGGCCGGGCCAGCACCGCGAGCAGGTGCACGGTGAAGCGGATCGCGTGGAACACGGCGAGCAGCGGGCCGACAACCTCAGACAGGTGCTTGTCGCTGATGGCCAGCACGATGCCGAGCAGCAGCAGCGCGCCCCCGGCGGTGGCGGTGCCGACCACGGCGGCGCGGGCGGCGTGCACCGGGGCCATCATCATCGCCATGCGCCGGTCATGGCGGTCCTTGCGGAAAGCTGCGGCCCGCTGCTCCCACTCCAGCACGCTTTCGTGGTCGCCGAGGGCTTCGGCGGCGCGCATCATCCGCTGATGCCTCGCGGTGGTGCGCTCCTCCCAGGCGCGCCGGGCGACCACACCGGTTCCGGCCAGCACGTAGGCGGGGTGGCGGACCGTCGCTTTGACGATGCGGCGCACCGGGATCAGCGGCACGTCGTCAAGGTCGTCATCCTCGTCCTCTTCGTCGTCGATCGTGTCGAGGTCGCGGCCCCGGTGGGCGACGATGCGGCCCTCGATCGGCTCACGCTCGGCACTGTCTTCCTCGGGTTCGGGAGCGTCCTGCCAGGCATCAGGGTCCTGGTTCCCGCGCCACACGCCGGGGGCGTCCTGCGGGGCGCGGGGCGCCGGGATCAGCGGCGCGTGCTCGCTGTCGGGGGTGTGTCCGTTGCTGTGGTTGATCTCGGTCACGGGAGTGTGCTCCTTATCAGGGGAAACGGACCGGCCGCCGACTAAGGGCTGAGAGTCGGCGGCCGGGAATCAGGGATGTGCGGGTCAGTGGCCGGTCATGTGGCGGCGGGCGGTGCGCTCACCGATCGAGAGGTGTGCGGCCACCTGCGCGGCCGACCAGTCGGGGTGTCTGGCCGTGGTCTTGGCCACCTTCGCGGCCGTGTCTTGGCCGCGTGTCGGCCGGTTCGACGGCCGTGCCGTGGCCGTTGTCGTGGCCGACTTCGGGCCGGAATCCGGCCGCTGAACGGCCGCGCCGTTGGCCGGTTGCTCGCCGGTCGGTTGGCCGGTCAACGGCCGCTCGGTGGCGAGCGTGAGCGCGGCGGCGGTGGACGTGGCGTCGAGTTCCGCGAGGTCGATTTGCAGCCGGATCAGCGGCCCGACCTTGCGGCGCCAGGCGCGGCCGTGCCATTGGCGGGCGATGGCGACCGCTTCGAGGCGTCGGCGCTCCATCGCAAGCGCGGCGCGGTAGGAGTGCTGGCGCCACAGCACCATGCGGCGGAACAGAAGGAACGTCGGGACCGGGGCGAGCAACCAGCGGGCCGCCGGGATCGGCTCGCGCAGAGAACCGGTGGCCAGGCTGGTCTGACGCCGTACGACATGCCGCATCAGCTCGACGAACACGACCCAGATCGAGGGCATCAGCACGTGCGCGGTGCGCCCAGCCGCGCTGCCACCGGCCGAGTAGTTCAACCACACGGTTCCTGCGGTGGCGGCGTACACGGTCCAGCGCGCGAGCGGGTGACTCATGTCGAGCCGCGCGAGGACCAGGTCGACGCCGGAGAACACGAAGACGGCCAGGTCGACCACGATCGGCACCAGCAGCGCCCAGGCGCCGAACGCGGGCGCCATCTCCGCGCGTACCGCGCGGAAGGAGAGCGTCATGCCGCCCAGCGCGATCAGCGCGGCCATGATGCCGATGACCACGGTCACCGTGATCCAACCGGCGCCCAGCGGACCGGGTTCGGTCTTGCCCGAATCCGTGCCCTGATGCTGTGCTTCGGGCAAGACCGAATCGGCGGCCGGATGGCCGTTGACGTGCGCGAGCGGCGGGCGCGGTTCGGTCGGGGCGAGGGAGGCAAGCACAAGGATCACTCCTTAGGGGAAGGGGAAGAGATACGGCGGCGCCCCGGCTCGCTGGGGGAGTCCGGGGCGCCGCTAGACGTGCGCGGGCTTATCAGCCGTCGTATTCAGAAGGTCTCTTCGAGGTACGCGCTCACCTCGTCGAAGCGGCGAGCGATCTCGGTCAGCCGGTCGCGGTCGGCTTCCATCGCGGCCGTCTCGCGCTCCCACAGCCGCTCGTCGCGGTACTCGCGGATCGTGGACTCGATCAGGGCATCGAGGGTGGCGGGGTCGAGCGCGTCCAGCTCCCAAGACTCATTGCCGTGCCGGGCGATGTAGCCGCTCGCGCGCGCGTCGGTGAGCTTGGCCGGGTTCGGCGGCGGCTGGTAGTGACGTACCTGGTCCATATTCAGCGCGATACGCCGCACCGTGACATCAGCGCCGAACAGCGCGAGCCGGTTCCCGATGTCGCGGGTCATGTCGATGCCGGAGGGGTCATGGTCGCCCAGGTGGATGACGATCGGGTCTTGACCGTTCTTGCCGTAGCGGATGAGCCGCTGTGCGGCGCCCCACAGTTCGGACTGGCTGGTGTAGCCCCGGCAGGAGAAGTACGGCACGTCCAGGCGCTCGCAGGCTCCTGCGATAACCCCGACCAGGGCATCTTTCTCGATCCACACCTCCACCCGATGCGGCTGGACGGCCCACCGGTCGGTGCGGTACCCCCAGGCGGCGGAGTCGAGCACGCTGCCGGGCGTCGCCCAATGCGAGAGGGCGCGCAGGTTGCGGGTGCGGTCCACGATGTAGCGCCAATCCAGCAACCCAGCCAACCGGGCGTCATTCACGATCTGACCCAGGCGCTTGTACTCAGTGTCCTTGTTGGGCAGCAGGCCACGGGCAACGAACTGGTAGTAGAGCTGGCGCAGGGTCAGGTCGAAACCCTGGGCGGCGTAGGCGGCGCAGATCTCATTGGCCTTCTCGATCACGGCGAGCGAGGCGCGGGTGAAGCTCTTGTCGATGTACGCGATCACGGGCACGGACAGGCTCCTGTCGGCTAGTGGGTGTGGCCGCGTAGCTCGACGAACAGCCACGCGGCGCCCATCAGGGCGCTGAGCAGTACGGCTTTGCGGAAGCGCCAGGTAGCGCGGCGCGAGCGTGCCGAGCGGGTCAGCATCCGGTGCTGCGCGCGGGCGGACGGGCGGCGGCCGGGCCGGTTCGGGTTGAACGAGCGCGAGACGGCCCGCGCCAGACGGGCGCGCGACACACGGCTCTTGACCCGCAGCAGCACCAGCCAGGCGGCAAGCGAGCCGCCGACCAGCGCAGCGGCGCGCGGGTTGACCGTGACCACGGGCGAGGTGTGGGCGGTCGCGAGCAGCAGCGCGGGAGCTGCGGCGAACAAGCCGGGCCGGGATGCGTCGCCGGGTAGCTCGAACAGCGGGGTCATCCAGGTGGCGCGCTGCGCGGCGCGGGTCGCGCGGGCGGTCTCGGCGTGGTGGTCGGCGTCGTAGGCCAGGTGGCAGGCCTGGCACATCGCCCGAAGGTTGGCGTCGTCGCAGTGCTCAGGGGTGTGATCCAGGTGTGCGACGGTCAGCCAGACCAGGGCGCGGGTGACCGGGTTGGGTTGGCCGTGGCGCGCGTCGCAGCGGCCGGTGTGCCCGCGTCGGCATTCCCCCGCGCACTCGCAACGACACTGCGCGCGCACGAAGCGGATGCGGTGGGAGATCTCGCGCCAGTTCTTCGGGTAGCGGCCCTTGTTCTCCGGGCGGATCGGCATCAGGACCACCGCCGAGCCAGGCGCGGGTCCGTGCGTGGGGTCAGGGTGCGCAGGAACAGCACCGGGGCGAGGATCAGCGCGTCGGGCCACACGCAGACCCACACCCATCCGGGCAACGGGGTGCGCACGATCCACGCGGCCATGCCCAGCGCGGCCAGCAAAACGGCGAGCGTCAAGGCGGTGCGGGCCAGGCTCGCGCTGAAGCGGTCGGAACGCGCGGCGGTGTATTCGGGCATGGTCGAATCAGCTCCCTTCAAAGCGGTGGATTCAGAGCGCATCCGTGCGCCCACGCCGAACCGCCCGCGCATCGGCGGGCGGGACAGCGAGAGTGAGCGGAGCGAGTCAGACGGCGCGGACCAGCCGCGCGGTGTCGAGTGCGTCAGCGCACTGCGTGCAGATGCGGCGGCGGGTGTTGCCGAGGAACGCGAAGATGCCCTTGCGCTCGTGGCAGCGACGGCACTCGGCTTCGAGGTTGACCGCGCACCCGTTGACCAGTACCGCCGTCCAGTGCGGGGAATCAGGCCACGGCTTCGGATGTACGCCGCAGGCCGGGCAGTAGCGTGCGGCGCTGCCCCGGTTCTTCAGCGAGCGTTCGAACGTGCGCGAGACACCGGGCCACGTCCGGCTGAGGATGAAGCTCAGACCCGCTTCGCGCGCGACCTCGGTCAGGCGCGCGCCGCGCCCGGCGTCGTGCTGCGCCAGGCGCGCGGGCAGGTCCACACTCCAGCCGGTGTAGTGACGGGCATGCCCGAACGCAGCAGGCTTCAGGTCGGCGTCGATGAAGTGCAGCAGGTAGACCGTGCCGAGCACCGGGCCGCTCATGACGGGCGCCCTCGCTCGATCGTCAGCCGCTCGCGCTCGAAGGTGATGCGGTCCGCGTTCATCCGCTCCGCGAGAGCAGCGGCGAGCCGGTCCAACTCCAGCGGCGCCGCCCCGGCCGGGGCGGATGCGGACTCGATCGCGGCCTGGCGTGCCATCAGGTCGGCGTGCTGACGCGGGAACGCGAGCGCGTGCAACTCCATCGCGTTGCGGCCCATCTGCGCGACGCGCTCACGCTCCGCCTCAGCCTGGCGGGCGGCGAGGTAGTCAGGGTCAAGGCGGTAGGCGCGCGCCCACCGGCCGGTGCGCTCGACCTCGAAGCCGTGAGCGCGCATGCGCGTTTCCTCGGCGGCGGTGCGCGCGTCCAGCGCGCGGAACGGATGGAACATCGGAACCTCCAACAGGCGGGCATGCGAAAGCGCCCGGCCGATCGGGTCGGCCGGGCGCTTAGGGGGTGCGGTTCGAATAGCGGACTTGCAAGCGGCGCGCGGGGACGAGCTGCTGTCCCGCGCACGGCGCAGCGCCCGGATGCCGGACGCCGCGCGGTTCGGTCTAGGCGGCGAGCCGATGCAGCGGCGCGGGGACCGGCGGGGCGGGCTTGTAGAAGGTGCGCCGGGCGCGGCGGGTGGCGGCCTGGCGGACCTCGGTGCGCATCGCGGTTTCCAGCGCGGCGAGCGGAACATCGCGGTAGACGCGCTGTCCGGCGCCATCGCACTTGGCGCCGTCCTCCAGGTGGTGCGGCTGGATGATGCCCTCGGCCAGGAAGCGCCAGGTGCGGCAGTCCGGGCAGACGAGAGACGGCTTCTCGCCGGGGCGCAGGTTCACCTGGTTAGCGGGAAACGAGCTGATCGGGCGGGCCGGGCGGCCGTTGTGGCGGTGCGACACGAGAAACCTCCGGACGATGCGGCGTCGGGTACGGGCTCTGGTGTTCTCCGCTCCCCCGCGAGCCGGTGACCGGTTCGCGGGGCACGGGCAGCACCAGAGGTGGTGTGCTGCGGTTTGCCTTCACTACGGTTCGGGAGCGCTGCCGACCTTGTGGCCCCTCGCGGGACCGCCATCCAGATCACCGAACCTCAGGCGGGTCACTCTTGAGTTGTCGTCTGGCCCTTAGAGCCATGGCCACGGTCCGCGCGGCGAGCGGGCGGGCCGGGCCAAAGCCCGAAGGAACGCTGCTAGGAGTTCAGGGCAGCGCGCACACGCGCCGGGTGCAGCTCGGCACGCATCGCCGGATCGGCCTCGATCGCGGCCTTCACCAGCGCCAGGCCAGTGGCCATCGCCTGAGCCGGAGTGCCGAACACGGTGTCGCGGCCCACCTGCACCTGCACCCGGCGGTGCGCCGAACCCAGCGCCTCGAACCGCGCCAGGCGAGCCAGCGGGATCAGCCGACCTGAGAACCAAGCACGCGACGAAGACTGAACAGCCATCGGAAACTCCCATCTCAACCGGTGTGTTATCCCCCTTCACTCTAGGAGTGTTAGGGGGGCTTTCGCTTGCTGCCATGAGAGTGCACCGAACTCCGACCTACTGTCAAGGGGTCTTAACCGGTACGATGGAAGCCGGACTTACGAGAGGAGCTTGATATGCACCCTGACGTGCAGAAAGTCTTAGATCTGTCTGACCCGGCTGACCGCGCCCGCGAGGCGGGGCGAGTGATGGAAGAGTTCGGCAAGGGTGTCGAAGAGCTCTCACGGACACGGCGCGAGGCGATCGACGAACTTCTGAGTTCGGGCAAGACCCAATCCGAAGTGGGCGCGCTGATCGGCGTCAGCCGCGCTCGGGTAAGCCAGCTTTTGCGGCAGGGTCCCGCTCCCGAACGCGCGTTCCTCGGTTTCGACGCGCTGACAGTCGTGCTCGCCGGGAAGGTCGAAGACGGCCGCCGCGATCCTCAGCCCGTCGTCGCTCAAGACGACCTCGTAGCGTATGACCATCTCTCTCGACTAGCGAAGACGATTGGTCTTGACACAACCTATGAGGTTGTCGCTAGCGGGGGGTTCGTGCGGCTGAACCGGGATAATCTGATCGTCTTTTGCGGTCCCAGGCATGCACCAAATGTGCGAGAAGTTCTTGAGTCAGATGAAGCGATCGGCTTCGACAAAGACGAAAACGGCTGGTTCCTAGTCGACCGTAAGTCGAGAAAAACCTACCGTTCCGGCATGGATTCCGGAGAGCCAAGAGACTTTGCATACCTCGCGCGGCTGCCGAGGCCCGATGGGAAGGGAACCTTCCTCTACGCGGCGGGAATCCATGCGGTCGGCGAGAACGGGGTGGTTCATTACCTCGAAAACAACCTGGCAGAGATGTATCGAGAGCTGAAGACCAGGCGATTCTCCGCCATCATTGAGTGCACGTTTGACGCGGACTCTGAAACTCGTGAAATTGCTTCATCTCGACTCGTCACTGACTTTTTCAAGCCCGGAGCGTAAGGTGAAAGTCTCATTCGCGACCGTCCCCGGCTCTTCGAGCAAACCCAACGAGGATGCGATCGCAGCGACGTCTCAAGTCATCGCGGTGACCGATGGCGTCACAGCTCCACAAGGCTTGGAGACTGGGTGCGTCCACGGAACACCGTGGTACGCGAGCAATCTTTCAAGTCGAATCGTCTCGGTCGTGACCGAACAGCCGACGATTGATCTTCGGATTGGATTGGCAAAGGCGATCGCGGACGTGGCAGATAGCCATCGGGCGACATGCGATCTCCAAAGTGAGGGCACGCCGTCGGCCACAGTGGCGATTCTTCGACGGACGGATCAGACCCTTGACTACCTCGTTCTTTCTGACGCTACGGTCATCATCGAGGCTTTGTCTGGCGTTATCGCGGTGACAGACAAGGGTGTCGAACACGTCGTGGGCGGTCTCGCGACTGCCGCTAAGACTGCTCCCGTTGGCACACCCGAGCGGAAAGCGAGGCTTGACGAGTTCGTTTCCGAACAGCGGAAATGGCGCAACGTGGAAGGCGGATACTGGCTAGCCGGTGCGGTTCCGGAAGCTGCAGAGCATTCACTGGTCGGCAGCATTCCCCTATCGGAAGTCCGAAGTGCGGCAGCAATGACTGACGGCGCGTCTTCGCTCGTAGACCTCTACGGCCAGTTGACGTGGGACGAAGCGCCTTCTCGGCTCGCCAAGGTCGGACCGCGCGGCTGGATCGAGCATGTACGCCGCGTCGAGGTCGACGACGCCGACGTCACGCGGTGGCCCCGGTTCAAGCAGGGAGACGATGCGACTCTCGCTCATATCGAGCTTGAGTGAACAGCGGAAACGGCTACGCGGCCCGCAGAGGCCAGCGTCAGCCCCGGATGACCGTTCGGCCGGGCCGCACCCTGATCAGCCGTCAGCGTGGCTGTGAGAGCCTCGATTTTCGAGGCTGGGCCGCGTGGCGCGAGCTGAGTGCGGCTTTGAGCTCATCGGCGTCTGTCCTACCTACCGCAGTGCAGTCCCAGCCGCTTCTGCCCACGCCAGATGCCTCGGAACGGCGGCGCGCCCCGAATACGTGCAGAAGTCGCGCGCCGCTCCGGTCCGCTACGCTATTGCGTCGCAGGTAGGAGAGCTGGTGCGACCGAACCGAGACAGCCGCTTCTAAGCACTTGGTCGCAGGTTCGAGTCCTGCTGGGGGCACCGTTCCAATTGGGCTGATCGCCCTTCGACGCGGCGCTAGGGGAGATCTTGACCGAGTACGGCAACGGCACGTCTGAACCTACTGACGGCGTCCTGCCGCCACCGCCGCCTCGGACGAGCCGCCGTACCCGCAACGCACTGATCGGCGGAGCGACCACGGCCGGGGTAGCAGCCGTGGTCCTGCTCATCGTTTTCATCGGGCACCGCGGAAGCGATACGGGGCAGAAGCAGGCGTTGACCGTGTCGCCCAGGACGTTCAAGTTGCAGGCCACGATCACGGCCGCGCTGGAAGGCAGTGATGTGGTCGGCTGCACCCTCGCCGAGGACGCACTCTTGACCGTGACCGATGTCTTCGCGAAAGACGTCGACAACCACTCCATAGCGGTCGCCGATACGCAGAAGGCGATCGACCAAGCGGACCTGGCCGCCGAGGCGGCCCGGACCCCGGCGCTGCGAGGCGCGGTCGCGGCGATGAAGAGCCACCTGACCGCGCTGCATGACTCGGCGCGGGCAAACGACTCGGGCTCAGAAGCAGCCGCGCTCCAGTCCATCCGAGGCGACATGACTGCTGTTTCCAGCGCCTGCGGCACAGGGGGCAGCTAGGCGGCGGCGCCGACCTTACGTCGCGAGGGTCCGCTACGCTGATGCAGCGCAGGTCGTGACGGTCGGCCAGGCAACCGCGTGGCGCTTTCAAGGGTGGCCGCCGGTCGCGTCCTGCCGGGACACGGGTCGGCCGGCAGCGGGCGATTGCGGCGGAGAATACGGGACCGCCGGCCCGCAGGGGGAAGAGACCGGGTGCCTGGAGGGCATCCGTTCTTGAGACGGCGAGAGGGACGACGATGGGCAAGCGGGCGGTCGCGTCGGCGGTCGCGGTGCTCCTGAGCTGCGCACTCGTGTCGTCCTGCCATTCCGGGCCGGCCGCGACGCACACGACGGAGCCAGCCGCGCGGACCTCCGACACGGACACGGCGGGGGCGGCTGAGGCCAAGGCGGTCGAGGCGCTGCGGGCCTGGTTGGCCGCGCCCAAGGCGGGGGCGCTCACAGTGAGCAGCGTGGAGACGGACAGCGCGAAGAAGATCGCCGCCAGCCGCCAGCTGACCGGCCGGCTGGATCCGACGCTCGGCACCGCCTCGCTGACCGGGACGCTGAACGTGCTCGGCAGCAGCAGCGTGGTGCAGGACCCGCTGAACGTGATCGTCGTGGGGGGGAAGCTCTACTCCTCGATCCCGGCCAAGGAGAAGCACCTGTATCCGGGGCGTACCTGGTTCGTGGACGACCTGTCCGCCGCGCACGCGGCCGGCTCGACGCACTCGATCTGGTGGCTGGCGCTCGGGGCGCTGGACAAGGTGCACGTGGACGGGGCGAGCGAGGTCGATACCAAGTCGGCGGTCGAGTACACCGGCACCGTCGACCTGGCGAAGATCCCGGCGGTGGCGGATCAGCTCACGAAGTCGGTGATCGTGCAGAAGGCCGGGACCACGAAAGTCTCGATCGACCTCTACACCGACCTCGGCACCGGCTCGCTGGTGCGCCTCACCTACCGGCTGGGGCTTCAGGTGTCCGTGGACGCGACGCCGACCGGGCGCAGCACCGCCGGGTACGAGGTCGACTTCAGCGGGTTCAGCACCCCGGTGAAGCCCTCGCCGACCCCGGTCGTGGCTCCCGAAGCGCGCCTGGTGGCGACGCGCTCCGGGAGCAGCGACCTCTGTCAGTTGATGTTGTTCTGATAGTCGGTTCGCACTCGATCTGCCACTGCCGAGTGCTGATTTAGGCTGCTGACTTAGACTGCTTGGTTCGACTACCGAGTTCGACTACTGAGTTAGGCTGCTGGGCTGCTCGTTAGGGGTCGGCGGCCCTACGCGACAGAGAAGTCGTCCGCGTAGTACGAGCCCTGTCCGTACCAGCCGTGCACCCAGATCGTCACGCTGCTCGTCGACGCGCCGGTGGTGAAGGTGACGGACAGCTGCTGGTATGCGCCGCCGGTTCCGGGCGTCCACGTGCTCGTGTCGCTCGTGCCCGTGCCGGTGTCGCCGATGAACACGTATGCACCGTTCACCCACGCGCTGAGCGTGTACTTGGTGTTCGGGCTCACGCTGATCGTCTGCGAGCACTGCGCGTCATCCGAGCTGGACGCGGCCCCCAGCAGCGCATGGCTGCCGCCGTGCACGGGGCTGGAGACCACCGAGCCGAGGTTGCCGGTGCAGCTCCACGGGGAGAGCGCGCCGGACTCGAAGCCGGGGTTGCTCACCTTGTTGCCGCCGGTGCCGCCGGTCGGTGAGGAGCTGGGCGAGGAGGACGGCGACTGCGAGGGCGAGCTGCTCGGGGACGAGGACGGTGAGGACGAAGGCGAACCGCTGGGCGAGGTGGTCGGCGTCGGCGATCCGCTCGGGGTGGTGCAGCTGGAGGCGGAGCCGTTGATGTCGTTGACCGCGTCGTTGAACAGCGTGGCGGCCGGGTCCAGGTCGTAGAGCGAGAACATCATGAACCCGCCGTAGCCGTTGCAGTGCACGTAGTCCGCTCTGGCCTGAATGGACTGGGCCGATTCGCCGCCGTAGAAGTTCGTACCGTCATAGAAGTACGCGGACCGGGTGAGCGGATCCCAATAGGTGTCGGCGGAGTTCGCGACGATATTGGTGATCTCCTTGTACATCGCCACGCCCGGCACGTTGCCGGACAGCGTCATGCCCGCCGATGGACCGCTCGCGCTCTGGTAGAGGCCGTGGTTCGAGCCGGCCGCCACGCCGGTCCAGCCCCGGTAGTAGAACGGGAGGCCGACGGTCAGCTTGCTCGCCGGGAAGCCGCCCGGGATCCCGTATTGGGAGTCGCCGGAGGTCCAGGCGCGCATCGCGTTGTCGATGCTGTAGGTCTCGTTCCCGGGGGCGATCTTGCCCTCCGGCGAGTTCGGGTTCGCGTACAGCGGATCCTGCTCGTCGGTCGGTCCGGTCGCGTTCCAGGCGCCGTACATGTCGTAGGTCATGACGTCGGCGAAGGTGAGGTACTGGCCGATCTGGTTGGTCTGGATCTTCGATATCTTGTCCTGGCCCGAGGGCACCGCGGCGGACAGGTAGTAGGTCTTGCCGTTCGCGCTGCCCGCGGAGTTCAGCTCGTTGCGGAACTCCTGGAGCAGCAGGGTGTAGTTGGCGGTGTCCGCGGCCGAGTAGTGGTTGCCGAGGTGGCCGCCGCTGGAGGCCGGGTACTCCCAGTCGATGTCGAAGCCGTCGAAGATGTTCGCGGCGGTCCCGTTCCCGCCGAAGCCTCCGGCCGCCGGGATGTTGCCGTTGATGAACATGCTGATGCAGGAGGAGACGAACTTCTGCCGGGAGGCCGAGCTCGCCGCCACGTCGGAGAAGTACTTCGAGTAGGTCCAGCCGCCGAGCGAGAGCAGCACCTTCAGGTTCGGGTACTTCTTCTTCAGCTCCTGCAGCTGGTGGAAGTTGCCGGCGATCGGCTGGTTGTAGACGTCCGAGGTGCCGTCCACCGAGATCGAGGAGTCGAAGGTCTTCTGGTAGTCGGCGAACTGGTCCTCGGCCCCGTCGCCCGCGTTCGGGTCGCTCTCGCCGCCGGGGTCCGGGTCGGTGGCCTTGGTCGCCTCGAAGCAGGTGAGGTTCGTCGGGTCGATGTTCTCGAAGTCGTAGATGAGGTAGTTGAGCTTGCCGGCCAGGCCCTCGGTGTCCAGGGCCTTGAGGTAGAAGGCGTTCTGGTAGATCGACCACTGGTCGTAGTAGGCGACCTTGATGCCGCCGCTGGTGGCCGCGGAGGCGGTGGGCGCGGCGGCGGCCGTGCCGACGACGAGGGCGGTCGCGCCGATCAGCGCCGTGGAGACGCCGACCGCGATGGCGCTGCGGCGGGCGCGTCCGGGGGCGCGTGGCTCGGTGCCTCTCGGCGGGTGGAAGAGACGCACTGTTGGGGCTCCTTGAGTCGGTACACCCGACCGTCCGGCCACCCGGTGCGTTTCGCTGGTTCGTCACGGGGTCATTGCGGCGGCGGACGGCGGTGTGGAGGACAACCTTGCTGGTTGACCGCCGGATGCGCCGTCCCGCGGCTCACTGTGTGTGTAGCGCCGCCGCGCCGGGC
>Ga0070739_10006918_pt1 | contig 12289 bp, 9 predicted proteins | sample Coa_R1_7_FD_66445 | JGI IMG/M metagenome (GOLD analysis project Ga0070739, IMG submission 66445) | Surface soil microbial communities from Centralia Pennsylvania, which are recovering from an underground coalmine fire - Coalmine... | ecosystem: Environmental > Terrestrial > Soil > Unclassified ... | reverse complement strand
GCCCACCGCATCGATCTCATCGATAAAGATGATGCTGGGCGCGGCCTTCTTGGCCTGGTCGAACAGGTCGCGCACACGGCTGGCGCCCACACCGACCAGCACTTCCACGAACTCTGAGCCGCTCATCGAGAAGAAGGGCACTCCGGCCTCGCCGGCCACGGCTCGCGCCAGCAGTGTCTTACCGGTGCCGGGAGGGCCAACCAGCAGCACACCGCGCGGGATCTTGCCGCCGAGCCGCTGGAACTTCTGCGGCGTCTTGAGAAACTCTACTACCTCTTGTAACTCATACTTCGCCTCATCGACGCCCGCGACATCGGCGAAGGTCGTGCTGGGCCGATCCTCCAGTATCAACTTCGCGCGGCTCTTGCCAAAGCTGAAGATGCCCTGCTGGCCCGAGGTCGCACGGCGGCTGAAGAAGATGAAGAGGCCAATCAGCAGAATCCACGGCACGAATGTGATTAATATATTGAGCCAGAAGCCATTGTCCGGGGGTGGCTTATAGACGACGGTGGCCCCACTATTGATAAGCTTCTGAGGCAACTGGTCATCGTTGCCGGCGGGAAGCTGAACCACATGATATTGCGTCTGACCGTTCACCGGCGTATTGAGCGTCCCTTCGATATCGGTCTGTCCGATAAAGGTTGCTGTTTTGACATTTTTATCATTGATCTGCTGATAGAATTGAGTATAGGTCAGATCAACGCTGGTGGGAGTCGTAGTACTGGAACTGGACGCATTAAAGTAATTGAATATGTAGATCCCGAGCATGAGCAGCACAATAAGCAATAGCCAGCGATTAAGACTGCTGGAAGGCGGCTTTTGTGGGCCTTGCCCATTGGGGCGCCCTGCCGGGCCTGGACGTAGTTGTTGACGATCATTATTATTTTGTAGCCAGTAGATGTTCTCCGGCTGTTTGTCCATTTACATTACCTGCTTTCCGGGCTTCCGACGTGCATTACCCTTTGTGTAGATTACGAAAGATAACGAAAAAGGTAGCTACCTGGTTTGAGAACGCTAAACAATGTACGTCGGCCATGAGGTGGCATCCTCATTATTATATCTTACCGGCGGGGCAAATGCACGCTCAAAAACTCGTCCATTGATTTGACAATTCTCCGTTCTGCTGGTATGCTTATTGAAGATAAGAAGACCAGACAAGCCTGTCCCGCGTTGAACGAACAGAGTACGAGAGCAACAGCCAACAGCGATCCGAAAGAGGGTGAGAGTTCGGAACGGGGATGTACTCTCAGAACGCCTTCGCGAGCGGCTGGCCGAAGAAAATCTCCTGCCCAGTTATAGATACGTTTGAAGGTGGCAGAAGGTAAGTAGGCCGGGTGGGCGGTACCCACGCAGCATATAACCGGGAAAAAGTGGTCTTTCCGAGCGAATTCGGAAGGCAATGAGGGTGGCACCACGGGCGTGTACAGGGTTTTAAACCCGGCACTCTCGTCCCTTCAATGTTTTGAGGAGGGGACGGGGGTTTTTTTATTACCCTTCTCTCCTTCCAGAGATGCGGGCTATTGAAGGAAGAGGTGTAGACGATGACTAAATTGTGGCAGAAGGGCTATCAGGTGAACGAGCGCGTAGAGCGCTTCGAGGCCGAGCAGAACAGCATGCTCGATACTCGCCTGGTGCGTCACGACGTATGGGGATCGCTCGCACACGTCGCCATGTTGCAGCGCATCGGCGTGTTGAGCGAGGCCGAGTACCAGGCATTGCAGGAGGCCCTGCGCGGCATTCTCGATCTGGAGGAGTCGCAGAAGTTTACCATCAAGCCATCCGATGAGGATGTACATACCAGTATCGAGAACTACCTGGTCGCGGCCGCCGGCGCGGCAGGCAAGAAGATCCATATGGCGCGTTCGCGCAACGACCAGGTGCTGGTTGACCTGCGCCTCTACGGCAAGGAACAGATGCATAAGGTGAGCAAGAAGCTATGCGCCCTCTGCTCGGCGTTGCTGGAGTTCGCAGAAGCTCACGTCGACGTGCCCATGCCTGGCTACACCCATATGCAGCGCGCGATGCTCTCGTCGCTGGGTTCCTGGGGCGCAAGCTTCGCCGAGGCGCTGCTGGACGACGAGCAACTGCTCTCCGCCGCCTATGCGCTCAACGATCAGTCGCCGCTCGGTTCCGCGGCCGGCTATGGCGTGCCCATAGCTATTGATCGCCAGTACGTCGCCGATCTTCTTGGCTTCGCACGCGTGCAGAATAACGTCATCTACGTGCAGAACAGTCGCGGCAAAGTGGAGGGGGCAATTGTGCAGGTCCTGGCACAGATCATGCTCGACCTGAGCAAGCTGGCTCAGGATATCCTGCTTTTCTCGACCGTCGAGTACGGCTTCTTCTTGCTTCCGCAGGAGATCTGCACGGGCAGCAGCATTATGCCTCAGAAACGTAACCTGGGAGTGATGGAACTGGTACGGGCGCGCACGCAGACGATGCTGGCGCTCCAGCAGCAGATCATGGGCATTGTGAGCGGCCTGCCCTCCGGCTACAACATGGACTACCAGGAAACCAAACGTCCTTTCATGGAGGCGCTGGATCTGGTGCAGGATTGCCTGGAGATCTGCACGCTGGTGGTGAGCAGCATCAGCGTTGACCTTGAACGCGTCGTTGCGGCCTGCACCTTCGAGTTGTTCGCGACAGATCGAGCCTACGCCCTCGCCAGCGCCGCGAACATGCCCTTCCGTGACGCGTACCGTATCGTGGGAGCCGAGGTAATGGCTCAATTGGACCGGCACATGCCACTGCCGATTGAGAGTCAGGAGCAACTCGTCGCGCGCCTCAAAGCGCGCAGCCACCTGGGAGGCGCGGGCAACCTGGGATTGACACAGGACCGGCAGCGGTTACAGGAGGCTCAGACCGCATGGCAGCAGCGTGCTGCCTCCTTCAAGGAAGCAATACAACATTTAGTTGGAACTAATCATATAAACATTTTGGAGGAGTAGTGGAATGTCAACGGTTGTACTGGCCTACTCAGGTGGCCTTGATACTTCTGTAGCGATTCGATGGATCAAAGAGAAGTACGGGTTGGATGTTATTGCCCTGACCATCGATGTCGGGAATGATCGCGATCTGGCCGCCATCGCCGCACGCGCGCAGCAGATCGGCGCGGTCAGCGCTCTGACTATCGATGCGCGCGCGGACTTTGTGAAGTATTTTGTATGGCCGGCGCTCCAGGCGGGGGCCATCTACGAAGGGCAATATCCGCTGGCGACGGCGCTGGCCCGCCCGCTGATCGCGCGGCTGATGGTAGAGGTAGCGCGCGCCGAAGGAGCGGTGGCCGTAGCGCACGGCTGCACCGGCAAGGGCAACGACCAGGTGCGCTTCGATGTCTCGATCCAGACCCTGGCGCCCGATCTGAAAATTATCGCTCCTGTGCGCGAATGGAGCATGACGCGCGACAATGAGATTGCCTACGCCGCCGAGCACGGCATTCCTGTACCTGTCACCAGCGCCAGCCCCTACTCGGTTGATCAGAACCTGTGGGGCCGCAGCATCGAATGCGGTATTCTTGAGGATCCCTGGGCCGAGCCGCCGGAAGATGTCTACGAGTGGACAAAGAGTCCCGATGCACCGGGTCGTGCGGAGCCAACGTACATAGAAATTACCTTCCAGCGCGGTATCCCTGTAGCGCTCAATGGAGAAGAGATGAACGGGGTCACGCTCATCGAAACGTTGAACAGGGAGGCCGGGGCGCATGGCATCGGGCGCATCGATCATGTCGAGAATCGGCTCGTGGGCATCAAATCCCGCGAGGTCTACGAGGCACCCGCCGCCGTGGTTCTGCATACCGCTCACCGTGCCCTTGAAAGCCTGACATTGAGCCGCGATCAGGTGCGCTTCAAAGAAAGCGTCTCATCCGAATATGCACGCCTCATCTATAACGGGCAGTGGTACAGCGCTCTGCACCAGGACCTGGTAGCCTACGTCCAGAGCACTCAGCGCTTCGTCAGCGGCGCGGTACGCGTGAAGCTTTCGCGCGGGCATTGCGCGGTGGTCGGGCGCAAATCGGAGCATTCGCTCTACAGCCACAGCCTGGCAACCTACGATAGAGGCGATCAATTCGATCACAACGCGGCGCTTGGTTTCATCAAGCTCTGGGGACTGCCCCTGAGCACGCAGGCGCAGGCGCAACTACTGCCATCCATCGGCGTCGAGGGCAATCTGCTCAAGAGCAACGATGCCAAAGTGCAGATCGCCGAACAGAGCGAAGAGCAGCGATAGGGGCCGTGGCAATGTAGAGGCAGGGGCAAGCCCTGCCTCTACATTGCCACGGCCTCTTATTTTCTTCTTTCGCGGCGCTGGCTGGCGCGATACTGTTGATACAGATCGTCATCGGCACCCCTGACACCCTGCCGCATCGGCGGGGGAACGTTTCTGACTCTCCCGCCGCCATCACTGCCGCCCGAGCGGCCCTGCCCGGACCTGCTCGATGGTGGAGGCGCCATCATACTGCCCAGGTTACGCGGAATAAGATCGAACTTAACCAGGAGTATCAGGATGAGGATGAGTGTGGCTAGAAAGAGCAGCGTCGATGAACGGATCACGGCCATGCCGCCAAAGAGCGGGAACTGGGCCAGGACAGAATCGGCGTGTATGCTGCGCAAAAACTCCGTCTCGTAGACGCCGATAAAGTTGGCCGCGAGCAGATAGATAGCGAAACCCAGGATATAGCGCGTCTTGAACGGGCTGGGCTGGCGCACGGGAGTTCTGCCACTGGCGGCGGGCCTGGCAGGCATCCCCTCGGTCCTGGTCCCGGCCTGCGCGGTCTCGCTCGCCGCGCTCGCCTGAACGGTCCGGTTCCCCTGCCTGCCGCGTGTGGCACGAGCGATACGCGCCCTGGCAATCTCCTCCTCCGAAATGGTTTGCTGCGCAGGTTTATCCTGACTGGAGAAGAATCTGGGGAAACGACGCGCCCTGGGAGCAGGCTCTACGTATGCGGACTGCTCCAGTTCCGCCATCGAAGTTTCCAGCAGTGGTGGAGTCTCCTCGCCCGCGCTGTTGTCTACCGGCGAAAGTTCCTCGACGGGCCGTTCGCTGGTAGCGCTATCTTTGCTCGTGACCAGCACAGGACGGTTACGCTGAGCGCGCGCCGCTCGCCTGGCCCTTTTGTTGGTCTCGTTATATTCCTGGCTCATAACTGGCCTCCCGAACGATCTACATGAAACTGGTTAGAAGCATCTTCGTTATCACTTTTGCCCTGGTCAGAAGAAAGATACTGTGTGCTGATAGGCTCATCCTGCGACGCGCTGCGCCAGGACGACGAAGAGACGGGAGCAGGCTGCGGGCGCGCGGGTGGAATTTCGGGCGCGCCGGCCTCTAATGCCGCAAGACCTGCGCGTGCGATATCGTCATCACGTCCAGGTGCGTTGCCGCCGCTGACGCCAATGCCTCCAACCGTGGCGCCGCCAACACGTATGGGCCAGCCCCCGGCGGCCATAATGAATTTCCCCTGGGTCATCGTTGCCATGCTCGAAGCGAAGCCCGGGATACCCGATCCCCACTGCGCTACGGCATCAGTAGGCTGATTAAACATGACGGCGGTGGTGGCTTTGGCAATACTGATATGTCCTGTAGCCCAGCCATAGGGGGACATCATACGCTCGAAAAGCACCAGATGCCCGCCAGCATCGACAATCGCTATACTCACCGGACTGCGCAGCTCCCTGGCTCGCTGCTTGCTCGCTTCCAGTACTATACGGGCAACATCAATCGATATACTCACACCTGAACGCTCCTTCTGACTGGCTTCTGTAAAGCCTCGCGCTCAATTTCCTGATATGTATGCGTTCCGTTGTTTTGTCAGGATGGCACTTCTATGCGGAGGCTTGATCTATTGCGCCCATTGTACCGCACTGACTGCATATGTGCAATGCATTTTTTAAGAATGGCGGATGCTCAGCGCTCTGGCCCGCGCCTGCGGTGCGGGCCAGAGCGCTGAGCATCCGCCATTCTTTAATAGAACTGCCGGGGTTAATCCCGCCGGGCATGGTTGGGACGGTAGTCGCGCGCACGGTCAAGCGTTACGGTCATCACCAGGCTGACATCAGTCAGGCGCGAGCGAATACGCTCATCGACGCCTTGCAGGCCGCGCAGATTCGTGGTAATGACCGTGGGCATTCCCATATTATAGCGATAGTTGAGCAATTGAAAGAGCTTCTCGTTGGCCCAGGGCGAGGATTGCTGGGCACCCAGGTCGTCCAGCACCAGCAGTTCGGCCTCGCGCATCTTGGCGAAGAGCTGGTCGTAGAGTTCGGGCGAATTGGGAGCGAAGGCCGCGCGCAGGTGATCGAGCAGATCGGGCACGACGGCGAAGAGCACAACGGAACCGGCATCGAGGCTTTCATTGGCAATTGCCGCCGCCAGATGCGTCTTCCCGGTACCGTTGGGACCGATCAGCAGCAGCCAGCCAGCAGGCTCCTGAGCATATTCGCGCGCTACCTGGTATGCTTCCTGCACACCGGGCACGCGCGGGTTAAAGTTGCGGAAGCTGCATTCACGAAATGCGTCCAGGTTGGACATTTCGCGTAACTGCTGGCGCCGCTTCTCTTTACGCTCGGCCTCCTTGCATGCGCAGGCAACGGGCTTGCCAAAATTGGGATCGCCATAGGGCACGTCGAGGCGCAGGTAGCCGGCTCCCTTGCATCTTGGACAGACCGGCCTGGAGGACGCGGAAGCCGTTACCACCGCCGGAACATTGCGCTCAGAGGGAACGACACGCCGCGCTGGCGGCAGCGGGCGCGCGGCCTGCGGCAGTTCGCGATTGACGCCGGAGACCGTGCGCGGGTTGAGCGGCTGAGTCATGCGATGGCGGTAATGCGGCTGAGCTTCCTGCAAGCGAGCCTGCTGCGGCGCCTGCGCGCCCGCTGCCGGCATGCGCAGGGTGCGCAGATCTCGCGTGATGTGTGAGCGGGACTCATCGGCTATCACACGCGGTATCTCGCGCGTCATCTGCGGATAATCGACACCGGTACTCGGAACGACCTGAGTGTCCGCGCGCCGGTAGGTGGGCATCTCGTCGCTCTCCCTCTCCCAATCACCGTAGAGCATACCCTCCTCTTCCCCGTCGTCCTCCTCCCATTCATCGTAGACATCGGCCGGTGGAGGAGCGCCATAGTCGTCGGTTTGCAGATAGTTCCCGCTGGCGCGCGCCGGCAGGGGCCTGGTGCGCAGCAGATCACCTTCCTCTTCTTTCGGCAACTGCTGATATCCCCCTCCCGGCGTTGGGCGCTGCTGGCGCTGGTAGATACGGCTCGGCGGTGAGATTTCATCGGCATGGCCCCGGCGCGGAGTGGCCTCGCCCTGCCCGCGCTGGCTATAGAGCTTTGGCGCGGGAAGATACTGATTGCGCTGCTGGACGCCGTAAGACCGGGGGTGCCCCAGCCGCGCCGTCTGCTCCGGCAATGTGCGGCGCGTGAGCGACGGCGGCGCGGGCTGCTGCCGCTGCTCCTGCATGGGCACTTCCTGTGTATAGTGCTGACGCCTCTGCGCCGCTTTTCCCATGATATCATTCAGGCGTTCCATCGTTGCCTGCCTTCCGTTTCCCAACGCCTTAAAATGGCGCGGATATAACTCCAGTTTCGTTTATTATAGTGCACTGCCTCGCGGAATGCAGCTTCGATCCATTCCGCAGGGTACTGATCGGCAGCTTCTTTCAGTTCGTCGGCGATAAGCGGTGAAAGTAATCCAATGTTCTGCTCATATAATACAAAAATATTAGGACGCTCTATCTGTACCTGTACGCTTTGTACGGTGTTATCCGCAGCCTTTGAATCATACTCTCTACCTGTAGCATACCCCTCTGCTACAATAGTTCCCGCTTTCTCGGCTCGCTTCTCCTGAGTAGTGAGAAGACGGACAGGAATCATTTCACCTCCTTGCAATTCTGCGACAACTTTGCGACTACGAGCCGTATTAAAGAAATACCACCCGATCACCTCGCCACTGTCTTTACCTTCGCTAAGCAATTTGAGATAGATACGCAGGAGTGTGCCGCGCGCTACCGCCTGATCCAGACCCTGGCGCAGTCGCTCCTCCGGCGGGCGCGGATCGCCCCGCCGCCTGAGACCGTGCAGCAGGAGACGATCAGCCCGCAACTCGCGATCACTGGCACAGCGCGGATTGCCCTGCTTTTGCGCCAGCAGCCAGAAAAGATGCAGCGTGACTTTGAGTTCGGCGCTGTCCTCGATCTCCGGCAAGACCTGCGTAAAAAAGACTTCCGGCACAGGCACATATGGATTTTTCCCGGACGGGAATCCTGCAAAGACTGTCATAGGCGTCTCCCCCGTTATTCGGCTGGCGGTGAGACTTCCAGATCGCGGAATCGCGTCTGGCTGGCCTGGAAATAGAGACTGACCTCGCCGACCGGTCCGTTGCGATGTTTGGCTACGATAATATCGGCAATGTTTTTGCGTTCAGAATCGGGATTATATACATCATCCCTATAAATGAACATAACTATATCGGCATCCTGCTCAATCGAGTTATGCACTATAATATCATTTGCAATAAAGTTTTGTACTTTTTCTACAGTCAAGTCATATACAGCCTCCTCACCATCTGGCTCTAGCGAAAGAATCTGATCCCAATACACATCGCCTTGAGATAGTTCGTCATTGCTCATCGTCGCCTGTGTGGGACCGGTGAGGCGGCGTGGCAGAGCTATGCGCTCGCCCTTTGCCAGTTCGTCGAGCCGCTTCCAGCCATTGATCGTCAGGAACTTATGATTCGCCGTTGCTCGAATGCTGCGTCCCAGGCGCGTCGTCATCCTGAACACCGGCTTGCATCCAGTCGTGAAAGCATTTGTCACCATCCGTGGTTCGAGCTGCCAGGTCTCTGTATTCAGTGCGAGCACGCGCAGGCCGCTCTGCCCTACAAATTGCTCAATTGGCCGATAGATACCCTCATCGGGCAGATAGACAGGCGTATCCCCCGTCAGGCATCCAGATTCACGCAGGTCTGATAATTGCGGCACCTTTGACTGCCTGCTCTCTACTGTGCGCGACAACTGCGCCAGCGCCAGCACCGGAATATTCAGTTCGCGCGCCAGGCCCTTGAGGTTGCGACTGATCTCGGAGACCTCCTGCACGCGGTTCTCGTTGCGCCTGCCGCCAATCTCCGATTGCATCAACTGGAGATAATCGACGATAATCAGATCGATGCCATGCTCGGCCAGCAGGCGCCGCGCCTTGCTGCGCATCTCCACTGTGGAAATACCTGGCGTATCGTCGATCCAGATATTCGCCTGCGAAAGCTGGTTCATCGCGTACATGATACGCTCCCACTCGTCATCCTCGATCCAGCCGGTACGCAGGCGGTGCTGATCGATGCCCGCCTCCATCGAGAGGAAGCGCTGCACCAGTTGCTCCTTGCTCATCTCCAGGCTGAAGATCGCCACCGAGCGCTGGTACTTCAAAGCCACGTTATGCGCCAGACTTAAAGAGAGCGAGGTCTTACCTACAGCCGGCCGGGCAGCGAGAATGATCAGGTCGGAGCGTTGCAGGCCGCCGGTAAGCCGGTCCAGGTCGGTAAAGCCGGTGGGCACGCCAACAATGGTGCCGCGCCGCTCGTGCAACTGGTCGAGCTTCTCCATATAGTCGGAGAGCAGTTCACTCAATATAGTAAAATCGGTGTGCGCGTAGCGCTGGCCGATGCTAAAAATAAGTTGCTCGGACTTGTCCAGGGCGGCATCGGCGTCTTCCTCTTCGTAGGCGATGGCCGCGATCTGCCCGGCGGCATGGATCAGGCGGCGCAGAATAGCCGTGCGCTCGACGATGCGCCCGTAATGTTCGACGTTGCCGCTGGTGGGAACCTGATTGACGAGCGAGGTAATATAGCTGGCCCCGCCAACCTCCTCCAGCTTGTTGCGCCGCTCCAGCTCGTCGCAGATGGTGATAAAGTCCGCCGGCACGCGCTGCTCGTAAAGCTGGAGGATAACTTCATAAATTGTACGATGGGCATCGCGGTAGAAATCTTCGGCATGCAGAAAATCAGCCACCTGAACAATTGCCTCAGGATCGATGATGATACTGCCAAGTACGCCACATTCGGCCTCGATGTTTTGCGGTAACAGTTTTTCCACGTCTCCAGCTCCAGCATCTTCAGAATTTATTCTCGCTCTGTTACGAGCAACCAGGCTTCATATCTATCCCGTCTTAAAGAGTGGTAATTGAAAAATGAGGACACCCCATTACCTGTCCCCAGACAGGGTTCCCCACCAGGCGGGCGGCCGCCCGCCTGGACCTCCTGCCTGTGCCGCTCTTCTCCCGGATTCGATATTAAAGGCGAGCAATAGATGGGTACAATAGAGCATGCCAGATCCCCCTGTGGTCCGTAGTGCGGCTTGCTGCATTATAACATACTTCGCACATACGTTCGACATGGCAAATCGCATATCCAGGGGTGGCGTCGTCTGTAATGGCTCTCCCAACGACTTCGTGTTCACAAAGTGTAACGAATCTGTGGCGCGAATTCAATTGCCGTCAATTGCAGAGCTATGTGGATATGTGGATATGTGCCGGATAGATATGAGCGTGATTTTTTTCATGAGACGACATTATACGAACTTATCCCCACTTATCCACCGCCGTAACCGGGTTATCCACCCTTATCCACCAGTTTATCCACAGAGTTATCCACAGAAATTCGCTGCTCTGGGGATAAATGGCTCTACGAACAGGGGGAATCCTGGGCTATCCCGGGGTGTCTGCCCCCACCGGCCATCGCTTCAGGCCGGCTTCTTTCGGGCCTTGACAGAAGCGATGACGATTCTCTATCATTTTCTGCAAGAGGGTGCCTGATCCGCAGCGTCTTCGCCCTCTCCAGCCCAATGTTCGCGCCGCTTCGCCGCAGCGGGATATTCTTGTGTTTTGTAGCACAAGAATATCCCGCTGCGGCGAAGGTGCGAGCAAGCGAGGATGTTGAAAATCAGAGACACTCCAGAGGAGTCCTATGCAACCTCATATGCACCATCAGAGCACCCCCCTTTCTATGCCAGCGCACGATCCTGCCCTCCGGCAGCAGATACCGTGGTGGAATGATCTCGATGCCGCCACTATCAACGAATTGACACTTGCTCCTCCCGATTTGCCGCTACGTCAGGCTCCCGATGTCGTTGTTGTAGGCGCGGGTGTGGCAGGATTGAGCGCGGCCCTGAGCGCGCGAGCCGGCGGCGCCGGGGTTCTCGTCCTCGAAAGGGAGCCGCAACTGGGCTGTGGCGCAACCGGGCGCAACGCGGGTATTCTCAGCGCCGGAATAAATATGAGCATCAGCGAGGTGCCTGCCAGCGGGCCAGAGATCGCATTCTGGCCCGAAACGACGGGGGTGCTGCTCTCGCTGGTGGATGAGGCCGCGCGCCCGGGCAGCCTGCTCTCGGCAAGGCTGACCGGCGCTATCAGCCTTGCCGAGAGCAGGCACGCCGCACGCAAGCAGGAGCGCGAGGCGCGGCGTCGCATCGCCCTGGGACTGCGCGCGGAACTATGGTCGCCGGCGCAGGTTGCGGAGGCGACGGCTGGTCGCCTCAACGTAGCCTCAGTAGTTAACGCCCTCTGGCTGCCCGACGAGGGACGCATCCATCCCCTTTCCCTGCTCGCGTACCTGGCACAGCAGGCGCGAGCCGCCGGCATAACGATCATGGGACAGGCGCCGGTAGCTTCATGGCAAGAAGAGACGAGAGCCGGAGGCTATCGCTGGAGGCTGGCGCTCGCCAATGGGGCCAGCATCATGGCGCGGGGGCTTATCAACGCAACCGGGCCGATGGCGCAGCCCAACGCGCGCATCTACGCGCTCGCCTTCGCCGCCGATCTGCCCGCGACTTTCCCTCTCTTCTGGGACGCGTCGCCTTACACCTACGCCGACTTCCGGCCCGGCAACGGGCGCCTGGGTGTCAGCGGAGGGCGCTACGGGCGCGCGGGCGTGACGCGCCACGACGGACGTTTCTACCGGCGGCTGGCCGACGCGGCGCGGCGCTGGCTTCCCGAACTGGCGCAGCAGGAGCCGCTCGCCACCTGGGCCGTAGACTTGCAGGTTGCCGCCGACATGGTTCCCTGCCTGCGCCCACTGGGCAAGGTCGCCCCCGGCCTCGCTATCGAAGGGCTGGGCGCGCTCGGCGTCCTGCCAGGTATCATCCTGGGCCGCCGCGCCGGGAGCATGATCGCCGCCCGCCTTTAAACGATAAAACGTAACAACTCCTATCGGGTTTGCACAGATGCCGTAGGGGCGCTGCGAGCGCCAGCGAGCCAGCCCGCTGCATCCTCACCATACTTCCCCCGTTCGTTGCTCGCCCTTA
>Ga0070739_10006917_pt1 | contig 12290 bp, 9 predicted proteins | sample Coa_R1_7_FD_66445 | JGI IMG/M metagenome (GOLD analysis project Ga0070739, IMG submission 66445) | Surface soil microbial communities from Centralia Pennsylvania, which are recovering from an underground coalmine fire - Coalmine... | ecosystem: Environmental > Terrestrial > Soil > Unclassified ... | reverse complement strand
GAGAGATCAGCACCAGCCGCAGGTCTCCGGCTGTGCCCGAAGGCTCCGCCGTCGCCAGCCAGACCCCATCCGGCGACCACGCCAGGCCCGGATTCACTTCGGCCCGCGCGGCAATCGCGGCAATCGGCGCGTCCGATCCCGGCGCCGCCAGCCGCACGCGCCGCACCTCGATCCGCTCGCGATTCACCCGCCGCAGGAACGCGATCTCCGTTCCGTCCGGACTCCACGCCGGCGTGTATTCCCAATCTGCCGACCGAGTCAATCGCAGCGGCTGCTCGGCATTCAGCGCCTGGACGTAGACCGCCGGTATATGCGGCTCGCTTCCGCCGTCCCACGTATAGGCGACACGATCTCCGTCCGGCGAAAACGCAGGCTGCCACGCAATTCCCGGAAAATACGTCAGCGGTGCGATCGCCGGGGTCCGCGCCCGATGCCCCCAAACCAGCCACAACGCAGCCGCCAATATCAGGACACCGGCGGCAATTCCCGGAATCCACTGCCGCCTGTCCCGAGCCCGCACAGGCCGAGCCGCCTCCTCCGGAGCAGCGGCTGTAATCGATTGCTGCGCGTCGTCAGCCGCCGCTTCCGCCGGTACAATCTCCAGCTCGTACCGCCCGGGCGGCACCTGCAGCCGGTACGGACTGTTCCGGCCCTCTCCCGCGTAATACTCCGCCAGCTTGCGCCGCAACCGGGTCGCTTCCGTCCGGACGATCGAATCGATCTTCGGGTCGTACCCCACCTCCCGGTCGAAAACCAGCACACCGATCTCGGTCTCTTTCAGCGACTCGCCGTCCGGCCGGTTCGCCCGCTCCGCCAGCAGAGTCAGGAACCGGCACATCCGCCGCGACCGCACAAACTGCGGGCTCGAAAGGATCTGCTGAATCGCCTCGGGGTCGATACGGTGGTTGGGAGCAGCCGGAGACCGGATATCCATACGTACTGGAACAGGGATAGCTATCCCATTCTAGCCCCTTCTAACTCCTTCCGCTACACCGCCTTCCATAGAATCGGTACTACGGAGGAACACTATGAAGTGGCTCATGGCCGTGTGCTGCTTTCTCGGCGCCGCGGTACTGCGGGCCCAGACGCCGGTCGTCGATTGCGTCGTCCAAAACTCGCAGACCGGCATGTACACGGCTTATTTCGGGTACACCGGCAACGGTTCGGGCGTTACCATCCCTCCCGGGCCCGCCAACTCCGTCGACGCCACCGCGATCCTGCGCGGCACTCTGCCTACCTCTTTTATCGGCTCGGCGCAGCACATGCTCTTCTCGCTGACGTTCGCTTCCGGTGTCACCCCGGCCTGGCATCTCAATGGATCCGACGCGGTCGCCACCCCGGGGGCCGTGTCCGGATGCCAGATTGCCGTTGGCAGCGGCATCTCCGCCTACGCCCAATTACGCTGCTGGGATCGCAACCAGAATCAGTCTTGCGACGCCTCCGAAGACGTGGATGGCGACGGCTTCTGCACCATCCTCGATTGCGCCGGCGCACCCGGCGCGCAGGGCCCGCCGGGGCTGCCGGGCACGAACAGCACCGTCCCTGGCCCGATCGGTCCCACCGGACCCGCCGGACCCCAAGGGATCGCGGGCCCGGCTGGTCCCACGGGACCGGTTGGACCCGCCGGCCCCACCGGGCCTGCCGGCCCCGCCGGAACCGCTCCGGTCCTCCAGACCATTACCGCCGGTTCCGGCGCCGCCAACGCCGCGGCCAACTGCGCCGCCAATCAATTCCTGGTCACCGGCGGCGGTACCTGCACCGTCCCCAATCTGCCCGGCGCGGGACGTATCGCTGCCAGCGCCCCCTCAGGCAACGGCTGGTCCGTTTCCTGTAACGCCGGCCAGGCGACGGCCATCGCGGTCTGCGCCCCGCGACAGTAAAGAAGGAGAACCCCGTGAAACGCTGCCTCTCGCTCCTGATCCTTTGCGCCGCCGCCTCGTTCGGCCAGGACACCACTGGCGTCTACCCGCTCCTCGATTGCGTCACCTTCAACCCCGTGCACAACCAGTTGACCGCCTGGTTTGGCTACATCAACGACAACTCCAGCGCAGTCATCGTACCCACGGGCGGAGAAAACTTCTTCATTCCCGGCCCGCTCGAACGCGGACAGCCGACCACTTATAACCCCGGAATCTATCACAGCGTCACAGCCCGCTGGGACACCAACGCCAATGCCCTCTGCGCCTCCTCCGAGGACATCAACGGCGACGGCAGGTGCGACGCGCGCGACTGCCTCGGCTCGGTGGGCGCGACAGGGCCCCAGGGCCCGCAAGGTCCCGCCGGCGCGCAAGGCCCCGCTGGCCCCACGGGACCGCATGGGCCGCAGGGCCCCGCCCGTGCCAGCGGACCGCAAGGTCCCGCCGGCGCCGTGGCCTATCGCAGCGGCCTCAAAAACGAGGACTCATGAAACGCTCTCTCTTTCTCCTCCTGTTGCTTTCCGCTGCCGGTTTGTACGGCCAAACCGGCGTCTATCCCATCCTCGACTGCGTCACCTATAACCCGGGGGCCAACGAGCTGACCGGCTATTTTGGTTACCTCAACATAAACTCGAGCGCGACCGACATATCGCCCGGCGGTTCCAACTTTTTCATCCCCGGTCCGGTCAACCGGGGCCAGCCATCGATTTACAATACCGGCATCTTTCACAAAGCCTTCACCGTCACAATTTCCCTGAAGGTCTTCACGCAGTTGTCCTGGACACTCCTCGGAACCACGGTGGTCGCCACCAACGACCCCTCGCAATACTGCCCCTTCGCCCAGACAGCCTGCTGGGACACCAACGCCAACGCCCGCTGTGACGCTTCTGAAGACATCAATGGCGACGGCACGTGTGACGCCCGGGATTGCCTCGGTGCCCCGGGCGCGCCCGGTCAGCAGGGCCCTCAGGGTCCCGCCGGTCTGCCCGGCCCAGCCGGTCCCACCGGACCGCAAGGACCGCAGGGCCCTGCAGGCGCTACCGGACCGCAAGGCCTCCAAGGACCGCAAGGACCGGCCGGTCCTACAGGACCGTCCGGAGCATCCGGACTTTCGCCTTCCGTCGCAACCGTCACCGTGCCCAGTACAACGGCGACCGCGACCGCTACCTGCGCCAGCGGACAAGTTCTGCTCAACGGCGGCGGCCTGTGCGCCGTCCCCAACACCAACAGCATCAGCGGCCGCATCGCGTCGAGCGCCCCCAACGGCGCCAACGGCTGGACCGTCGCCTGCAGCACCGGCAACGCCACAGCCGTCGCCCTCTGCGCGGCAGCGGGAGGCAATTGATGAGCACCACAGCGGCAGTCCGTTGCGCCATGCGCCGTCCCGCCGCTCGTGGCGCCGCCAACCCAGGACCGCGGCCCGGCGCGCCACGCGCCAGACCGTCATCCGCTACAGCACCAACATCACGGCCGTGGCCCCGCTGCGCCACGCGCACCCCCGTCGCCCATGGCGCCGCAAACCCCACGGCCGTGGCCAGGCTACGCTAAGCGGCCCGGCCCCGCCCACAACGCCGCAAACCCGCGGCGGCGCTACGCCAGGCGGCCACCCGTCGCCCAGGGGCCGCAAGCCACGGCCGCCGCGCGCTACGCTACGCGCCCGACGGCGCTCTACTCCACCAACACCCCAGCCGTCGCCCGCCGCGCCATCGCCGGGGCCTACCCATGCGCGCCTGGTTACGCTTCCTCTCCGTGTCCGCCGCGTTCGGCTGATCGGGCCCGTCCCGCGTTCGGTCTCGGCCAACAGCGGAGCGCTGCCGTTTGCCGGATCGGGTGTCCCATTCGGCCGCGTCGAGGTCACCCAGCGACAAGGATCTCGGCCGCCGCAAATTTCGCTATGGCTGGCCGGCGTGGGGATTGCTCGCGTTCACTTGGCGGGCGCCGTAGCGCCCAGCCGCCGCTCCATCTCCTCCTGCGCCACGCCTTCGATCTCCACCGCTTTCACTCTCGCCGCCGCTCCCTGCACAATCCGTACCCGGGACTGCGCGACGCCCGCCAGCTCCGCCAGAAACCGCACACACTCTTCGTTCGCCTTGCCGTCCACCGGCGGCGCCGCCATGTCGAGCTTCCACGCATCGCCCAACCGCCCCGTCACCGCCGACCGCTTCGCCCGCGGATGCACCTTCACCGTGACACGCGCCACGTCACCTCCGCCCGCAGGTTCGCCACTCCCGCCGCCATCCGCGTGTCCACCACCTCGAACGCCACGGCATCGTCCAGCCAGTCGTGGCTCGATCCGTCCGGTCCCTGCGTCGCCACCGTCAGGGTGTACTGCTGCGGCGTCAACCAGCAGGCGATGCGGAAATCGACCTCCAGCTCATCGCCCGGCTGCACTTCGCCCAGGTCGACATGCTCGATCCGCGTGTTCGTTCCGTACACGTCCATGCCGATCCGCGTGCGAATGAGAATCCCCACCATCGGATCCTTCTGCGCCCGGTGGAACCGCGATCGCACCCGCACCGTGACCTCCTCGCCGCTCGCCACCGACGCCACCGATTCGCCCTTCCGGTTCAGAATGTCCACGCCCAGGATCTCGCTCGTCCCGTCGCCATGGCGGAAGCTCGACCGCAGCCGGTCCGCCCGCCGCCCCGGCGCCTCCTGCTTTTCGAGTACCAGGCCGATGTAGCGGTTGATCACGTCCTTCGGCGCACCCTCGGCTTCGATCTTCCCGTGCAGCAGCAGAATCGCGCGGTCGGAAAGCTGTTTCACCAGGCCCAGATCGTGCGACACGAACAGCACCGTGATCTTGCGCTCGCGCAGTTCCTGGAATTTCCGCACGCAGCGGTTCGCGAAAACGGCGTCGCCGACCGCCAGCGCCTCATCCACGATCAGGATCTCCGGGTCCACATGGATCGCCGTCGAAAACGCCAGTCTCACGTACATGCCGCTCGAGTATTCCTTGACCGGCCGCTCCATGAACTCGCCGATCTCCGCGAACGCCTCGATCGCCGGCATCGCCTTTTCGATCTGCGCCCGGCTCAGCCCCATGATCTCGCCGTTGAGGAATACGTTCTCCCGCCCGGTGAATTCCGGATTGAAGCCCGCGCCCAGCTCGAGCAGCGCCGCAATTCGGCCGCGTGTCACCACCCGCCCCATCGTCGGCTGCAAAATTCCGCTGACAATCTGCAACAGAGTGCTCTTGCCGCAACCGTTTGGCCCGACGAGTCCCAACGTTTCGCCCTTCTCGACCGCGAAGCTGACGTCCCGCAGTGCCCAAAAATCGTGATGCCGCCGGCCGCCGCCCGGAAGTAATTCCCGCAGCCGGTCCGCCGGCCGGCGATAGAGAGGATAGAGCTTGGAAACGTTTTGAACCAGAACCAAATCTGATTCTAGCCTTTGTGTTGTGCATCAGGCGCGGCCAGGTGGGCGCCGCAGTCCTTCGCGCGGCTCGCGGAAGCCCAGCCAGGGCAGGGAAGCGCCTCCCCGGATGTTGCAACCTCGAATTTTGCAGTTTTTGACTTCGGCATCATGTAAAAGATCAATTAAATGTCTAAACGTAATTGATATTGAACAAATTACTAGTTTGGATATATCCTTTGGCCGAAAATTGGACAGTCAGGTGCTCCTATCCACACGTTGAGTGGACATGCAAGCCCTCACTTTTTACTTTGTTAACAGAATGCTAAATACTTGAACCTAAATGTACTATTGCGCAACCAGTCACGTCCTATTGCCGGCTCACTTGCTGCTGCGGCTCCTTAAGCATCCGTCTTTCGGCGCTCAGGCCGAACTAGCGTGCAAGATGCTTATTTCGATATATTTCCATCATAAACTTCAAGATTTACTTTGTCGGTCGTCCCTCACGCGGGACCCCTACTCCATTGCGGCGTTTACCTCGGCGCCTCCCAGTTCGTCCAGCGACGTGCCGCTCCCCCACATGAGAGCGGGGGCCGTGCTTGATCCATCGCAGCCAGCTTGGTGGTTTTCAGCCACCGGCAGCATTTTTGCCGCCTCGCAAGTGAAACAAATCAAATGGGTTTCATTTGGCCCCCGGAGTGCTTCGACGAGAACGGCATTTGGAGATCGGCCATGAAATCGTTCCTCGGGTTGCGGTTATCGTTGACGGTGATGGCGGCACTGTGGGCCGCAGGGAGCCTGCGCATGGTGCGCGCGCAGGCGCCGGACCAGGACGATCAATCCCGCGGCGTGGCGCGTATCAGCTTCATGGAAGGCGAGGTTTCGGTCCGGCGTGGCGATGGCGCGGACTGGGTGGCTGGCGTCCTGAACGCGCCGCTGCTCTCGAACGACTGGGTGTCCACGGCGCCGAATTCCCGCGCGGAAGTCCAGTTTGACGCCGCAAACCTCATGCGGATTGGCGGCAACGCCGCAGTAAATCTGGCGACGCTCGAATATGGCCGCTATCAGGTGGAACTGGCGCACGGAACGGTAACCTACGTCGTTCTAAGGCCTTCCTCGGCAAATGTGGAAGTGGATACGCCGAGTGTTTCCGTAAGGCCATCCAAACAGGGTGTTTACCGCATCGTTGTGACCCCTTCGCTCGAGACCCAGGTTGTCGTCCGGGCAGGCGAGGTCGAAGTCTTCACGCCGCACGGTTCGCAGTGGGTTTCGGCCGGACAGATGATGCAGGCGCGCGGCGCCGCGAACGACCCCGAATTCCAAATCGTGAACGCCGGGCCTCCTGACGAGTGGGACCGCTGGAATCAGAACCGCGATCAACTGATGTTGCGATCGGCCAGCTATCAATATGTGCCGCAGGGCGTTTACGGCGCGGAGGACCTCGATCAGTACGGAACCTGGAATAATGTCCCGCCCTATGGCGAAGTCTGGACGCCGTCTGCCGTTCCGGCCGGCTGGGCTCCGTATGGCAATGGCCGCTGGGTCTGGGAAGACTGGTATGGGTGGACCTGGGTCAGCTACGACCCCTGGGGATGGGCTCCTTATCACTACGGCCGCTGGTTCTGGAGTCCCGGCTTCGGCTGGTGCTGGTATCCGGGCGTGATCGGTGTCCGGCACTACTGGTCGCCGGCGCTGGTAGCCTTTTTCGGCTATGGACCGGGCGTGGGCGTCGGGTTCGGCTTCGGCAATATCGGCTGGGTGCCGCTGGCACCGTATGAAGTCTTCCATCCGTGGTGGGGCCGGGGTTTCTACGGACGAGGCTTCGGCGTCGTGAATATCACCAACATCAACGTGGTGAATACCTACCGGAACGCGCGGTTCGGCGGCATTTCCGCCATGAATGTGAACGACTTCCACGCCGGACGCTTCGGCGCGATCGCGCGGGTCCCAGGGGACCGGATCGGGACGGCGGGCCTGGTGCGCGGACAAGTACCAATCGCTCCGGCGGCATCCCACTTGCAGTTTTCAAATCGTGGGGCGGCATATGTGCCGCGAAACGGTGTGACCAATACGCATTTCTTTACGCATCAGCAGCCCGCGGCCGCGCCGCGAATGCCGTTCGCGCAGCAGCAACGGAGCTTCGAGCAGGCCAGCCGCGGGATGGCCGGACCCAGCCGCGGCGCCGGCTTTGGCGGCCAGCAGCCTGCCGGGATGTTGCGCGGACCGCAGGCCGGAAACTGGCGGCCCTCGCCGGGAGCGGGAGGGGCGCCCGCGCTGGCACCGCGCGGCGGTGCCATAGAGAACGCCCCGCGCGGCGGTGGAATGGAGAACGCGCCGCGCGGCGGCGCGATGGAGAATATTCGGCCGCCTGCGGCCAACCCGGGCGGCAGCACCGGCGGCTGGCAGCGCTTCGGCACTCCGCGCGGAGCCTCCGATCCGGCCGGCTCCGGGAGCGGATGGGGCCGCTTCGGCGAGCCGCGGAGCTTTCCGCAAAGTCAGGCCGCGCCTCGGTCGAGCTATCCGGGCGGATATGGCGGGTATGGAGGGTACGGCGCGCAGCGGTACGGCGGAGCGCCCCCGGTCGTGAGGGAGCGGCAAAGCGCTCCATCCTACAGTCCGCCGACTTATAGCGCGCCGCGGGGCGGATACAGCGCGCCGCGAAGCGCCCCGAGTTATAGCGCTCCGCGAAGTGCGCCGAGCTATAGCGCTCCGCGGGGCGGAGGCGGAGGGGGCGGGCCCCGGGGTGGCGGAGGGGGCGGCCACAGCTCCGGCGGCGGCCATCACCGGTAAGCGTTTCACGGGTTTGGGTCCATTCAGTTTCTTCCCATAGGCCCGGTCCTTTTCAGCGGGGACTGGGCCGTTTTTTGCCTCACGGAAAAGTTCGCATAATATGCGTTATGGCAATAAAAAGTTGACGCCCAATGAGCGTGGCTCTCCGCGCCTCCTATTCCACCGACCGATACGCTTCCCGCAGCGCCCCCTCCGCCGGCCCGACCAGCGGCGGCGCGCAGCGCGTCGCCCCGTCCAGTTCAACCAGTGCCCGGAACCGCTCGAGAACGTTCCGGCTCTGGAAAACCCCGCCGATGTACGCCAGATCCACCGGCTCCCCGGCCGTCCACAATTGCGAGCGGACGCCCGCCGCCAGCACCGCCAACTGCTGCGCGGCATTCGCGACGATCTGCGCCGCGACCGCATCGCCTTCGCTCGCGGCCCCATCCACCAGCGGCGCGAGCGTCGCGACCCGCGACCGCGGCCACTCCGGCGTATAAAAGCGATGTAGCGCGGTGTTCGCGTTCGCCGACCCGGTGGCTTCGAGTAGCAGATCCCGCAGCCGCGTCGGCGGACCCCAGCCTTCCTCCATCCGCAGGATCGCTCGCAACGCTTGGCGCACGATATCGAACGCGCCGCCTTCGTCGCCGAAAACGTAGCCCCAGCCGCCCGCGCGCGCCGTGCGCCCCTCCGCATTCCGGCCGAAGGCGATCGAGCCCGTGCCGGCAATCACGATGATCCCCAACCCATCCGGCGTCGCGCCGGCCAGCGCCGTCACAGCATCCGTGGTCACGATCAGCCGCCGCGCCCGCAGCATGCCGGCGAGGATCGCCTCCTTGTCTTCCGGCCCGCCGCTCATGCCGAAGCACGCGGCCTCAAAGGACACGGTCGACGGATCGAGCCCCGCCTCGCCGCAAGCCGCGGCAAGACTGCCCGAAACCGCGCGCTCCAGCTTCGCCCGGCCCTCGGCGGCGGTCGCATGGTTGCACGGGCCCGCCTCACCCGCGCCGAGGATACGGCCGGTCTCATCGCCGATCACGGCTGTGGTGCCGGATTGGCCTCCGTCCACTCCCAGGAAAAGTTTCATGGCAATCGGTAGACTCTCGCTCCTTTATATTCGCCAACCTGTCGGATGCCCCAGTCGGCGGCGTGCTGCCGCAGATCTTCGGCGCCGAATTCGCCGTCGAATGCCAGCAGATAATCGTTGCCGCGCCGGCGCAGCTCTTCGGCCGCAGCGCGGCGCATCCCGGGTGGAACGGGTTCGGTACCGATCTCCGGCCGGTCCGCAAGCCGCATCCACGCGCCATTCACGCGTCCGTCGAGGCGCAGCCGGACCTCAGGCTGGTCGGGCGCGGCCTCGATCACAATGCGATCTACCGGAAGGCGTCCCGGAAAATCGAACTCGACGTACTGCCCGCCGCGCAGCGTATCGCCGCACAACCAAAACGACGCCGGGCGCCCGTCCAGCATCGCCTCGGCGCCCCACGGGAACGGCCGCGCCGTAGCCCGCCAGCCGGAGCGCGGCACTTCCCTGCCCTCAGCGAACGCCCGGACTTCGTGGATCGACCACGAGCCGCTGCCGTTCGCCGTCTGCACGATGCGGACGGCGTCCGGTTCCGTCCTCGGGAACTGGAAGCGCAGCCTCCAGACCGGCGCGTGCTCGGGCACGAAGCCGCTCCAGAGAATGTTGCGGCTCACGACATTCTCTGCGGACTGGTACGCCGTCCGCACGTGGCGGCTGGTGTACGCTTCCGGGATCGGAGTCTGGGTGAAGATCGTGGCCTCCGGAGGCGTAACGCGATCGAGAAGCCGGGCAGCGCCGTAGAGCGGCAGATTCGATTCCAGGTACCCGTCTTCCGGCTTGATCCGCAGGGCCTCCCGCCAGGTAACCTCGTCGAGCCGCCAGGCATCCGGATGGCAGTAGCGGCGGACTACGGTGGGCCACGAGAGCACCGCATGCACCGCGACCGCCGCCAACGCCACACGTGGCACTCGCGCCAGCACCAGGCACAGCGCGGGAGCCGTAAACGGGATCGCGGGGATCAAAAACCGCGTGCTGACATTGGCCGCGAAAGGAGCGCCAAAGACCGTAGCGGCGATCAGAAGCTGGCGCCCGGCTGCCTGCCGCAGCGAGAGCAGCGCGAGCGGCGCGAGCAGGAAGACTGGTCCGAGCAAGCCCGAAAGCGAGCCGAATGTCGTGACCTGTAGCGGCAACTGCCAGACGGTCGACAGCACCGGCGGATGGGACAATTGATGCCGATATGCGCGCTCAAATGAGCTAGTTACATATGGATTTGGAAAGAATTGGTTGAAGAATGGCGAAACCGGGTTCCGATACCACAACCAATCCTTGAACATCCACGGCGAAACCACAGCAGCAGCGCAGATTGCGACGATTGCGGCATCCTGCCCGCGGCGCCGGCTCCAGGCAATCCAGACAATCGCATACGGCACAGCCAGAAACGCCGTGTATTTGGCGGCGTACGCGAAGCCCGCCGTGAGTCCGATGGCGACCAGGATCCGCCGCGAGCGCGACTCCGCCGAGATTTGCAGCAGGTGGAACAACGAAAAAGCGATCGCCGCCACGGCGACGTCGTTGTACGCGCTGGCGCCATCCACGCCCACGATCGGGCTGAGCAGGACGAGCGCCGCCCCGCACAGTCCGGCCAGCGGATACCCCGCGCGCCGCGACCAGGACACCATCTGCCATACCAGCGCCACGAGCAGCCCGAAATGCACCACCGCAGCCGCCGAGTGCCGCCCAAAGGCGTACGCGAACCGGTAAAGCACCTCGATACCCTGCGAGAGCGCGGCGTAGAAGTTGTCCCGGATCGCGTGGAATCCGTGCTCGCGAAAGTATCGTCCCACCAGCCCGAGATGGTAGCGGGAGCCATCGAAGCTGATCTCCGGCGCCATCGCGTTGGAAACATACAAAGCGAGGTACGGCGCGAAGAGCACCCACCAGCCGCCGCCCGGCAAGGCGGGGCGCTTCACAGGAGCCGCGAGTCCGGAACGGCGCCCGATCGCAATCGCTGCCGCGCCGAGCGCCAGGAAACTGACCGGGTACACCAGCCCGCACGCGCAACAGGCGAAGACCGCGACGCTCAGCAGCGCAGCGCCGCTCACCACGCGCAAACCCAGGTCCGAAGCCGCTGTGTCCAGCAACCGGCTGCCCAGGCTGTAACAGACGGCGAGCGTGAACGAGGCGCCAAACAGGATGAGAAGCGGCTGCAACGAGCCGATTGTAACAGCCGGGCGCGCAGCGCAAAGGCAGCCGAAACCGGGGGCGTATAATCGGTGCATCGCATCTATGCAGCACCCATCGCCATCCGCCCGATTCGATTTCCGTCTCGCGGCTGCCCTGCTGCTCCTGGGCGTCGCGATTACATTCACCTGGCGGACGGTCGACGGCCTCTCCGCGCGGCGCAAGCTGCGGACGGAACTCGCGGAACTCGAGCATGTCCGCTACGGCCTCCTGAACGCCGACCGCTGGGTGGAGCGGCTGGTTCCGATTCTGGATGCGCAGATCGATGCGCTCGACCTCAACGCCGCTAAAGCAACGCTGCGCCCTATGGTGCAGAGCTCGCTCTACCGCCTGCTCGATCAGGTCAAGGACAAAATGAGTGCGAAGCCGGCGCAGTCCTCCGGCGGCCTGGGCGGGCTCTTCAGCCAGGGCAATAGCATGATCGTCAATATGGTCGTGGGCTCGCTCAAGCCGCATATCCCGGAGTACACCGAGACGGTGCTGGCCGAACTCGGCCGCCCGGAAGCCAGGGCCGCCGTGAAGAAGTACATTCGCGGCGTGCTTGCCGACGGCGCGCGGAACACCTTCGGCGGCGTCGACATGCGCACGTACGACTCGATCCTGCGGGAGAACGGTTGTGCCGATGGCGCCGCCTGCCGGCAGCAGCTCGTCACTCGCCTCAGCGAGATGGACCGCACGATCTGGTATGGCTGTGGCGCGGTGCTCGCCGCCAGCGCCCTGGCCTTCCTGCTGCTGCTGACCGGCGGGCCCGTGCTGAGCCGTCCCGCGACCGTGGTCTGCCTGCTCTTCTGCATGACGCTGCTGATCGGCGGCGTGATTACCCCGATGCTGGAAGTCGAGGCGAAGATCTCCGCTCTCCAGATGACCTTCCTGGGGCAGCCGATCGCCTTCACCGATCAGGTGCTCTACTTCCAGAGCAAGAGCGTGCTCGAAGTCTTCCGCGTGCTGATCACGTACGGCCGCCCCGACATGTGGGTGGTCGGCGT
>Ga0070739_10006912_pt1 | contig 12293 bp, 14 predicted proteins | sample Coa_R1_7_FD_66445 | JGI IMG/M metagenome (GOLD analysis project Ga0070739, IMG submission 66445) | Surface soil microbial communities from Centralia Pennsylvania, which are recovering from an underground coalmine fire - Coalmine... | ecosystem: Environmental > Terrestrial > Soil > Unclassified ... | reverse complement strand
CAGCATCTCGAGAACGGCGCGGCGCCGGAAGCGGGGGAGCGAGCGCGGACGCCCGGGTGTTGCAAGCCCGGGGAGCAGCTCGACGAGCTTCGCGCGCACCTGCTCGTCGTCGACCTCGAGCTCGACCAGGATGCGGGCCGCAACGCCTTCGCCCTCGCGGGCGTCCCGGAGCAGACCGAGGAGGATGTGCTCGGTGCCGATGTAGTCGTGCCCGAGGCCGAGCGCCTCGCGCAGCGAGAGCTCGAGTACCTTCTTCGCGCGCGGCGTGAACGGAATCTGGCCGACCGCTCGCCGCGCCTCGCCCAGGCCGACGATGCGCTCGATCTCCGCTCGCACGCGTTCGTGACCGACGCCGAGCGATTCCAGCACTTGGCCGGCGAGGCCCTCCTCGACGCCGAGCAGGCCGAGCAGCAGGTGCTCGGTGCCGATGTAGTCGTGCCCGAGCCCGCGCGCTTCTTCCTGCGCCTTGACGACGACCTGCCGCGCGCGCTCGGTGAAGCGCTCGAACACGCTGAAAGAGTACGCCGGCCGTGGATGCGTTGTCACGTCTTCGGCACCGAGTCGTGACGGACACGTGACGAGATCCTCGCTAGCGTTCCGGTAGGGCGCTTCGCCGGGCCCCCCAGTGCACACGTGCGCACACGCGTGGAGGACATCCAAAGTGATGCTGACTGCCCACGATCTCTCGAAGCGCTTCGGCGTCAAGCGCGTCTTCGAGCGCGTCGAGCTCGAGGTCGCGCGCGGCGAGCTCGTCCTCGTCACCGGCCCGAACGGCTCCGGGAAGACGACGCTCCTGCGCGTGCTGGCGGGCCTCGCGGCGCCCACGGGCGGCGAGCTCGTGCGGCCGCGCCGGGGAGAGATCGGGTTCCTCGGCCACGAGCCGCACCTCTACCGCGAGCTGACGCCGCTCGAGAACCTCGCGCTCTTCGGCCGGCTCTACCGCGTCCCCGAGCACCGCGAGCGAAGCGGGATGCTGCTCGAACGGTTCGGTCTCTGGCACGTGCGCCACGAGCGCGTCTCGACGTTCTCGCGCGGCATGCAGCAGCGGCTTGCGCTCTGCCGCCTGCTCCTGCACGACCCGGGCCTTCTGCTCCTCGACGAGCCGTTCAACGCGCTCGACGCCGACGGCGCCGCGCTGCTCGACCGGACGCTCGCCGAGCTCGCCGACCGCGCTCTCGTCCTCGCCACCCACGATCCCCGGCGCGTGGAGTCGCTCGCGACGCGGCGGCTCGCGCTCGCATGAGCCCACGCCCGCCGGCGCCGGCCTCGGCACAGGCCGCCCCCGTCCGCGCGCCCGCCAGCGTCGCCGAGCGCGAGCGCGCCGACGAGGCGGCCCAGTGACGTACGCCGCCGACGTCGCTGCGCTCGCGCGCAAGGATCTGCTGCTCGAGCTGCGGGCGAAGGAGACGCTGCCGGCGATGCTGCTGTTCGTCGTCGCCGCGCTCACCGTCTTCCACTTCGCGTTGCCACGGGGCACCGGCCACGTGGCCGCGCTCGGGCTGCTCTGGATCGCGCTCGTCTTCACGGCGCTGCTCGGGCTCACCCGCGCGTTCGTGCCCGAGCGCGAGCAGGGCCTGATCGACGCGCTCGTGCTGACGCCGGCCGACCGGAGCGCGATCTGGCTCGCGAAGACGCTGGCGGTGCTCGCGTTCCTCGCCGTCGCCGAGGTCGTCGCCCTGCCGGCCTTCGCGGCGTTCTTCTCCGCGGTCGACGGTCGCACGGTCGCCGCGGTCGCGCTCGCCGACGTCGGCATCTGCGCCGTCGGCACGCTCACCGGCGCGATGGCGGTCACCGGCCGGGCGCGGGAGCTGTTGCTGCCGCTCCTCTTCCTGCCGCTCGCGATCCCCGTCGTCGTCGGCGGCGTCGGCGCGAGCGCCGGTGCGGGCGGCCGCTACCTCGGCTTCCTCGTGCTCTACGACGCGATCTTCGGGCTGCTCGCGTGGGCGTCGTTCGAGTACGTCGTGGCCGAGACGTAGACGTACGATAGGGCTCGTGAACGTGAAGCTGCCGGCGGTCGCCGCCGCGACGACGGCGCTGTTCGCCGCGGCGATCGCGCTGATCTTCTTCTACGCCCCGACCGACGCCGACCAGGGGTTCTCGCAGCGCATCTTCTACTTCCACGTCCCGATCGCGCTCACCTCGTACGTCGCATTCGGCTGGGGCGCGTGGAAGGCGCTCGTCTACCTGCGCCGGCGGGCGGACGACGCCGATCTCGAGAGCTACGTCGCGATCCACCAGGGAGTCGTGTTCGGCGCGTTGACGCTCGTCACCGGGTCGATCTGGGCGCGCGCGTCCTGGGGCGTCTGGTGGGCTTGGAGCGACGACCAGCTCGTGCTCTTCCTCGTCCTCTTCCTGTTCTACTGCGCCTACTTCATGCTCCGTTTCTCGGTCGAGCCCGGCCCCGCGCGCGCGACACGTGCGCCGTCTACGCGCTGTTCGGCGTCGTGCTGATCCCGGTCTCGTTCCTCGCGATCCGGCTGTCGCGCAGCTTCATCCATCCCGTCGTCTTCACGTCGCACGGGCCGCAGATGACCGGCTCGCAGTTCTTCACCTTCTGCGTCTCGTTCGCGGCGATGCTCGGCCTCTTCGCGACGCTCTACTCGGTCGAGCTCGCCGGCAAGCGGATCGACGCGCACCTGCGCGACCTGCGCGAGCTGCTCACGTGAACCCGCCCTCGGAGTGGCAGTACGTGGCAGCCGCCTACCTCGTCGTGTTCGTGACCGTGCTCGCGTGGGTGGCGATCATCGGCGCCAAGCTCCAGCGGCTGCAGCGCCAGCTCGGCGAGCTCGTCCAGGAGGCGGCGCAGCGTGGCTGAGGCGCTCTTCTGGCCGGCGCTGCTCGGCTACGGCGAGGCGGCGCTCGCGTACTCGTCGCTGCGCTTCTCGCGGCTCGCGATCTGGGGCGTGCGGCTCGGCTGGCTCGCGCAGACGGCGCTGCTCGCCGTCCAGGCCGCTCGCACCGACGGCTTCCCCTGGGCGAGCCGGGCCGGGTCGCTCAACCTCTTCGTCTGGCTCGTCGTCGGCGCCTACCTGATCTGGGGTTGCCGGCCGCGCTACCGCGTGCTCGGGCTCTCCGTGATGCCGCTCGCGGCCGCGCTCTTCGCCGTCGCCCGCTTCGGCGGCGGCACCGGCGCCGGCGAGCGCTCCCACTACGGCAACCTGTTCCTCGTCCTGCACGTCGGCTTCGTCCTCGCCGCCTTCGCCGGCTTCACCCTCGCCGCGGCGCTCGCCGGCGTCTACCTGTGGGAGGACCGCCGCCTGCGGCGGCGCTCCGCCGACATCCTGGCGCTTCGCCTCCCCTCGCTCGTCACGCTCGAGCGGCTGACGGTGCGGACGGTGGCGGTCTCGCTGCCGCTGCTGACGCTCGGGCTCGCGGCCGGCTTCGTCCGGCTCGGCGAGCGCGGCGGCCGCGTCGACGCGCTGATGGCGATCACCGTCGTCACCTGGCTCGTCTACGGCGGCTTCCTCGCCGCGCGGCCGGGCGGTCGCCGCGGCGCGCACGTGCTGCTCGGCGGCTTCGCGCTCGTGATCCTCGTTCGCCTCGTGCTCGCCGGGAGTCACTTCTGAGGCTGTCGCTGATCGGTCTCTCGCACCGTGTCGCGCCGGTCGAGCTGCGCGAGCGGCTCGTCGTGCCGCCCGCGCGTGCGGCCGAGCTCGCGCGCGGGCTCGGCGACGCCGTCTGCCTCTCGACGTGCTTCCGCACCGAGGTGTACCTCGCAGACGGCGACGTCGAGCGTGCGATCGAGTCGCTCGAGGAGCTGGCGCGGAAGCCGCTGGCGTCGGTCGCGTACCGCCTCCACGACGAGGCGGCCGCGGTCCACCTCTTCCGCGTCGCGGCCGGGCTCGACTCGCTCGTCCCGGGTGAGGGCGAGATCCTCGGGCAGGTGCGGGCCGCCTACGATGCCGCCTCGCCTGGGCCGCTGCTCGACCGCGTCTTCCGGCAGGCGCTCAGGATCGGCAAGCGCGTCCGCGCGGAGACGGCGATCGGCGAGAGCCCTGCATCGGTGCCGGCGGCGGCGGCGGCGCTCGCGCAGCAGGTGTTCGGCGACCTGCGCGGACGGCGTGTGCTGCTCGTCGGCTCCGGGCGGATGGGCGAGCTCGCGGCCGCGAACCTCGCCTCCCGTGGCGCGTCGATCGCCTACGTCGCGAGCCGGAGCGAGCCGAGCGCGCTCGCCGCGCGGTTCGGCGCACTGCCGATCGACCTCGCAGCGGTTCCCGCCGCCCTCGGCGACGTCGACCTGGTGCTCGCCTCGACGAGCGCGCCGGTTCCCGTTGTCCAGGCAGGCGACGTTCCCGCGCAGCGGCGCCGGCCGCTGTTCTTCCTGGACATCGCCGTTCCGCGCGACGTCGATCCCGCCGTGCAGGAGCTCGACGGCTGCTACCTGTACGACATCGACGACCTCGAGGCAGTCGTGGCGCAGTCGCTCTCGCTCCGGCGGGAGGCGGCGGCGCACGCCGAGCAGCTGATCGCCGAGGAGGCGGAGCGCTTTCGCGAATGGCAGGCCTCGCTCGAGGTCGTACCGGCGATCGCAGCGCTCCGCGCCCGCGCCGAGGAGATCCGCGCCGGCGAGCTCGCGAAGCTCGGCCGCCTCCCCGAGCACGAGCGCCGCACCGTCGAGTCCGTCACCGCGCAGATCCTCAACAAGCTGCTGCACCTGCCGACCGTGCGCATGAAGGAGGCGGCTGCCGCGGCCGGTGGCTCCGAGTACGCCGACGCCGTCCGCCACCTGTTCGGCCTCGAGGAGGAGAGGTGAGCCGTGCTCGTGCGCCTCGGCTCGCGCGGCTCTAGGCTCGCGCTCGTCCAGGCCGAGCAGGCTGCGGCGGCGCTTCGCCCGCTCGGCCACGAGATCGCGTTCGTGCCGATGACGACCGCCGGCGACCGCGACCGCTCGAGCCCCTTCGGTCGGATCGGCGAGCGCGGCGTCTTCGTCAAGGAGATCGAGGAGGCGCTCCTCGACGGGCGCATCGACGTCGCCGTCCACTCGGCGAAGGACATGACGTCGACGGACACGAGCGGGCTCGCCGTCGGCGCCTATCTCGAGCGCGACGACCCGCGCGACGCGCTCGTCGGCGCCTCGCAGCTCCGGTCGGGAATGCGCATCGGCACCGCCTCCGTGCGCCGGCGCGCGCAGTTGCTCTCAGCCATGCCGTCGCTCTCGATCGAGCCGCTGCGCGGCAATGTCGACACGCGCCTGCGCAAGGCGCGCGAGCGCGGGCTCGACGCGCTCGTCCTCGCCTGCTGCGGCCTCGACCGCCTCGGCCTGGCTGGCGAGATCGGGGAGCGCCTGCCGATCGAGACGATGACCCCGGAGGCGGGACAGGGCGCAATTGCGCTGCAGGTGCGCGAAGGCGAGGAGGAGCTCGTGGCCGCCGCCGACCACGCGGAGACGCGCCGCCGCGTCGAGGCCGAGCGTGCCTGCGCGGCGGCGATCGGCGCCGGCTGCCTCGCCCCCGTCGCCGTCCACCACGACGGCGAGCGGCTGCACGCGCTGATCGCGGCCGAGGACGGCTCGTGGCTCGAACGCGCGGTCGGCGACGATCCGGCTGTGGTCGCGGCCGACCTGCTCGAGCTGGCTCGCGCATGAAGGTGATCGTGACCCGTCCGCGCCGGCAGGCAGGCCCGCTCGTCGAGCGGCTCGAGTCGCTCGGCTTCGACGTCGTCGAGTGCCCGCTGATCGAGATCGTGCAGACGTCCGACGAGCCGATCGACTGCGTCGGCTACGAGTGGCTGATCGTGACGAGCCCGAACGGCGCCGACGAGATCGCTCGTCGCGGCCGCAACCTGCCGAGGGTCGCGGCGGTCGGCCCGGGAACCGCCGAGACGCTGCGCGCGCACGGAATCGAGCCCGCCTTCGTGCCGCGCGTCTCGTCGCAGGAGGGGCTGCTCGCCGAGTTCCCGCGCCCGCAGGGCCGCGTCCTCTTCGCCGCCGCCGCCAACTCGCGCCGGCGGCCGATCGACGAGCTCGGCGCCGACTTCGTGCCGCTGTACGAGACGCGGCTGCTCTCGCCTCAGCCGCCCCAGGGCGACGTCGTCGTGCTCGCGTCGGGCTCGGCGGCGCGTGCGTACTCGTGGATCGGCGGCGCCGCGCCGGCGGTCACGATCGGCCCCGAGACGAGCCGCGTCGCCCGCTCGCTCGGGCTGACCGTGGTCGCCGAGGCGGAGACGCACGACCTCGACGGGCTCGTCGCCGCGGTCGCGCGGGTCGGAGCGGTCGCCTAGAGCACTGCGAACACACGGCGCGGCCCGACGCCCTTCAGCTCGTGCTCGCCGCGGTCCTCGAACGCGATTCCGGAGCCGGAGACGAGGTCGCGGACGGTCGACGAGACGACGACCTCACCGCTGCGCGCGAGCGAGGCGACCCGCGCTCCGGTGTGGACGGCGATGCCGGCGAACTTCTCGCCGAGCCGCTCGCACTCGCCGGTGTGGACGCCGACCCGCAGCTCGAGGTCGAGTCGCCGCACCTCGTCCCGCAACTCGAGCGCGCAGCGGATCGCGCGCGCGGGGCCGTCGAAGACGGCGAGGAAGCCGTCGCCGGCGCTGTCGACCTCGGTGCCGCGCCAGCGCTCGAGCTCGCGTCGCACCGTCGCATGGAAGCGTTCGAGCACCGTCGCCCAGCGGTGGTCGCCGAGCTCCCGCAGGCGCTCCGTCGAACCGACCACGTCGGCGAAGACGACCGTCGCGAGCACGCGGTCGGGCTCGGGCGCCGGGCGCACGCCTGTCACGAGCTCCTCGATCTCGTCCACGATCGCGTCGCGGTCCTGCGTCCACCACGAGTGGTCGGCGCCGGCGAACTCGACGAACCGCGCTCCCGGGATCCGCGCGGCGATGTAACGACCCTCTTCGACGTTCGCGTCACGGTCGTCGGTCCGATGCATGACGACCGTCGGCGCCTGGATCGACGGCAGCACGTCGCGCACGTCAACGAGCGTGTTCATCCTCATCAGCGCGAGCGCCGCGCCGGGGCTTGCGGAGCGGCGGTAGTACCGGGAGAGCTCCTCGAGCGCCGGCCGGTCGAGGCTCGGCGCGACGTCTTCCCAGTCGAGCCCGCTCGTCCATTGGCGCTCGACTTCCTCGAAGCCCCGCTGTCGCTGCTCCGGCGTCGGCGCCCACGGGTAGTCGGGGCTGAACACGCGCTTCGCCGTGCAACCGAATGTCGCGAGCGCGATCGTGCGCTCCGGGTACGCCGCGGCGAAGAGCATGCTCATGTTGCCGCCCTCCGATGCGCCGAAGATCGCGGCGCGTTCGGAGCCGACGACATCCATCACCGCGCGCACGTCGTCCATCCGTTGCTCGAGCGTCGGCAGGTCGTCCGGCGGCACCGGGTCGGACATGCCGGTCCCACGCTTGTCGAACAAGATGAGCCGCGAGAACGACGCGAGTCGTTCGAAGCCACGAGCGAGGTCCGGCAGCTCCCAGGCCAGCTCGACGTGCGATACCCAGCCCGGCACGTAGACGAGATCCGGCGGGCCCTCGCCGGCTACCTGGTAGGCGATGTTGACGCCGTCCGACTTCGCGTACCGCGTCTGCGGAGGCATAGGCTTCGAACTATGTACGACACGATCGCCTTCCTCACCGACTTCGGCCTCCGCGACGACTTCGTCGGCGTCTGCCACGGCGTGATCAGGCGGATCGCCCGCGACGTCCAGATCATCGACATCTCGCACGGCGTCGCCCCCCAGGCGATCGTCCAGGGCGCGCTCCTGCTCGCGCGGGCGGTGCCGTACCTGCCGCCCGCGATCAACCTCGCGATCGTCGACCCCGGCGTCGGGCGCGGCCGCCGGGCCGTCGCGATCCGCACCGCCGACGAGCGCGTCTACATCGGGCCCGACAACGGCCTGCTGATGCTCGCCGCCGACGCCGGTGGCGTCGAGGACGTGCGCGAGCTGACGAACCCGCGCTATCGCCTCGAGCGCGTCTCACGCACGTTCCACGCGCGCGACATCTTCGCGCCCGCGGCCGCGTACCTCGCGAGCGGCGTCCCTTTCGACGATCTCGGCGGCGAGATCGACCCGACGACCCTCGTCCGGCTCCAGCTGCCGGAGCCGGAGGTCGGGACGCACCACATGCGCGCGACGGTGATGGCGGTTGATCGCTTCGGCAACCTCGAGCTCAACCTGACCGCGGACCACATCGATGCCGTGTCGCTCGCGCCTACCGATCGGGTCGAGCTGCTCTTCGGCTCGAACTCGTACTACGCGATCGTGGCGCAGACGTTCGAGGACGCGAAGCGCGGGGACCTGATCGTCTACGAGGACTCGTACGGCGCGTACTCGGTGGCGATCAGCGGTGGCGACGCGAGTCGCCTGCTCGACGCGGGGCCCGGCGACGAGCTGACGATCCTTCCGCACGCGGAATGACTGGTACGAAGGTGGCGAGGGCCGGACTTGAACCGGCGACACCACGGTTTTCAGCCGTGTGCTCTACCAGCTGAGCTACCTCGCCGCGGCGGGGTCAGTCTAGCGGCGGCCGCGCGAAAGAAGGACGTCCGGACCGGTGCTACCGCGTCGCGAACGCCCTCTGGGCGGAAGCTTACTCGAGCCGCGCCGGCTGCGCTAGGCGGCCCGCACCTTCGTCAGCCGCTCGATCAGGGCCTCGACCATCGCGCCCTTCTCGAGCACGGCGTCGGCGCCGGCCCGCTTGACGGCGTCGTGGAGGCTGCGATCCGCGTCGCCCGTGAGCGCGATCAGGCACAGGCTCGGATGGTTCTGGCGCAGCTTCGCGATCGCGGTGACGCCGTCGAGAAGCGGCATGTGCAGGTCGACCACCGCCGCGTCGGGGTCGAGGGCGTCGACGAGATCGATCGCCTGCAGGCCGTTGTCTGCCGTGGCGACGACGTTCAGCTCGGGCTGGCGGTCGACCAGCTCCCGGAGCGACGCGAGATAGCCTGCGTCGTCGTCGGCGAGGACGACCGTGATCGGCGCGTCGACCATTGCGTGCGGGGACTAGCCTTGCCGGAATGAGCGGCTCGAAAACGGGGCAGCCGGTTGCCGTCATCGGCGCCGGTCTCGACCTCGGCGCCGGCCGGCGGGGCGTCGACATGGGGCCGTCGGCGATCCGCTACGCGGGGCTGCAGGAGCGCGTCGAGAGCCTCGGCCGCGCCTGCATCGACCGTGGTGACGTGCTCGTCTCGGTGCCGGAGACGACGGTGGAGGGCGACCCGCGGGCGCGCTACCTCGACTCGATCCTCGCCTCGTGTGGACGCGTGGCGACGCTCGTCGCCGAGGCGCGGGAGGCGGGCCAGCTGCCGCTCGTGCTCGGCGGCGACCACTCGATCGCGATCGGGACGCTCGGTGGGATGGCCTCCGTCGACGGTCCCGGCGGCGTCCTCTGGATCGACGCGCACGGCGACCTGAACCGTCCGGAGACCTCGCCGACCGGGAACGTGCACGGGATGCCGCTCGCGGCCGCGTTCGGCGTCGCGGGTGACGGCTTCGGCGCCGTCCCGTGGCCGGCGCCTTCGGTCGAGCGGGCGGCGCTCGTCGGCGTCCGGTCGCTCGACCAGGGAGAGCGCGAGCTGCTCGCCCAGCTCGACGTACGCGTGTTCACGATGACGGAGCTCGACCGCCTCGGTGTCGAGCGAGCGCTGCGCGAGGCCCTCGCCTACCTCGGCGGTTGCGCGTTCCTCCACCTCAGCTTCGACCTCGACGCCGTCGATCCGATGTTCGCGCCGGGGGTCGGCACGCCGGTGCGGGGCGGGCTCTCCTACCGCGAGGCGCACCTCGCGCTCGAGCTCGTCGCCGAGTCGGGCCGGCTCGACTCGCTGGAGCTCGTCGAGCTCAACCCGATCCTGGACCGCGCGAACGAGACCGGCCAGCTCGCGGTCGAGCTCGCGGCGAGCGCCCTCGGCGCCCGCATCCTCTAGCGACGGTCTCAGAGACGGATCAGAGACAGCGCGCTGCCTAGCAGGCATTTTTGCATCTCCGTTGCGGTCTTCCTGGAGCCACGGTCTCAGAGACCGCTCCGAGAGGTGTCTGAGCCCGTGGCGGGCTCGCCCTCGTAGTAGACGCGCCCCTTCAGCTCGTCCGGCAGGTAGTCGACGTCGAAGCCGGCCGGATCATCGTGCGGGTAGACGTAGCCCTCGCCGCGGCCGAGCCCGCGGACGCCCGCATGGCCGACCGAGCGGATGGCGTCCGGCGGACGGAGGTGGCCGCGCTCGCGGACGTCCGCCGTCGCCGCCTTCAGCGCCGCGTAGGAGGCGTTCGACTTCGGCGCCCGCGCGAGGTAGATGGCGGCCTGCGCGAGGTTGAGCCGCGCCTCCGGGAGGCCGACGTGCTCGACTGCCTGGGCGGCTGCGACGGCGACGAGCAGCGCCTGCGGGTCGGCGTTGCCGATGTCCTCGGACGCGAGCACGATCATCCGGCGCGCGATGAAGCGCGGGTCCTCGCCGCCCTCGAGCATGACCGCGAGGTAGTAGACCGACGCTTGGACGTCGCCGGCGCGCGTCGACTTGATCCAGGCGGAGATGAAGTCGTGGTGGGCGTCGCCCGCCCGGTCGTAGACGAGAGGTCGCTTCCGCGCCGCGTCCTCCACGTGCGTCTCGGTGACGGCCCCCTCCGCTGTCTGCGCCGCCAGCTCCAGGACCGAGAGCGCGGAGCGGGCATCGCCGCCGGCGCGGCGCGCGATCAGCGCCGCGACCTCGGGCGCGAGCCCGACGCCGAGTGCGTCCGCGCCGCGTGCGACCAGCGTCAGGAGCTCGTCCTCCGCGAGCGGCGCCAGCTCGAAGATCTGCGTCCGCGAGAGGAGCGCCGAGTTGAGCTCGAAGTACGGGTTTTCCGTCGTCGCGCCGATCAGGGTGACGAGACCCTCCTCGAGCCCCGGCAGCAAGGCGTCCTGCTGCGCCTTGTTGAAGCGGTGGATCTCGTCGAGGAAGAGGATCGTGCGCTTGCCCGTCGCGCCGAGTCGCTCCCGTGCCCGCGCGAGCACCTCGCGCACCTGCCCGACCGTCGCTGCCACCGCCGACAGCTCCTCGAACGCGGCACCGGTCGCGTTCGCGACGATGCGCGCGATCGTCGTCTTGCCCGAGCCCGGCGGCCCGTAGAGGACGAGCGACGGCACGCGGTCCTGCTCGATCGCGACACGCAGCGCGCGTCCCGGGCCGACGACGTGCCGCTGCCCCACGAGCTCGTCGAGCGTCGAGGGCCGGAGCCGCTGCGCCAGCGGCGCGACCTCCGCGAGCCGCCTCCTCGCGGCGTCGCTGAAGAGGTCTCCCACGCCGCAAGTATGCTCCGGCCCGTGAGCGAGGCAACCTACGAGCGGCTCGCGGCGCTGCTCGAGCCGGTCGAAGAGGAGCTCGTCGCCAGGCTCGCCCCGCAGCCCGGTGAGCAGCTGCTCGACCTTGCCACCGGCACCGGCGCCGTCGCGCTGCGTGCCGCGCGTGCCGGGGCTGAGGTGACCGCGATCGACAGCACCGAGCTGATCGCGGAGAAGGTCCGTCGCGACGCCGACGAGGAGGGGCTCGCGATCGCGACCGACGTCGGCAACGTCGAGTACCTCCCGTACGACGACGGCTCCTTCGACGTCCTCGCCTCCAACTTCGGGATCGTGTTCGCTCCCGACCATGCGAACGTCGCCGCCGAGCTCGCGCGGGTCGCGCGGCCGGGCGCCCGGCTCGGTTTCACCGCCTGGCGGCCGAACCCGAAGCTCGGCGAGCTGTACCGGCGCTTCACCGACGAGCCGATCGAGGGCCGCGAGGCCTACGAGTGGGGTCGCGAGGACCACGTCGAGGACATGCTCGGCGAGGACTTCGAGCTCGACTTCCACGACGGCACGCTCTGGCTCGACGCGGCGTCCGGTGAGGAGGTGTGGGACCTCTTCTCGACGACCTCCACGCCGGTGATGACGCTCCTGCGCCGACTCGACGAGCAGCAGGCGGAGGAGTTCCACCGCCGATTCGTGGCGCTCTACGAGCAGTATCGGAGCGGCGACGTGATCCGGGCGCCCCGCCGGTACCTGCTCGTCCTCGGCCGCCGCCGCTAGTGCTCGAGCTCCACGAGCCGCAGGATGCGTTCGCGGCGCTCGAGGCGTACCTCGCCGACGAGGGCTTCTGGCGCCGGGCCGGCTCGGTCGCCGACGTCTTCCTCGCCTACGGCCTCTCCGCGTCGCTGCGCCGATCCGTCGTCCCGTCGCCGCCGGAGCCGTGCTCGCTGCCGCTCCTCGCCTGCCGCATCCGTCCGGCGGAGGCCGCGCTCGTGGACGTAACCGGGTGTTCCGTCGGCGGCTGGGAGCGGACGTGGGACGACGAGGGCTATGCCGCCGCGATCGAGGCCGTGCGCGCGGCGATCGCGCGCGGCGAC
>Ga0070739_10006911_pt1 | contig 12294 bp, 14 predicted proteins | sample Coa_R1_7_FD_66445 | JGI IMG/M metagenome (GOLD analysis project Ga0070739, IMG submission 66445) | Surface soil microbial communities from Centralia Pennsylvania, which are recovering from an underground coalmine fire - Coalmine... | ecosystem: Environmental > Terrestrial > Soil > Unclassified ... | reverse complement strand
CAGACCGGCCGCGCCCTGGGCGCCGTGCTGATGAGCTCGCTGGTCGGCTCGATCATCGGCGCCGTCGCGCTCGCCGCCTCGATCCCGATCATCCGCCCGGTGGTGCTCGCCTTCGGATCGCCGGAGTTCTTCGGCCTGGCGCTGGTCGGCATCCTGTTCATCGCCGTGCTCAGCGGCGGCAACGCCACCAAGGGCATCCTGGCCGGCGCGCTGGGGCTGATGCTGTCGATGGTCGGCCTCGACCCACAGTCCGGCGTCCAGCGCTACACCTTCGGCCAGCTCGAGCTGTGGGACGGCATCAAGCTCGTGCCGGTCACTGTCGGGCTGTTCGGCGTGGGCGAGCTGGTCGACCTGTGGGTGAAGCAGACCAGTATCTCCGAGCGGCGCATCGGCAAGGTGGGCGGCGTCTGGCAGGGCTGCAAGGACACCTTTGCCCACCTCGGGCTGACCGTCCGCTGCAGCTTCCTCGGGATCTTCCTCGGCATCATCCCCGGCCTGGGCGGCATCTCGCAGTGGCTCGCCTACGCGCACTCGGTGCAGAGCTCGAAGGACAAGAGCCAGTTCGGCCGCGGCGACGTGCGGGGGGTGATCGGGCCCGGCGCGACGATGAACGCCAAGGAGGGCGGCAACCTGATCACCACCGTCGCCTTCGGCGTGCCGAGCAGCGTGACCATGGCGATCCTGCTCGGCGCCTTCCTGATCCAGGGGCTGGTGCCGGGGCCGGACATGCTGACGAAGAACCTCGACCTGACCTTCTCCTTCGTCTGGCTGGTGATCATCTCGCACTTCATCAGCGTGGTCCTGAGCTTCTTGCTGGTCAACCAGATGGTGCGGATCACCGAGATCCGCAGCGCGCTGATCTTACCGGGGATCATCCTGCTGGTGCTGTTCGGCGGCTTCTCGGAGGACAATTCCTTCTTCTCGATGTACGTCACGGTCATCTCGGGCTTCGTCGGCATGGTGATGATCTGGCTCGACTGGCCACGCCCGCCGCTGGTGCTGGGGCTGGTGCTGGGCGGGCTGATCGAGAAGAACTTGTTCATCTCCTACAGCCGCTACGAGTTCAGCTTCATGCTGCGGCCCGTCCTCCTCGGAATCATGATCGTCGCCGTGGCGCTCCTCGTCCTGCCCCACATCCAGAAGCGCATCGCGCAGCGCTGGCGCGTGAAGGAGGAGTACCTTGCTACGCAAGAGAGCTGACCTCGTCTTCAGCGTCATCGTCCTGATCATCGTGGTCTGGATGGTCTGGGACGCCCAGTCCTGGTCGTTGCGGGCGCGGCTGTTCCCCTGGACGATCGGCATCCCGTCCGTAGCGCTGGCGCTGTTGCAGGTGGGGTTCGCCGTGAAGAACCTCCTCCAGCGCGAGCCGGCGGCCGAGGCCGCGGTCCACCCGTCGCCCGCCGAACGTCCCGTGCCCCTGCCGCCCGAGGAGCAGCGCGACGAGGGCGCGGCGGTTATGGCGGCGGCAGTCGAGAGCGCCTTCGGGGCCGGGTCGGCCGCCGCGGAAGAAGAGGAGATCCCCGTGGCCGTCGTCCGACGACGGACGATGGAGATGGTGGCCTGGATCATCGGCTTCGCGCTGGCGGTAACGCTGTTCGGCTTCCGGCTGGGCGCGGCGATCATCACCCTGGCCTTCATGCGCGTGGGCGCGCACGAGCGCTGGAAGACGGTCGCCATAATCACCGTCGCGACCTACCTGTCGTTCTTTCTGATCTTCGATTGGGGCCTGAACACGCCGCTGCCACCCGGGCTGATCGCCGACGCCTTCGGCATCGACGCCTTCGACAGCCCGTTCACCGAGGGCGTCAAGCACCTGTTCAGCGGGGGGTAACCGACCCCTCCCCCGGCGCGACGCCTATGGTCGCGCCGCGCCGGCAGCGTCCGAGGGCGCTTGCGAGAGGTAGCTGACGGAGTCCGAGGCGGCGACCTGGCCGTCGGCGCCCAGCAGGTCGGCGCGCAGCGTCTCGCGGCCGAGCGCCTGTCGCAGCACGGTCTCGCTGCACCAGCGGTCCGCGATCCGCCCCTCGCCCACCAGCCCCTCCCAGGCGTCGGCCGTGGCCGAGGCCGCGACGCGGTAGGTCAACCGCACCACGCTCGGCTGGTTGACCGCGACGCACATCCGGATCGGATCGCCCACCTGGTAGGCTGCGCCGGGGCCACGATCGACGGTGATCGTGACTTCGGGGCGCCCCGGCGCGGCGCCCGGCACCGGGGTCGGCATGGGGCGCGCGGCCGGCGGCGGATCGGCGCTGGACATGCCGTCGCCAGCGGGGGCGAGGAACGGCTCCGCGACCCAGCCCGTGCTCCCGTCCGCGTCGTAGCGCACGGCGTACCAATAGTAGTCGGGGGCGAGCACGGGGCCCTGGATGACGGTGACCGGCAGCCCGTTGGGGAGCAGCGCCTGCGCGGCTGCGCCCGGCGATGGGTCAGCGCGCACGGGCAGGCCGTCGCCGAGCGTGTTGCGGATACGCGCCGCAGCGCCAACGGCGAACAGGCCGTTCTCGGTCAGCGCGCCGAGCGCAGTCAAGGCCGGGCAGGGATAGTACACGGCAACTGCCGAGCCGGGCAGCCAGCTCAAGCTAGCGGTGGCCGCCGGGCCCTGCACGACCGCCCAGCCCTGGCTGTCGCGGTGCAGGATCAGCGACGAGGGCTCGGTCTCGACGCGGGTGACGACGCGCACGCGTGCCCAGTCGCCCTCGACGCGGCGGACGATCGCGCGGTCGAACACGTCCGGGTACTGCGCCCGCATGTAGGCGCTGGCGGCGGCGACCACGGCCTGCTCGACGTCCGGGGGCGGCTGAGCGCAGCCGTCCTGAGCGGGTGGCGCGGCGCGGGCGAGCGGGGACGGTCCGAGCGCGGTGAAGGCGACGAACAGGGCGAGCAGCGGAAGCGTCAGCGAGCCGGGCATGATCCTCCCGCCAGATGATAGTACGGACGCGGCCGCAGTAGCGCCGGGCATAGGATAGCAGGTATTCCCGGGCCAGGCGCGGCGTCCCTGCCGACGCAAGCACTCGCGCTCGGCGAGGCGCAGGCGTGGTAGTCTCTGAGCTCTCACCTACCGACTGTTGACGGGCGGTGGCGGGGCCGGCAACTCGAAGGCGCCGGTCAGGTCGCTGGCAGCGGCGTCGCGGCTCCCTAGCGGCGCCAGGCGCCAGCGCGTCTCGATCAGCTTGAGGATCGAGGTCGTGTCGTAGACCGTATGGTCCACGTAGCCGCGCCTGGCGAATGGCGAGATGACGAGCGCCGGGACGCGCTCGCCGGGGCCCCATTCGTCGACGACCGGCGGCGGCACGTGATCCCAGTAGCCGCCGTGCTCGTCGTAGGTGACGATCACCGCGGCGCGAAACCAGTAGGCGCTAGCCTGAATCTGGCGGAGCAGCGCCTCGACGTGCTGCTCGCCAGTGATCACGTCGGCGTAGCCCGGATGCTCGTTGTCGGCGCCGTAGGGCTTGACCCAGGAGACGTGGGGCAGCGTGCCGTTGGCCAGGGCGGTGGTGAAGTCGGCCTCGTCCTTGAGGTGGCGAGCGCGCGCGGCCGGATCGCCGCCCACGTCGGCGAAGTAGTCGAACGGCTGGTGGTGGTACTGGAACAGCGGGCCGGGGTGCCCTGCCACCGCATCGTTCCAGCCGCCAGCGTACCAGGCCCAGGACACGCCGGCCGCGTCCAGCCGATCGCCGATGTGGGGCAACCGCTGCGGGGGCAGGCGGTGGTCGTCGGGCGTGTCACGGTAGGGCGGATAGTAGGGCTGGGTCGTGTTCACGGCGTAGCCGTCCGGCCGCACGCTGCGGTCCTGCAGGTAGTCGGGGTGATCCGGGAAGGGAATGGACACGACGTCGGCGGGCGCGTTGGGCCAGACCGGCGTGCAGGCGCAGACGAGCCAGAGGTGGTTCAGGAACGAGCCGCCGAAGGCTGCCTGAAAGAAGCGATCGGCCAGGGTGTACTCCCGCGCCCAGCGCGCCAGGGGCAGGCCAGTCGTGTCGTAGTAGCCCATGGCCAGCCCCTTGGCATCGCTCCAGTAGGCGAAGCGGTCCATCTTCCCGCCGTCGATCTGATACTGGTGGCGGTAGTAGGCATGGATCAGGTCGCCGGTCTTCTCCGTCGGCGGCACGTAGCGGCCGATGTCGAAGGGCCGGTTCGGCAGGTCGTCGGGGAAGCGCGGGTCCGGGCCGGGCGGCCGCAGGGTCGTGTCCACCGGCCGCGGCAACGTCGTGTAGGGCGAGCCGTCGAGGTCGGTTTGCGGCGGGGCGCCCTCGGTATTGGCCAAACCGTCGGCACCCGGAAACAGGCCGTAGAGGTTGTCGAAGCTGTGGTTCTCCAGGTAGATCACGATCACGTAGTCGATCGGCAGCGGGCCCGCCGTGTCCTGGGCAGCGGGCGCCAGGCCCCGCTGCGTGACGAGGGCCAGGGCAACCGCGATGAGCGCGCTGGCGAGGGACGTCCCGACCATCCGCAGCATGCGCCTGCCTCCTCCGAGCGATGCGTGGCTGCCCCTTCGCCGCCTGCGCCCTCGCCGCGGCAGGTGCTAGGGACGAGGTAAGTCTGCTGCTCGAACGTGTCCAGGCGGTGCGCGGATCGGCAGCGGCGTGTGAACGGGCGGCAGCCGAAGCGCGGCGCCCGAGGGGACCAGAGAGCCGGGCCACTGCGGCCCGGCTCTCGCGTGCGCGCCCGGCGCAAGGATCAGTCGGGGAAATGCGAATCGAAGACCTCGAGGCGGTTGCCGGAGGGGTCGAGGAAGTAGAGCGAGCGGCCGACGAACACGCCCTGGCGGCGGTACTCGACGTCGCCGCGCAGGCTCTCCTGGTGCGCGATCTCGGGCTTCACCTCCACGCCCCACTCCCGCATGTGCGCGGCGGCGCGCTCGAAGTCTTCGGTGCTGACGCGGAAGGCGATATGCGTGGGGCCGTCACGCTCGATGTCCTTCGGCAGCGGCTTCGGACGCACCGAGAGCAGGATGTCGGTGTCGCCGAAGCGGACGCAGCGCATCTGCGGGCCGACCGGACCGCGGTCCTCCATGCCGAGGACCTCGGTGTAGAAGCGCCGCGACTCCTCGAGGTCGTTGACCGGGATCGCCCAGTGAACGATGCCTTGCACCTTGACGCCGCGCTGCTGCTCGATCATCTCTCTCCTCCACATGCCGCGGGGCAGGGCTGGCGGCGACGCGCAGGACTCGCGCTGCTAGGCCCGCCTCCACGTGCCGCGGGGTGAGGCCCCGCACGCCGCACGGCCTCGCCCCGGAACGCGCAATACGGGAAGCGTTCCGCCTCTCCCACGAGAGAGGACGCCTCAGGCCACCGGCACCCGGCTGAGCACTTCCAGGGTCGCCTTGCAGAAGGCCGGCAGGTCCGGCGGGAAGCGCGACGTGATCAGGTTGCCGTCGACAACGGCGTCCTCGTCGACGTAGCTGGCACCGGCGTTCTTCAGGTCGGTCTTGATCTGGGGCGCGCAGGTGGCACGACGGCCGCGCAGCACGTCGGCCTCGATCAGCATCTGTGGTCCGTGGCAGATCGCCGCCACGACCTTGTCGCGGGCCACGGCGTCCTGGACGATGCGGACGAGGCCAGGCACGGCGCGCATGTGGTCGGGCGCCTTGCCACCAGGGATGATCACGGCGGCGTAGTCGTCGACGCGCACGTCGTCGGGGCCGAGGTCGGCGGTGAAGGGCAGGCCGCGGCCGCCGGTGTAGGTCTTGCCGCGTTGCGGCCCGACCACCTCGACGGTGTAGCCGGCCTCCTGCATCCGGTAGTAAGGGTAGGCCATCTCGCGGTCTTCTACGCCCTCGTCGGTCAGGATGAGCACCTTCGGCATTGCCGTCCTCCCCACGTGGCTGTCTCGGAGCCGGTAGCTTGTTGTACCACACGGCCCGCTCGTGCGCAGGCGCGTCGCCCGCACCGAGTCGGCCGCGTGTCGGGCGCCCAGAGCAATCCACGGCCGGTACGCCAGAAGCGGGCGGGGGATGGGTCGGGCCGCGGCCCGACCCATCCCCCGCCCGCGTGAGGACCCGCTAGCTGTACGGACCGTTGTTGCCGAACGATCCCTCGTCGAAGGTCGGCAGCGTGTCCGCGTCGGAGAGATCGGGAGACGTGATGAGCGGGCCCTGCGATTCGGTGATCACGGCCGGCGCCGCGATCGGCCCCTGGGCCGCGGTGATTGCGGTCGACGCCGCGACGTCCTGGGCGAGCGCGGCGGTCGCCGTGCCGCCGACGCCGCCGGCGAGCAGCGCGCCCGCGAGCAGCGCACGCCTACTCAGGCTGCGCAAGGATGCCTTGCACTGCATGGCTAACCTCCAGGTAAGTCGACTAGTTCCTTCCACACGTTGACTAGGCTAGCTGGTTTACATGGGAGTATCCTCAGGCCTGGCAGGGGTTTGCCTCTCCGGAGGGCTAGTGCCAGGCACAAAATGACCCTGGAACGCCTGGAGCCCATCGCTCACGCCGCGATCACACAGCGACCAACGCTGGTCGCCAGTAGTATCGAGTTGTGTCGTCGTGTGCCCCAGTTCCCAGGGACCATCAACATGCTACGTCACTCATGCTGGACCTGACAAGAATTACGCCTGTTCCGCAACCTTAACGTGTGATGAAGGAATGGAGGGCAAAGTAAGCGCGTGGCAAGCGCGGATCGCGCGGGGACGGCGATGGCGCGTTGCGATTTGGTCTGTTCCTACCGCACACTTGGTAATAATGGAAGGCGTGGATGCGGGGATCAGGGCAGGGAGGCTACGATGGGGACGCCGACGCGTTGCCCGCGGTGCGGAGCGACGTCGCTCCCACCGCTGGACCCGGTGGGCGAGAGCCGCGACGAGTGGGTGTGCCCGAACTGCGGCGCGACCGAGTTGCTGCAGTTCGACGAGGCCACCGGCGGCGAGGTGCCGCTCGAGCCAGAATAACTGCGCCCTGGAAGCCGCACCGGCTGCGAACTCGAACGGTGGCTCGGCGTGCGGCAGTGGCGCCCGCTGAATAGCGGCGCCGCGGGAGCCGCGCGCCCCCGCGGTGCCCGGCGCCGGCCCGGTCAGTCCGGGGAGCGCCGGGCGCGGCGGCGCGCGGCCGGCGGGGGCTCCTCCGCCTCGAGGCGCTCGATGGCGCCGCGGATGTCGCGGCGCAGCGCCGTCAGGCCGATGCGCTGCCGCTCGGCCAGGTCTTCCAGCCGGCGCGTGCCGGGCAGGGGGCTGGGCGCCGCGGCCGGGGAGCGCGGCGGGCCTGGCGCCTCAGCGTCCGAATCAGGGGCTGGCGCTGGCGCCGGCGGTACGGCGAGCGGCCGGAGATCGGCCGCTCGCATCGCGGGGGCGGGCGGCGGCGCGGCGGGCGGGACCATGGCGACCGGGGCCGGGCCAGGATCGCGCTCGGCGGGCCGGCTCGCGACCGGCGGAGCGGGCGCGGGCGTCCCCTCCCAGCCGCGGACCCCCTCGGCCCGCTCGGCAGCAGTCGCGCCCGGCCAGTCGGGCGGACGGGCAGGGCCGGTGGCCGAGGCCGGCGATGCGGTGGGGCCGCCGGGCGGCGCCGCCCGGCGGGGCCCGGCCGCGTAGGCCGTCATCCCCGCGCCGAATCGCACGCCGTTGCTGACCTTGAGCGGCTGGTCCGGCGAGCGCGGCTCCGGCGGACGCCGCGCCGGCGGCGGGCCCCACGGGGCCGCGGGCACCGGCGCCGGGCGCGCGGGCGGCGGCGCCAGGGCGATGGTGGCGGCAACGCCACCGACGAGCCCGAGCACTAGTAAGACCAGCGAGCGGGCGTCGCCGCCGAACAGGGCGACGCCGAGTCCGCTGAGGAGGCTGACCGTCGCGAGACAGGAGGCGAGCGCGCGAGCCGGACCGCTTGGACTACCCAAGGATTCCCCCGCGACCGACCGGGGAGGTCGGCCCGTGATCGTCGGTCCCAGCACCATGGGACCAATTCAGTGTAGCAACCGCCACCCGCGGCGCTCTACCGAGCGGGGGCACGGCCGTGCCACAAAGGCCGTTCCCCGCGGCACCGGGGCCCGGCGACGAGCGCGGGCCTGGGCCGAAGCGCACGGACAGGCCGGCCGGCGGGGGGAGCGCTCAGGCGCCGCTGGGCTTGTAGCCGGGCGTAAAGATCTCGTCGCCGTAGCGCTCGGCCGGCTGGAACTCCAGCGTGTGGCCGTCGGGATCGACGCAGAAGAGCTGCGGCAGGCCGACAGGGCTATTGGGCAGCTCGCTCCAGGTCACGCCGTGCTCCTGGAAGCGGCGCTTCAGCGCCTCGTAGTCCTCGACCAGGAACGCTGTGTGGCGGCCCCGCGCGTCGGGCTTCGCGTCCGGCCCGGGCACGGGCCAGTCCGGGTTCACGATCAGGTGCATCTGCGGAGCACCGCTGGCGTCGGCCAGCCAGACGCCGGCGCCCAGGGGCGGTCGCGGGATGGACTGCAGCCCGATGACCTGCTCGTAGAAGCGCTGCGACTTCTCGAGGTCGCGGACCGGGATGCCCTCGTGTTGGATCCGGGTCAGCCTGGACATGCTCCCCTCCCTGGCCCGTCGGGCCGCTGCGCACGGGTCGTCCTGAGCGCCCCATTCTAGGAAGGGCCGGGCGGCAGCGTCAATCGACCGCGAGCCAGCTCGGGCCAGGCGCACGGCGAGTGCGAGGCCGCGGCGGCCCGTGGTTGAAGCCCTGACGTCCCCTTGCGCCAGGGCCGGGCGGTGGTTAGCATAAGGGCAAGACGAGGCAGCGGTGGGAAGGGGGCTGCTGCCGCCTCCCGGCTGCCGCGTGGCGGCGGCGATCCGTGAGTGGGCAGTGACCATGACGCCGCAGCTCGCGCTCTGGCTTTCCCTCCTCGCGCTGCTGACGGCGCTAAGCCTCTACGAGTCGCTGCACGACCGCCTGCCCGATGGCTGGCTCAGCCTGGCCTGCATCGGCTACGCCTGGGCCCTGATGTTGCTGGCGGCCACGCCGGAGCAGCTCGTCCAGGGCTTCGCCGCCGGGGGCGCCGGCTTCCTGCTCGGCGTGCTCAGCCAGGCCCCGGCCGCGCTGGCCGGCGCCGGCTCCCCGGCCCGCCCGACCGGCGACGGCCGCCTGGCGGCCAGCGCCGCGCTGTCGCGCCGCGCGATCGACGCGCGGGCCCACCTCTGCGTCGGCCTGGTGGCAGGCTGGCCCGGCGTGCTGGTGGTGGCGGCGGGCTGGGCGCTGCTGGTGGGCATCGTCTCCGTCTACTTCCTCGTCACCTTCCGCCAGCGCGAGCTGCTGGCGGTTTCCTTCCTGCCCTTCCTCGCTCTCAGCGCCATCCTGGTGTTCGTCGCGCGCCTGGTCCTCCTGCACGCCTGAGTCCCGCCGTCCCGCGGTACAATGGCCGGAGTCGCGGGGGGCAGGGGATGGCCGAGCGGGACGACAAGTTCGCCGTGCTCTACGAGGTGGGGCGCCTCATCGGCTCGTCGCTGGACCCGGGCGAGGTGCTCGAGCGGGTCATGGATAGCCTGATCCGCGTGACCGGCGCCGAGCGCGGCTTCGTCATGCTGATCGAGCCGACCTCGGGCGAGCTGCGGGTGGAGGTGGCCCGCAACCTCGACCGCGCGACGATCGACTCGGCGCCATTCGAGGTCAGCCGCCACCTGGTCGACGAGGTCGTGGCCAACGGCACGCCGCTGCTGGTGCGCGACGCCATCAACGACCCCGCCTACCAGGACTTCCAGAGCGTGGTCTCCCTGCGGCTGCGCTCGATCCTCTGCGCGCCGCTGCAGGTGCGGGGCAAGATCATCGGCGCGATGTACGTGGACAACCGCCTGCGCGTGGGCCTGTTCGGCCAGGCCGACCTCGACCTGCTCGTCGCCTTCGCCAGCCAGGCGGCGATCGCCATCGACAACGCGCGCCTGTACCGCGGGCTGGAGCAGCGCCTGGCCGAGATCGCCGCCCTGCAAGCCTACCAGGCCAACATCTTCCAGAGCGTGGCCAGCGGCGTGGTGGTCGTGGACGCGACCGACCACGTCGCCACGCTGAACGCCGCCGCCGCCGCGATCTTTGGCGTGCCGGCCGAGCAGGCGCTCGGCCGGCCCTACGCCGAGGTGCTGGGCCCCGACATGAGCCAGTTCCTGCGCGCCTACCGCGCCGGCGCGCTGCCGCTCGACACGCACACCGGCGCGAGCCACGACGTGGCCTGCGAGGTGCCCGGGCGCGGGCGGGTCTACCTCAGCGCCCGGGTGACGCGGCTGGGTGGTGCCGACGGCCACGAGGGCGGGCTGGTGCTAGCGCTGGAGGACCAGACCAGGCGACGCCAGCTAGAGAAGGAGAAGCAGGCCGAGGAGGAGAAGCGCCTCCTGCTCGGGCGATTCTTCTCGGAAGCGGTGCGCGAGGAGATCCTGCGCAATCCGGAGGCCGCCGAGAAGCTGGCCGGCGTGCGCAAGGAGATCTCCGTGCTGTTCGCCGACATCCGCGGCTACACCTCGCTGAGCGAGGACACGCCTCCCGAGACCCTCGTCGCCCTGCTCAACCGCTACCTGGAGCTGGCCACGCAGGCGATCCGCGTCTGCGAGGGCACGGTGGACAAGTACATCGGCGACGCGCTGATGGCCCTGTTCAACGCGCCGACCGACCAGGCCGATCACGCCGAGCGCGCGGTGTGGGCCGCGATCGCGCTGCAGGGCAGCGTCGTGCGGGTCAACCTGCCCGATGGGCGGAAGGCGAGCTTCGGCGTGGGCGTGAACACCGGCGAGGCGGTGGCCGGCTACATCGGCACGCCGGACCTGATGAGCTACACCGCGATCGGCGACGCCGTGAACGTCGCCGCGCGCTTGCAGGCTAGCGCCGGCCCGGGCGAGATCGTGATCAGTGAGGCGACCTACCAGCGCGTGCGGGACGTGTTCGCCGTGGAGCGCCTGGGACCACTCGAGGTGCGCGGGCGCCGCGAGCCGGTCGTCGCCTACCGCGTGCTGGGGCCCAAAGTCTAAGACGTCAGGCGGCCGCTGGCGACGAGCCAGCGCAGGAAGCGCAGGTGCGCTAGCTCGGCGGGCGTGAAGCGAACGAGCGGCGGCCGCGGCTGGCCGGTGCCCCAGCGCCAGTAGGCTAGGTCGATCATGCTGCTACCCGCGGCGGGCGCGTCTCGGGGTCCTGCCGCTCGCGGAGCCAGGCCCGCAGGAGACCGGGCTCGCGGCAGGGCAGGTCGGGGGTGTAGGCGCCGTAGCGCGCGACGTAAGCCGCGACGATGGCACGGAACTCGTCGGCCGCGATCCGCCCGTTCCAGGGCGGCCCCGCCCACCAGCGGCCCGCTTCGGCCGGCGAGGGGTCCGTGGGCCCGGCCTGGTCGCCGGCCGCGTCGGCCCCCAGGCCCCAATCGCGCGCCAGCCGCGCCCAGCCCGCCTCGCCCTCCGCCCACGCCGCCGCGATCGCCGCCGCGTCCGCGCTCTGGCCCGACTCCGCCGCGTCGTCTTGCGCCGCCATGGCTCGCTCCTTCCGCTCCGCGCCCTCTCTTCATTGATAGAACATTCGTTCGCAGGCGTCAAGCAGGAGCCGCGACTCTCAATTCGGGGAGTTGCGTATGATCGATTTGTGACCGGCTTCACAGGGGCGGTGTGAAGCCGGTCACAGAACGGGCGAGTTCGAAGCGACTAGACTCCGCGTGCCAGCGATGCCGACTCGGCAGCCGATGGCGGTTCCCTCCACCCGCACCGTGGCGGCAGGAGGACGGCAGATGATTACCGCGTTGCCGCGCAGCTCGCACTGTCCTCACCTCCGCCCGCTCTGGCTCGTCGGCCTGCTCTCGCTCGCCACGCTCGGGCTGTACTTCCCGGTCTGGATGGGCGTCACCTGGTCCGAGATGAAGCGCGAGCTGCACGACGAGCGAATGCACCCGTTCTGGCACGCCCTCAGCTACTTCGTGCCGCTGTACGGGCTGTTCCGCGTCCACGCCCACTGCGCCGCGGTGCGGGCGATGCTGCAGGTCGCCGAGTCGCCGCGAACGGTAGACCCCTGGGAGGTGCTGCTCGGCGTGATGTGGCAGATGGGGATGGTCTACCTGCTCATCTTCTACTTCGCGCCGAACGACCCCTTCAAGCCGCTCCTCTGGCTGAGCGTCGGCGCGGCGTCCGCCGTGGCGACCGCCTACGTTCAGGCCGGCCTGAACGCTTACTGGCTAGCGGTGGCCGGCCGCGGGCCACGTACCGCGTCTCCTGGCTGGAGTGGGCGGCGATCCCGCCCTGCCTCGCCTTCCTGGGCCTGGTCGTGCACACCGCGCTGCAACAGATCTAATACCAATTCGCTATGAGGTGACCATAAATGGCGTGAGTGCGTCGGTGATCCAGGCCCAGCCAGTGAGCCGGCGTACGCGGCCCGGATCGGCCGCCAGCGCCTGCAACTCGTGTTC